>OLPA01001751.1_pt1 | contig 17420 bp, 13 predicted proteins | sample 1672811 | NCBI WGS metagenome assembly OLPA01 (sample SAMEA3136726, study PRJEB25190) | human gut metagenome | biome: human gut; feature: human-associated habitat; material: faeces | place: Austria | collected 2013
ATATAGGAAGAAACTCGGTTTTGTGGAATTTAAAACATATATAAAGCGGCGCAAATGTGGTGTATAAACACATATCTTATATGCAATAAATACGTATATTTATACATTTTTTCGATGCAAATATCGATAAAAATATTTATGAGTAAAATGCACTTTTTAGGAGCAATATATGGACTTTATGAAGATCGATATAAATGGTTTTAGGAGGGGATGTGAAGGAATATGAAAAACTCGTGAAAATGCCGTATAAATGAAATTGTAGTGATATGGTGCATAGGAGTATATATGGGCGGATTAAGGATGCTTAAATGCTATATACGGGGCAAATAAAGGCATTATTGAGTACTGCGAAGGCGATTTAGTGATAGTTGATGTATGTAATTTTGAGTCAGTGTGTAAATAGACCGGCTTAGGGAGAAATGCTTAAAAAAACGGGTTTTCCAGTTGAAAGCACCCCCATGCCGTTTTTAATAGGAATTAGTGGCGGTTTTTAGATGTATATTTATGCAATTATGCAACATAAAACAGCTATTTTGCATAAAACGAGTGCTTTTCATGGACTTTGTTGCATATTATGCAATTTCAAAAAAGTTTTAATTATTTTTGTATTTTTATGCAAAATGAGCGAATTGTATCGCGTGGTATGGTACTATATAATCAGTTCAAGGGAATAGACTTGAACGGTGGAGTAAAAGCCCACACATATGATAGGAAGCATCTCAGCTTCCATTAGTAAAGCTTTCTTGCTTTACTTCCCTATGGGGATTTTCTTCAATAGGTTTCTAATACCTACACCCCCGTATAGTCCTACCGAACATGGGACGAAAATAGCTGTTCGGGCACTTGTGTAGCAGGTAGCAAGCGGATTTCTATACCGATATCAATAGAACCCTAACAGGATTGCTTTCAATGTATGCAAGCGGACGGGATAACGGGCACTTTCACAAGTCGGATTTTCCGATACTATGTTAATGTTAATAACCGTTTAGCTTTCTCTGAAATCATGAGACAGGCAGAAAAGAGCGGTACTGGACTAAACAGAATGACATAATACCGACTGTGTACGGGGACACGGGACGAAAAAGCGAGTGTGAAAGTAGCAGGGCGGATTGAAACGACCGCCAAACAGGGTTTACCACCTGTACAAAATCAGTGTAAACGTGATTATAAGAGCGTGAGTTTTACATACCGAGAAGGCTGCATCCCGCCCATGCTGGAGGGAAAGGATGTCATCGCCAAGGCGCCCACCGGCACGGGCAAGACCATGGCCTTCGGCCTGCCCATCATCGAGCGCATTGATCGGGAGAGCGAGGCGGTGCAGGCGCTGATCCTGGCGCCCACCCGTGAGCTTGCCATGCAGATCACCGAGGAGCTGCGGGAGGTGGCCGTGTGCCACGAGGGGCTGCGGGTGGTGTGCCTGTACGGCGGTGAGCCTATCGGCAAGCAGATCAACGCCCTCAAGCGCAAGCCCCAGATCGTTGTGGCCACTCCGGGCCGCCTGTCCGACCACATGAAGCGCCGCACCGTCACGGTGAAGGAAGTGCAGACCGTGGTGCTGGACGAGGCCGACCGGATGCTGGACATGGGCTTTATCCACGACGTCACCCGCATTCTGGACAAGATTCCCAACCGCAAGAATCTGGGCATGTTCTCAGCTACCATTTCCCGAGAGGTGATGGACATTTCCTGGGTCTATCAGCGGGATCCCGAGGAGATCACCGTGCAGGCCACCAAGGAGAATAAGCCCGATATCCTCCAGTACCGCATAGAAGTTCCGGCAGATCAGAAAGTGGACACCATTGCCCGCATCATAGCCGGGGAAAAGCTGGAGCGGGTCATGTGCTTTTGCAATACTAAAGGCTCCACGGAGCGGCTGACCAAGTTCCTGCAGATGCGCGGCATGGATGCCCAGTGCATCCATGGCGACATTCCCCAGCGCAAGCGGGAGGCAGTGATGACGCTGTTCCGAGAGGGCAAGCTCCATGTGTTCGTGGCAACGGACGTGGCCGCCCGGGGCATCGACGTGGACGATGTGGACGCCGTATTTAACTACGACGTGCCCGATGAAAACGAGTATTATATCCACCGCATCGGCCGAACGGGTCGTGCCAAGCGCCACGGTGTGGCCTATACGCTGCTGTCGGATTTTCCCAGCCGCATGCGGCTGGACGATATTGCCCGCAACACCCGCAGTCAGATCATTTCCGCCGTGGTGGACGAAAATGGCTGCGTGGCGCCGGAGAAGAAGTGAGCCAATCGGGCGCAAAAGGAGAACGTACATGAGAAATCTGAAACGATATGCGGCTATGCTGCTGGCCTTGGCGCTTTCACTGGGGCTGCTGGCCGGCTGCAGTCTGGTGAAGGAAGTGTCTTTTCGGGTGGCCATGGGCAGCGTTCCGGCCACTCTGGATCCGGCGCTGGTCTCCACCGATGAAGAAAAGATCGTGGTGAGCCACCTGTTTGAAAATCTCATGAAGCTGCAGTCCGACGGGAGCGGCGGCAGCACGGCGGTGAGCGGTGTGGCGCGCAGTTACCAGTGCGACGCCACGGCCGAGGGGCAGGAGACCTACACCTTCAAGCTCCGCTCCGGCGCCGTCTGGTCAGACGGCACCCGCGTCAAGGCCGGAGATTTTGTTTATGCGTGGAAGCGGCTGGTAGATCCGGCCACCGGCTCTGAAAACGCCGGATTGCTTGACATGGTGGCCGGTTACAGCGCCGCCCGCGCCGGAAATGTGGAGGCGCTGCAGGTGTCTGCGCCGGACGACGACACCTTCGTGGTGGTGCTCTCCGGCCGCTGCCCGTATTTCGTGGACAGCGTCTGCACGGCGGCGGCCACCATGCCGGTGCGCAGCTCCGCCGTGGAGCAGGAGAACTGGTCCCTCTCGCTCCGGACGCTCCTCACCAACGGAGCCTATACCGCCGTTTCCTGGGAAAATGACACCCTGCTGCTGCAGCAGACCGAGGGGTATTACGACGCCCGCCGCTTGGGGCCGGAGTCCATTTCCTTCCGCTTCACCGCCGACGAGCAGACGGCCAACGCCCTTTTTGAGCAGGGCGAGGCGGACTTTGTGCTGGGGCTGACGGATGAGGCTGTGTCCAAAAAGATCGACAGCTGGACGCCGGATTACTATCCCGAGACCAGCGTGGTTCTGCTCAACGGGATGTCCACCTTTGCGGACAGCGACAAGGTGCGCCGCGCCATGAGTCTGGTCATCGACCGCAACGCCATTGCCGAGCTGCTGGGCGCGCGCACCCATCTGGCGGCGGAGGGTCTGGTGACCTGGGGCATCCGCAGCACGGCGGGCGGACAGTTCCGCGATTACGGTGCCGCCGTGGACAACGACAGCGAAAACTATGAAAAGAACTGCCAGACGGCGCAGGAGCTGATGCAGGAGGCGGGCTACACCGCCGACGTGCTGGAGCGTCTGGAGCAGGTGGTCATGCTCTATGAGTCCGACGGCACGGCGGATTCTCTGGCCGTGTTCCTGCAAAAGACGTGGAGAGAGAAGCTGGGCATTCAGGTGACGCTCAGGGGCGTGTCCGCCTCGGAGATCACGAAGGCGCTGGAGCAGGGCGAATACACGCTGGCCGCCCTGCGGGTCACCAGCGACCGCAATGATGCCACGGGCTTTCTCAACCGCTGGCGCACCGGCAACGAGGGCAACTATGCCAACTTCGATTCCTCCGCCTACGATATGCTGCTGGGTGTGGCGTCGGTATCCGCCAGCAAGGAGGCGCGGGATGCCTATCTGGAGGACGCCGAGCGTCTGCTGCTGGAGAAGGGGAACGTGATCCCGCTGTACCACAGCACCAGAAGCTGGAGCCTCTCGGAGAAGTACACCGGCCTGTTCGGCGACGGACTGGGACGCTATTTCTTCACCGGCATCCACGCCGCCGGCAAATAAAAACCATTTTTCCCGAATAAAAAACGATGGCAGCCGCGCTTAAACTGCGGCTGCCGTCGTTACATTTTAATTTAGTCATCCTGCTGGGCGCTGTTGATGCGCGCTATCAGTATCGCAATTTCATTTTCATACAGCGAGGTTTCATAGAGAGCTTCGTGCTTTTTCCCGCTGCGGTCAATGAAATGGAAAATGTGACGATAGATTCCCGACGGGGCGGCGCTGGTGGCGCTGTGGTGTGCTTCGATGGCCATTTCGCCGCAGCGCTCGATGTCGGTGTATTCGTAGTATTTTCCGTTAAACGGGTTTGTTTTGAAGTAAAAACCCCTCTGGCCGATGCAGATCTTATAGTAAAAGTAGCGGCTGATGAGCTTTACGAAGGTCACCGTCATGAGAGTCGCTATCCCCCCGAAGGCCAGGGCAACAAAGGCCATCTTGTTGGGAGCCGGCTGCAGCTGGTCGATGGTCAGCACGATGAAAAACGCAGCCAAAGCGCCGACGATCACCATCCGCATGATGCCGTAGGGTCTGCCGGTAATAATGTAATCCCACTTTTCGGCCTTGCTTTGCATGGCATTTTCACCCCCGCTGCATTAAAAGATATGTATTCACGAGTCGCTGCGGCCGATGCACCATGAGCATGGCTCATAGCCGGCGGCCTCCGCCTGCTGCGGGGAGAGGTCAGTGAGGTTGTCCTTGCCCTCCACAAACATGCAGTCTGCCTTGTGGTAGCACCTTCCGGACGGGGTCAGATACACCGTTCCGCTGGCGTCGGCCGGCGAGGCAAACAGCAGGGCGCACACCAGAGCCAGCGCCGCCAGAGTTGCGCCCACCCCCAGAGCGATGCGCCGAGGCTTGCAGCGCTGATTGTATCGCATGAGGTCGGCTGAAAATTCGTTGGCCTCCTGCTCCTGCAGTACGCCGGTGCCTGGGCCGGTGATGGGCGCATGATCCAGATGATGGCAAAGAATGTGCCCCAACTCGTGGCTCAACAGAACCATCTGCTCCTGCTGGGACAGATTCTCCAGTATAAAAACGATCCGCAGGTTGGTGTCCTGATAGGTGAAGGCGGATTGGCTTGCGGCATAGTCAAACAGCCGCAGGGCGGTCAGCAGCGTGGTGACCTCCTTGCAGTTGGATGTCCGGCTGTACTCCACGAGAGAAAAGCCCTGCGCCTGCAGGGCTTTTTTGAGATCCGAAATGGAAAACGGACGATGATGAAATTGTGCCAGAAAGGTGCGCGCTTCACGCTGCGCTGTCGTCATAAAACCGACCCCTTCTTACTCGTTCTCTTTATTTTTCAGGCTGCGCAGAGCATCCACCGCTTCTGCGGCGCTCTCGGCGGGCAGGTTCACGCTGGTAAAGCTGCCGCCAAAGGCAGCGGCCTGGCCGGAAAACGCCTCCGACGCCTCGCGGCAGCGCTCGGCCTCCACCTTCAGCACGGTGGCCACGGTGTGGCGACCGTAGTTGTCCAGCTGCGCGTACTGCGTCAGCAGTTCCTGGGTGTCGTCGGTGAGGTAGAAGGCGGAGTCGTCCGACAGAGCCTTGATGCCCAGCGTCTTGCAGATCTGCACCACCGTGTCAAAGGAGGAGCCGCCGATCCCGTTGTGCAGGGCGCTGTTGATGGTCGACAGAGGAATGTTCACGGCAAAGGCGAACTGGCGCACACTTTTGTACTGGCGTGCGATCTCTGTGCGTACAATTTTAGTTAAGTTATCCATATTCATCCCTCTATTCCTTTATGAGTAATTTCCTTCCTTCATAATAGCATAAAACCGGAAAAATGCAATAGGAATTATTTTCCAAAAAATGGGAAAAATTTTATGAATTTTGACGGACACCTGTTTGACGCTGCCGAAACTGCGCTGAAAAACGACAGGACAGAAGAAAGGGTTTATTTTGCCGAGCGAGTATGGTATACTTACTATAAGTGCGAATCTGCCGGAAGGAGGGGTCAGCGATCAAACGGAATAAAACCGGAAAACAGAGATCGTTTTTTGCCATGGTCAAGGATCTGATTGACCGCTACTATGGCCACGATGTCGCCCGAGACGGGGCGGCGCTGACCTACTATCTGCTTTTTGCCATTTTTCCGCTCCTGGTGTTCATCAGCACGCTGGTGGGTCTTATGGAGCTGGACGTTGAGAGCGTGATGCTCTCCATGAGCCGCATCCTGCCGGAGCAGGTGGTGGGCATCATAGGCAGCTATCTGGAGTATGTGTCCACCAGTCCCAGCCGGCAGCTGCTGGTGTTCAGCCTGATCTTTTCCGTGTGGTTCCCCATGCGAGCCACCAGCTGCCTGCTGCACTCCGTGCGCAAGGCCTACGGCGTGCCCCAGCCCCCCGACATCATCGGCGGCACCCTGCGCAACCTGCTGTTCACCTTCTGGCTCATCGTCACCATCGCCGCCAGCATCGTACTCACCACCGTGGGTCGTAGGGCGCTGGAGTTCGTGTCGGGGCTTATCCATCTGCCGGAGGGCTTCATCGACCTGTGGGGCACTCTGCGATTCGTGTTTCTGGGCGTCATCATGCTGCTGGTGCTGGTGCCGCTGAACATGCTGGCGCGGGGGCACCGGTGCCCGCTGCGGGAGGTGGTGCCGGGGGTGCTGCTGAGTATGCTGGCGTGGCTGACCCTGTCCGTGGCATTTTCCTATTATGTGGAAAAGGTGGCGCATTATACGGAGCTGTACGGCTCCATTGCCACCATCGTGGTGGTGCTGCTGTGGCTGTATATGAGCGGCCAGGTGCTCATCATGGGCGCGGAGTACAATGGCTTCCGCCTTGCAAATAAAGAAACGAAAATCATCCGTCCGCCGGAAGGGAAGGAAGACGCAAAATGAAAATTATCATCGTGGGAAACGGAAAGGTGGGCTACGCCATCGCCAGCCAGTTGGCGGGGGAGCACCACGACATCGTTATGGTGGATGACAGCGCCGCCGCCTTGCACAAGGCGGAGAACGCGCTGGACGTCATGTGCATTGAGGGCAACGGCGCCTCCATCCGCGTGCTGAAGGAGGCCGGCGCACAGGCGGCGGATCTGGTCATCGCCGTCACCAACCTGGACGACACGAACCTGCTCTGCTGCTTCATCGCCAAGAAGCTGGGCGCCGACCACACCATTGCCCGTGTGCGCAGTCCGGAGTATCGTCGGGATGCCGATATGCTGAAAAAGGAGATCGGCCTTGACATGGTCATCAATCCCGACTTGGCCGCGGCGCAGGAGATCGCCCGCATCGTGTCCACCCCCTCGGCCTTCTCCGTGGAGCCGTTTGCCCGCGGGCGCATCGACATGATCGGCTTTGACGTCACTGCCCAGACCTGCGTGGCGGGTCGCTCCCTCAGCGAGTTCAGCAGCCACACTTCTGCCAAGGTGCTCTTCTGCGTGGCGGTGCGCGGCGGCGAAACGGTGATCCCCAACGGCGCATTTGTGCCCCGGATCGGGGATAAACTATACATGATCGGTGCCAAGGGGCAGCTGCAGGACATGCTCCACAGTCTGGGTCACTCCCAGCAGAAGGTGCGCGCCGTGTCCATTCTGGGCGGCAGCCGCACGGCCATGTATCTGGTGTGGGAGCTGAAAAAGCGGGGCATCAAGTCCCAGATCGTGGAGATGAACCACCAGAAGTGCCTGCTGCTCTCCGCCGAGCTGCCGGACACTCTCGTCATCGAGGGGGACGGCACGGACAACGACCTCCTGCGGGAGGAGGGCGTGTTTGCGGCGGACGCCTTCGTGTCCCTGACGGATCGGGACGAGGAGAACCTGCTCATGGCGCTCAGTGCCCAGCGGGCAGGCGTGGGCAAGGTGCTGGCCAAGATGACCCGCCCCAATTATATGGATCTGGTGCAGGACACCCGCATCGGCAGCATCATCAGCCCCAAGGATCTGGTGGCCAACCAGATCACCCGTTACGTCCGCGCGCTGGCCAACTCCGAGGGCAGCTTCGTGGAGAGCCTGTATAAGATGATGGGTGGGCAGGTGGAGGCGCTGGAGTTCACCGCCGGCCCCGAGTGTCGGGAGCTGCTGGATAAGCCCATGAAGGATCTGCCCTTGAAGCAGGGGGTTCTGGTGGGCGCCATTGCCAGGGACAAGGAGATCATCATTCCCGATGGCAATTCCTGCATCCGCGAGGGCGACCATGTGGTGGTGGTCACCAAGACCACCGGCACCGACGACCTCATGGATATTCTGCGGTAAAAAAATATTTTGCGATAAAAAAAGGAAGTGTTTGTAATGGACACCATGAACGAAAAGCTGCGGGAGTACGCCGGGCTCCTCGTTGAAGTGGGGCTTCATGTGCAGAAGGGGCAGACCCTTGTCATCTCCAGCCCCGTGGAGTGCGCATTTTTTGCTCGCCTGTGTGCCTCGGCGGCCTATGATGTGGGCTGCCGCGAGGTGGTGATGAACTGGCACGACGACTATCTGGCGCGGGAGAAGTTCCTCCGAGCCGACGACGCCGTGTTTGACGAGGTGCCCCGGTGGCGGCAGCATTTTTTCAATGATTATGCCAAGGCCGGCGCAGCCTATCTGGCCATTGACGCCGAGGATCCGGAGCATCTCAAGGGCGTGGATCCCGACCGCCGTGTGCGCGCTCTGCGGGTGAGCGGTCAGGCGCTGAAGGAGTATTACCGCCTGCAAATGAGCAGCGGTTTCCCCTGGTGCATCGCCTCCATCCCCATCCCCTCTTGGGCAAAGCAGGTGTTCCCCGGTGTGCCGGAGGAGCAGGCCATGGAGCAGCTCTGGGACGCCATTTTCAAGGCCGTGCGCATCACCGGCGACGGCCGCAGCGTGGAGCACTGGCAGGAGCACATCGCCATGCTGGCTCGGCGCAAGGAGAAGCTCAACGCCCTGCGCCTGAAGACGCTGCACTACACCAACTCCTTGGGCACCGACCTGACGGTGGAGCTGCCCGCCGATCACATCTGGGAAGCCGGAGACGACTGCACCTCTGCCGGCCAGCCCTTTGTGGCCAATATGCCCACGGAGGAGATCTTCACCGCGCCCCTGCGCACCGGCGCCAACGGCACGGTGGTGGCCTCCATGCCCTTGGTGCACGACGGCAACATCATCGACGGCTTCCGCATGACCGTGGAAAACGGCAGGATCACCTCCGTCAGCGCCCGACAGGGGCAGGAGGTGCTGGAGGCGGCCATCTCCGTGGACGAGGGCGCCGCTTACTTCGGCGAGGTGGCGCTGGTGCCCTACGACAGCCCCATCTCCAACCAGAAGCTGCTGTTCTATAACACCCTGTTCGACGAAAACGCCGCCTGCCACATCGCCTTCGGCGAGGCTTACCCCTGCATCGAGGGCGGCCGCGACATGGATAAGGAGGAGCTGAAGGCTCGCGGCCTCAACGATTCCGTCACCCATGTGGACTTCATGGTAGGCACGGAGGATCTCTCCATCATAGGCACCACCCAGGACGGACGGGAAGTCCCTGTTTTCGTGAACGGAAACTTTGCCATCTGAAAAACGAAAAACAGACTCTCTGCGCAGGCAGAGAGTCTGTTTTTCTGCCGGCGGCGAAATGACCACACCCCGCCGCCGACTGACTTTCCGTTTTCCTATGATTCCTCCCACTATATCCTATAGAAATGCCCAATAATAAGCCTAATACTTCTGCGTTTTTTCCTATTATTTTTCTTGCCAATTTGAAGGAAATGATTTATAATTAATACATATATTAGATAGTGGAGGGTAACTGCCTATGCCGCTGCGAAAAGACGGTATCGAAACGAAAAAGAAGATCCTTGCCGTGTGCGTCCGCCTGTTTCTGGAGCAGGGGTATCGGGAGACCACCATCTCCCAGATCGTGGAGGAGGCCGGCGTGGCGCGGGGGAGCTTTCAAAACCTGTTTCCCACCAAGGACGCGGTGCTCATGGAGCTGGTGAAGCCCATGTTCGGCGGGCAGTTCGGCGTGGCGCGGGGGCTTGTGGGCGACAGCCTGCCGCCGGTGTACGCCTATGCGGCGGAAACGGCCATCCAGCTGACCCTCACGGAGCTGAACGAGAGCCTGCGGGAAATTTATCTGGAGGCTTACACCCTGCCGGACACGGCGGAGTATATCTACCTGCACACCACGGCGGAGCTGAAGCAGATCTTCGGGGCGAATTTCCCGAGGTATTCCGACAGCGACTTCTACGAAATGGACATCGGCTCGGCGGGGCTTATGCGCAGCTATATGGCCAGAAAGTGCGACATCCATTTTCCCTTGGAGCGGAAGCTCAAGCGCTTTCTCACGGCGGCCATGCGGATGTATAAGGTGCCGGAGGCGGAGCAGGCGGGGGTGCTGGACTTTATCGCAGGGCTTGACATGCAGGCCACCGCCGCTGACGTGATGCATAAACTGTTTGCAATGCTGGAAATGAAGTATGACTTCAAGCTGTCATCGGGGGACGAAAGGGAGGAAGAGCAATGAAAAGACGGATCTTGTGTTTTCTGCTGACGCTGTGCGTGGTGCTGACGCTGGTGCCCAGCGTGGCTTTGGCGGCGGAGGAACGGTACGGAGTGTGGATCCTGGATGAGGAGATTACCTCTTCCCGGAAAATAAGCCAAAAGGAGGGCTGGGAATTTGACCCGAACACCTACACGCTGACCCTGCGGAACTTTCAAATAGGCACCATCGGGACGAAAATATCAGCGCTTTTTGACAAATATTCCCTCTTTGGGCTGATCTATGTGGACACCAGCGTGCATGACCTGACCATTCGCCTGGAGGGGCAGGAGAATTACCTGGGCGACGAGGCCTTCCCCTACGAGAATTGCACCAAATATAAAGAGGCCTACTACGGCATTTACGCCACCAATACCAACCTGACCATCACCGGAAATCGCGGAGCCATATTGAAGATCCAGACCCACGAGAACGCCATTGAGTGCAAAAATCTGACTATAAAAGACAGTGTCACAGTGGAAGCCGTGAGCCAGGGCACCTGTATCTACGCCTGCGGCGACATAACGGTAGAGGGAGTGGGCACCATCGTCAATGCTCGCACCACTGACATCATCAAGGGTCAGGCGGCTATGTCGACCCGCGGCAAGCTGTATGTGGGAGAGGGCGCGCGCTTGATCACATGTTCCGTGGCTAAGAGCAGCTCTTGGGAAAGAGTGGGTTTTCTTCACAACTTTCCCCATACCAACTATATCTCCTCCCTCTATGTGGCGGGCGTGGCCACCGTTGACGGCGGCATCGTAACTGCGTATTTCTACAAGAGGAAAGGTTCATATATTAATAAATATAACTATTCCATTGAAGATTTCGGTGAGACCAAGGCGTTTTATTGCAAGCGTCTGGATATAAACAATGGCGGAGAAGTGGATGTGTTCTTTGAGCGAGCCGAAGGGAAGGATCCACAGAACGAATATGGTTTCGACAGCAATGACTTAGCCGACAGCTGGGAGGATTTGTGGCGCGGAGCCATCTACTTCCAGGGAGACGGCGTGATGCGCGTGGGTATGACCAACGGGAAGCGAGAGGAAAACGCCATATCCATGAGGAACCGGCTGGTGTTAGTGGGGCCGCATGTAAAGGTGAGCCGGACAAATTACCCCCCACAGATATATTCGAAATATTCGGATTATGTAGAGCTGACAGGGAAGAAGCACAACAGCATTACCCTCTTTTCGGAAAAAAGAGGGGGCGAAGACATGCCGTTTTGGTCCTATTACACGGATAGATCCGATGCGACCTATATCTACAAGACCTTGGAGCTGAAGGACATTGTGAAATCGGATCTGGAGCTGAAGCTGACGGCGGAGCCGGGGAGCTACACGGTGGATCCGATGGTAAGCGCGGGCTGCGCCATTCCGGAGATGGTGGTGCAGTCGGGCGCCACGCTGAAGCTGACCATGCAGCGGGGGGAAAACTACACCTTCACCAAGCCCATCCGGCTGGAGGGCGGCAACCTGGAGATAGACGGAACCACGGCCAACATCACAGGGCTGGATGTCCGAGGCACGGGCACCGTGATCTTTAACGGCGGCACCGTCAGCGGCACGGTGGAAAAGGCCATTAAAATGGTGGTAAAGGACGGCAACATTGATGTGCCAGACTACGGCAATACCGTGGACGGAAACGGCAACGCCGTACACAAGTTCGTCTACACGGTGGAGACGGAGGAGCGGTTCACCATGCCGAGCCAGCTAAAGATCATGACGAAGACGGGCGAATATGACACGGTGGATCTGTGGTCGGGGCTGTTTCATCGGGGGGAGAACAACGAGCGGCTGCTCTGCCTCTGGCTGGATCGGAGCGACCGGGTGCTGCGGCTGCGGGTGAAGGATCCCAACGAAAACGAGCACAAGGACTGTCTGGCGCTGCGGTTCGGCACCAATGTGTTTACGGAGGGGCTGCACCTGAATATGCGCAGCAGCGGGGCTGTGGTGGCTCGGGAGGGCGAGCGACTGACCCTGTCTGCCATTGAGAACCAGACGCCCACGGACATGCAGAACCAATATGTGACCTCGGTGCTGTGGTTCCTGAGCACCGACGGCGGACAGAATTTTAAGCAGATCCGATGCAGCTACGGTAATCAGGGCGGGGTCAGCTATGACTACACCATTCCCAGCGTGACCAAGGAGCAGAACGGCTATATTTATCGGGCTGTGGTGACATACAACAACAGCGAAATCTACTGGTACCCGACCGAGGAGACCTACACCTACGAGGCCACCATCTACATGGATCAGCCGGAGCTGCGGGCGCCGACGAGCTATGTGGCCGGACAGACGGCGAAGTTTGAGGTAGTCCACCCCACGCTCCCCGAGGGGATCACGATGAAATATTTTTGGCAGACCAGCAAGGACGGAGAATCGTGGAACGAGATACCCACCATCTTTGGGGAAAGCAGCACCTATGAGCCGGAGATCACCGCCGACATGGCGGGCATGCAGGTACGAGCCGTGGTGCAGACATGGAAGAGCTACAGCTGGGTGGGCACGACCATTCTGGGGCCGGTGACCATTGATACCATCGGGATGGCTCCGCGCATTACCTTGCAGCCAAAGGATGCCCACGGCTACGAACAGACGGACATCTCCTTGAAGCCGGGCATGGACGAGGACGGCAATATCACCGTCATCATCAGATCCTTTCCTGTATTTCGCGTGGCGGCGGAGGGGGGAGATCTCCACTACCAATGGCAGGTGAGCAAGGACAGCGGACGAACCTATACGGACATTGCCGACAGCGACGACCCGCAGTATTTCGGCCCCTTCTTTGAAGAGTCCAATGACGGGTGGCTCTACCGGTGCATCGTGTCCAACGAGTATGGCGCGACGGTGTCGGAGCCGGGGCGCATGATCTCGGATTATCCGCCGAAATTCACCAGCGATCCGACGAATAAAACGGCGAAGGCGGGGCAGGGGACCTATTTCGAGGCCCGATTCAAGCAGGGCGTGCCCTACGGGGCGGATGTGACCTGGCAGGTGAGCACGGACGGCGGGAAGAAGTTCCGCGATTTGACGGCGGAGGACGGCGTCACCCTTGTGATGGAAAGATCCACGGAGAAGGACGGGGTGCTGATCAGCGAGTGGTACACCTCCTTCACGGTCAGCAAGGCCACCAAGGACATGGACGGGTATAAGTACCGCTGTGTGATCAAGAATACGCCCAACGACAGAGACTATAACGGCATCCGCTACTCGGCGGCTGTGACCCTGACGGTGACGCGCAACTGCGCCGTGGAGGGGCACGAGCTGGACGAGGGCACGGTGACCACGAACCCCACCTGCACGGCCACGGGCTTGAAGACCTTTACCTGCTCCGCCTGCGGCGGCACGGAGGTAACGATCCTTCCCGCGCTGGATCATGACTGGGCGGCGGCTACCTGCATGACGCCCAAGACCTGCCGGCGGGATGGCTGCGGCGCCAAGGAAGGCACGGTGGATCCGAGCAACCACACCGGCGAAAAGGGGTGGATCCCCACGGAGCGCCAGCACACCCAGCGCTATAACTGCTGCGGGCTGGTGACGGTGGAAACGGAGGATCACACATGGGATAAGGGCGCCTGTACCCTGTGCGCCTACCGCTGCGTGAGCCACACCGGCGGCACGGCTACCTGCGTGAAAAAAGCGGCGTGCGAGATCTGCGGGGAGGAGTACGGCGAGTTGGGCGACCATGACTATGCCGCCGACTGGACTTCCGACGAGCAGGAGCACTGGCACGACTGCGCGCTCTGCGACAGCCGCTCCGACGCGGGGATGCACGCTGACGGGGATAAGGATCATCTGTGCGACACCTGCGGCAGGACTATTTCCGGCCACACCGGCGGCACGGCTACCTGCGTGAAGAAAGCCGTGTGCGAGGACTGCGGCGAGGCCTACGGCGAGGCGGACGGCGGAAACCACGAGGCACTGGTGCGCGTGCCGGCCAAGGCGGCCACCAAGGACGCCGAGGGCAACAGCGAGTATTGGTATTGCAGCGCCTGCGGCAAGTATTATGGCGACGCGGAGGGCGCTGAGGAGATCACCGAGGCGGATACCGTGATCGCTAAACTGCCCCAGACCCCGCAGACCGGCGACAGCGGCCTGACCCTGTGGCTCACCCTGCTGCTGGGCGCGGCTATGGCCGCAGCGGTCATGGGCAAAAAGAAAAAAGCGTGAGGCATAAGTAAAAAGCGCATACAGTGTATACCTAAAAAGGGCGGCTGCCGGTTTCGGCAGCCGCCTTTTTCGCAGCCTGTTATATATGCGCAATCCCTGTCCCTTCCCATGTTTTCTCCGTTGCAATTCCCGTATTTGTGCGGTATAATGTATTTGTTATGGTATGCCCATCGGGAGCCGGCGGCTTGCGCCGCCGACCCCCTATATGAAAAGCGGCGGGCGAGGGCCGGTGGGACGGGCGAGCTGCGCGGGCGCTTCACGGCCGCTGTTCGCCTCACGCCGCTTGCACCATCCTATGCGCTCCGGCTCCGTCCGGTGCCAAACCCAACGAGAAAGGATCCTTTCGCCATGATCAAGATCGCACCCTCCATTCTCTCGGCCGACTTTGCCAACCTCGGCCGCGACATTCAGCGCATCGAAACGGCCGACTATGTCCATGTGGACGTGATGGACGGCCTGTTTGTGCCCAATATTTCCATCGGCATCCCCGTGGTGAAGTCCATCCGCCCCGTCACGGCGCTTCCGCTGGACGTTCACCTGATGATCGACCGTCCGGAGCGCTATGTGGAGCAGTTCTGCGACGCCGGCGGCGACATCGTCACCTGCCATGTGGAGGCGGACACGGAGGAGAACATCCATCTGGCGCTTAAAAAGATCCATGCCAAGGGCAAAAAAGCCGGCGTGGTGGTCAAGCCCAAGACCCCCGCCTCTGCCGTTTTGCCGTTTATCAATGAGGTGGAGCTGATCTTGGTGATGACCGTGGAGCCGGGCTTCGGCGGCCAGAAGTTCATGCCCTCGGCCCTCGACAAGCTCCGCTGGCTCAAGGCGGAAAAAGACCGCCGCGGCCTGAAATTCCTGCTGGAAGTGGACGGCGGCGTGGATGCCGCCACCGCTCCGCAGTGCGTCGCCGCCGGTGCGGACGTGTTGGTGGCGGGCAGCGCCATCTTTGGCGCCGCCGACCCCGCCGCGGCCGTCCGTGCGATGGCAGCTCTCTGAGAGGGGACTGCCCATGGATGAAGCATTGATCCGGCTGCAGGAGGAAGAACTCCGGCGCACCGGCAGATACTATAAGCACATCTTCTTTCTCTGTGTGCCGCTGCTCTGCGTCTCCTGCTACCTCTACGGCCTGCGCCCGCTGCTGCTCTGCGGCTTTGCGGTGCTGATGGGCAACCTGTGCGACCGGCTCATCTCTCTGCTGCGCCGCCGCGTCTATCAGGCCGGGGATTATTCCAACGAGAGCTTTGCCCTCGTCATCGCCCTGCTGATGCCCGCGACGGTGGACTGGTACGTCCTCGCCGCCGCCATTCTGGCCGGTGCTCTCATCGGCAAAGAGGTCTTCGGCGGCTATGGCAGCTACCCCTTCCATCCTGCCGCTGTGGGCTACGCGGTGGCGGCAGTGTCCTGGCCGGAGCAGGTCTTCCGCTATCCGGCCCCATACGCCAATATCCCGCTCTGGGACGCCTCCGGCGTGGCAACATCCAGCACCATCTCGGACACCCTGCGCAGCGGCGGCCTCATCAACATCAGCGCCCTGTCGCTGGTGCTGGGCGAGTATGCCGCCCCGATGGGGACCGGTGCAGCCATCGTGCTGGCGGCCTGCGGCCTCTTCCTCTGGATGCAGAAGGATGTGCGGCTGAGCGCCTCCCTGAGCTTCCTCATCACGGCGGGCCTCATCGTATTCTTCTTCCCGCGCCAGCTGGGTCTGACGGAGGGGACCGCCTTTACGGCGGGCCTTGTGTTCCGCCTGCGCTGTGTGCGCGACGAGATGCTGACGGGCGCGATGCTCTTCAGCGCCGTCTTCCTGCTCAATGAGCCTTACACCTGCGCCCACCACCGGCTGGGCCGCATCCTCTACGGCGTCATGGTGGGAGCCTTTACGATGGGCTTCCGCTACTTCGGCGTCTACGAGACGGGCGTCTGCTTCGCCATTCTGGCGGTCAACAGCATCTCCGGCTGGCTCGACCGCACCGAAGTCCGCCTCCATGAGCTGATAAAGAGCGGCAGACAATTCAAAGAGAAGAAGATCGGAAAGGGGGATGCGGAATGAAACGTCATGCTGCAGAACTCCTCACCCGGGACCCGGAAAGATTCTTCCACCATGACCGCGTCTTCCTGAATAACCCCGTGGTCATGCAGGGCATGGGCCTTGCGCCGCTGGTCGTCCTTGCGACGAGCGGCCAGAACGCCCTGATGCTGGCTGTGGCCGTGGCGCTGCTGCTGACGCCCTCCCGGATGCTGGCCTGCCTGCTGAGCCGCCTGTTCCCCCTGCGGGAGGAGCATCCGGCCAACGCAGAGCTGGAAAAGAAGCTGCTGCCCCGCAGCATCCTCTATTCGGGCAGCGCGGCGGTGGTCTATCTGGCGGCGTACCCCATCCTGAACCAGCTGTTCGGCGTGAGCCTGCTGGTGCTGGGCATCTACCTGCCCATGCTGGTGGTGGAGCCGCTGCTGACCTATCGCTTCGGCCGCGTGCAGGAGACGATGAAGAAGGCCGTCTCCAAGGGCATCCGCATCACCGTCGGCTACGGCCTGCTGCTGCTTTTGCTGGGCTGTGTGCGCGAGTGGCTGAGCGCCGGCACGGTGTTCGGCCATGTGCTGAGCCGTCCCGTCCTGCCCATGGCCGGTATGCCGGCTGGCGGCTTCATCGTGCTGGGCGTGCTGTGTGCCGTCTGGCGCACGCTGGCCAGAAAGTACAAAAACTATCTGACATCGGAGGCCCGCGGCCTCATGGCGGTCTACCGCCAGAAAGAGGGGGAGCCTGAGGATGAATGATGTGATGCAGGCCGTCGGCGTATTTTTCAGCTACGCCGTGCTGGCCGTCTTTGCACAGAACGCGGTGTTCACCCGGGGCCTCGGCGTGTCCCGCCTCGTCCAGCTGGTGGGCGACGAGCGCACCAGCAGCGGGTGGTTCGCCCTGCT
>OLPA01001752.1_pt1 | contig 17419 bp, 14 predicted proteins | sample 1672811 | NCBI WGS metagenome assembly OLPA01 (sample SAMEA3136726, study PRJEB25190) | human gut metagenome | biome: human gut; feature: human-associated habitat; material: faeces | place: Austria | collected 2013
AACAGAAATAGCATTAAAAAAGAATTTTGATAAGAATGGAACAAGACGATAAATTTCAGTTTGGCGAACTGATGCAGTGATAAAAAGGAGGCACAGGAGTTGAAACAACGCACCTATATTGCCATCGACCTCAAGAGCTTCTATGCCTCCGTCGAATGCCGTGATAGAGGCTTAGATCCTCTGGACACAAACCTTGTTGTCGCGGACGAAAGCCGGACTGACAAAACCATTTGCCTTGCTGTTACCCCATCCCTCAAGAGTTATGGCATCTCAGGACGCGGCAGATTGTTTGAGGTGAAGCAGCGTGTCAAAGAAGCGAACGCAGGAAGACAGCACGATGCACCGAAACGAAAGCTCGAAGGATCATCGCATTTCTTTTCTGAGCTGCAAGCTAATCCTGAGCTTGCGATTGACTTCATCATCGCACCGCCGCAAATGGCTCGGTACATGGAGATCAGTATGCGGATATATGAGGTCTACATGAAGTATGTTGCGCCGGAAGACATTGTGGTTTACTCCATCGACGAGGTGTTTATGGATGTGACGGATTATCTGAACACCTATCATCTCACGCCACATGACCTTGCGATGAAGATGATCTTGGATGTGCTTGAGACAACCAGTATCACCGCAACCGCCGGGATTGGAACAAACCTTTTTCTCAGCAAAGTTGCGATGGATATTGTGGCAAAGCACATTCCGGCAGATAAAAACGGTGTTCGCATTGCAGAGTTGGATGAGATGAAGTTTCGCCGTGAGCTTTGGACGCACCAGCCGCTCACAGACTTTTGGAGAGTCGGTAGAGGCTATGCAAAGAAGCTCGAAGAAAACGGAATGTTTACGATGGGCGATGTTGCCCGATGCTCGGTGAAAAATGAGGACTTGCTTTACAAACTTTTCGGCAAGAACGCAGAACTGCTGATCGACCATGCGTGGGGCTGGGAGCCTTGCACGGTTGAAGCAATCAAAGCCTACAAGCCCAGCACCAACAGCTTAGGCTCAGGACAAGTCCTGCATTGCCCCTATGAGGCTGAAAAGGCAAAGCTCGTCCTCCGTGAGATGGCTGATCTTCTCGTGCTGGACTTGGTGGACAAAGGACTTGTGACAGATCAAATCGTCATCACAGTTGGCTACGATATAGAAAACCTCACCGATCCCGAACGAAGCCGAAAATATCACGGGACAGTTGTAAAAGACCATTACGGACGGCAGATACCAAAACAGGCGCACGGCTCAATCAATCTTGACGGTCACACATCATCTACGAAGAAAATAATGTGTGCTACGGCAGAACTCTTTGATAGGATCGTGGACAAGAATCTTCTTGTGCGTCGGCTGAATATCACAGCAAATCATGTTGTTCCAGAAGCAGACGCGCCAGTGAAAAACGGAGGCTATGAGCAGCTTGATCTCTTCACAGATTTCACTGCCTTAGAAGCACAACGAAAGCGCGAAAAAGCAGAGTTGGATCGGGAAAAGAAAATGCAACAGGCAATGCTCATCATCAAGAAGAAGTATGGAAAGAACGCCATACTCAAAGGCATGAACTTGGAGGAAGGCGCAACCGCAAAGGACCGCAATGAGCAGATTGGTGGGCATAAGGCGTAAGGAGAATAGATATGACACGAGACAAATTCAAACTGATTCACAGTGAGTTGATAATGCAAGTTCAGTGTATTGAGCATGACTTGAAGTTGATTTATGCCGGAATGTGCAAGGGTGATTTTGACAAAAACCTTGATGCTCTTGAAAAAGTAAATCTGGGGTCAATGATAAAAAAAGTAAAGGAATTAGATTATAGCGATGGACACCCCGATCTTACTAAACGGGACTATATGTTGTTGGAGAAAATTCGAGAAATCCGAAATTATTGGTGTCACCAATGCTATATTGACTATGTTTACATATCCGATGACTACGCGCGTGAACGCAAATTCCAAGAGATTGCTAAACGATTGAGTGAAGACGAAAATCAAACATGGGAGTTACACCAACACTTACAGCAGCTTCGTAATAAAACACTTGAGATATACAACAGGATCTAAAAGAAAGGTGGTGCGGCATGAATTACTCTGAGCAAAAATATGGAGATATTCTTAATATGCCTCACCATGTCTCTGCAACCAGACCACAAATGCCGATGTCAGATCGTGCCGCTCAGTTTTCTCCGTTCGCAGCTCTCACCGGTTATGATGCTGCTATCAAAGAAACCGGGCGTCTGACTGACACAAAGATCGAGCTGGATGATGAAGAACTCCATAACCTAAATTTGAAGTTTCAGTTTCTTGTGGAGCATCTTGAAGATGAGCCGGAGGTAGCAGTCACATACTTCAAAGCAGATGAGAGAAAAGCCGGTGGTGCTTATCTTGAAGCAACAGGCATCGTGAAAAAGCTGGATGATTTTGAACGCCTGATTACCATGCAGGACGGCACGAAGATCCCGATGGATGACATCCTGACCATTGAGAGTGATGCGTTCTCATCGCTTGAACAATACTAAAAAGGCGCTTTCGGGCGTCTTTTTCTTTTATGCGTGAGACAAAAACGCGGAATTTGTCCGTTGTATTACGAAGGGGTATTTTACGGGGGACTTCCAACTAAGATTACGATTTTAGAGAATAGCAAGCACAGCCGGTGTATATACACACGGCGATTTTGGATTAAGGAAACCCTCCCCTTAATCCAGAAAATGCTTGTTGGGATGTCTCCCAAACCCTCTATCTTTATGAAAGGACAAACCGCTTATGGCAAACAGAACACGACCAAATCAGATACTCTTCTTTGTTTCAGATGACGAGAAACGGATTATCAAAGGAAAGATGAAACAGCTTGGTACAAACAACATGGGAGCGTATCTTCGCAAGATGGCGATTGACGGTTACATCATCAAAGTGGACTACACGCAGCAGAAGAAACTTGCCGCAGCAGTATCTCGCGCAGCGGCAAATATCAACCACATTTGCCGCCGAATCAACTCCACAGGACACTTCTATGAGGACGATGTTGCAGAGCTGAAAGAAAGGCAGGCTGAGATATGGCGATTACTAAAATCAAGCCAATCCGAGGAACTGTGAACAAGGCTCTCGCATACATTCTTGATCCGCAGAAAACAGATGACCAGCTCTATGTCTCTTCCTATGGTTGCGCTGCCAGCGATGCCGCAGCGAAGGAATTTGAGTGGACAAGAAATCTTGCTGCTCAACAAGGAATGCAGATGCCGAAGGTGATCGCCCGACATCTGATCCAATCCTTTGCGGTTGATGAAGTCACGCCGGAACAAGCGCATGAAATCGGTAAGCAGTTTGCCGACGAATGGCTCAAGGGAAAGTACGAGTATGTGATTGCAACGCACATCGACAAGGGGCATTGCCACAATCATATTATCTTTAACGCTGTCAACTATGTTGACTTCCATGCGTACCGAAGCAATAAGAAAACTTATCGTGAGATGCGGCATCTCAGTGATGAGATATGTGCTGAACACGGGCTGTCAGTTATTCCTCCCTCTCAGGGAAAAGGCATGGACTACAAGGAATACACCGAAGCCAAACGCGGTACAAGTTGGAAGCAAAAACTCAAGCAGACCATTGATCGCTGTGTGATCACAGCAAAGGACTACGATGAGTTTTTGAAGCTGATGCAGGACGCCGGATATGAAATCAAAACCGGCAAATACATCTCCTTCCGTGCCGAAGGGCAAGAGCGTTTCACCCGTGCAAAAACCATCGGAGATAACTACACCGAGGACCGGATCAAGGAACGCATTCAAGGACGCAATGCCCGCAGACGGCAGATGCAGAACGGTAGGAAGAACATCTCTCTCATCAGCGATATTCAAAACAGAATTAAGCAGATCGACAGCAAGGGCTTTGAGCATTCTATGAAGATTAAGATCCTCAAAGAAGCCGCCAGAACGCTCAATTACCTCACTGAGAACGAGCTGCTTCAATATGCCGATCTTGAAAAGAAAGTCGAAGACATTCATAGTTCTTATGAGCGTACCGGCGCTGACTTGAAAGTCGTTGAAGCGCAGCTCCGAAAGGTGCAGCCGCTTATCAAGAATATCTCAACCTATCAAAAGCTCAAGCCGGTCTATGATGCCTACTCAAAGACGAAGAACAAGCAGAGTTTTCGAGCTGCGCACGAGGCAGAGCTTGTCGTTTTTGAAGCAGCAAAGAGTACATTGCTTGCTATGCAAGATGGTGAAAAACTTCCAAGTATGAAGTCTCTGCAAGCCGAGCAGCAACGCCTTTTGGAAGAGCAGCAGCGTCTCTACGACGAACGAGCAAGGCTCAAAAAAGAGGCTAAAGTGATTGATACCATGAAGGCAAATGTCGATGATTTCCTCAGTCCAACGCTTTCACAGGAGCATGAAAAAGCCAAAAGTAGCGAGTTGGAATAACCACCAAAGCCTGAGCCGTATGAATAAATCGGCTCAGGCTTTCTTCTTCGTAATGCGCTCCATGAAATTGAAATATATTTTGAATTTTTGGAGCATCGTATTGAAAATTTGAAGCGTTTGGTGTATAATATAATGAGTCTCACTATAAGCGTTTGAGAGAGGTGCTTTTATGAAGATAAGCTATAAGAAATTATGGGTAATGCTCATTGAAAGAGAGATCCCAAAATCAACTTTACGCAAGGATATAGAGCTGTCTCCTGGCACGATGAGTAAGCTCAATAAGAACGAGGATGTAGCTCTCTCTGTTCTACTGCGCATTTGCGACTATTTGAATTGTGACATTGGAGATATATGTGAAGCTGTGCGAACGGGCAAGAAGTAGGTCCGAGTATTCGTGCGGCTATTTTGTTATAGGTAGAGAAAAATACCTCAGCGAAAGGAGCATATATGGATGTCCTTGAGAATGCTGTGACTGAGAAAAATGCCCTCGTTGAAGCGGAGGCGTTTCCCACAGATGATCGAGTCACCTACAAAGACAGCACCTATGAAATTGTTTCTAAGGTTGCATATTTGATTGGTGTTCCGAAACGGATTTTTGATAATGAGCATGAAGCACCCAAAATAGAGATATACGAAAAACTTGATGCAGACAAAACGGCACGGATAATCCGTCATTTGTGTATCATAAGGACAGCGATTGAAAGAAACTTCAAGCATATCAACGAGCGCATGAAGTTTAGTTATCTCTCAATCAGCAGTATGCCGGAATATGTGCCGCAGGATAGCCTTCAACAACTAAATGCGGATGGCATTAGTTTTATAAAGAAGTCCAGCACGAAGCTAAGTCAGCATATCGTTGAGATAAACAAGCTGATTTCTGATCGGATCAATAATTGCAAGAAGCTATTTCCTCTTTGGCTGAATTGGCTGTATGTAAAAAACCTCTTTCTCATGCCAGATGGCTTGAAAGAGGAAGGGACAAAAGCAGCAGCAGATATTTATTACGCTCACTTGCTCTTTTATCCTTACCAGATGTATATAAACTGGGAACCGGAGGATGTCGGTAATCTGCTCTATAACGATAAAAAATTCGTGACGCTGCTTTATCAAATGAACGGTGACTACTTTACAGAGTACAGTAAAGTTTCTGATGCTGGAAGTTACATTAAAGGAAGCATCTACGAGTTTATTGGTAGCAGCGAAAAGGTTGTCGTAGTGGTAGATTGTGAAAACTCTGATCCGTACAAGCTCTGCGCTACGCTCAAGAATCTTGACTATCAGTACACACAGAAGATAGCATCCATCATCCTGTTTGATGATGTGCATAGTGCATCTGCTTGGCGTATTCTGGATAGTTTTACCCACATCCCGGTCGAACACATGATGACCGAACGGGTAAAGCAGAACAAGTCTCTGGTCGATGTGATGCTGATTGCCCGAACTTGTCAGGAGCATTACAAAAACAATGTGGATTCCTTTATTTTGGTGTCCAGCGACTCCGACTATTGGGGACTGATTTCTTCTTTACCGGAGGCTCGGTTCCTTGTCATGATAGAGCGTGAAAACTGCGGACCGGATTTGAAGAATGCACTTGTCAATGCCGGTATATTCTATTGCTACATTGATGACTTCTACTCCGGCAATGCAGAGGATATTAAGATCGGCGCACTGTTCAAAGAGATGTATCATTACATAGATCAGGCGGTGCGGCTGAATATCTACGAGATGTTCACAGAGGCGTTAAGAGCGACTCGAATTGAAATGAGTTCTTCGGAACAGAAACAGTTTGTGGACAAGTATTTGAAAACGATGCAAATGTCCATTGCGGATAATGGCGATGTGACATTGGAAATAAGACGAAAATGAGTCCGTTATATCGGACAGTAGCCGTGATAGAATAAAATGAGGATCGGTTGGCAACCAAAAATGATCCTCAAGTATTGGAGATGAAGATATGGCATACCAGAGCGAAGCGGCTCTTGAGCAACAATTCATAGAGCAGCTAAACAAGCAGGAATACAGCACAATCGATATTCCTGATTATGACGCATTGGTGGAGAACTTCAAAGTTCAGTTTGAAGCCTTCAATGCGCCCAAACTTGATACGCCTATCACCGATAAAGAGTGGGAGCGTATCTTTAACCTCATGCTTGGAAAGTCCGTGTTCCAGAGCGCAAAAATTCTGAGAGACAAGTTTGTCCTTGAGCGTGAGGACGGGACGAAGGTTTACCTTTCCTTCTTCGATCAGGATCACACCAAGAATATCTTCCAAGTTACACATCAGACAACGGTTGTAGGCAAGTATGTCAACCGCTATGATGTAACGATTCTTGTGAATGGCTTGCCGTTGATTCAGGTCGAGTTAAAGCGCAGAGGTATTGACATTCGAGAGGCAGTCAATCAGGTCATGCGCTATAAGAAGCACTCCTATAACGGGCTATATCACTTCATTCAGCTTTTCATTGTCTCCAACGGCGTTGATACCAAATACTTTGCCAACTCCGACAGGGACTTGATGTATAGCCTTGCCTTCTTCTGGACGGATTTCAACAACATCCGTATTACCAACCTGAAAGACTTCTCAATTTCTTTTCTGGCAAGGGATCACATCATCAAGATGTTGACACGCTATACCATTTTGAACGATACGGATAAGATTCTGATGGTTATGCGCCCCTATCAGGTGTATGCCGTAGAAGCCCTTATAAGACAGGCTACGCTCACAAATCGCAATGCTTATATCTGGCATACCACCGGCGCAGGAAAGACGCTGACATCCTTTAAGACTGCTCAGATTCTCGCAGCCAATCCGAATATCAAGAAGGTTATCTTCCTTGTTGACCGTAAGGACTTGGACTCTCAGACCACCGAAGAGTTTAACAAGTTTGAGGCTGGCTCTGTTGATGTCACAGATCGCACGGACATTCTTGTGCGGCAAATGAAGGATAAGAACCGGCAGCTCATTGTCACGACGATGCAGAAGATGGCAAATGCCGTTAAGCGTCCTCAATACGAAAAGGTAATGGACGCATACCGTGACGAAAAGGTTGTCTTCATCATTGACGAATGCCACCGCAGCCAGTTCGGAGATATGCACAAGGATATTGTTCGGCATTTCAAGAAAGCGCAGTTCTTTGGCTTTACCGGTACGCCCCGTTTTGAAGTGAACGGAAAGACGGAGGGCAAGATCACACAGACCACCGAAATGCTGTTTGGGGAATGTTTGCATAACTATCTGATCAAGGATGCTATCTTCGATAACAATGTCCTCGGTTTCCATATTGAGTACATAAAGACGATGGAAGGCGATTTTGACTGGGACGATCCGACATTGGCTGACGCGATTGATGTTGGCGAACTCTATATGTCGGATGAGAGAATGTCCCTCATTGCAAACCACATCGTCCAGAACCACAAAGCCAAAACAAGAAATGGTCAGTACACGGCTATCTTTGCTGTTTCCTCCATTGAAGCTCTTGTCAAATATTACGACATCTTCAAGAAGATCAAACATGATCTGAACATTAGCGGTATCTTCTCCTATGGGCAGAACGAAGATGCCGAGGGCAAGGACGAGCATAGCCGAGATGCCTTGGAGCGTATCATCAAGGACTATAACGAGATGTACGGCACGAATTTCTCTACCGACACCTTCTCCGCGTATCACAAGGATATTTCAGATCGTGTCAAAGGCAAGAAAACGAAGTCTCTGGACATTCTCATTGTCGTAAATATGTTCCTGACCGGCTTTGACAGCAAGCAGCTCTCTGTGCTGTATGTGGACAAGGATTTGAAGTATCATGATCTGCTGCAAGCCTATTCTCGCACGAACCGTGTCGAGAAAGAAACAAAACCGTTTGGTATCATCATTTGCTACCGCAACCTCAAGAAACGGACAGATGATGCGCTGACGCTCTTCTCCAAGAGTCAGGACACCTCCGGCATTGTCGTTCCGGGCTATCAGTATTTTGTTGAGAAGTTCAATGAAATGGTTATGAAGCTCAAGGAAGTGGCACTCTACCCTGAGTCCGTCGATACCATGCAGAGCGAGGATGACCAGAAGAAGTTTGTCATCACTTTCCGTGAGCTGACAAAATACCTCCAATCTTTGCAGACATTCATTGAGTTCAGCTTTGATCAGGATGCACTCATCATGTCCGAGCAGGAGTATCAGGACTACAAGAGCAAGTATCTGATGCTTTACTCCCGGCAAAAAACTGATCGAGAAGTCGTATCTGTCCTGAATGATGTGGACTTCTGCATTGAGATCATGGAGAGTGACCGCATCAATGTTGCCTATATCATGAACTTGATCCGCAACATCCACTTTGATGACAAGAAGCAGAAGGACTACGACATCAAGCACATCAAGGAAGAATTGAGCAGGACGGATAATCCGCAGTTGCTTCGCAAGGTTGAAATTCTTCAAGCGTTCTTGGATCGTGTCGTTGTTGGACTTGAAAGTGCGGATGAGATTGACGCTGCATACAACGACTTTGAAAATGAAGCAAAACGAGAAGAGATCGTTGCTTTCGCAAAGACTGAGGATATTGATTCCTCCATGCTGACGGACATCATTTCTGAGTATGAGTTCTCCGGCACAATGGATGCAGGAAACATCCGTGACCGTATTGAGAAGCCCATGCCGCTGCTCAAGAAGAGGTCTTTGGTCAACCGGATCGTCGAATTTATCCGGCAGCACACTGAGAAATACCAATAAGGAGAGAGAACAATGGATAATTCTATTCAGGCTCACCAGAAAGAGCTTTGCAACAAACTATGGGCGATGGCAAATGCCCTGAGAGGTAACATGGAGGCATACGAGTTCAAGAACTATATCTTGGGCATGATCTTCTATTACTACCTCTCCGACAAGACCGAGAAGTACATGGTTAATCTTCTCAAAGACGATAATATCAGCTACGAGGATGCTTGGAATGACGAAGAATACAAGGCTGCCATCGCAGAAGAAGCTCTGCGTGACCTCGGCTACATCATCGAACCGGAGTATTTGTTCCGCAAGATGGTCAAGATGGTTGAGAACCGTTCCTTCGACATTGAGTTCTTGCAGAAAGCAATCAACGCTCTGATGGAATCCACTATCGGCAACGATTCGCAGGAAGACTTTGACGGATTGTTCTCCGATATGCAGCTTGATTCTACGAAGCTGGGGCATACCGTTAAAGATAGAAGTGCTGTCATGGCGAAAATCATTGCTTCGCTGGACGAGATCAATTTCAGCGTGGATGACACGAAGATTGATGTGTTGGGTAATGCCTACGAGTATCTGATCGGTCAGTTCGCTGCCACAGCCGGTAAGAAAGCCGGTGAGTTCTATACGCCTTCGGGTCCTGCCGAGCTGCTGTGCCGCCTTGCTTGTCTTGGCTTGACCGATGTTAAGGACGCAGCCGACCCGACTTGCGGTTCCGGCTCTCTGCTTCTTCGCCTCAAGAACTATGCAAATGTGCGTAACTACTACGGTCAAGAATTGACCTCGACCACCTATAACCTTGCCCGAATGAACATGATCCTTCGTGGCATCCCGTATCGCAACTTCAATATCTACAATGGCGATACGCTTGAGCATGACTACTTCGGAGACATGAAGTTCCGTGTTCAGGTTGCAAATCCTCCGTATTCTGCAAATTGGTCTGCTGATATGCACTTCATGGAGGACGAGCGTTTCAATGAATACGGCAAACTTGCGCCTAAGAGCAAGGCGGACTTTGCTTTTGTGCAGCACATGGTTTACCACATGGACGAAGACGGACGAGCCGTTGTCCTGCTGCCTCACGGCGTTCTGTTCCGGGGCGCAGCCGAAGAAGTGATCCGTAAGCACCTGATCCAAAAGCTGAATGTGCTGGACGCTGTTATCGGTCTTCCTGCAAACCTCTTCTTTGGCACGGGCATTCCGGTATGTGTTCTTGTCCTCAAGAGGGAGCGCAACGGCAACTCTGATAACATCCTCTTCATTGATGCGTCCAACGACTTTGAAGCTGGAAAGAATCAGAATATCCTCCGTGAGTACGACATTGATAAGATCGTCGAAACCTACGAGCATCGTGCGGATGTCGATAAGTACGCCCATGTTGCCACTATGCAGGAGATTGAAGAGAACGGATTCAATCTGAACATTCCTCGCTATGTTGATACCTTTGAGCCGGAAGAGGAAATTGACCTCAATGCTGTTGCAGCAGAAATCCGCAATATTCAGGCTGAGATCAAAGGCATCGACGCACAACTCAAACCGTTTTTCGATGAGCTGGGACTTGATTTCCCCTTTGATGTGGAGGGCAAATAATTATGGCAAATGTATCCTCAAGTAACGGTCTTGAGAAGCGTCCGAAACTCCGGTTTCCGGGCTTCGATGAGCCGTGGAAAGTGTTCAAGGCAGAAGAACTTTTTCAGAATGTTACTGACAAGAATCACCCTGATGAAACTGTACTGACAATCATTCAAGGAAGAGGTACGCTTCCGAGAGAGCAAGCCGGTCGTAATATCCACTATGATGATGCGTCTTTATCTAACTATAAGAAGGTTGAACAAGGAGACTTTATTATTCATCTACGCTCTTTTGAAGGTGGTCTGGAAATGGCAAATGAAGCTGGAATAGTCAGTCCTGCATACACCATCTTACGCTGCAAGCGTCCCCATTCAAGCCTATTTTATGACGCATATTTTCACACGGATGAGTTTATCAACCATAATCTGTCAAAGTCTGTTGAAGGCATCAGAGACGGACGGCAGATAAGCTACGAAGCATTTAAGTGGCTCGGAATACCATATTGTGAGCCAACTGAACAAGAGAAGATTTCTAACCTGTTTTCTGTTCTCAATGAAAGAATCGCAAAGCAGCGTGATTTGGTTGAATCCCTCAAGAAGTATAAAAGAGGATTGCTCCATGATGTTTTATCAGAGAAAATCAAAATTACGACAGAAACATGGACGGAACATAGAATCGGAGAATTTCTCCATTCAAAAAGTATCAAACAACTTCCAACAACAGATGCTCCGTTGATGGCATTTACCGCAACAGGCGGCGTGTGCGACAAGGGCGAACGGTATGATCGTGGTTTTTTGGTGAAAGATGCAAGCTCAAAATTGTATAAGAGAACTGATTTGAACGATTTCATTTATAGTTCCAATAACCTTGATGTTGGCTCAATAGGACTTAACCTTTATGGCTCTGCCGTGATCTCTGATGTATATGAGATATTTTCCATAAAAGATGCCGATCCGTGGTTTATCAGCGAAGCAATTAAACAAAAGCCGATTATGAACCGTATTCTAAAATATCGACAAGGCTGCCTTTATGGACAATACAGGATATATGCCGAAGACTTTTTAGGTGTTTTTGTTAAAATCCCTTCGTATGAAGCTCAGAAGAAAATTGGAGCTGTTTTTTCAAAAATTGACGGCAAAATCACGCAAGAACAAATCCTACTGGATTGTTTAGAAAAGGTAAGAACATTTTTCTTACAGCAACTTTTTATATAAAGAGTTGTTGCATCAAGCCATGGCGTATCTTTGATAAAGACATCAATATGCTTTCTTCTGCGCCTATTAGCATATCAATAGAACTTAACAGCGTCACAATCTGTTCCTGCCTTGTTCTGTCTGGGATAGGGATGATGCAATCTGACAGAGCTGACTTGCTTATTTCTCGGAATGTGTTGCCGGAAGCATACTTTTCGCACCATGGCTTGATGATGATTTGCATATAATACAGATATTCAGATAAAACTCTATCAGTGTGAGGAATCAACGACTGAAAGCCCTGATTCGTGCTGCACTCTCGTTTTGCAATGGACATCTCTCCCAAGGTAGCACGAGTTGTCAATAAAACCGTTCCTACGGGAAGCAGTTTTGCGGATGAGTTAATCAAGCCAATATCACTTAATTTGCGAACACTGTTGTTGACATATTTTGTTTTTCCAATCTCAGAGGGGGTGAACCATTCCACTGTATTTCCCCAATATTCTGTATGAAAAGTGTCGGGTGTTCCTCCTCCTACAATTTCGCATACCGAGCCAAGTCTGCAATTATTGCTATTATCAATCTTAGAAAGTAATTGTTTGTTGACACCTCTTTTATACTTCTTGAGGTTGTCCACGAGAGACTGCTGTGCCTCTATTCGATGCTCTAACGCAATCAGAAAGTCCGCGATTTTTCGCTGCTCCGCTGAATCCATCGGTATGTAATGCTTTGTGTCAAAGAACTCATCAGTTGGCACATTCAAAAGCCCATGATTCCTTGCTCCTTCGGCAGAGATCATGTAAATCTCACGATACCATTTAAGCGAATCGAAGTAGGCTTTTATAAAATCAGAATCGTGTTTCTTGAGTGCAAAGCAAATGTAGAGTGTAGAAAGCGCACCCATATCATAGCGGTCAAGACGCTTGACGGAGCCAAAATCGTACCCGACTGAATAACTCTTGTTGTAGGCATATTCACCATTCTTCAAGAGATAATAGCCACTCATGTCTTTGCTTGCTACGGTCTTATTGAAGTAGCTGATCTGATCCACAAGCCCATCTTTGGACGAAATTGTGAGAGGCAGACTCGTTTCGTTATTGGTGTTCTTCCGTGTGACACGCTCTGCAAAATCTGAAAGTTTCTCAGCTTTCCACGGCTCATCGAAGCCCGGAAACCGGAGTTTCGGACGCTTCTCAAGACCGTTACTTGAGGAATATACTGCCCTGATTATCCCTCCAACGGATAATGTTCGTGGAGGTGGTCAATATGACTAACAATACACAATTCAAGACGCTTGTGAACACTTGGCTAAATCAAAAGCAGCCAATGATCACGCCGTCAACCCATGCCGGCTTTACGCTGATTGCCGAAAATCATCTGATTCCATACTTCGGCAAGCGTAAGATCGGCAGCATCACCGAAACGGACATCCAGAGCTACATTTCGTATCTCCATGATGCCGGTAGGTTGGACAAGACCGGAGGGCTAACGGTAAAGACCATCCGGGATGTGATCCTCGTTCTCAGACTTTCAATGGAGTTTGCGTACAAAGAACGAGCAATTCCGCTGCTGAACTGGGATCTCATCGAGTACCCGAAGGAACTTGGCATTAAGAAGGTAGTTTCTCTTTCAAAGGATCAGGAGCAAGCTCTGATTCAGTGTATCTACATGAACTTGAACAGGAAGACTGCTGGCATCCTCATTGCACTCTTTACCGGAGTACGCATTGGAGAACTCTGCGGATTGCAGATGAAGGACATCTCGTTGACGGATAAGACCATCAGCATCAATAAGACTGTCCAGCGCATCTATGACAAAAAGAAGGGCGAGTCCTATCTTCACATCGGACCGCCCAAAACGAAAACCTCTGCAAGGACGATCCCTGTTCCGTCTCTTCTGATGAACATTATCAAGAAGTTCTACACGGATAACCCTAACCACTACTTCTTGACCGGCAAAACCAAGCCGACAGAGCCTCGTACTTATCGGCAGTTCTTTACCCGTTTTCTGAAACGAAACGGATTGGAAAAAGTGAAATTCCATGAGATCCGACACACATTCGCAGTCAGAGCGATTGAGATACCGGAGTTTGATATTAAGTCGCTCTCTGAAATCCTCGGTCATAAAAATGTGTCCTTTACGCTGAATGTCTATGGAAGTGCAAACCTCCAACAGAAGGTCAAGTGTATGAATTTACTGAACGATCTCCTGTAATCTTATTCAGTTCTGACTCGGCTTTTACAGTGCAGCAGAAACGAATAACCATTTCCAGCGATTCAAATTCATTGACTCGATGCGCTGTTCATAGGAGGCACTATTCAACTTTCCGAAACAGAGTGACTTCTTCTTGAGCCGTGAAAGGCTGCACAAAAAAATGAACGCAGTACACGGATTCCACAATCGCGGAATCGTGTACTGCGTTTGTATTTTAGAAATAATTTTTGCGATTTAAGCAAGGATTGATTTGTGGAGGCGTTTTTGGGCATTTATAACCGTTCAACCGTGAGTGTTGCCGGATTGACTTTGATGATTACCTTCCCCTTGCTTTGGGCGTACATCACTGTCTTGCCTGTACCGCTGGGCTTGCCATCCCATACTGCAATGATGTAATCAGCGTGATCTACCATGTACCGATTGCGCTTGTCCATGCAGTCAGGAGTATAGTGCGTTTGAAGAAGCGTTTCTTTATCACATTGAGCAGCAATGCCATAGTACCTTTCGCGCATTGCTGCATTCCACTTGGCTGCCTGCGTTTCGCACGGTATAGCACTCTCAAGCGTAATGCCTGGATAAGTCTTCTTCAGTTCCAGAACGATCTCGGCGGCGTACATATCAACGCCGAGAGCCATGCCAGAGATAAAGTGGGTGACATTTTCATCTGTAATCAAAGAGATAATTTGTTTTTTTAGGGTTTCTTTGAGCGCAGTGCAGCGTTCATCATCCTCACGAAAGCCAAAGGGCAAATTTTGAGGTCGGTGTCCGGTGAAGGCACAACTTTTCATATTCTTGATCTCCTTATATGTATTAGCGCATGTTTCTAAATCGCTTATACATAGATTATAGCATAGAAAATCGAGAAATTTGTAGAAATAAGTCGGCAAAAGAAAAAACTGCGTGAAAAATCACGCAGCCTTCAATGAGCTTACTTCATGTTATCCGTCTCTTGCTGGATCATCAACTCAACCATTTGCAAAATGCGCTTTTGCGCTTCGGGAGGAAGATCAGCAATTTTCTTTGAGAGTTCTGAGGCTTTTGCCTCTCCGCTATGCTCTAAGACATCGCAGAAAATTGAATCAGCGGATGTCTCCAAGCCATTGAGCAAAATAATCAGCTTCTCGCAACGCGGAAATGACATCCCTCTCTCGACGGTAGAAATATAATTTGTGGTCAAACCGGTCTTTTCTGCAAGATCCTCTTGTGTAATACCAAGACGCTCACGGGCTTGCTTAACGCGCTTTCCTATTCGTTTATCAATCATGGGCGTTTACCTGTTCCTTTTCTAAATCGCTCATGAATATTATATGGATTAGAACCATAGTGATACAGAAACGCTAATGGTGTCACTATGGATTAGCGAATGATTTTACGGTAAAATTCAAGGAAAAGACACAAAAAAGAGCCTCTGCCGACACCCGACTGGGCATCGACAGAGGCTCTTTGTGCTACTTTGTTGCCTTCAAAGGAAGGTAGAAAATCGACCTTTATTCCTACACTTTCGGTTGGGAACACTTAGATAGGAAAACATACAGGGCAACTTCTCTGTGCCGTTTATAGGACGAGAAATCCTTGATTTTCAACCCTTTTCACAACACAAAACGGGCTTATCTGTCTACTCTGCTGCGTTTGGAAATGTAGCATGGACATCTGACGATTTCAGCCCTGAAACTTTGCTTGCAGGAATGGATGCAGCGGCGGCACAAATCATTGTATTTGCGCCGCCCGTCTGTATCGAGATAGAAGCTCCATTCTAACTTCCACTTCTGACTCTTGCTCACAGGTCTATCTCTCCTTTGTGCTTTTGCTTAGGAGGGCATTCCTTTGGAGGATGATCTGCTTTTGCGGACTTGAGCCGATCCATGATAGAGGACTTCTCGCTGCGCTCCGGGACTTTATCTTCCTTCGGACCGTTGTTGATGATCCCGTCAATCATGCCGTAATCATCCTCCATTGCCATCTCAGCCGACTTGAGATAGTTTTCCTTCTCAAGTGCCGCCATCCAGCTTTCCTTGCTGATACCGAGCATTCCACCCTTTAAAGCGTGATCGGCAATCTCCTTTGCACTCACACATAAGCCTTCGGTGTTATCCGAATAGAGCCGGTAAACCTCGCAGCCCTTTTCGAGTGCCTTTTCAGCCGCTTCCTGACCGGCAGGAAGAACACCAGCCCATGCGTAGCCGTAATTCTTCATGTCCTGCACGGAAAGCGCAGGATCAGGCATCTCCGGCACTTCCATGACTTCGAGCTTGAGAAGACGCATTGTGTCATCATCAAAGCCGTTGTAGACCTGATCGAGAACCAGCTTGCCGCGCTCATCGACAATGATACAGGCGGCATCGTCTCCGTAGGTATCATGCTCCATGAGGAAGAAGCTGTGACCGTCCACCTCTTTGTGGTCAATGGTGTGCCATGTACCGATATGACCGGCAACTGCCAGACCGGAGGTGTCCATATTCATCTCAAAATCTTTCTGTTCCACGGCTTCCTGCTTGTGCTGTTCCTCGCTGATCATGGGGATCGCCACGATTTTATCCCCCAGCTTTGCGAACATCTCCGGCTGTTTGAAGAACTCCGCATACTTGAGTGCAAAATCGCCGGAGAGAGAACCAAAGCTGTCTTCCGTCAACCCCACAACCATAAATGTCCCGGCAACAATGTCATAGATGTCTCCGTCTTCATCCCGAAGGGCGCGGTTGAGGGGCAGACCTTCGAGCTTGGCTTCCTCATTGCAGACAACGGCAACCGGGTCATCAAAGGGGTAAACGACTTCGATACAGCCGCCCACCATACCTTGCAGAGACTTGAGATCGGAGCCGACATCTGCAATGCGCGGAGCTTTTTCCGGTTCGACCACTACAACGGTCATTTTGCCGTCCCGCTCCTGAGACTCAGCAGAGCCGGTAATTCTGTATTCGTCGGGAATGTCATCCAGAGAACCGTCAAACTGCCTGTCCCAGCTATCACCGGTGCATCGGACATAACCGGCGTCGGTAAAGCGTCCCTGCTCATCCATTGCAATGTCGCGTCCATAGCGTTCATAGTCGATGTAGTCTGCCAACGGTCCGAGATCCTTTTCGGAGTAAATACCGATTTCGTGAGCGTAGTAATAGCCAAGATCGGACTCGTCGCTGATACCGGGCATAACATCATAGCAATCCAGATTGAAAGTCAGATTGATGAGGTCATCAATGTCTCTGACTTCATCGCATCCGGCTTCCATAATGGCAACGAGCTTTTCCTGATCGCTCAGGGAAAGCTCGTCAATCAAGGCGGCAAGGTAGTTGAGCTTATCAAGGCTCTCGTACTCGCCAAGCATCTTCTGAA
>OLPA01001763.1_pt1 | contig 17336 bp, 17 predicted proteins | sample 1672811 | NCBI WGS metagenome assembly OLPA01 (sample SAMEA3136726, study PRJEB25190) | human gut metagenome | biome: human gut; feature: human-associated habitat; material: faeces | place: Austria | collected 2013
AAAAGATTTGCCCAGCAGCAAAAACCTGACGGAGGATGTCAGGTTCAATTTGCTATCCTATGCCTGTCCTCCGGAGGAACAACGGAATGAACAGGAGTTGAATTCATTGGAACAGAAATTCTGTCAAAGCTGCGGCATGCCCCTCACCGGCGCTCCGCAGGAGTTGGGCACGGAAAGCGACGGTTTGCCCTGCGCCGACTACTGTACCTACTGTTACCAGAACGGAGCCTTCACCCGCGACTGCACCATGCAGGAGATGATTGATTTCTGCACGCCCATCATGGCCCAAAGCCACCCGGGGATGACCGAGGCGGAGGCAGCCGGACGGATGCGGGGCTTCTTTCCGCAGCTCAAACGTTGGAAAAGGGAAGGTTGAACTACGAGGCACCGGAAAGGGAGAGCGTCCGCCAGACGTTCTCCCTTTTTCGTCAGTTTTCTCCATGCACCCGCCGGTTCAGGCGGCGGATTTTTCCTCGTAACATCAGATATTGCGCCACCCAGGCCGCTGCGAAGATGCCTACAAAAACGCCTGCATACCCAGCTACTCCGCCCGCGCTGTGCTCCATCCAGCCGCACACCCAAGCTATAGGTAGCATTACCAGAGCCGTTACCGCAAAATAGACGGCTGATTGTTTCAAAAGGCTCCAGCGCTCCATTTCCCAAATCAGCGAGCATACGGCAAACGCTGCGCCCAGCACGCCGCACAACACAGCCTGAAGGGCCACCGCCCCAGCCTCACTGCCTGCCAGCGCGATCAATTCGGGCATGCAGGCCACATACCGTCCCTGCCCCCAGCCCAGTGAAATGACAATGGTGATCAGGTAGCCCATGGCCATGCCCAGCGGAACGCCCAGCAGGCCGCGCAAAAGCGCCTTTTTCTTCACGGCTGTTCCCTCCTTGTCTAAATGCCCAGCACCTGACGGATCTTGGGGACGTATCGCCGGGAAACCCAGGCCGCCGTGCCGTCCTCCAGCGTTACGCGTATGGTGCCGGCCAGGCTCAGGTCAAAGCCCCTGACCTTGCCAAGGTTGATGATTTCCGAGTGCGATATGCGAACGAAGCGGGACCGGTCCAGCCTGTTTTCCAGCTCGTAGAGCCGCAGGCGCACTGCATATTCGCCCTCCGCCGTACTCACATACACCTTGCCGCCGGCGGCATAAGCGCGCAAAATACGCGCCGGGTCGATAACGGTGGCTTGGCCGTCCCGAAATCCCATGAGTATCCTGGGCGCTTCCAGTTTTTCCAGCAATGCGGCGATCTCCCCGGTCATCCGGTCGGTATGGACCACGATTCTGGGCTCGGTGCAGGCAGGGTCGATCTGGATGTCGATGCGCACCTTTCTTTCCCCCTTCCGCATCCAGTATAGGCGCTTGCGCCTTGCCGTGCAATCCTTTCGATACAACCGGTCGTTTCAGCAAGCCAAATGGCATGCATGGAAAAGTGCCCGGCTCGGAACCAAAGTTCGAGTCGGGCGCTTGACGCCTTTTTCAGTTGATTCGTCGGTCTGCGCATCATTGGATGTCATCGGCGCGCATGCCGTCCAGGGCGGGCTTGCGCTTCCAGGCGGTCATCACGCCCGTGCCCAGGCCCGCGCGCTGCCAGCTCACCTCTTCAAAGGACAGGTCCGACAGCCGGGTTTGCAGCTTGCAGCGGTTCACAGGCGGATTCTCCATCCCTGCGTTCATCCATCGGCGTAGCGCGTTCATCGCGGCGGGCCAGCACGCCGTGCCCAGCACCAGCTGGCCGCCGGGCTTGAGCACGCGAAGCGTCTCGCCCAGCATGCGGTCCAGCGAATCCGCGTCACCCCTCCACTGCATGAGCACCGTGTCAAAGGCATCCTCCCGCCAGGGGATATCCCCCACCGGCGCGTATACGATATCGCAGCTTTGCAGCCGCGCGCGGGCGGCACGCACGTCCTCCATGTCGGAGGATACGCCGCACACCTCGCACTGCATATTCCGGCGCAGGTATTCGGCCATCAGGCCCCGGCCTACGCTCGCGTCCAGCACCCGATCCTCCGGGTCCACCACGGCCCATTTGAGCATGGCCTTTTCCAGCCCGTTCAGCCGTGGGCATGCTTTGACGGACAGCTCACCGGATACGGTTTTGCCTTGTACCTTGGTGATCATGCTCGTCCTCCTCAGCCATTCTGTTTCCGGGTACAGCGCTATTATATCACAGAATTGCTAAGAATGCACGCTCTTTTGTAACATTTTGTTTATTATTTTGTATATTCTCGTAAACAATAGGTAACGGATGCCTTGCGAGACAGCACCAGCCACAGGGCCGCATCCAGCAGCGCCAGCAGGAGAACATCCACGCCCACCGCCGCGGACACCGGCCAGCCCCACAGGATCAGCAGCACTGCCGCGCCCACCAGCGCCGCAATGATGATCATGCCGCCGAACATGCTGACCATGGCGTTCATGCTCTGCTTAACAGCCTCGGTTTCGGTCTTCCATTTCAGCTTGGGATGGTACACGTCCAGCAGCAGGCTCATCAGGCACCACAGGAGCGAAAACATCTGCGACACGGCCAGCGCGCCCAGCGTTTCCAGCCACATGCCGGGCAGCAGCGCCCACAGCGCCACCGCGCTCACCAGCGCCGAGGCCAGGTTGAAGGTCATACCCATCAGCAGCTTGGCCCCCAGCTGCACCTTGCCCGAAACGGGATAGATGCGCCGCATGTCATGCCGCGCGCCTTCGCGCGAAACGGCGGTGGACACGGCCAGCCCCATGGTGCAGGTCAGCGCCAGGAAGCCCGCGGCGCAGGCCAGATAGATGCTTCCGGGCACGAGCTGCGCCACGACTTCGGAAAGCGCTATTCCATCCGTCTCGCGGCCGATACCGATCGCCGCCACCACCAGCAATACCGGAAACATCACCGCGCCGGTGAGGCAGTTGGTCGCGTAGGTAGGCACGGTGAGCACCTCGCGCACCTCCTGGCGGTACAGCGCCCAGAAGGGGCTGTGTGCGCGCCAGCCCGAAGCTCGGCGGCGTGCGCCGCGGTTGACGCGCTGAATGATCTCCGCCTGCCGGAGCGCAAGGCGCATATATCCGCCGCCGCAGAGGGCCACCACCAGCGCCAGCGCGGCGATGGAGACGCCCACATACAGCGCCGCCTGCCCCCACGCCTGGAGGCCGGAACCTGTAGCCGCCGCCGTAAGCCACTGAAGCGGCGGGAAGGCGCCCAGCACCAGCTCGGTCAGCGAGCCGCTGCCCAGCAGCAGGCCGGTGGCGACCTGTGCCAGCTCACCCTCGTCCATGTTCATGTTGATGCTCATCTCCGCGCCCACGATGGCGGCCACCAGCACGAAGGTCATCACCGTGGTCACACCCTCGCGCCGCTTCCACAGCGCGCTGATACGGATGAGTCCGAAAGCCAGCAGCGTCGTGATCGCCACCGGAATGCCCGGCACCAGCAGCACCCCCAGCAGCGAGCGCACATAGAAATCCGCCCCCATGCCCATTTCTACGCCATAGCGGACGAGCAGCGGCAGGCATACCAGTACTGTCAGGCCAGCCTCGCCGGCCAGCACGGTAGCGAGCTTGGCCATGAGCACGCCGTGCGAGGGGATGGGCAGCGCGCCCACGAAGGCGCAGTCCCGGCCGAAGAACAGCAGGCTGATCACATAAAAGAAGCTGTAGATCAGCGTCATCAGCGTACAGGCCAGGAATGCCAGGGCAATGACGGCCTGGGGCTCGCCCATGGCCCTGGCCTGGTCATACATCAGCATTTCAAAAATGATCGCCATGCCGTAGAGAATCACGAACAGCAGCGCCATTCCGGCCCAGCCGAGCAGGGCCTTCCACGCCGCCTGCCCCTCGCGCCGGCGACTGCCGGGACGAAGCGCCATCAGGCGGTCGCGCATGAGCAGCTTCCAATAGGCCAGCATGGCTCATTCCCCCTTCTTTTCCACCAGTTCCAGAAAGACTTCCTCCAGGCTGGAATCGCCGCCGTGGCGAAGCTCGTCCAGCGTGCCGCGGGCGATGAGCCTGCCGCGCTTGATGATGCCGATTTCGTCGCAGAGGCGCTCGGCCACATCCAGCACATGGGTGGAGAAAAACACCGTGCGTCCGCTGTCGGCATGACGGCGCATCTCCTCCTTGAGCATGAACACGCTCTGCGGGTCCAGCCCCACCATCGGCTCGTCCAGCACCCAGATGCTGGGCTCGTGAATGAGCGCGCCGGTGATGGCCAGCTTCTGCTTCATGCCGCGGGAATAGCCTCGAATTTGCTGGCACGCCGCATCCTCCAGCTCAAACAGCGACAGGTACTTTTCGATATGACGCTTGCGGCTTGCGGCGTCCACGCCGTAGATATCCGCCATGAAATTGAGATAATCCATGCCGGTCAGGCGCTCGTACATATCGAAGGAATCCGGCACGTAGCCAAAGCTGCGCTTGGCCGCGATGGGATCGCGCGCCATGTCGATGCCGTTGAGCACCACGCGCCCGCTGTCAGGCGTGAGAATGCCGGTCAGCAGCTTGATGGTGGTGGTTTTGCCCGCCCCGTTGGGGCCGATAAAGCCGAACACCTTTCCTTCCTCTATTTTCATATCCAGGCCATCCACGGCCTTCACCTTGCCCCCCGCGTAGGTCTTGGTCACATTTTCAAACTGGATCATGGTTTTCCATTCCTCCTGTAAGGATTTTTCCGGTTTGCAGGCACAGTATAACGCCTCTCGCGACGAAAGGAAAGTGGAAAATGCACGTTTTCCGCTTCCCCGCCGCTTAAAGCCGCGTCCTGCGGTTCCAACGTCATTGCGGTCCTCGTGACGCCGCGAAGGTCTGCAAGAATCCTTAACGGATTCTTAGCAACCCTCTGCTTCGCGGGCGTTTCTCGCTTTTTCCCCAGGGTCCGACAAGGCCGGACCCACGGTCCTGTCCGCTTATGCTGCGAATATTGCTCACTTCTTCTTGACAAAGCGTCCATTTCCGTTACAATACTATACAGGAAAGAAGGCGATGTCATGAAGGTACAGCCGGCGGTGCGTACAGAAACCGCCAGGATTGCAATGGGCACGGCATGTTTATCCCTTGTGATGCTGCTGGTATTCGCGCTGCTGGGCCGGCTGGACGTGACGGTCGTTCTGGGGACGCTATGGGGCGCAGGCGCGGCGATCCTCAACTTTTTTTTGATGGCGTTAAGCGTGCAGCGCGCCGCCGAAAGTATGAACGGCGTCACGCTTCCGCCGGAGCCGCTGGATGAAAACGGCGACCCCGATCCGGATGCTCCGCCTCAGCCTCCCGCGCCGGAGGTGCAGCGCGCCAAGCACCGTATGCAGCTGTCCTACACGGGACGGATGCTGCTGCTGGTGGGCGTGGCCATCGTGGCGCTTACCGCGCCGTGCTTCCACCCGGTGGCGGCGGCGCTTGCGCTGCTTTTTCCACGCCTGGTGATCTTTTTACGGGGATTTGTCAAGCCAAAGAACAAGGAGGCCTGAATGCCGATGAAACGGGACGCGAAGGCGCGCGTGATCGATTGGCTGCTGGTAGCGATGATCGTGGCGCCTTTTGTATTCAGCATGACCCTGAAGGTTCTTTTCAAGCCTGCGTCGGAGGGAATTTCCATCACGGGCGCGCAGGTGTATTTTACCATTCCCATGCCGGTGATGGATCTGCCCATCACGGAATCGCAGGTCAATTCCCTGATGGTGGTCCTCTCCATTTTGGGGCTGTGCCTGTACCTGACCCATGGCATTTCCGTGGCGCCCCATTCCAAGCGCCAGATCGTGGCTGAGTGGATTGTGGAAAAGGTGCAGAACCTGGTGAACAGCAACATGGGCGCGTATTTTTCCGCCTTTGCGCCGTTTATAGCCGGTATCATGTTTATCTCGGCGTTTTCCAGCCTGTCCAGCCTTTTGGGCCTGTTCCCGCCCACGTCGGATATGAACATCGTGGCCGGATGGGCCATACTGGTGTTCGTCCTTATTACCCATTACAAACTCAAGGGCGGCCTGCTGCCCTATGTGAAGGGATTCTTTGAACCGGTGTTCATCTTCGCGCCCTTCAACATTATCGGCGAGGTGGCCACCCCGGTTTCGATGTCCTTCCGTCATTATGGCAACGTGCTGTCGGGGATGGTCATCTCTACTTTGGTGGCCTATGCCCTGCAAACCCTCAGCCACAAGCTGCTGGGCTGGCTGCCCGGCGTGCTGGGACAGTTCCCCTTTCTGCAGGTAGGCCTGCCGGCCATCCTGTCCCTGTACCTCGATATCTTCAGCGGGTTGATGCAAGCATTTATATTTGCCCTGCTCACCACAATCTACATATCCACAGGTTTCCCGCAGGAGGAATATGAACGGCGCAAGGCAAAGCGCAAAAAAGCTTTGCATACCGCATAAACAATCACTACATTCAAGGAGGACTCTGACATGCTCGAACTCGCCATTGGTATCATCCTTGCCGGCTGCGGCATTGGCGCCGGCCTTGCCCTGATTGCAGGTATCGGCCCTGGTATCGGTGAAGGCAACGCTGCCGCCAAAGCCTGCGAAGCCATCGGTCGCCAGCCCGAGAGCAAAAGCGACGTAACTTCTACCATGATTTTGGGTTGTGCCATCGCGGAAACCACCGGTCTTTATGGTCTGGTCGTCGGCATCCTGCTCATCTTCGTCGCACCCAATATGTTTGTCAACATTTTGCTCAACGCCATCAAATAATGCCCGAGCGCGGCGATAGAGAGAGGCCGAACCAATGAGCGTGCAATCTTTAGATATCATTTCCGTCAATCTATGGCAAATCCTCATCTCTCTTGCCAATCTGCTGATTATCACCTTTGTTCTCAAGCGCTTCCTGTTCAAACGCGTTCAGGCGGTCCTCACGGCCCGTCAGGAGCAGGTGAGCAAAATTTACGGCGAGGCGGAGGAAAGCCGCAACGCCGCAGTCAGCATGAAGCAGGAGTATGAGGCGCGCCTGGCCTCCGCCCGCGAGGAAGCGGACGGGCTGGTGCGCACGGCTGTCGTGACGGCCCAGCGCAAGGGCGATCAGATTCTCGCCGAAGCGTCCGGTCAGGCCAGCCGACTCAAGCAGAAGGCCGAAGAGGAAATCGCCATGGAGCGCAGGCAGATGCTTACCGGCGTCCGGAAGGAAATTTCCGACCTGGCCGTGGGCATCGCCTCCAAGGTGGTCGAGCGTGAAATCCAGCCGAAGGATCACGAGGCCTTTGTGGACGAATTTATCAGGAACGTGGGTGACGAAGCATGACCGATCTGGCGGAGGAATACGGTAAAGGCCTGTATGATCTGACCGAGGAGGAGCATGTCTCCGAGGATGTGCTTGCGCAGCTTCGCGTGCTCAGGGGGCTTTTCCGCGACCAGCCGGATTTTATCCGCCTGCTTTGCAACATGTCGCTTGCAAAGGAAGAGCGCACCGCCATCCTGGATGGGGCGCTGCGCGGACAGGTGCATCCCTACGTGTTGAATTTTCTCAAAATCCTGTGCGAGCGCGGAGCGCTGCACGAATTTGAGGGCTGCGTAAGCGCCTTCACCGCGCTGTACAACCAGGCGCACGGCATCGTTGAGGCCAGTGTGACGACGGGCGTTCCCCTGGAGGCTGAGCAGCGCACCCGTTTGATCGACAAGCTGTCCGCCATGACGGGCAAGCGGATCGTGCTTTCCGAAAAGGTGGACCCCGGCGTGGTGGGCGGCGTGCTGCTGGAGATGAACGGCAAGCGCTACGACAACACGCTGCGCCGCCGGCTGGAAGCCATCCACGCCGCCCTGACAGCGGAGGCGTGAGCCATGGCCTCATCTACTGAAAGCTGGTGATACAATGCAGTTGAAACCCGAAGAGATCTCCAAGCTCATCAAAGAGCAGATCAAGCATTATGAAAACCGCATCGCGCAGGATGATACCGGCACCACCATCATGATCGGCGACGGCATCGCGCGCGTGAGCGGTCTGGACAAGTGCATGGCCAACGAGCTGGTGCAGTTTCCCAACGGCGCCTACGGCATGGCCCTGAACCTGGAAGAAAACAGCATCGCCGTGGTTATGCTGGGCGACGACGAGGACATCAAGGAAGGCGACGTGGTCAAGCGCACGGGCCAGGTGGTTTCGGTGCCCGTAGGCGAAGGTCTGATCGGCCGCGTGGTCAACGCCCTGGGCCAGCCCGTGGACGGCAAAGGCCCCGTGGACGCGAAGGAGCACCGCCCCATCGAGCGCAACGCGCCCGGTATCATCGAGCGCAAGGGCGTGAGCGTGCCGCTGCAGACCGGCATCAAGGCCATCGACAGCATGATTCCCATCGGCCGCGGCCAGCGCGAGCTCATCATCGGCGACCGCCAGACCGGCAAGACCGTCATTGCCCTGGACACCATCATCAACCAGAAGGGCAAAGACGTCATTTGCATCTATGTGGCCATCGGACAGAAATGCTCCACCGTGGCCCAGCTGGTGGATACCCTGACGGCCGCCGGCGCGATGGACTATACCATCGTGGTCAGCGCCACCGCATCCGAGCTTTCCCCGCTGCAGTACATCGCGCCCTATTCCGGCTGCGCCATGGCCGAATACTTCATGGATCAGGGCAAGGACGTGCTGATCGTCTACGACGACCTGAGCAAGCACGCGGTGGCCTACCGGGCCCTGTCCCTGCTGATCCGCCGTCCCCCGGGACGCGAGGCGTACCCCGGCGACGTGTTCTACCTGCACAGCCGCCTTCTGGAACGGGCTGCCCGGGTGGACAAGGCCTACGGCGGCGGCTCCATTACGGCGCTGCCCATCATCGAGACCCAGGCGGGCGACGTTTCCGCCTACATCCCCACCAACGTCATCTCCATCACCGACGGCCAGATCTTCCTGCAGACCGACCTGTTCTTCCAGGGCCAGCGCCCGGCTGTCGACGTGGGTATCTCCGTGTCGCGAGTCGGCGGCTCCGCGCAGATCAAGGCCATGAAGCAGGTTGCCGGCTCGCTGCGCCTCGACCTCGCGTCCTACCGTGAGCTGCAGGCGTTCACGCAGTTCGGCAGCGACCTGGACAAGGCCACGCAGGATCAGCTGAACCGCGGCGCCCACATGACCGAGCTGCTGAAGCAGGGTCGCTACAACCCCATGCCGGTCGAGGAGCAGGCGGTGTCCATCTATGCAGGCGGGCACGGCTACCTCGACGACATCCCGGTGAGCGACGTCGTGCGCTTCCGCAGCGAGCTGCTCGATTACCTCCGCGCCTCCAAGCCGGAGATCTTCGAGAGCATTGTGAAGGAGCAGAAGTTTACCGACGCGATCGAAACCGAGCTGAACGCTGCCATCGAGGCCTTCAAGCTGACGTTCTCGGCTTCGGCTTAAGGCAGGTAGACCATGCCCAACCTTCACGACATAGAACGGCGCATCAACTCCGTCTCCTCGACGAAGCAGATCACGCGTACCATGGAAATGGTTGCGGCCGCCAAGATCCGCCGCGCCTCGGAGCGGGTGTACAACGCCCTTCCGTGGGCGAGCGCCATCTCGGAGATGCTCATTTCCACGGCGAAGTACGCGCCGCTCGATTCCGAGCCGCTGCTCGCCACGCATGACGAGGTCAAGCGCGCTCTGATCGTGGTCATCGCGTCCGATCGCGGGCTTGCCGGCGGGTTCAACAGCAACGTGCTGCGCCATGCCGAGAAGCTCATCAAGGAGAAGGAGCGCCAGGGCATCGAGGTCGAGATCGTCGCCTGCGGCAAGAAGGCCATCGGGTACTTCAGCTATCGCAACATCGTGCCGGTTTTCGAGTTCCGCGACCTTTCGGCCGACCCGACGTACGAGGAGGCGGCCGAGATCTCGCAGTTCGCCGGCGACGGCTACCGCGAGGGCAAGCTCGACGAGGTCATCATCGTGTTCAACCATGCGAAGAACGCGGCCGAGCAGCGGTTGATCGAGCAGCAGGTGCTGCCCATCAACACCACGAGCTACGCCGATCTCCTGGGCCTGGCTCCCAAGGAGAAGGACTACTTCGAGCATTTCCGCGAGAAGGACCTCGACAACCTGCCCGGCGACATCGACTTCGAGCCCGATGCCGAATCGGTCATGCACTATCTGATGCGCGCCTACCTGCGCAACACGTTCTACTACGCGCTCATCGACTCGGCGGCTGCCGAGCAGGGCGCGCGCCGCACCGCAATGAAGTCGGCGACCGACAACGCCAACGAGATGGTCAACACCCTGACCCGCGTGTACAACCGCGTGCGCCAGGGCGCTATCACGACCGAGATCTCGGAGATCGTTGGCGGCGCCGCAGCTTTGGAGGAATAAATGGCTGAAACCAAGAACACTGCATCGGCCACGGGCGCGACCGGACGCATTGTCCGCATCGTCGGCGCTGTCGTCGACGTTGAGTTTCCGCCGGATCAAATGCCGGCGATCTACAACGCCCTGACCGTGGATGCAACGACCCCCATCGGGGAAGTGAAGACCGTGCTGGAGGTGCAGACGCACCTCCCGGGCGACCTCGTCCGCACCGTCGCCATGTCGTCCACCGACGGCATGGTGCGCGGGCTCGAGGTCGTCGACACCGGCAACCCCATCATGATGCCCGTGGGCCCGAACACGCTGGGCCGCATCTGGAACGTGATCGGCGAGCCGGTGGACGGCAAGCCCATGCCCGAGGTTGCCGAGTGGATGCCCATCCACCACCCGGCCCCGGACTACGACACGCTGACCACCACGACGGAGATCTTCGAGACCGGCATCAAGGTCGTCGACCTCATCGAGCCCTACGTCAAGGGCGGTAAGACCGGTCTGTTCGGCGGCGCTGGCGTGGGCAAGACCGTCTGCATTCAGGAGCTCATCAACAACCTGGCTCAGGAGCATGGCGGCACCTCTGTGTTCACCGGCGTGGGCGAGCGTACCCGCGAGGGTACCGACCTCTACCTCGAGATGACCGACTCCGGCGTTATCGAGAAGACCTGCCTGGTCTACGGTCAGATGAACGAGCCTCCGGGAGCCCGTCTGCGCGTGGGCCTCGCGGGTCTGACCGAAGCCGAGTACTTCCGTGACCAGGGCCAGGACGTGCTGTTGTTCATCGACAACATCTTCCGCTTCACGCAGGCCGGCTCCGAGGTGTCCGCACTTCTCGGCCGTATGCCCTCCGCCGTTGGCTACCAGCCTACGCTGGCAACCGAGATGGGCGACCTGCAGGAGCGCATCACGTCGACGTCCACCGGCTCCATCACGTCCGTGCAGGCCGTGTACGTGCCCGCCGACGACCTGACCGACCCGGCCCCGGCCACCACGTTCACCCACCTGGACGCGAAGACTGTTCTGTCCCGTTCCATCGCCGAGCTGGGCATCTACCCGGCCGTGGATCCGCTGGAGTCCACCTCCCGCGCGCTGGATCCCGAGATCGTCGGCCAGGAGCACTACGACGTGGCCATGGGCGTGCAGCAGATCCTGCAGCAGTACAAGGATCTGCAGGACATCATTGCCATTCTGGGCATGGACGAGCTGTCCGAGGATCAGAAGCTGACCGTGAACCGAGCCCGTAAGGTGCAGAAGTTCCTGGGCCAGCCGTTCCACGTGGCCGAGGTCTTCACGGGCCTGCCCGGCGTGTACGTCAAGGTCGAGGACACCGTGCGCTCCTTCAAGGAGATCCTCGATGGCAAGTGCGACCACATCCCGGAGCAGTGCTTCGTGAACAAGGGCGCCATCGAGCAGGTCTACGAGGCCTACGACGCCATGCAGAAGGAAGGTAACTAATGGCCTCCATGGGCTGCATTGTGGCTCTTCCCGACAAGGCCCTGTTCCAGGGCGAGATCACCTATGCCAACATCCCGGGCACCGATGGCTACTTCGGCGTGCTGCCCGGGCATGAGCTGACGGTGTCGCTGAACCGCGAGGGCGGCGTTGTGACGCTGACCATCGGCGAGAACGAGAAGCGCGAGTTCCTCGTGATGGGCGGCGCCACCTCCGTGCTCGACGACAAGGTGACGGTGCTGGCCCGCTTCGGTACGGCCGTTGAGGACATCGACGCCGAGGCCGTGCGCGCCGAGGCCGCCGAGTGCAAGAGCGCCATCGCCGAGCTGGAGCAGAAGAACGATCCCCAGGATCAGGCGACGCTGATGACCCATCAGAAGAAGCTCGAGTGGTGCGAGGCCCAGCTTGCGCACGTAGGCCAGGCCGCGTAAGGCCCAGCCGAGCCAAGAAAGGGAGCCGCGACACGCGCAGCCCCAAATTTTGAGCCTGTTTCGAGAGGCGCCCACCCCGGGCGCCTCTCGTCGTATGGGCGACGCAAGGCGAAGGATGGCTCTTCCGGCGCCTGCCCTTGACATTTCCTCTGTTGTACTTAGAATGTTGTACAACGTGAAAGGGAGGTTGTCGTGACCGATGCGATGGTGACGGGGCGGATGCCGGAGCGGAAGAAGCAGCAGGGGCTTCGTGTGCTCAAGCGAGATGGAATGAACGCCTCCCAGGCGGTGAACCTCTTGTTCGACCGGCTGATCGAGGAGGGGAGCGCCGACTTCCTTTTGCAAGATGGCGATGCGTCTGCGGACGAGCGGTGGGCATCGGCGGCGCGCTTTGTCGATAGCCTCTCGCGCAAGCGCTCAACACGGTTCGACGATATGACGAAGGCCGAGATCAAACTTGACCGTCTCGCCGCCAAGGGGCTGGTGTGACATGGCCCAATCCAAGCTGCTTCTCGACACCAACGTAGTTATCGACTATCTGAATGAGCGCGAGCCGTACTACGAGAAGGCGCGGCTGCTGATGATCGGCGGTCGGGTGGGGGAGTTCGAGCTGTGGATCTCTTCGTCTCAGGTGACCGACCTCGTGTACATCCTTTCCAACGGAGGACGAACGAGCGAGATGGATGCCGTCATGGGGCAACTGCGGGGCTTGCGCATCTTCGTCAACGTGTTTGCAGCGAGCGAGAGGGAAGTCGACCTGATGCTTGCCGCCTCGTGGCACGACCCAGAGGACTACCTCCTTTACGAAATCGCCCTGGCACTTAGGGCCGACGCGCTTATTACCCGCAACCAGCCCGATTTCCCCCAGGGCCCCGTTCCCGTCATGAACTGCGACGAATTTTTCCAATGGATGCGCGATATGCACGGCCTCGATTACGGAGAGATTGAATTCTAGGTTTGATGGTGCTTCCGCTGGCTCGCGCTCCCAGGGCATTCCATGCAAAACTCACTGTTTGTTCGCACACCGTGGGACGAGGGGCTGGTATCATGGCAGCCGAGAAAATGACGGAACATAAGAGCGGTCGGAAGGGAAGCGGCGCGGCGAGCTGGGCTCGCGTCTGCCGCGCGCTTTCGACCCAGCATGACACGACACAGCGCGCATAACCACACCACAACTGAAATCCGTGCGCCGCCGACCTTATCGAAGGGGCTGACGATGGCATTTGTCCATTTGCACAACCATACGGAATACTCGCTGCTCGACGGACTCACCCACATCAAGGACATGGTGCGCCGCGCCGCCGAGCTGGACATGCCGGCGGTGGCCGTCACCGACCACGGCGTCATGTCCGGCATGGTGGAGCTTTCCGACGCCTGCGACGCCGTCGAGAAGGAGACGGGCAAGCGCGTGAAGCCCATCTTCGGCTGCGAGGTGTACTTCACCCCCGACGAGTCGCTGCGCAAGGATGTGAAGCCGAAGCTGTACCACCTGCTGCTTCTGGCGAAGAACAACGAGGGCTACCACAACCTGTTGAAGCTCGTCAGCGAGTCTCATGTGGACAACTTCTACTACAAGCCGCGCACCACCTTCTCCATGCTGCAGAAGTACGGCCACGGCATCATCGGCTCGTCGGCCTGCATCGCCGGCATCATCCCGAAGCTGCTCGACAACCGCCAGTTCGACGACGCCGTGGCGTGGGCCAACAAGTTCGCCAGCTGCTTCGAGCCGGGCGACTTCTACATCGAGCTGCAGAACCAGGGCATCCGCACCGACGCCGGCTTCACGCAGACCGAGCTCAACCACATGCTCACCGACGTGGCCAAGGCCGCCGGCCTGAAGACCATCGCCACGAACGACTTCCACTACCTCACGAAGGAAGACGCGAAGGCGCAGGACTACATGCTGTGCGTGGCCCAGGGCGCCGCCGTGAACGACGAGAAGCGCATGCGCTTCGAGAACGACCAGTTCTACATGAAGACCGAGGAGGAGATGCGCGAGGCGCTGAAGGACTTCCCCGAGGCCTGCGACACCACGGTGGAGGTGGCCGAGAAGGTGGACGTGGTGCTGGAGCGCGATTCCATCCTTCCGAGGTTCCCCTTGCCCGAGGGCGAGACGGAGGAGAGCTACTTTCGTCGCCGCGTGCAGGAGGGCCTGGTCAAGCACTATGGCAGCCCGGTGCCGCAAGAGGCGCAGGAGCGCGCCGACTACGAGATGGGCATCATCATCCAGCAGGGCTTCCCGGCCTACTTCCTCATCGTGCAGGAGTACATCGAATGGGCGCGCAGCCAGGGCATCGGCGTGGGCCCGGGCCGCGGCTCGGCCGCCGGCGCCATCGTGGCTTACGCCATGGGCATCACCGATTTGGACCCCATGCCCAACGGCCTCATGTTCGAGCGATTCCTCTCGCCCGAGCGCGTGGAGATGCCCGATATCGACGTCGACTTCGAGCAGGGCCGCCGCGAAGAGGTCATCAACCACATCAAGGACGTCTATGGCGAGGATCACGTCTCCCAGGTGATCACCTTCGGCACGCTGCAGGCCAAAAACGCCGTGCGCGACTCGGCTCGCGTGCTGGACTACCCCTACGGCGTGGGCGACCGCATCTGCAAGATGATCGGCGACGAGCTGGGCATCACCATCGACAAGGCGCTGGAGACCAACCCCGACCTGAAGAAGGCCTACGACACCGAAGATGACGTCAAGCGCATCATCGACGCCGCGAAGTCCATCGAGGGCCACGTGCGCGGCGAGGGTGTGCATGCCTGCGCCACCATCATCTGCCGCGACCCCATGAGCGATCACGTGCCCATGAAACGCGACACCAAGGGCGGCGGCATCATCACGCAGTACGACGGCCATTACACGCCGGACCTGGGCCTGTTGAAGATGGACTTTCTGGGTCTGCGCACCTTGGACGTGCTTTCCATCGCCTGCCGCAACATCGAGGAGCGCACCGGCGTGAAGATCGTTCCGGAGGAGATTCCCACCGACGACGAGAAGGCCTTCCGCCTCATGCAGTCCGGCAACATGGACGGCCTGTTCCAGGTGGAGGGCTCGCTGTACGTGAGCCTGTTCAAGCGCCTACCCCCCAAGCAGTTCTCCGACGTCGTCGCCTCCATCGCCCTGAACCGCCCGGGCCCGCTGGAGTCCGGCATGGTGGAGGACTACATCAAGGCGGCGAAGAACCCGGCCGCCGTGCACTACTACGACGACCGTCTGCGCCCCATCCTGGAAGAGACCCACGGCACCATGGTCTACCAAGAGCAGATCATGCAGATATCCATGGTCATGTCCGGTTTCTCCGCTGGCAAGTCCGACAAGTTACGCAAGGCCATGGGCAAGAAGAAACTCGATATCATGCGCCAGCTGCAGGCCGACTGGGATGCAGGTGCGGTCGAGAACGGCTACGCCCTGGAAGTCGCCCAACAGATATGGGAGGATGCCGAGAAGTTCGCGAAGTACGCCTTCAACAAGTCGCATTCGGCGGCCTACGCTATCCTCGTGATGCGCACGGCCTACCTGAAGGCGCACTACCCGAACGACTTCATGGCCGCCGTGCTCACCAGCTACATGGGCAACACCGACCGCCTCATCCGCTACATCGCCAGCTGCAACAAGAACGGCACGCCGGTGCTGCCGCCGGACATCAACGCCTCCCGCGCCGAGTTCACCCCGGTCGAGGGCGGCATCCGCTTCGGTTTGGTGGGCGTGCGCGGCGTGGGCAAGAACGTCGCCGACGAGATCATCGCCGAGCGCGAGGCCAACGGTCCGTTCACCTCGCTGCACGATTTCGTGAACCGACTCGATGCGAAGTGCTACAACCGCAAGACGCTCGAAGCCCTCATCAAGGGCGGTGCCTTCGACTCCACCGGCTACACCCGCAAGCAGCTCATGCATTTCGTGGAAGAAACGCCGCTTCTGGAAGGTGCGGCCAAGCGTCAGAAAGACCGCGATGCCGGTCAGGTGTCCATGTTCGACATGTTCGCCGACGACGCCGACTCCGGCTTCCAGGAGGACGTGCCCGCCCCCGACGGCGTGGAATGGGACAAGCGCACCAAGCTCGCCTACGAGAAGGAGATCATGAAGATCTACGTGAGCGAGCACCCGCTGGCTCCCTTCGAGGGCACGCTGCGCCGTATGTCCCGCTACGACATGGGCATGCTCTCCGAACAGACCAAGGAGATCAAGAACGGCGTGTTCGTGGGCATGATCTCGAATGTGGCGACGAAGCTCACGAAGCGCGGCACGAAGATGGCCACGTTCACCCTGGAGGACACCACCGGCTCCATCGAGTGCATCTGCTTCAAGTACGACGACTTTGCCGAGGTCATCCAGGAGGACGTCATCGCGAAGATCAAGGGCAAGTTCGAGAGCGGTGACCGCGGTAACCAGATCATGGCCTTCGAGCTGGAGGCGCTGGAGCTTAACGAGAAAGATGCGCGGCCGAGCCACTTGGAGCTGCGGGTGCCCTCGCGCTCCTTCGACCAGAACCGCTCGGCGCACCTGAGTCGCATCCTGAACTCGTACCCGGGTCGCGACGGCGTGGTGCTCTTCGTGCAGCAGGCCGACGGCCGCCGTTTCCGCGCCGAGCTGCCGGTGTCGGTAGATGCCCAGTCCACGGTGCTGAAGGCCGAGATCCGCGACCTCTTCGGGCCAGAAGCGATGATTGCCTAATGGAAATCTCGCGACCGAGCTTGGAAGAGCGGGCGGCCGAGTGCGCGCGGGAGCTCACGTTCTCGGCGACGGTGGCTTATGACGGGGCGCCGTTTGCGGGGTTCGCGAAGCAGCCGGGGCAGCTCACCGTGCAAGGGGAGTTGGAGCGGGCGCTGTCGTTGTTGTTCCGCCGGCCGGTGGACGTGGTCTGCGCCGGGCGCACCGATGCCGGCGTGCACGCCCGCGGGCAGGTGGTCTCCTTCGATATCGACGCGTGCGAACTGCGCGACCGCACGCCCTATAACCTGCGGCGCTCGCTGAACGCGCTCACCTGCGAGGGCATCGTGGTGCGCGCGGTGGAGGAGCGGCCGCGGGGCTTCTCGGCCCGCTTCGACGCCCAGTGGCGCGAGTACAAGTACTTCCTCGCCACGGGGGATACGCCGCCGGTGTTCACCGATCGCACCGCCTGGTATGTGGGTCCGAACTTGGACATCGCCGCCATGGAACGGGGCGCCACGCACCTCATCGGCGAGCACGACTTCAAGAGCTTCTGCATGGCGGCATCGGCCGTGGGCAAGCCCA
>OLPA01001773.1_pt1 | contig 17251 bp, 12 predicted proteins | sample 1672811 | NCBI WGS metagenome assembly OLPA01 (sample SAMEA3136726, study PRJEB25190) | human gut metagenome | biome: human gut; feature: human-associated habitat; material: faeces | place: Austria | collected 2013
TTGCTGTGTAAAGCTCTGCAATTTTTTCTACATCTTTTAAAGAAGAAAATTTTTGAATGATTTTTTCCGAGAATGTGGAAACACAGATTTCTGGAAAGTTCTCTATTTTTTTCGTAGTATCAACTGGTGTGAACAACGCCGGCTCTGTTATTTTGTCCCTTTGAAAAATAGTTTTCATACTGTTCCTCCTTTTTCTAAAACCTATAATTTATCAATTATTTCTTCTTCATAAATATATAAATTACGCATACAAAGACTGAAGCGAATACTATTACTAATCCATATCGTAATGTCGCTGTCAATTCAGGTAGGATCGGAATTATAAAATCAGGTAGATTTGCAAATATATGTGCTGCTATTGCAGGTAACAAAGATTTTGTTCTTATACAAATTACTCCCAATATCACACCTACTATTAATGAAGCCAATACTAAAACCACACCGCCTGCCATTATATGAAGAAATGCAAAAAGTAATGCACTTAACACAATCGAAACCATTACCCCATGTTCCTTGCGTAGTTGTGTTAAAATAATTCCTCTGCAAATAAATTCTTCCGTTATTGGTGCTACGAGTAAAAGAGCTATGATTTGCAATATCATTCCCAAGTGTGGCATTAACCCAGAATAATACTCCACTCCATTCCATTCTGTACTATCTTAGTATTTTCAAAGCTCATGTTATAGGTAAGTAATGAAAACGCCATAGAATATGTAAATGTAATTACACAAGGTAGAATATAGTTTCTAATATCTACTCTTTTTGCCTGAAGTTCTTCTGACAAGCTTTTTTTACGAAGTTTAATGAAAAGAATCAGTATAATAACAGTTAAAATATTACTAATTACAGTCAAAAGCATCATATTGTTATTCACAAACATTTCCATCTGCTCTTTGCTTCCACTTGCAGTACCTACTACCATTGAAACCATAGACATTATGATCATTTGGAATACCATATAAAAGAGTATATATCCTATGGATTTTAGAATACTTTTCATAACCTTCCCCTCACTTTCTATTTCTGTCCGTCCTAATAATACTTTTCAAATCGACACTGTTCTTTCACTTCTTTTCCTAATAAGGTAATTGCTTTTTGCGGACAACTACTAATACAGCGATAGCACATCGTACAATTTTTACCACTCATTGCTTTTCCATTAGAAATTGAAATATTATGCATTGGACATAACGTTGCACACAATCCACAACCAATACAGCTTTCGTGAATCATCAGCTTGTCTGTATAGTTCTGCGTTTTTCCATAAAACCAAAGTCTTTGTCCAAATAGTCCTACCAAATGAGAAATCCAGGTTATTCCTTCCTTCGGATAGTTTCCACGCTTAATTTCCTGTGAAACAGTTTCTATTTTTTCATCCGCTTCTCTTACAATTTTCCTATTCTCTTCAATAGACTTTTTTAATAATTTACTGTCACAAACAGAATCCGGCATCTTTATATGAAGTCCTCCAAGAATAATTGCTCCATATTTTTTTAACAATCTTGCAGTACAGCCAGCACCATCGCCACTAAATGCCCCCATCGTCGCAACACACAATATTTTCTTATCTTTCCATAAAGTAGGATTTTTCTTAATAAAGTCCCTCACCATATATGGCGCATTAGAATACTGTGTCGGATACCCCAGTAAAATCATATCATTTCTTTTTATTTCTTCACCAGTGTTACGGCTCTCTATTGGTATTGCCTTTGCAGATGGATCTAATAAAGCTGTTAATTTTTCCACGCAATGCTTTGTATTGCCCGTACCACTTAAATATACACCGAGCATTCTTCTCATCTCCTCACTATAAGCGAATCTTTTAGTTTTTATTATACACTCACACTTTTTCATCCGCAATCTCCATCAAATACTATTTTCTTTGTCTCTAATCCGGCACATCAATGTCATTATCTGGCACAGTTCTGCGATTTACAGGGAAATCTACCCATGCTAGAATGATACTGTCAAAAAATATGCAAAGCAGGACACGTCTTTTCCGGAAATCAGCCTCACTTCCGGGTATAGGCGTGTTTTTGTTTGCAGGAAAGGAGTCCGTTACAACTGAATATAAAATGCTTCCCAATGTATTGACCAGCCGGAAGCTGTCGAGGCAGGAAACTATAAGCACAGGGCAAGGTGATGTATTTCACTTTGCCCTCTTTTATGAAGGAGGTTTTTGCATGAAATATCATGTATTCAAAGATTCCCCGCCAGGCAAAAAACGCCATCGGGATTATGGAAAATATCTGTACGCAGGCTTTCTGATGTTCACCCTGATTGCCTGTAATGTACAGCCAGTTATGGCTGCTACTATCTGGGACAAAGCTTCAGAAATCATGAAAGACGTATACAACCAGATCATTCTGATTTCCACGATTGCTGCTGTCGTAACCGCATCTGTTGCACTATTACTGATGAATTTTTCAAAAAGCGGAAAAACCGTAGATGAATCCCGCGCATGGCTCAAACGAATCATCATTACCTGGGCTATCTTGAATGGGCTTGGATTTATCATGGCTTACATCACACCATTCTTCGCAGGTGGAAAATGGAATGGATAACGTACAGAGAAAGGAGTCGTCATTATGGGAATACTTGACGGAATTGTAGAATGGATTGCCGAACAGGTCATGAATATTCTGGATCTGATTACCACCTCTGTATTAGGTGCATTGGGATGCTCTATGGATACCTTTCTCCGTTACTTTCCGGCAGCCGAAACTATGTATCAGATTTTTCTGGCACTGGCGATTGGACTTATTCTCCTGAACTGGGTATGGCAGCTTTTTAAGAACTATTTTATGGGTACGGGAATTGATGCGGAAGATCCCATCAAACTCTCGCTTCGGACTTTTATGTTCCTTTTCCTTACCTTCTATGCAAAAGACATTGTAGATCTTCTGCTAGATATAGTAGGAACTCCCTATGGTTGGATTCTTACAGAAGACTTGCCACCTTTAGAATTTGGTTCCTTCAACTCTGTCATCACCGTCATTTTAGGTGTATGTGCCAACGGCGCTGTTGCCATCGTTGCTCTGATTTTAGTGCTAATCCTTGCTTGGAATTACATCAAGCTTCTTTTCGAGGCTGCAGAACGTTACATCTTGCTGGGAGTTCTAATTTATACTGCACCAGTCGCCTTTGCAACAGGTGCGTCTCAGGCAACCGGAAACATATTTAAAAGCTGGTCTCGGATGCTTGGTGGACAGTTTTTTCTTCTTTTGATGAATGCCTGGTGCTTACGTCTGTTCACTTCCATGGTCGGCACTTTCATTGCAAATCCACTGTCAATATAGAAGGGAGGAACACATGAAACACAGAAAAAAGCTAATGATTTTATTGACACTTACTGCCTGTATGGTACTCTTTTGCTCCTTTCCGGTATTTGCCGCTGAACTGACAGAAGCACAGGTTGAACAGGCAGTCGCCGAACAGGGAAAGGAAACCGTTACCGGAAATGTCTTTGTTTGGTTCCTTTGTGCCATTGCCTTTTTAAAGGTTTCGCAGAAAATTGACAGTTTCATGGCAAGTCTTGGAATCAACGTAGGAAACACTGGTGGCAATATGATGGCAGAACTTCTAATTGCCGGGCGCAGTCTTGGAAATTCGTTTCGTGGTCATGGTGGTGGTAGCCATGGCAGATCTTCTTCTCCTGGAAGTGCTGCCGTCGGAGGAACTTTCCTTTCCAGTGGACTTGCCGGAGCAGTAGGTCGCCAAGCAGAACGCTCCGCTGTCAATGCAGCTACTGGATATACGGAGGGACCGAGTATAGGAAACGCTCTGTATCAATCTTCCTTAGAAAAGGGCGGAGACTTTGCCAACAATGTAATCAGTAATATTGCCCAAGGGAACTACGGGCAAGTCGGCTCCATTACCGGAGAAGGGGCGGAAGCTGCTTTCCAGTCTTACATGGGAATCAGTGCCGATAATAAAGCGGACCATTCCTACACTAATGTAGAAATCGGCGGTGGAAGGATTACCGGAGTCGAGACTACCCCCGATGGAACCAGTCGGGAATTTGCCATGTATCATGCTGATCAATATACTGCCCCTACTCAGGGCAATTTTGACACCGTACATTCTGTGGACGGATCCGCCTGGTATCGGCAATATGCAGAAGATACAGTTTCTAAAACACCATACGATGCTGGTGATGGAAAAGTAGCCTACAACGAATCCATCGTACAGAAACTTCCGCCGACACCTTCAAGAAAGGATCGCATTTAAAAATGGCAACCGAATCATCCGGATTTGATGAGGCAATGGATGTAGGCACAAGTACCATTTCCCATCTCAAAGCCTTAAAAACGGCTTCCACCATAACAAAAGCTGGTTTTGGTGCTGCAGGCGGTCCGTTTACTGCTGCAATCGGAATTGCGATTGCCAACCGGCATGGAATTGCAAAAATCATCATTGTTATCATTGCCATATTGCTGCTTCCGGTTCTTTTTATTCTCATGCTTCCGGGACTCATCTTCGGAAGTCTCATGGAAGATACCGGCGCTTTAAACAGCAATACCATTATCAATGATAATATCCGAGCATCCCGCGAAGCGATTGTAGAAGTCCTGGAAGAAAGTCATGCAGACATTCTTTCTGAAATCAATGCTGCCATTGCAAAACTTCCTGAAGGGGATACTGCCAGTATCAATGATTCCTACGCATACAATATTTCCGTTAATGCCAATCTATTGATTTCCCAGTTCTGTGCCAGTCAGGATAATTACGAAAACATCAATCTAAGGAAACTAAAAAGCCTAATCCGAAAAAATAAGGATGGACTTTTTTCTTATGATGTTGCAACAGAAACAGTTACGATGGAAGTGGTCGTAGAAGGTGGTGCAGAAGGTGAAAATAGTCCGGAAGGAAATGAAAACGCAGAACCACAGACAAAAACAGTTACCTTTACCCGACACACCTATACTGTGCAATATGCAGGTGATGCATATTTTGCTGATCATGTTTTTCATCTAACAGATGAGCAGAAAAAGCTTGCTCAGGATTATGCAGAAAATCTAACCACCTTTTTTGGGAATGCCGCTTCCGGAGTTGCCATGGCAATCAACTTATCTGATGAGGTTCTCTCTTACCGTCCTGCTGTCGAACGGATTGCCGCCAAGTATGGCATGAGTGAATACGTAGAATTGATTCTTGCCGTTATGATGCAGGAATCTGGCGGCAGAGGACTGGATGTGATGCAGGCGGCGGAAGGCTCATTTAACACCAAATACCCGCATAAACCAAATGGAATTACGGATCCGGAATACTCCATTGAATGCGGAATCCAAGAACTAAAGTATGCACTGGAGAAGGCAGGATGTACCGGTCCTACCGATTTAGACCGGATCAAACTCGCACTCCAAGGCTACAATTACGGATCCGGTTACATTGACTGGGCTATGGAACGGGACGGTGGATATACCAAAGAAAACGCCATCGCCTATTCTGACATGATGTGTGCCAGACCAAGCTGGCCTTATGACCGTTATGGAGATAAAGAGTATGTAGAGCATGTCCTTCGTTATTATCAGATCACCAACAGCGGTGGCAGCTATCCTGCAAACGGAATGCAAATCCCGCATTATCTTCAGACAGACTATGGAAACATTCCATACGGCGGAGGTTCTATTGCCAGTAGCGGATGCGGTCCAACAAGCTTTGCTATGATTGCCAGTTATCTTACAGATACCACCATAACTCCGGCAGATGCTGTTGCCTGGTGTGGAAATTCCTATTATATGCCGGGAGTCGGTACTTACTGGTCCTATTTTCAGGCAGCCGCCAACCATTTCGGTTGTGGCTCCGTCACACAAACCAGTGATGCCAATCAGGTTCTGCAGGCACTATCGGAAGGTCATCCAGTAATCAGCTCCCAAAGAGCCGGGCTGTTTACCAGCGGCGGACACTTCATTGTACTGCGGGGCGTAACTGCAGACAGTAAGGTTTTGGTCAACGATCCCAATGACAACAGTTCCAAAAACTACATCAATCGCGAATTCGATATGATGTCTGAAGTCCATGCGACATCCAATGCGTATTGGATCTTCGATAAAAAATAAAGGAGATACCCTATGAATAGAAAAAAAGTTATTTTATCCATCCTGATGATGGTTTTTTTAATTGCAGTCGGATTTGTTCTCCCTCATCTTTTTAAAGAGAAACGGGGAGAAAAGCCGGCTTCTTCTGCTCCAACGAAGGAAGAAACTACGGATACGGAACAATCCTCAAGTAAGACAGCACTCACCTTTTTGGATTTTAGTGCCTTGCAAAACTTTTTCTCAAAAGGGCAGATAGAAACTTTACGTCAGGAGTTGCAAACGTATCTTACCGATACCGGGAACACTTCGATAACTTCCGTTCAGTTCTTAGCAGACAAAACCACTTACCCAAATGCTTCTGACATCGGCTTTTCTTTCCGGTTATCGGATGATTCCGTTCTTCCTGTTTATTACAGTTCTTCCATCGGACGCTTTTTCTATGGAGAAGAACGTACTCCCGGTACAGAAGAAATAAAAACCTATGAACAGCAAACGGATGAAAATCTCCCGGTTCTGACAACGGAGGAAATTGAACTGTTACCCGAAGGCGGATACGACGATACGAAAGAAACTGAACCGGAAAAACAACCATCTGATCACAAAACCACAACGGAAGCTGAGGAGGTGCAGCCATGAATGATTCTGAAAAGCAAACCATTGTCTTCATTCCTCGAAACTTCATCGAAAAAGGAACCTTCATGGGCGGTATGTTTAAAATCCGCAATGCCATTGAAGGAGGCATCTTAGCTGTTTTGATTGCAGTTCCAGTGATTCAGCTCCCACTGTCTTTGACGGTACGCATTATCATTCTTTGTATGACAGCCCTTCCGGCAGCTATGATTTCTTTAATTGGAATCGGTGGCGAAAGTATCAGTGCCTTTTTAATGAACGCCCTGCGTTTTCTTAAAAACCGGCGCGTCATCTACCGCATAGATGTAAATCCAGATCCGAAAAATAAGCATCGTATCAAAAAACCGCGGAATAAAGAACCAAAGGCAAAGAAACACAAACATCCCAAGAAAAAATCAACAGCTTCCATGACAGCATCCGGACAGTCTGACAAATATGAGGATTGTGTTTCTGATGAGATTTCTTCTCACGATGTAGCAATTTCTAAAAAAAAAGAGCGTCGCCAGTTTGATACTTCCACAAAACGCGGAATCCGCAAGCAGGCTCGTGAAGATATTCGGATCTTGAAATATGAGAACCGTCAACTAAAGAAAGCACAGAAACAGGCAAAACGCGCAGTACGCACAGAATTAAAGCGCCAGAAACAGGAAGAAAAACGCAGAGTCCGGGAAGAAAATCGTCAAAAAAAAGCAGAAATCAAAGCTACAAAACAGGCTGATAAAGAACGTGAGCATCCGGCTTCTGATATAAATACTGCTCCTGCTTCGTCTAAACCAAAGAAGAAAAAACGCAGGGATATGACTCTGGAGGATTATCTTCCGATTGAGAAGATTGCCAATGGTGTCATCTACACAACAGATCACCGGTATGTCAAGATTCTGGAAATTGAGCCAATCAACTTTTTGCTTAGAAGTACCAGAGAGCAGCAAAGCATTATCTTCAGTTTTATTTCCTATCTGAAGATCAGCCCGGTTAAACTTCAGATCAAGATGATTTCAAAAAAAGCAGACATCAACAAGCATCTGAACCAGGCTCAGTTGGAACTGGAACGTGAAACAGATCCTAACTGCAGACAACTTCAGAAAGACTATATTCAGTTTGTACGCCGGTTAAGCTCCAGAGAAGCTGTATCCCGTCGGTTCTTCCTGATTTTTGAATATGAACCATTCAATGTAAATCGGAAAGTAGAAGAAACTGAAATTCTGGCAGCTCTTGAAACCGCAGCCCAGACCGCTAAAACCTTCCTATACCAATGCGGAAATGAAGTGGTATCCCACGATAATGAAGACGAATTTACTACGGATGTCCTTTACACCCTGTTAAACCGTACCCAATCCACAGAAGTTCCTCTTCCAAAGCGTATCAATCAGGTACTAACTCGTTATGAAGAAAGCGGCAGGGAAGCTGAAATGGATACCATACATATCAATGAATTTATTGCGCCGGAATCCGTAGATTTCAAGCACAGTAACTATGTATTGATTAACGGTGTCTATCATGCCTATCTATTGGTTCCTAGTGACGGTTATAAGCCAAAAGTCGCACCTGGTTGGCTTTCACTGCTTATCAATGCTGGCGAAGGAATTGATGTAGATTTTTATCTCCACAAACAGCCAAAGGATAAGATACAGCAGCGTTTGGGACAACAAATTCGTATCAATCGTTCCAAGATCAAAGACGCTTCTGATACCAATGCCGACTTCGATGACCTGGATTCTGCCATCCGTTCCGGTTATTTTTTAAAGCAGGGACTCTCCAACAATGAAGACTTCTACTATATGAACCTGCTGATTACAATCACAGCTAACAATCTGGAAGAACTCCAGTGGCGGATTCAGGAAATGAAAAAGCTGCTGATTTCCCAGGACATGGATCTTCGCTCCTGTTACTTTCTGCAGGAGCAGGGATTCCTTTCTTCCCTTCCGCTGGTCAGTCTGGATAAAAAACTTTACGAACTATCCAAACGAAATACGCTGACTACCGGTGCGGCAAGCTGTTATCCATTTGTCAGTTATAGCATTTGTGATGACAACGGCATTCTTTTTGGTGTCAACAAACATAATAACTCCTTGGTCATCGCCGATATTTTTGACTCCAAACAGTATAAGAATTCCAACATTTCCATTCTTGGAACATCCGGAGCCGGAAAAACCTTCACCATGCAGACTATGGCTCTCCGGATGCGCAGGAAAGGCATTCAGGTATTTATCATTGCTCCATTGAAAGGACATGAATTTTATCGTGCTGCAAGAAATGTAGGCGGAACTTTTATTCAGATTTCCCCTGCCAGTAAAAACTGCATCAATGTCATGGAAATCCGAAAAGTAGATAACTCTGTAAATGAACTCTTAGATGGACCAACGCTGGATGCTTCTGCTTTAGCCGGAAAAATACAACGACTGCATGTTTTCTTCTCCCTGCTCATCCCTGATATGAGCCACGAAGAAAAACAACTTTTGGATGAAGCTCTCATCAAGACCTATGCAAGAAAAGGCATCACTCATAAAAATGAGTCCTTGATTGATCCGAAACATCCGGATCAGTACAAGGAAATGCCAATCCTGGGTGATGTATACAATGTCTTGATGGAAAGTGAAGACACCAAGCGTCTCGCTCACATTCTAAACCGACTGGTACATGGTTCTGCATCTTCCTTTAACCAGCAAACCAATGTGGATCTATCCAACAAATATACCGTTCTGGATATTTCTGAGCTGACCGGATCCAGCGACCTGCTGACTGTCGGAATGTTTGTTGCCCTTGATTTCGTATGGGACAAAGCCAAAGAAAACCGTACGGAAGAAAAAGCCATTTTTGTGGATGAAGTATGGCAACTAATCGGTGCTTCCAGTAACCGCCTTGCTGCAGAATTCGTGCTGGAAATCGCCAAAATCATCCGAGCCTACTCTGGTGCAGGCATCTTTGCCACTCAGGACTTAAACGACTTTTTTGCACTGGATGATGGAAAATACGGAAAAGGTATCATCAACAACTGTAAAACCAAGATTATCCTCAACATGGAAGATGAAGAGGCGCAGCGAGTGAAAAATATCCTGCACCTTTCTGAAACAGAGGTTATGAACATCACTCATTTCCAACGAGGAAACGGACTGATTTCTACAAATAACAATAATATTACGGTGGAGTTTAAAGCTTCCAATCTGGAAAAAGAACTCATCACCACAGACCGGCAGGAACTTCTGGAAATTCTCAAACGCCAGAATGAAAAAGCCGGGTAACAAACAGGCAGCTCCTATTGGCTGTCTGTTTTCATTTGAAAAGGAGGAGACTTATGTTACAAAAAACAAAATTACCATATACCCGCCTGTTTGCATTTCTACTTGCAGTTTTCGTTGCAATAGGCGCTCTGTTCTCGTCAGTAAAACCTGTCCATGCAGCTGATGGAACTATTGATTTCCATGCCGGACCATCCATCGCCTATGGTGATTATTTTACGTCACGAATGACTTTTGATGGCAGCAATACTGCATACTGCGTAGAACCTCTAAAACGCACCCCGCCAAGTGGAACATATTCTTATGATCTACTGGAAAAAACTTCCCCTCTTCGTAAAGCTCTTTACTACTTAAATGGCGGCTACGGATATGATACCGTAACAAAGGAGAAATATTTCCAGGGCTGGAGCGATGACAATGCTTATGTTATCGGACATCTGGCTGTTGCATATATCTATGCAGGAAATCGGGGAGACACTGGTGCTTTCCATGGTGCCCCGCAAAGCTTTATTGATAAAACTCTGGAAGTAGTACAGGGAATCAGTGAACTACCTGCCCCGCCGGAAAATTTTCGTGCTTTTCTTGTTCCGGGAAACGGAAACCAAACCTTTGCCGGAAGCTGGTATCAGGTTCCGAACGGCTGGATAGAACTTCAGAAATCCTCTGCCAATCCCTCCATCTCTGATGGAAATGGAAATTATACTTTAGAAGGCGCAAAATATGGCATCTACAAAGGGGACAAGCTGATTCAGACTTTAACAACAGATAAAAATGGATATGCGAAATCAAAAGAACTTGAAGAAGGCAGTTACACAGTGAAAGAGATTTCCGCACCAGCCGGCTTTATCGTGGATGCTACCGCCCATGATGTAAACGTCAAGCCAGAAGAAACTAGTACTGTAAAATCAAGCGATATTCCACAGAACAACCCAATCTCTCTAATCCTTCAGAAACTGGATCTGGAGACAGGAGAAGGAAAACCGCAGGGAAATTCTTCTCTTGCAAATGCTGAGTTCACCATGAAATTTTATACCGAGCTTTCTGACACAGATCCTGCCGCAAGCGGAAAGAAACCAGTGCGTACCTGGGTAATGAAAACGAATGCCTCTGGTGAAATGCACTTTACCAAGGATCATTTTGTATCCGGAGATGAATTTTATTATGCATCCGATAAAAAGACCGTTTGTCTTCCAATCGGAACTGTAACCATTCAGGAAACCAAAGCTCCAAAGAACTATTTTCTAAATGAAACAGTCTTTGTACAGAAGATTACCGGATCCGGAAGTCAGGAAAGTGTATCCATATACAATGCTTCCAATGTAGAAGAACAGGTTTATCGTGGCGGCGTGAAGGTACAGAAACGGGATCTGGAAACACAAGATACTGTGTCCCAGGGAAATGCGACTCTTGCCGGCGCTGCCTTTTCCATTACCACATTAAACGAGCAGCCGGTATGGGTAAATGGAAAACTGTATCAGAAAGATGAAATGTGCCTTACCATTATTACCAATGAAAATGGTCTTGCTTCTACGGAAGAAAAAGCGCTTCCTGTCGGTCATTACCGTATTGAGGAAACCCAAGCACCTACTGGTTACTTGAAAGATGGTGCAAAAACATTAGAGTTTGAGATTACCAAAGATGGAGAAATGGTGGATCTGACCAGCAAAGATACTTCCATCGCAAACCAGGTGATCCGAGGTGGGGTAAAAGTTCAAAAACGGGATATTGAAACCGGTGAAACAAAACCGCAAGGTAACGCCACTTTAGAAGGTGCTACTTTTACTATTACCAATTTAAGCACTCATCCGGTTCTCGTAAATGAAAAACTCTATGAAAGCGGACAGGTCGTACTGACTCTGAAAACAGACAAGAGTGGCGCTGCTGCTACTGCTAAAGATGCTCTCCCTTACGGTCATTACCGCATAGACGAAACAGAAGCTCCGGATGGTTATTTAAACGAAGGGAAACTCTCGCAAGAATTTGACATTCAGGAAAATGGTAAAATCGTAGACCTGACTTCCAAAGAACATGCAATCCTCAATCAGATCATCCGCGGGGATTTAGAATTTGTCAAAGTCTCTGATGGTGATTTGAATCGTTTAGCTAACGTGCCATTTTCCATCACCTCCAAAACAACTGGAGAAAGCCATACGATTGTAACCGATAAAAATGGATATGCCAGTACATCTGCAGAATGGAATAAGCATACGACAAACACCAACCGTGGAGAAACTTCGGAAGATGGCATCTGGTTTGGCACTTCTAAACCGGATGATTCCAAAGGTGCTTTAATTTACGATACTTATATTTTGGAAGAACAGCGTTGTGAATCCAACGAGGGAATGAATCTCTTGAAGATTGAGGTGGAAGTATATCGTAACCATGTGGTGATCGACATGGGTACTTTAACAGATGACCGAATCACCATCGGCACAACTGCGCTCGATAAAGATACGGAATCTCATCTGAGCAAGCCTGAAGAGAAAATCACGATCATTGATACCGTAGAGTATGAAGGTCTCAAGAAAGGACAATCCTATAAGCTTCTTGGCACCTTGATGGATAAAGAAACAGGAAAACCGATTGAAGTGGACGGAAAGCCGGTAACTGCCGAAACTACTTTCAAGCCAAAGAAAACATCTGGATCGACTGAAGTGAAATTTACTTTTGATGCTACTTCACTTCGAGGAAAAACAATCATTGTCTTCGAGGAACTGTATCAGGATGATCTGAAACTGGCAGTCCATACAGATATTGAAGATGAAGATCAGACCATTTACTTCCCGGAAATCAAGACGACGGCGAAGGATGCCCATACAGACAGCAATCTTTCTCTTGCCGACAAGGAAGTAACACTTGTGGATACCGTAACCTATAAAAATCTCCTTCCGGGAAAAGAATATATAATGACCGGAACCCTAATGGATAAGGAAACCGGAGAAGCTGTGGTAATCGACGATAAAAAGGTAACTGCAGAAACCACCTTCACTCCGGAAACCGCTGAAGGTACAGTAGACGTACAATTTACGTTTGATGGCAGCACATTGGCTGGAAAAACTGTCGTTGTCTTTGAATCTGTTTCCTATGAAGGAAAAGAATTTGCTGTCCATGCCGACTTGAAGGATGAGGGACAAACTATTTACTTCCCAGAAATCAAAACGACAGCGAAAGATAACGTTTCCGGTAATCACTATGCAAAACCGGAAAAAGAAATCACTTTGATTGATACTGTATCCTATCAAAATCTAATTCCAGGAAAAGAATATACACTTACCGGAACTTTGATGGATAAGGAAACGAAAAAACCTCTGGAAGTAGACGGAAAACCAATTACCGCCCAGACAACCTTCACTCCTGAAAAAGCAGATGGGAATGTGGAACTTTCCTTTACGTTTGATGCCAGTGCGTTGAGAGGCAAAACCATTGTTGTTTTTGAATCCGTTTCTTACAAAGAAAAAGAAATTGCCGTTCACGCTGACATTGACGACCATGAACAGAGCATTTACTTCCCGGAAATCAAAACAACAGCCAAAGATGGAGCAGATGATGATAAAGAGGTTCTGTCATCCAAAGAAGCTACCGTCATAGATACCGTAACCTATAAAAACTTGATTCCAAAAGCAAAATATAAACTTGTTGGAATCCTCATGGATAAAGAAACGGGGAAAGCAATTCTCGTAAACGAAAAAACAGTAACTGCAGAAACTGAGTTTTCTCCGAAAGAATCTGACGGCTCTGTGGATGTAACATTTACCTTTGATGCCAGTGAATTAAATGGACACGATGTGGTTGTCTTTGAGAAACTCTTCCTCTTAGATGGTGATGTCGAAACTGAAATTACCTCCCACGAGGACATCAAAGACGAAGGACAGACAGTCAAACTGACAGAAACACCTAAAGAACCTCCAAAAACAACTCCACCGGTAAAAACGGGCGATGACACTACAATCTTGCCATTTATCATCCTTGCAGGCACAGCACTTCTGTCCTCTGTTGGATTTGGAGTTTTGTATTTTAAGAAACGAAAAAAATAATTTTCAACTGATAACCATGATTTTTTACAGGCAGTCTTTCACAGGCTGCCTGTTTTTAAGGTGATGAATATGAAACAATCCCATATCAATGCCGATGCCAAACATCTGCGGCACTTTTTAGATCTGTGTAACGGCAACTGGCATAACTGCGTCTATGTACGCTGTGTCTTCTGTAATACCCGTGGTTTTTGTAATGGCTCTCATTTTCTGTATCATCTGGATTCCTCTGGTATTCCTTGTGTCCTGACTTTAGCAGACGCAGAAATGATCTTTTCCCGGATACCAGAACCAACAGAATGTGCCAATGCCATGACACTGGAAGAGTTTCTTGCTCTCTACGGACCTTACCTGAAATCCCTAAAGCTGGCGGAAAAACCTTGCCCTTGTATCTCCCTTCTCAGGTATCAGGAAAATACACATTATGACTGGTAACAGGAAAAGTTGCAGTTTTCGCAGCTCTTGCGTACAGAATAAAAAAGGAGGTGTACGTAGAATGAACTTGATTCTGATCTTACAGGGTATGGATATGATATTTACCCGCTTGATTTTTCTGCCCGCACTTATCATCCTGTATTTCAAATTTCGTCCACGCAGACCTTGGACCATCCGCCCCCGCCGCCTTTATTATTTATGTTATACTGAAATATAAAGCTAATGTCAGAGGATGATGAAAGTATAGTATATTTTTAATTTTTTTAAAAAGATACTATCACAACAGAAATGGAGATTATATGATAGAGTTAGGAAAAAAACAGAAATTAACAGTAGTGAAGTCCGTAGATTTTGGTGTATATCTGGGTGAGGATATGCAGGCAGATGCAAAGAACCGTGTTCTTCTTCCGTCCAGACAGGTTCCGGAAGGAACAAAGGAAGGCGACAGCATTGAAGCATTTATCTACAAGGATTCTCAGGATCGTCTTATTGCAACAACAAAAGAACCGAAGCTTCAGGTAGGTCAGACAGCAGTTCTGAAAGTCTCTCAGGTAACAAGGATTGGTGCATTCCTTGACTGGGGACTGGAGAAAGACCTTCTGCTTCCATATCATGAACAGACTCTGAAAGTAAGAGAGGGAGAAGATGTGCTGGTAGCACTCTATATTGACAAGAGCAGTCGTCTCTGCGCAACTATGAAGGTTTATCATTATCTTTCCACCAGAACTCCTTATGTAGTGGGAGATATGGTGAAAGGCCGTGTTTATGAGATCAGCGACAGATTCGGTGTATTTGTGGCAGTTGATGATAAATATTCCGCACTGATCCCTGCAAGAGAAGCCAAGGGAAAATACCGCCCGGGCAAGATTCTTGAGCTGCGTGTCAGCGAAGTAAAAGAAGACGGAAAAATGAATGTCACAGACCGCCAGAAGGCATACCTGCAAATCAATGAGGATGCGGAGAATGTCCTTGAAGTGATCAATGAGTTTGCAGGTGTTCTTCCATTTGATGACAAGGCATCACCGGAAGTGATCCAGAGAGAATTTGGTCTGAGTAAGGGAGCATTTAAACGTGCCATTGGCCATCTGATGAAGGAAGGCAAAGTAGAGATTAAGGACAAGAGAATCTACGCGAAATAGTAACAGACAAGCAAGTCCCCACCCAATGATTATTGCTTTTCGCAATTGAAGCATGGGACTTACCTGATTCAGTTAAATTTATAAAAATATGCTGCGATAAAATTGCAGATATTAGAACAGGAGAGAAATAGAGTTGGAGTTTACACATCTTCACGTCCATACAGAATACAGTCTGCTGGATGGTTCCAATAAGATAAAAGAATATGTAGCCCGTGTCAAAGAACTTGGCATGGACAGTGCGGCGATCACAGATCATGGAGTTATGTATGGTGTGATTGATTTTTATCGTGCAGCAAGAGCCGAGGGAATCAATCCGATTCTGGGATGTGAGGTTTATGTAGCCCCCGGCTCCCGATTTGACCGTGAAGCAGGAAGCGGCGAAGACAGATATTACCACCTGGTTCTTCTGGCAGAGAATAATCAGGGTTATGCAAATCTGATGAAAATTGTGTCCAAGGGTTTTACAGAAGGATTCTATTATAAACCGCGAGTAGATCTTGCGGTATTAAAAGAGTACCATGAAGGGATTATTGCCTTAAGTGCCTGCCTTGCAGGTGAAGTGGCCAGGTATCTTCAGAGAGGAATGTACGAAGATGCAAAGGCAGCAGCTCTTCGTTATCAGGATATTTTTGGCAAAGGGAATTTCTTCCTGGAATTACAGGATCATGGAATCCCTGCGCAGAGACTGGTAAATCAGGAGCTTCTCCGTATGCACGAAGAAACAGGGATTGACCTTGTGGCAACCAATGATGTGCATTATACAAGGGCGGAGGATGCTGATCCTCATGATATTCTTCTCTGTCTGCAGACAAACAAGAAACTGGCAGACGAGGACAGAATGCGTTATGAGGGCGGCCAGTATTATGTGAAATCCCCGGAAGAAATGGCAGAACTTTTCCCATATGCTTTGGAGGCCCTGGAGAATACTCATAAGATTGCACAGAGATGTCATGTTGAGATTGAATTTGGCGTGACCAAGCTTCCAAGATTCGATGTGCCGGATGGTCTTACATCCTGGGAATATCTGAACAAGCTATGCTTCGAGGGACTGGAGGAACGTTATCAGCCGGTTACAGAGGAATTAAAAGCTCGTCTGAATTACGAATTATCTACTATAAAAAATATGGGCTACGTGGATTACTTCCTTATAGTATGGGATTTTATTAAATATGCCCGCGATCATGACATTATGGTAGGACCGGGACGTGGCTCTGCAGCGGGAAGTCTGGTTGCTTATACCTTGGGCATCACACAGCTTGATCCTATTCGCTATGATCTGCTCTTTGAGCGATTTCTGAATCCGGAACGAGTATCTATGCCTGATATTGACGTTGACTTCTGCTTCGAAAGAAGGCAGGAGGTTATTGAATATGTCCGCCGTAAATATGGGGATGATTGTGTGGTTCAGATCGTTACTTTTGGTACGCTGGCAGCCCGTGGTGTGATCCGGGATGTGGGCCGTGTACTGGATATGCCTTATGCACAGGTGGATTCCATTGCGAAAATGATCCCGCAGGAATTAAATATTACTATAGATAAAGCCCTTACTATGAACCCTGAGCTGAAAAAAGCATATGAAGAGCAGGATGAAATTCATTATCTGATCGATATGGCAAGACGTCTGGAGGGACTTCCCAGACATACCTCCATGCATGCGGCAGGTGTTGTTATCAGCCAGAAGGACGTATCAGAATATGTACCGCTTTCCAGAGCATCAGACGGGTCTATTGTCACTCAGT
>OLPA01001774.1_pt1 | contig 17250 bp, 12 predicted proteins | sample 1672811 | NCBI WGS metagenome assembly OLPA01 (sample SAMEA3136726, study PRJEB25190) | human gut metagenome | biome: human gut; feature: human-associated habitat; material: faeces | place: Austria | collected 2013
AACGAGACGTCCACCAGCGCGCGCCACTCGCTCAGGCTGTGGCCGTTGCGCCAATCGCTGCCCCCTCGTTTGAGTTGCTCCTCTATCATGGAGATGTTGTCCAGGGCCTCGCCGTATATCTGCACAGCCGCGGCCTCGCTCACCGCATCGCCCTTGCGGGCCTTTCTGTCAAGGTCGAGTTCTCTCACTCTGTCGCGCAGCTGCGTCTTGTATACCGTGCGGCGCGCCTCGTTCTTGTGTACCGGCGTGAAATATGTCTCGATGATCTTCTCCGCCGTCGGGCCGTCAAAAACATAGCGGGCGTTCCGCTCCTGTGTCTCGCGCATATAGGACGCGCCGCGGCGCTTGTCCTTCATCCGGCTTGCACCCGCCAGTATGTCGTCAGCCTGTGCGCGGAGAGCTGCGCGCCGCTTTGTGTTGAATTCCTTAAGAGCGCCGGCGAAGGCCTCATATTCCCGCTTGGCCGCGTATATTTCCGCAATGCCTGCGCGGTTTGCGGTAGAGGGCAGGTCCTCGGCGCTGATCTCCCCGCGCATGAGCTTCCCAAGCAGCTGCCTGTCCCTGTCGCTCAGGAGGTTGCGCCGCACGGCGCGCTCATAGGCCCGCCGCGCCTTTTTGCCCTCATCCCATAGTATTTTTACCCTGTCCAGCTCTCCCTCAGTCGGGCCGGTTTCGGCTATCTCCAGTAGTCGCTCAAGCTCCGCCCGCTTGGCGTCCTGCTCAAGTGCTATCTGCCGGACCGTGCGCAGGCTCTCATAGGCGCGGCCAATCTGCTGCTTGAACTCATCATAGGCCCAGCGTTTATATTCCGCAGCGTCGGGGCCGTAATACTCGTCGAGCGTTCGCTCCGAGATACGTATACTGTCGGCGACATCTGCAATACGCTCAAGCTGGTCCGTTGGATTTGTAATATCTTCCGGAAAGAATCCCGGCGCCATCTCGCTCAGTTCACCGTAAACCTGATCCACACCGCGCCCATCTTCACTTATGCGCAGACGTCCGAACTGTCTTTTCCTCCAGTCATTGAAATCCGCTATGTCGCTTTTAACTGTCTCGCTAACTCTTATTGGCGTGGTCCGGAGGTAGTCAAGTATGGGCTTGTTTTCGCGGTAAAACTCATCGTCTCTTATGATACCGTTGGCATAGGCTTCCTCGAACAGCTCGGCGCCGCTTTCCTCAGATACGGTCCCTTCGCGGAAATATTCGTCCGCTATCTGCTCGGCTATCGGGCGCAGCTCGCTCCGGCCCGCGTGATACGGCACGCCCAGGCTCTTTCCGAGGTCATTCACCAGGCGCGAGACGCTTCTCTTATACTCCGTCTGCGCTTTTTTGGGAAGCGCCAGCAGCGTAGTGTTCGCCCTGACACCAGCCTTGAAGCCGTACTTCTCCGTCAGCCAGCGCTGGTATTCCGCCTCGTCCTCGGGCGAGAGCTCCATACGCTCCACAGCCTCAGGCTCTGACTCGAGCAACGAAGCAAGCTCGTTCTGCTCCATCTGGTACGCGCCCTGCACAGGCTCGATGTCCGTTTGCTCAAGAGGCACAACGGCGCGCTTGCCGCTGTCCTTGTTCCAGAAGGATACGACAAGTCTGTCCCGCGGAGCGAGGCCAACTACGAAGCCATAGTTTCCCTGCTCTTTGGAGCGCACCCAGGTCTTGTACGGCATTATCTGCACGCCGTCTATCTCGGGATACCCCGCCGCCTTCGCCGCGTGCTCAGTCTCCAGCCAGTAGGGATTCCCCCGGAAGTAGTCAGGTACGACCTCTTTGTCCGTGGTTTCGTCTACACTATACCGCTCCGGCTGCGCCGCGCCCACTACCTCGTCAAACGGCACGCCTTCGATATTGACGTCATTTCCGCTGTATGTTATACTGCCCATAGAACCATGACGCAGAAGCCGCTGGGACGCTATTGTAAGCCCAGCCGAGCGAAGAAGCGGAATGGTTCTTTTTTCGTCTGCAAACAGGATTTCGCTCCTGCGCAAATAGTTGGCGGCGTTGCTTCTGGTATAAGCGCTGTTTATTTTCTGCATGTCATTTACAAGCAGCCGCCCTTCGATAGGCCGCAAATCCAGCACAGCCATGATCGGCTTACCGTTTTGAGCGCGCAGGCTGCCCATTATTGTCAGGCGCGAATTCCGCCCTCCACGCCCTTCCCCTGCGCTCTTTGCTATAAGCACCGGGTCGTCCAGAATTTCCGGTATGCGCTTTATTTCGCTGAGCGTCATTTCCGGGTGCGCGTCCAGTATGGCATTAATTTTCTCGCTGCGCAGGTAGATATCCTGCTCCATGGCCCCCAGCCCCTGCAGCGCCTCGCCCGTCGAGCCCAGTACAAACACCTCGCCGCCCGGCCTGCCGTCCCTGTTCCACAGTTCCAGCTCTGCTGCGTACTCCTCGCCAACGCTGTACCGCTCTGGCTCATCCTCCGAATACCTGTTGTTGACGCTCTCCCCGGCGTCGCTTTCACTGTCGGCAAGCTCATTCCAGGGAGCACCATGTATGTTGACGTAGTCGTCGTCGTATGATATGCTGCCAATAGGACCATACATGGTATCATACGAAGGCAATTGGAGCCGGACTCCCTGTAACCATGTATTGGTTCTTTTTTCTCCCTCTTTGACAGGCAGAGCATTCTCTGCTACACTACTCGTGGAGACGGTTGCAGTGCTGCTGTCGGTTCCCGGCGACGGGTTCTTGGCTTTCACTGCAGTCGTCTCTTTTTCTTCTGTAATATAGCCAACGCCGTTCCGCTCCGCAGGCGGCCCGGTACGGTTGCGCGTGGCCGCCTCAGTTTCTCCGGTGGCCATGCCCGTGCGTTCAGCGACGGTCACGCGCGCTGCATCCGCGAACCGCTCCGCATGAGCTCCGAAGGCGTTGATGCCCGCATAGGCGTCGGCGTAAATTTCCTGGAGTATCGAGGCGAAGTATGTGTCCATGAGCGCCGGGTCATGCTCCGCGCCATCCGGCACGTCGTATACGCCACGCAGCCGCTCTATGTACACCTGAGCCACACGCCGGAATTCGTCCTCGCCGTACCGCTCGATGATGCGCTGCTTTACATCCGCGTCAAGCCCCGGAGTGTTCGCCGCCAGATCGTGATATACCTCATGTGCGGCTATCTGCGCCGCGGAATAGCCCGCGTTGTCCGCCTGTACATAGATGCCGCCCGGCGTCCAAACGCCGCGCACAGCGCGCGTCTTGCCCACTGCGCGCACCTGTATGTTTCCGGCAACGAAGGTTACCCGCTGGCCCGTCCGCCTGTATACGTCAGCCGAGACCGCTCTCAGCTCATCATCATAGGCCGCTTCCGGGATCACCTGAAGCGAGCGCGCCTCTGTGCCGTTCTCAAGGCCGAGGCTGGCGCTGCTTACTCTTTCGAGCCGTAGAGCTCGGACACGAGCCTGTCGAGCAAGAGCTGTTCCGACCTGCTGAGTGGGGCGGGCGGCTTGCTCTGCGCCTCGAGCCAGCTCTCCAGCTTCGACTCCGGCACGCTGACCAGAAAACCGTCCTCCGTCTCCATCTGATACCTGGTCTCCCCATTGCTGCCATTCTTGTCCCTGCTGTCCATTCTGTATGCCTCCATTCATTATTTCTTCCGCCGTGGGGAGAACGATATTCCCCGCGGCGTTTGTTTCAGGCACCGCCGCGCGCGGAGCTTCCAAGGTTGGTGTTTCCGTTGCCCCGACCTCAACGCGCGGCGAGAAGTCGCCGGCGGTATCAGCCGTCGGTAAAACGATGCCGCCCGCCTCCGCGTAGATCTGGTCCTCTATCTGGGCTCCCGCTGTCTCAGGTGTAGTCTCCTCCGTGGTCCGGCCCGCCGTCAAGCGGCGGATCACGCCGTCTGCGCGCTCCGTGTTCGCGGCCGCCTCCGGCGTCGTGTCTGCCGCCTCGTCTGCCGCAGCCACCTCGGCACGCCCGCGGAAGAACGCGCGCGCCATCGTGCGCTGGCGGTTGATCTCAGCCATCGTGGCCGCGTCGCCGCCCAAGTCCGGGTGGTATTGCCGCGCAAGATCACGGTACCGTGTCTCGACCTCCTCGAGCGTGTTCGCACCTTCAAAGTAGTCTACACCATTATCGGCATATCCGTCCATATCCCGGAAGGAAAAGCCCGCCGGCCGCCGCGCGTAAGCAATGGCCGCCGGGCCCTCTATTATTCCAGCGCTCAGAGCGCCCAGGAGGAACGCATACGCCGCGTCCTCGAAGTCAGCCTCATATTCCTCGTCGAAGATTATGGCCGCGAACGCGGGCTCCAGCAGCTCCTGCAGGCCCTCCTCCGTGCCCTCGGATATCATGCTGCCCAGCAGCCGTGCGGTCGTGCTGCCGCTCACCGTGCGTGCCACACGGCCCAGTGCGTTGTCCAGCCCGGCGATTTTGGCGGCGATGCGTCCGGGGACACTCTTGCTCAAGGCGCCAATGCCGCCAAGGAGGTATTGCAGCGCGCCCTCGCTCGCGCCGACAAGCGTCGCATAGTTCTGCGCCGCCTCATGGCTGTATCCCTCGTTCAGCTTCTGCGTATAGGCGTTGCCGCCCGCAGAGGCACCCAGCGCCGCGCTGCCGGCTAAGCCAGCTGCAGAGGCAGGCAAACCGGCTGCGCCAAGCGCCCAACCGCCAAGCGCGCTTGTGAGAATACTAGGAGCCATGTTAGAAAGCGTAACGCCTAGCGTGTATAAGCTGCCGAGCACAGGGCTCTTCTCCTGTGCTTCCTGCTGTATGAGTTGTGAGGTGATCTGCGTCGACGATACTGGCACGGCCTCACGCTGGAATAGTTGCCGTATGCCGCTGCCGAACTGATCCAGGCCGGCGGGTATCCAGTAGAGCGCCTTCCCCAACGCGCCCAGCTCCTCATATTGAGCCGCGCCTTGCCGTTCGGTCAGTGCGGGGCCCATATCTTCAAGGAAGCGATCAGCGGCGTCTTTGCCTTGGGAGGCGTAGAGATAGTTATATATTTTTATCTCATCCTCAGTGAGGTACTGATATCTCCTGAGTGCTACTGGCGCGCCGCTTGGGTCTGTTGTGTGCTCGTTTCTGTATCGGGCATTGTCGATGTCGTTTATATACTCGTATCGCGAGTCCCCAGTCACAGATGTGGGGCTCGAGAGGCCAGCATAGTCCTCCATGAGAGCCAGAGAACTGTAATACTGCATTTTGTTCTGGCTCTCCTCGGCCTGGAGCTCTTTTATACGCTGGGCATTCTGCTCGATTTGGGCCTCGATAGGCGCAGCCGCCGAGCTGGAGCTCGTCCCGCTCATCTCGTAGATACGGATGAGGTTGGCCTGCTGCTGTAGGCGGCTGTTCTCATCCTCGAGTCTCTTGGCCTCCGCCGCGGCCGCGTCGGCTCTCTCCATGCCCCCGCTGAGGATATCCCGATACCGCTCGACCCCCGCGCTGTACTTGTCCTGCACGCGGTTGATGTCGTTCACAACGCCGTTGTAGTCGGCTATCATTCTTTCATAGCCGGCATAGAGCTCGTCATAGGCGGCTGCATCCTCCGCGGTTTTCACAGTAGTCTGGAGATTCTTGAGCCGATTTTCAGTATTGGCTATGCTGCCGCTCAGCTCTGTGAGCTTTTTTTCATAGCCATCCAGCTGACCGCTCCACGCTTTCAGTCCCAGCTCTGCGTCCCCGGTGCTGCTCCAGCTGTCCGGGGACTTTATCGCCTCGATACCCCCGCGATCGGAAAATTTGCCGAGAATGTTCTCAACACTTTTCCCCCCGCCGCTTGGCGTGGCGAAGCTGGGAAGCAGATCTTTTGTGCTTTCTTTGGATTGTGACGGCCATCGCGCAGCGCTATCTTCATCGTTTTTATTGGCGACTTGAGGAAGAGAATGGTTTATCATACGGTCAAGCCGCTCCATAACGGAACTACCGGCCCCGCTGCTTGCGGTGCCGGTTCCGTTAATCATGCGGTCGAGTCGTTCTTGTACGCTGGACATGTTAAACTCCTTTTATCAGTTGCCATAGCCCATGGAGCTAATCAGGTAATCCGCTTCGTCCTCAGTTATAAGCCCCTCCAGAAGTGCGTTTTTAATCATGACTCCATATTGCCTGGGCAAGCCTACAGCCGCACCGGGGCTGATATTCTTGAGCGCATTGTTGTAGCTGGCGAGGATATCCTGTGCCGCAGCAGACATATTGTTCGGGTCAAATGTATTACCCGTCTGAGAGGTGGAATAATATCCGCTCGGCGTCGGGAGCTGTATCCCGAGGTTCTCCAGCCCGCGGTAATCTCCGTAGCCGGCCGCAAGCTGGGCCATGTCAACGAGAGTACCGAAATCATTAGTCTGGTCGTTTATCTCGTCGAGCAGCTGCCCATAGTAGAAGTCACGGTCCGTGTTGTACTGCTGCAGCTCCGCAAGATACTGCTCTAGCTCCTGTGAGTCAAGGTTCATTCCGGCCTGCAGATTGTTTCCGAGCATGTTGTAGCGGTCGAGCCATGCACCGTAATCGAAGTCTCGATCGGTGTTGTACTGGTTGAGGTCCGTGAGGTACTTGTTGTAGTCCGAGGCCTCCTGCCCCTGAACCACGCCGAGGTCGGAGAGCAGCATGTTGTAGTCGTTGAGGTACATCTGGTAAGCAAGCTGCTGCAGCTCCGGTATCTTGTCCGTGAGCTGGGCCGCGTAGTAGTTGCCCGCCTGGGATGCCGCCGTCTGCGCGTAGCTCGAAGGCAGGCCACCGCTCGCGGCCGCCGCCGCGCCTAGCGCGTCCTCCGCCGCGCGGTCTCCCTCGCGTATGTAGGCCTTGCGGTACTGGCTGTACAGCGGGTCGGTGTTCGGGTCATAGCTGAAATCCTCGCGCCCGAGTATCTCGTCAATGAGGCCGAGGATGGTGTCGTCCCAGCGGTTCGTGTACTCCGGCGCAGGGCCATAGCTGAAGTCCCCATAGTTGAGCATCTGATCATACAGGTCGCTCACCGTGCCCGCGTTGCTGCCGCCGGAGAAGCTCGGCGCGCTTGGGTACTCAAACATGTCCGGGCTCAGCGGCTCGAGGTAGAAGCTGCCGCCGTCTGCGCCGCCGGCATAGCTGCCGTAGCTGCCGCGCACACTCTCAGCTCCCAGGTTGGCAAGCTGCCGTTCGGCATCCGTCGTCGCGTTATGCCAGTCGCGCTTGTAGCTCAGCAGCGACATACCTGCATCCGGGTTGCGCTGTGCCAAAGAGAGGTCGGCGTCCGAGAATTCGCCCAGGAGGCCGCTCTGCTGGGCGGCCTGGCGGAACTGATCGTATGTGTACCGGCTTTTGGTTGTCGGCGATTTCAGCGTAGATATAGCCATGTTTCCTCCTTACTGCCGGCCCGGCGTGCTGCGGAGCTCGCTGCCTATTGCGTCCTCGCGGGTCATGCTGTACAGCCGCCAGCCACCGATACCGGTAATTTTGATTTTGTAGTGGTCGCACCTGCGCGGTACCAATGGGAGGTAGTAGCTGCGCAGGACCTGGCTCTCTATGGTGCTTATCTCTTCCCACTCTCCGGAGCTGTCGAACATCATCCAGAAGGTCACACTCGCCCCGGCGTCGATGGAGATACGCACCTGCAGTTTTGCAATCTGCTTTTTGTTCGGGTCGTTGTCCACGAACTCCCCGAACTCCACCATGCTCTGCACGGGGGCCTCCAGCGTCGCGCCCTCCGGCACCGTTCTCGGCCTCCCGTTGAGCCATAGGGTGCCGTCCGCGTCGAGGAAATAGAGGTTGGAGTCCCAGGCGAAGCCTAGCGCCTGCGTGTCGTCCTCGCGCTCCCAGATGCCAAGCCGCGTGTCGTAGACGAAGAGGCTCCAGTCCCCCGCCTCGTCCTGCATGGAGACGTAGTACTTGAGTCCGTCGCTGCCGCCCACGGCGTTGTGATAGCGCTCGAGCCCGAAAGCGGAGGCCACGCTCTGCGTCGTCCCGCCGGAGTAGGCCACGATGCCCGCCCGCGTGAGGAAGAAAAGCGTCTCGCCCGCAATGGCCAGCGATAGGCTGCTGCCGGCCTCCACGCCCAGCGAGGCGCTGCCCATGACCTGAAAATTGGAGGGCGCCGAGCCGTAGACCTTGTATATCATCTCTTCCTTGAAGAATACCGCGTAGCCGAGGTAGGAGCAGCAGGCCGTGAAGTCCCCGGCGCTGCCCACCTGCACGGCGTAGCTGTCCGTGCTGAGGCCGTCGAACACGTTCCAGTTGAACGGGTCGCCGAGCTTGCTGGCGTATATCGTATCCCCCTTGCAGCCCCAGAGGCGGTTTTCGTTCTCGCAGAGGAAATCTATCTCGGGCATCTCGCGCGAGAGCGTGAGCGCCGTCTCCGCGTCCCCTCCGTCGTTTATCACGAAGCTATTCTCGTAGAACACAAGTTTCGTCGGCTCGACCTCGCGGACGATGATAGTCTTGTTGTTCCCGGGGTGCACCGTGGCCCCGCTTATCGTTATGCCGTCGCCGGCCTTGAAGAGCGTCGTGAAGTCCACGCCCGAGGCCTCGATGGTGTTGCTCTTGGCCGTCTCGCCGCCGTATGTCCCGTCCACGATCTGTGCCGCGCCCGTCCAAGCGGCGTTGAGGCTGCCGAACTCCCCCGTGAGCTTGTTGTAGTAGGCCATGTCGGGCATGATAATGATATAGGCCCCCAGTGCCGCGAAGGTCTTGCGGCCGGCGCTCACCGTACCGCGTGATACTCCGTCGGCGTAGAAGGCCGTCCCGTCCACCCAATAGAGGCCGTCGTTGGCGTAGAGGCCGTTCGGCTGTGCAAGGGTGCGTGTTATGTAGCGCTGAGCCCGTGGACTGAGCAGGGGCGCATAATCGCTGGACATGTTCGTCATGTCGTAGATCTGCCCGTCCATCGCGGAGAGGTTGTGGTTGTAGCCCCCGTAGCTTGTCTGATTGTACTTCCCTATGCCGGAGCCATAGAGCATGCTTGGCAGGCTCATGCCGTCCCCTCCTCGATATCCACGTAAGGCGCAAGCGCCTCCAGCTGCTCAGGGGATATTGCCGCGGGCGGCGCTATCTTCGCCCGGGTGATTTCCTCACCAAGCTCAACGTCGTCGAGCTCCGTGCGCTCACGAGTGAAGGCCGCAAGATCCTTGGCATTGCGGAAGCGCACGCGCCCCGGTGCCTCGTAAACCGGGTTCCCCTCGGCGTCGAGCTCCGCGTATTTCTTCACCAGATCCATCTCCGTTGAGCTGAAATAAGCTACATGAGGCCGCAGGCGCTCCTTCAGCAGGACAAGCGCGTGAGCGCTCTTGTAGTCCATGGTCTGCGCCGCAAGGGCGCGGAGCGCCTGCCATGCGGCTATGCATTCTTTCAGGTTCGTCATGTCCGTCTCCTTATCCTATGACTTTGTCGTTGACATACACCGTGCCGTACAATTTGATGACAGAGCCGGTTATCTGGACCGTCTGAGGGGCGTACATCCACAGGCTGTCCCCGCTCTCAAGACTCATGCTTCCCGCGCTTTCCAGCTTGAGCGCGAACGACACGCCCAGCGCGTTCTCGGTGTACAGGAACATTCTGTACTGTGAATCCCCACTGCCGCCCATGTCATCAAGGCGCAGGCCGCCTGCAAGATAACTCTCGCTTGTGTTGGAGAGGTAGTAACACTTTATCTCGCCGCCAATGCCACGTGACGTAAGGATCGTCTCAAAGGTCGAGCCTGTAATCGACGAGCCGTCTATCGTTACGCTGGATATGTCTATGGCGCTGATAATGCCCGTGGTGATGTTCCCGCCGTTGATGGTCGTGCGTCCACTCGTGCTCAGATCGGCGAAGGTCACCATGCCAGTGATCTGCACGTTGGTGCTCGAGAGCTGCACGCCGTTGCTCGTGAGTGTAAGCGTGCTACTCTGCGTGCCGTTGCTGGCCGTTATCCTCAGCCCGCTCACGGTCTGCTGGAGGCTCGTGTAGTTCCCCTCAAGGTCGGAAATATCCGAGGTCAGTGAAGTTGCCGTCTGCTGGAGGGTCGAGATATTCCCCTCTGCACTCGTGACCCTGCTCGTCAGGCTGTCCGAAGTCTGGAACAGCGTCGTAATGTTTCCCTCAGCGTCCTCCACGCGGGTGGACAGGCTTTCTGATATTTGATATATGGCGGAGATGTTCCCCTCCGCGTCCTCGAGCTGGGTAGAGAGGCTCGCCGCCGTCTGCTGGAGCGTGGAGATGTTGCCCTCCGCATCCTGGAGCTGAGTACTTATAATGCCGAGGTTGACGTCTATTTCCGCCAGGCTGCCGTCCACACCATCCAGCCGCAGTATCACAGGCTGATTGATGATCCCCGCGATTTCGTTGAAGGAGTTCGCGTTTATGTTGTCGAGCCCGAGGTTGGAGAGCGAGTATGTAAGCTGTTCCTTGAGCATGTAGAGGTAGTTCATTATCGTGAACACCTGCTGCTCCGTGCTCTTCCCGCTCAGGTTGGGGAACATTATGTCGGTATTCAGTATGCTGCTCGGCACACCCGCTCGCCTCCTTCGTGAATCACCCTACCAGGTGCGACAGCAGCAGCGTCACAGCACCGGAGGTCAGAGCCGTTGCTATGTAACCCATTAGCTTCCGCCACTTTTCTCCGTCGCGGCTCTCCAACGCCTGCAACCTCCGGCCCTGCTGCTCCTGCTCTTTGACCATGCTTTGCAAGCTCTGTGCCAGCTTTTGAACAGAAACCGTCAAGGCGCCGATCTCGCGCACATTCTCTTCAAGGAGTTCGAGCCGCCTGTCCTGACGCTTTTCCTGTGCGTCTATGCGCCGGGCAAATTCCTCGTGCTCCGCGCGCGATATCGGCGTGTCCATAATCAATCCTCCTTGGGCTTGGTATAGCTCATTGCCTGCTGGCTGTCACCCAGTCCCTCCGTCGTCGGGTCTCTCACTATTCCCAGGATGGCCAGCAGCGCGAAAACCGCGTTGACTACCGCAAGCAGCTTGTCCCCAAGCGCGGAGAGCTCCAATGTGTAGCCGAACAGCGCCGCCACTGTCTGAGCCAGCAGCAGCAGCGCAGGAATAAGCGCCAGCCAGAAAGCCTTGTTTTTCAGTCGAACAGTCCAGTTAATCATCTTTCTCACCTCCCTCCATCCTGTAAAGCATCGTCCAGACCTGCCCGCGTGTCGCGTGGCTGTCCGGGTTCTCGCCATCGGATATGCCATGTTCCATGGCCCACTCGCGGGCCAGCTCCGCCTCTGAGGGTTCCGGCTCCGGCATCGGTTCAGGACTTGGCTCAGCATCGGGCACTATGTACGTTACGCCCGCGCCCTTGCACACGCCTCGGGCTATGGCCTCGCCGAGTTCCGTTGTGTGCTCGATGATCCACGCGGCAAGGTCTGCCCGATCATGGAATTCGCACTCGACATACACTGCCGTGGCCGTGGTGTATCCGAGCTCGTACAGCCCGGAGTTCACGCGCACGCCGTAGTTCGTCGTGCCGGGACTTATAGCCTGAACCTCGTCGTATATCGGCTGAGCATACTGCATTTGCTTAGCCGTGCCGCCGTGCACGAAAACCACGGTACCGGCGCCTCCCCCGGCGTTGGTGTGGATAGGGATGTGCAGCTCGGCGCCCCAGGCGTTGCTCTCGGATACGTTATCCTTGTATTCCTGCCCCTCCGACGCCTTCCGCACCGTAAAGCCGCAGCGCTCGAGCGCGGTTTTTGCCGCCTCGGCTATCCGATTGCACTGCACCTGCTCGTTCGTGTCCCCCGCCGCGTAGTTATTCGCAGGCTGTGCAGAAGGGGAAAGGTAGATTTTCATGCCCGCGGCCTCCTCCTTGTCGTCGTCCGTGTCGTCTCCGCCCGTGCCGCCGTCATCCGCGAACCACAGCAGCAGGAAGCTGTACAGGTCGCGCCCGTCGCCGCGCTGATATGTCGTGCCATCATAGCACTGAGAGCTGCCCGAGCCGTCGAGCACCATGCCGTCCACGATGCCTAGGCTCTGCATGCGCTCAACTATGCCGTCGAGCGTGTAATTGGTGGTCGTGACTTCGACCGTCCACTTGCCTTTGGCGTCCACTCCGAACCATGTGCGAAGCGTGGGCACTGTGACGTTGGGCTCCTGCTTCTTGATTACGTCATCCCGCTTCTTCCCGCCGACGAGCAGGGGTAGGGTAGAGAGATAGTTGTCGTTGCTCATGTCAGTTACCATCACGGGAATAGTGGACCTCATCGTGATAATCGGTCCGGAGTTCCAACCGAAGCCCCAGTCCATCCACTCCTCAGTAGATAGCACGGTGCCGTTGACTTTGTAATTGCCGCAGGGGGTAACGGGCTTTGTGTTGTACCAGTGCCCGTTCGTGACTATCAATTTGCCGGGGTGCTTCCCGGCATGCGCCTCGTAGACTGCCTTGACGTTGGTGTATGGCTTGGTATGGTCGTCGTAGATCTCGGCGCGGAGTAGTGTGCCTTTGTGTATCATGGTGTCACCTCGTTAGAAATTGCTCATGGAAAAATTTCCTGTCGGCAAAAATGCGCCGTACGGGCAGCCGCCCAAAGAGTAATACTCTATAAGTGCTGTATAATCGCCGTCGATATTTCCAGAGGCAGAAGGTCTAGACGGCTCGTGCAAAACTACTATTGTATTTTTTAAGACCCTTATTGTTCCGGAGCTAATAGACTCTTCAATTGAAACTGTCCCATCTGGTTTTGTATAGCTAACCTTTGCGCCACTTATGTCGCCTTGGTAATACTCACCACCCCCACTAAGCGTCCCCGTCACCCCGAATATACTCACGCCATTGGCTATGTTTTCGGGAATGAGGTTGGCGTCGCCCGCCACCTGCACCGCGCCGGTGGTGTAGTACCCGGACGCCACGGCGGTCTGTGCTGTCCTGCCGGGCGTCACTGTCTTTGCCCCCTGCGTCGCAAGCTGCTGAGTGACGGATTTCGTGCCCCCGGGTACATAGCCCTCTTGTTGATCCGCAGTGGCCGTAATGAGTCCGGCCGCGCTCACGGAGATCTGCGGCGTCGCCTGTTCTACCTTTGGCGTATTGCCGTCATTCGGATTTGCTATCATGGCTGCACCTCATTATCCTCAGATTCTCGCGGAGCCGCTCGTTGCCCGGCTCAAGCTCGAGCGCCTGTTCCGCCGCTCTGACGGCGTCCTCATGCTGTCCAAGCCGCCAGCTTGATATTGCCATGAGATCGTAGGGTTCCGCCCCCCAGGCCTCAGGCTCGGTCATGTAGTTGTTGTCCCGCGCGGCGATATGCAGCGTCCGCATGGCCCAGTAACGGCACAGGGGCCAGTCCGAGCGCCGGTAGTAGAGCATGGAGAGCGCATAGGGCGCCTCACGCTGGCCCGGAGCCTCATCCGCCGCGCGCTCGAGCCAGTGTACCGCGCTGCGCCAGTCGCCGAGCGCCTCGCAGCATCGGGCTATGTAGCGCATGCTCGCCGCCCGCTCGGCATCCCAGCGCGCTGAGGGCATTGCCAGATGCCGCATCAGCGCCGCTATGGCCTCGCCCCATCGCCCGTGGAACATGTACTCGCGCCCGAGATAGTGCATGTTGCGGTCGTCATCCGGGTCTTCTGCCACCGAAAGCTCTAGCAAGGGCAGATACTGACCGCGGCTCTTGTGCTCGTCCGGCCAGTGCTCCACGCGCAGCTCCGGTATCGTGACAAAGCACTCCGGCATGTCGCGTTTCAGCACCTCATGTACCGGGTGCGTCCAGCGGTAGCCCTCCAGCGAGTGTATCTTGTCGGCGTAGAACACCACGCCGTCACCGCCGTCGGGCTTGTGGCTCCATACATAGGTATACCGTGCGCGGGTAGTGCTGGGTTCCCATGCCGCCTCCAGCGCCTCGCGCCAGCCGGGGCAGAGCACTTCGTCGAGATCGAGGCAGATGCACACGTCCGCGTCCTCCGGCAGCAGGGCGAGCGAGGCATTGCGCGCCGCATCAAAGCGCCAGGGCTCGATAGTCTGCTCGTACACGTCGGCCCCCAGCGCCCGCAGCCGCTCCGGCGTCCCGTCCGTGCTGCCCGTGTCCAGGATGTATACCCCGTCCGCCTCCGCGCACGAGGCCATGAAGCGCTCGGCGAATTGTGCCTCGTTTTTGCATATGGCGTAGATGATTACTTTCATGTGTGTACCTCAAGTTAAGCCTCGGTCTCGTTCCAGAATTCATTAGGTTGGAAGATAATAAACTGCTGCTGGCATATTCAGCGACGGGGGGCTAGTGTTTGACCACAGCTGCCTACGTTCTCTGTACAAATCGATCGTCTTGCCTGAGATGTCAAAATACCAGAGCCCAAGCGAAGTAGCTCCTTCCAGCAGGTAAATGTACGTTGTATCAGGTTCCTCATATGAGGTCCCAGGGTAACTGAGAAAGAGCTGTAGATTGTCACTTGTGCTAAACCATAGTGATAGTCCCAGCAGTTGTCCTACATTCTGTGATACTGTTATTCTCACATGATGTTCATACATACCTGCGAATGCAGGTGTGCTCTCAAACTGGACATTTCCGTTTTGAGCTATCTCATATACCGGTTCAGCTCCCGAGTAACTTCCTGCGACGCCGAATATAGTTACGCCTTTAGCTATATTCGCCGGAACAAGATTCAGGTCTCCCGCGACCTTGATGTCGCCGGTGGTGTATCGCCCTGCGGCTGCGGCAGTCTGTGCTGCAGTGCCCGGCGTTATCGTTGCCGCTCCCTGCGTGGAGAGCTGCTGTGTCGCACTCTTGCTGCCAGCCGCGACAATACCACCGTCCTGAGCAGCCGAGGCGGTGATAAGCCCGCCGGATGATACAGTGATAGTCGGCACTGCTTGCTGTACCTCTGCCAGCGTGCCGGTGACTACGGAGCCGTCAGCACCCACGAGCTGCTTGCCGCTGCGGAGGTCGCCAGCTGCTCCTGGATTTGAGAGGGCGGGCAGCTGCTTTCGAACCGGGTTATGTATCATGCGCGGCACCTCCTTTGTGCAAGGTGCCTGTAAAGGGGACTAGACGCCCCCCCCCCGCTGGGATTATGTGGTATTTATGCACTGTGTACAACCTCCTTACGACAGGCTCTGTATAACAACGTATACGGTCAGATTTTCGCTAGGGGCATTCGTGCAGCTGAAGCTCAGCTGCCCTGCCGCCTGCCCGGTGCAGAGCACGCCCGCCTCGTAATATGTTGACTGCGACGCCAGCGCGGGAACCGGCATAATGAGCTGCGCCGTCTCGTCGGCTAGAACGCCCGTAACGTCCACCGTCTGGACGTTGTCGCTCCACGCTGAAGCCTGGAGCGTAACGGAGACGCTGTGCGGCTGGCCGCTCGCACCTGTTGGCCCTGTGGGGCCGGTGGGGCCAGTAGGGCCCGTCGGTCCCGCCACGGTAGAGGCGGCTCCCTGCGGGCCAGTGGGTCCGGTAGGTCCGGTCGGGCCCTGAGCGCCAGCAGCACCGTCCGCACCCGTCGGGCCAGTCGGGCCGGTTGGGCCGATTTCGCCATGTATGCCTTGCACGCCTTGAGGCCCGGTAGGTCCAGTCGCGCCGTCTGCGCCGGCTGTCCCCTGTGCGCCTTGTGGGCCTGTCGGTCCTGTCGGTCCAGTGGGGCCTTGAGTACCGTCCTTGCCGTTAGCGCCTGTCGGGCCCGTCGGGCCAGTGGGACCGGGAACAGTAGAATCTGCGCCGGTCGGTCCGGTGGGGCCCGTTGGGCCTTGAGCGCCCTGCAGGGGGCCATCATTGATCCAGCCGGGGCTGCCGCTCACTGAGGTGTAGGTATATACGTCGTAAGGGGCGCTTGTGCCGACATAGTAGTTGTCGCCTATGTTTGGGCTGGGTACGCCCTGCTGGAGCGCCTCGAGGCTGGCATACTGGCCGAGAATATCAAGGCCGGTTCCTCGGTCGCCCTGCGGCCCTGTCGGGCCGGTCGGGCCGGTGAGACCAGTCTCGCCTTGATTTCCCTGCGGGCCCTGTGCTCCTGTGGGTCCGGTTGGGCCCGTCGGGCCCGTCGGTCCAGCGGGGCCCGGCACCTCTGAGATGGGTCCGGTCGGGCCAGTTGGGCCGGTCTCCCCCGGAGGGCCCTGTATACCCTGCGGACCCGTCGGGCCTGTTTCACCGCTCGCGCCTGTGGCCCCCTGCGGACCCGTCGGCCCGGTCGGCCCAGCGGGGCCTGTTTCGCCCGGTAGTCCCTGCGCGCCCTGTGGGCCCGTGGGGCCGGGGACGGTAGACGCCTGTCCCTGGGGGCCGGTTGGTCCTGTTGGACCTGTGGGCCCTTCGGGTCCCGGCACATCTGAGGCTGGGCCGGTCGGGCCGGTCTTGCCGATGGGGCCGGTTGGTCCGGTCGGGCCGGGGACGGTAGACGCCTGTCCCTCGGGGCCCTGCGGGCCTATTGGCCCCTGTATACCCTGCGCTCCAGTCGGGCCGGTTGGTCCGGTCGGGCCCTGAGTGCCCTGTGGTCCCTGTGAGCCTGTCGGACCGGTAGGGCCAACTGGGCCTGTTAGCTTGCCGTAGTTGTGCCACACAGGCGTTCCATCAACGACGAGCCAGGTATACAGCTCGTATGGCGGTTCTGTGCCGATGTAATAGCTGTTGCCGATTTCCGGCGCCGGCACGGCTTGCTGAAGCTCCTCGAGCGTGTCGTACTGACCGAGCACCTCAATGCCCGTGCCCGCGGGCCCCGTGGGTCCTACAAGGGAGGCCAGCCACTCCTCCGGTGTGCCCTGGAAGCCGTGTGCGACAGCCACGCCATAGGCGTCGATGTAATAGCCGCGCCAGGGCTCTGGCCAGGGGCACGGCGGATGATAGTGGTAAAAGCTCATATCAGGCCCTCCTCATAAGCCTCTGCGGGATTGTAGTTTGTGGCATACCAGCGCATGAACTCCTTGAAGAAGCTGTTGAACAGCTGCGAGGTATTCTGATATCTCTCATACTCGCCGTTGGCGAAGTCGATGCGTGCCTCGAGGTATGCCGGGTATAGCTTGTCATGGGGAGGGCGAACGAGCATGGTCGTGTTGGCGTCCTTCTCATAGGTGTATGTGATGATCGCCTCAGTGCGCAGCAGCAGTACTTGAGTCTGCACCATACCCTCCACCTCGTTGAGCCAGCGCGTCAGCGTGTCGTTGTCAAAGGCGTTCGGTTTCACCGCGTTCGCGTATGTAATAGCCTCCTGGATAGTCATTGCTCGCCCTCCCTTGTTATCAGGCCACCAGCTGAGTGCCGCCGCTCACGCCGCCGACAGCCGCGAAGCGCCAGTCCGCGAAGCCGCCTGTGAATCGGGCGTAGCCCTTCCACACGTTGGCATCGTTGCTCGCCAGTTCACTCCGCACCTCGAGATCCACGCGGTTGAACCACTCAGCGCCGCCGCGGCCGACGTTGTAGCCCGAGTCGAGCAGCACCCAGGTCTTTGTGTCGG
>OLPA01001775.1_pt1 | contig 17247 bp, 20 predicted proteins | sample 1672811 | NCBI WGS metagenome assembly OLPA01 (sample SAMEA3136726, study PRJEB25190) | human gut metagenome | biome: human gut; feature: human-associated habitat; material: faeces | place: Austria | collected 2013
TACCCACTCGTGCGTTTTGCAAAATTTCAGCCTTGCTGACCTTTTGCAAAATCTTGTTGGGAAACATCCCAAACCCTTTAACGATTTCTAAGAAATTGGCTACGCTCCTGCGGAGCTGAATATCAATCTATCTTCGGAAAGTGAGTCATAGGTTTTTGGGTTCATGGCGTTCAGGCAAATCAGGATTTGCTGCATATCCGTCAATCGCCACTTGGCGAAGGTAAGCGCTCATATTCTCTATCCCAAGCTGCGCCATCCTCGCCTTTATCAAGCCGAGTTCTCTTTCGTCCACGAAAAATTTGACCTGTATCGGTCGCTTACGATTCCTGTTGTCTGGCATTATTCTACCTCTCTGCGTATCAGTATTCCTTTCATAAGCTCCGAATCATTATGGAAATCGCAGACGGTTTTCATTTCATCTTCCGTACAGCCGATCAGCAGCTTGATCTCGGAATCCCTTTTCAGCAGATCAACAGTGCAAATGATAGCATTGACATTGACAGAAGATAGAGAGCCTTTCCAAACGTCTATGCCATCGCCATCCATAGATGTGGTATTTTCAATATAGCCGTAATCCACGTCATACCGGATATGCGGAAACCGGGGATGCGTGCTGCCTTTCGGCCTGTCAATTACAATTTTCCCAGAAGATACAAGCGTATCGATCGCACTCCAAAAATCATGATCGTATTTCATGTCCTCACCGTTTTGCTATTTCAAGACATACTTCCATGCACTGCTTTCTTGATAGTAGAAGAACTCGCTCAGATTTTCTTCTTTGAAAACCCGTAGCATATCACGCATATCCAAAGACAACTTGAGATTAGGCAGATTGGCAATATCTTCCCACCAAACCCGACCTTCGGAGCTGGAATGTAATTCGCCATCAAAACAAGTTGTCTTATAAAGCAGCACAACAAACCTGCACTGATTTTCACACCAGTCTTTGATACCGCAGAGCTGGGGAGAACGGATATACAGTCCAGTTTCCTCCTGCACCTCACGAATCACGGCATCCGTAAAGGATTCTCCCGGCTCTATATGACCTCCGGGGAAGGTGATGCCCGGCCAGTCCCGTTTTTTCCGGTCGATCACAACAACTCGGCTGCCATCACAGATCATGCACATATTTGTAAATTCAACCGTTTCGGTTCTTGCCATTATGTTAAAACTCCTTCCTCAAAAAAGTAAAACGGATTTTCAATGCTCTCCGCACCAAAAACTTTTGTAGCCATTCGATACATTGCCTTGGCGTGAATGCGGTCATGCCAAATAAATCGACGAAGCACCTTACGGAGAGACCAATCTTCTCCATAGCTACCTGCGACGACTACATTTTCAAGAAAATCTCCCTTTGCTTCCAGCGCCTCAAATCCGCGTTTGCGGCACGCATAGATGCTTCCGTCATTGTCGGCATCAACATGAATCTCCGAAAAATAGTATTCGTTTACATTTTTCGTATGCGCATACATTTCATCAGCTGAGCGCGGAACTTTGCCGTAAAAGGTCTTGCGTTCGGGAGCAGTCGTTGCATTCTTATCGGGAACAGAATCATACAAGGCAAGAAAATCCTGCGCTGATTTCAGCGCAAGTGCCTTTAACTTTTTATATTCTTCTGCTGTCAGCGGTGCTTTTTCACTTTCAAAAAGCACATCAGAGTCCGCGTCGCAGATCGCAAGCTCGGAAACCTTTTCTTCAATGATGGCGATATCCATGCTTGTTACTGTTTTTTTGCCGCACCATTTGAGATAAGAGCATATTTCTGCTTGCATTTTCCGGACAGCGGCTTCCAATGTTTCTCCGCGGGTGTATGCACCTACAAAATCCACCGCATAAAGCAAGGTGTCTCTGCCGTTATGCTCCCATACACAGTTGATCGTCATATAGTATCTCTCCAATCGTCTGCTTCATGATAATAATTGAGCCTGATCTAAAGGCTGATGTCCCGTGACCACTTCGAGATGCGCCTTTGAATCGCCATTCAAAACGATGACGGCATACGTAGCAGGTCATTGTAGATCAGATCGTCAAACGTGCCCACTCGTTCGTGTGTACACACAGCATAACACAGCAATCATTCTATTTTCAATAGGCGCGACGGAAGTTGTCGCCATTTAGCAATATTATTTTGTGCTAAAATCTGATTTTTCGATTCTAACAGTGTCAATCATACTCTGCATCGAAATACCTATCTATCGACTTTACGGTTTTGAGGGGTATTTTGCTTGACCGCAAATATACGCACTTCCCAGCGAACGGTATCCGCTATGCAGTGATTCGCTGTTTCACAAAAGAACCGCACAGAGGCGATAACTATTTCACCCTTTTCGCTATCCTTGCTTTTCAGCGCAAAAAACAGGTGATTCTCAACCCTTAGATGTACAAAAACAGGCAGCACCCAACCGACGTTGAGTGCCGCCTGTTTTGTTGTCCAATCCTGCTTGGCAGATGCCGATTTTGTAGTTTTCTCAGATTACTGTCTTATCGGCACACGGCAATGGCCGTCTTTTTCTTTTATTCCTCGCTAAGTTCCAGCACCACCGGACAATGGTCGCTGCCGGTGACCTCCGGCCAGATGTCGGCGTTTTTCACACGGGGCAACAGACGCTCCGACACGATGAAGTAGTCGATGCGCCATCCCGCGTTCTTCTCGCGGGCGTGGAAGCGATAGCTCCACCACGAATAAGCACCGGTGCGGTCGGGGTACAATGTGCGGAAGGTGTCGGCAAAGCCGCTGCTCAAAAGCCGGGTCATTTTCGCCCGCTCCTCGTCGGAGAAGCCGGGGTTCATGCGGTTGGTTTTCGGGTTCTTCAGGTCGATCTCCTGATGGGCCACGTTCAGGTCGCCGCAGTAGACCACCGGCTTTATTCCGTCCAGCTCCATCAGGTATTCCCGGATGTCGTCCTCCCACTCCATGCGGTAGTCCAGACGGGACAGCTGATCCTTGGAATTGGGGGTATAGCAGCACACCAGATAGAAGTCCTCGTACTCGGCGGTGATGACCCGTCCCTCGTGCCGGTGGATGTCCGGGCCGAAGTCATAGGTGACGGACAGCGGCTCCCTGCGGGTAAAGACGGCAGTGCCGGAATAGCCTGCCTTGTCGGCGCTGTTCCAGAACCTGTGATAGTCCGGCAGATCAAATTCCGCCTGCTCCGGGCGCATCTTTGTCTCCTGCAGGCATATCACATCCGCGTCGGCAAAGGCGCAGAAATCCAGAAAGCCCTTGCTCAGGCAGGAGCGCAGGCCGTTGACGTTCCATGAGATCAATCGCATAAAGGGGTCTCCCTTCGTATTTTTCGCCATCATACCACATTTTCCGCCCCTTGACAACCGGGCATATGCCAGCTATACTATATGAAACTGTTCCATTTGGAACAAAAGGAGTCAACTATGAACGATCACATGACGCTCCTGCGGCGGCATTTCCTGTTTCAGGGCGCAGAGGAGCTGGTTTCCGATGCGCTGGCGCTGGGCGTGAAGGCTTTCCCGCGAGGGGAGACCATCTGTGGGCCGGACACGGCGGAGCATGCCATCGGCGTTGTGCTGGAGGGCCGCGCCGAGGCGGTATCCCCCGCGCGGGAGCAGACGGTGCTGGCTGTCTTCGGCCCCGGCGACACCTTCGGCGCGGCGGCGCTGTTCGGCGGCACGGGCTATGTCTCCCGCATCCGGGCGGTGACCGGCTGCAGGGTACTGCTGCTGCCGGAAGAACTGCTGCGGCAGTGGTTCGCCCGCTGTCCCCGGATGGCGGTGAATTATATCGCCTTCCTCTCCGGCCGGGTGCGGTTCCTCAACGGCAAGATCACCATTTTCACGCAGGACAGCGCCCAGCACCGGCTGTACCGCTGGCTGCGGGCCAACTGCGATGAAGCGGGCCGCCTGCCGGAGAAGCTCAGCATGACGAAGCTGGCGGGCGCACTGTCCATGGGCCGCACCAGCCTGTACCGGGCCATGGAGGAGCTGGAGCGCGCCGGACTGATCGTTCGTGACGGAAAAAGAATCGAGGTAATCCAATGAAGCACATCAGATCCCTTGTCAGCCTGCTGCTGGCACTGACCCTGGTCCTGAGCCTGACCGCCTGCGGCACGCAGGCCGATACCGAGCCGCAGCAGCCGGACGATACCCCCGCCCCGGCGGAGGTGAACCTGTACGTTCTGTCCGGCCCCACCGGCATCGGCGCCATGAACCTGTGGGCCGCCGCCGACGCGGGCGAGACGCAGAACACCTATTACATCACCATGCCCGGCGCCAATGACGAGGTGGTGGCCGCCATCTCCAACGGCGACGCCGACATTGCCGCCGTGGCCACCAATCTGGCGGCGACGCTGTATAACAAGACCAGCGGCGGCGTGACGGTGCTGGCGGTAAACACGCTGGGCGTGCTGTCCCTTCTGGGCAGCGGACAGGAGATCGCGTCCATTGCCGATCTGGCGGGCAAAACCATCTACGCCCCCGGCCAAGGCGCCAACCCGGAGTATATCCTCCGCTATGTGCTGAACGGCAATGGCCTTGACCCCGACAAGGATGTGACCATCCGGTTCGTGGGCGAGGGCAGTGAGCTGCTGACCGTGTGGCAGACCGATCCCGAGGCCGTCATCATGGCCCCGCAGCCGGTGGCCACCAGCATCTTGATGCAGAACGAGAACGCCAGAACCCTCTTCAACATGACCGACGAGTGGGACAGGGTGTCCGGCGGCGACAGCACCCTAATGATGGGCTGCGTCATCGTCCGCAATGAATTCCTGCAGGAGAACCCCGGCGCGGTGGCGCTGTTCCTGCAGGAGTACGCCGCCTCCATCGAGAAGGCCCAGTCCGACGTGGAGGGTACCGCCGCCCTGTGCGAGCAGTACGGCCTGATCCCCAAGGCGGCGCTGGCGCAGAAGGCCATCCCCTCCTGCGGCCTGACCTTCGTCACCGGCGCGGAGATGAAGTCCGCCCTCAGCGGCTACTTGCAGGTGATGTTTGACGCCGATCCCAAGAGCGTGGGCGGCGCCATGCCGGGTGACGACTTCTATTACGGTGCGTAAGGCGCTGAAAAACAGCATATCGGTTTTGTTCTGGCTGGTGGTGTGGCAGCTGGCGGCCATGGCCGCCAACCGCTCGCTGCTGCTGCCCATCCCCACGCCGGTGGATACCGCCCGCGCCCTGTGCCGCATGGCGGCGGAGGGTGGCTTCTGGCTGACGCTGGGCGCGTCGCTGCTGCGGATCTGCGCCGGGTTCGCGCTGGCCCTTCTGGCGGGCGGCGCGGGCGCGGCGGCCTCGGCCCGCTGGCCCCTGTTCCGGCAGCTGGCCGCGCCGCTGGTGCAGCTGATTCGCGCTATTCCGGTGGCGGTGTTCACCATCGTGGTGTTCCTGTGGGTCAGCCGCCCGTATATCCCCAGCACCATCGTGTTCCTAACGGTGCTGCCCATCGTGTGGAGCAATGTGGAGACGGGACTGGAGAACGCCGACCGGCAGTTATCCGAGATGGCGCGGGTGTTCGGCATGAGCCGTCGGGCCATCCTGTGGCAGATTACCCTGCCGGGCATCCGGCCCTATGTGTCCGCCGCCGTCACCACGGGGCTGGGCTTTGCGTGGAAGTCCGGCATCGCCGCCGAGGTCATCTGCCGCACACAGGGGTCTCTGGGCGACCTGCTGTGGAGCGGCAAGGCCACCGTCAGCTACGACGAGGTGTTTGCCCTGACGGCGGTGATCGTGCTGTGCAGTGCCCTGCTGCAGCGGGCCTTCTCCGGCCCGAAGCGAAAGGAGGCCGCGCCATGATCCGTTTTGAGCATGTGACCTTCGGCTACGCCTTGCAAAGGCCCGTCCTGCGGGACTTTTCCATGACCGTCCCCGAGGGCGGGCGGGTGTGCCTGACGGGACCCTCCGGTGAGGGCAAGACCACGGCGCTGCGGCTGCTGCTGGGGCTGGAAAAGCCCCGCAAGGGTACCGTTTCTGTGCCGGAGGGCGTCCGGTTCTCCGCCGTGTTTCAGGAGAACCGGCTGCTGCCGTGGAAAACGGTGCTGGAAAACGCCGCGCTGTTCAGCGACGAAGAATCGGCCCGCCGCATCCTGACGACACTGGGGCTGGGTGACAGCCTTGACGCACTGCCGGAGACCCTCAGCGGCGGCATGAAGCGCCGCGCGGCGCTGGGCCGTGCGCTGGCCCACCCCTTTGACGTACTGGTGCTGGACGAGGCGTTGACGGGGCTGGATGGCGAGACGAAGCGGCGCTGTCTGGTCGCCATCGACGAGGCCGTGGGGCGGCGGACGCTGGTGCTGGCCACCCACGACGCCGGGGAGGCCCGTGCACTGGGCGCGGAGACCGTAACACTATAAAAACTCGCGGGACACAAGTCCCGCGAGGTTTTATTTCGCTTCGTACATTTCCTTGTATTCCGCCGCTTCCTCCATGTACATCCGGGCGCTGGCCCGGTTGGTGGCGATCTCCTCCTCGGTGATGGCGCGGCGCACCTTTCCGGGCATGCCTACCACCAGCGACCCGTCGGGGATCACGGCGTTCTGGGGGATCAGCGCGCCTGCGCCGATGATGCAGTTTTTGCCCACCACCGCGCCGTTGAGGATGATGGCACCCATGCCCACCAGCGTATTGTCTCCCACGGTGCAGCTGTGGACGATGGCACTGTGACCGATGGTGCAGCCGTTGCCTACATGCACCGGAATGCCCCGCTCGATATGCACCACGCAGTTGTCCTGAATGTTGGTGCCCTCGCCAATGACGATCTCATCCAGCTCCGAGCGCAGCACCGCGCCGAAGAACACGCTGCTGCGTGCGCCGATGCGGACGTTGCCCACCACTGTGGCGGTAGGCGCGACAAAAACGGATTCGTGAATTTCCGGTGTTTTCATAGGAAGCTCTCCTTATCTTTTTCTATCAGAATCAGAACATACCCAGCTGCTTGAACAGGGTGATCCACAGAAACAGGGTGAAGAACGATCCGGCGGTGGATATCACCACGGCGCTGCCCGCCAGCTCGCTGTCGCCGCCCAGCTGCTGGGCCATGTTGAAGGAGTTGACGGCGATGGGCGCGGCGGTCATGGCCAGCAGGGTGACAAACTCGATATCCCGCAGGCCCACCGCGGCGGCCAGCGTCAGGATCGCACCGGGGAACACCAGCAGCCGCAGCCCGACGCACACCAGCAGCTGCTTCTTATAGCGGGCGATATGCCGTACCTCGAAGGACGCGCCCAGCAGCATCAGGATCAGCGGCGTGGCGGCGCTGTTCATCTTTCCGGCGAAGGACACCAGTACGTCCGGCAGGGTGATGTGCAGCGCCTTCATCAGAAGGCCCACAACGGAGGCGATGATCAGCGGGTTTTTGATCACCGCCAGCAGCACCTCGCCCAGCTTGGGCTTGCCGCCCCGGAAGTATTCCAGCACCACCACCGACATCATGTTGTAGATGGGCACCACAATGGCGATCATCAGGGCGGTAACGCCGAAGTTGGCGTTTGGCAGCAGCTCCTCGGCAATAGGCAGACCCAGCAGCACGAAGTTGCTGCGGAAGGCCGCCTGTATCATGACGCCCCGACGCTCCGGCGTTTTCTCCGCCGCCAGCGTGATGAGGAAGGCCAGCAGGATCATGGCCAGCGCCATGCCCACCACGAACAGCGCATAGGGCAGGCGTACCGCATGGGAGAAGTCAGAGGTATAGATGTTATAGAACAGCATCACCGGCATAAAGGTGTAGAAGCACACCTTGTTGAAGCGCCGCACGTCCTCCGGGCCGATCCAGCCCAGACGCTTGACGCCGAAGCCAAGAGCGATGATCAAAAATAAGGGTACGATAGCGTGAAACGCGATAGATAATGCCTGCAACGGGACACCTTCTTTCTTTGGTGATTTGCCACGCCATCATATCACGCCGCCTGCTGGATTGCAACCGTCATAATGCGACAAAAGAGGGGCAAAGCCCCTCTTTTTATGCGCGATGTCTTTACGAGAGCTTAACAGTGCCGTGGTAGTCCACCGGCAGGTCCCGCACCTTCCAGTGGTGCTCCAGCGGCAGCACCGAGCGCTCCATCCGGGCGGCAAAGTCCGGGTCGCGGGTGATGCACAGGATGGTGGGACCTGCGCCGCTGATGCACACGGCGCTGCAGCCGTTCTGGTGGGCCAGCGCCTCGATGCGGTCATACTCCGGAATCAGGCGGCGGCGGTAGGGCTGGTGCAGCCGGTCCTGCAGAGACGCGGCGATCAGCGCCTCGTCTCCCTGCTCGATGGCCCGCAGCAGCACCGCCAAGAAGCCCGCGTTGCGGACGGCGTCGCTGTGGGCCACCATGGAGGGCAGTACCCGCCGCGCCTCGTGGGTGCTGAGGGGGAAGTCCGGCGACAGGGCCACGAACCGCAGCTCCGGATGGGGCAGATACTCCACCGTGTATACCTGACCGCCCAGCAGCATGGAGGCGGTCAGGCCGCCCAGCAGCGCCGGGGCCAGATTGTCGGGATGACCCTCGATCTCCGTGGTCAGGGCCAGCAGCTGGCGCTTATCGAAGGGCTTGCCCGCCATGATGTTGGCCGCCGTGGCGCCGGCGGCGATCAGCGCCGCCGAGGAGCCGAGACCCCGGCACACGGGGATATCCGCCTGAATGTGGATGTGTACCGGCGGCACGTCGATGCGCCGCAGCTCGTGCCACACCTTGGCATAGGCCACATAGGCCAGATTTTCCTCCGTCTGATACTGCTCGTCGCAGCCGGAGAAGCTCAGCGTCTCCGCCGGGGTGAAGGACAGGGTATTGTAGAGCCCCAGCGCGCAGCCCAGCACGTCAAAGCCCGCCGCCAGATTGGCGGTGGTGGCCGGAACGCGGATGGTCACTTGCTCCATACGGCTTCACCTGCTTTCTCCAGAACATAGGACAGCATGTCCTCGCGGTCGATCACGTCGCGGTGCAGTACCTCCCGCTGCCGCAGGTCCGCTAGATTTGGCGGCACCGGCACGCCGGTCAGGTCATGGAGCTGCGCCATCACGTCAAATTCGTCGCCCTGTGCCTCCGCGCCCAGTCCCTCCAGCACGGCGGCGGGGAACTTGTAAGGGGATGCGGTGGACAGCACCACCACGGGGCTGTGGTCGGGATTGGCGGCCTTGTAGTCCTGCGCCACCTGCCATGCCACCGCCGTGTGGGTGTCGGCCAGATAGCGGTGTTCGTTCCACAGCCGGCCGATGGCCGCCTTAGTGGCGGCATCGTCGCAGCAGCCGCTCCAGAACATGGACTGGATCTTCTCCAGCAGCGCCTCCGGCACCTGATAGACGCCCGTTTCCTTCAGCTGGGCCATCAGCTCCGCCACCAGTGCCGCGTCGCCGCTCATGAGGTACAGCAGCCGCTCCAGATTGCTGGACACCAGAATGTCCATGGAAGGGGACACCGTTTTATAGAAGGGGCGGTTCCGGTCATAACGGCCGGTGCGCAGGAAGTCGGTCAGCACGTTGTTGGCGTTGCTGGCGCAGACCAGCCGTCCTACGGGAAGCCCCAGCTCACGGGCGAAATAGCCCGCCAGAATGTCGCCGAAGTTGCCGGTGGGCACAGCGAAATCCACCTTGTCGCCCGCATGGATGCGGCCCATGCGGCAAAGGTCGGCGTAGGCACGGAAGTAGTACACCACCTGCGGGGCCAGACGGCCAATATTGATGGAGTTGGCGGAGGACAGGCACACGCCCTTGCCCGCCAGCAGCTGCGCCTTTTCCACGGCGGCGAAGATGTCCTTCACGCCGGTCTGGGCATCGTCAAAGTTGCCCCGGACGGCGCAGACGCAGACGTTGCGGCCCTGCTGGGTCTCCATCTGCCGCTGCTGCACGGCGCTGACGCCGCCGTAGGGATAGAACACGATGATCTTCGTGCCCGGCACGTCCTGAAAGCCCGCCATGGCGGCCTTGCCGGTGTCGCCGCTGGTGGCGGTCAGGATCAGGATCTCGTCGCTGACGCCGCACTTCTCGCGGGCGGCGGTCATCAGCCGGGGCAGCATGCTGAGCGCCACATCCTTGAAGGCGCTGGTGGGGCCGCGGAACAGCTCCAGCACCGCGTCGTCCCCCACGGCCACCGTAGGGGTCAGGTCGGGCGTCTCAAATTTATCAGTATAGGCGGCGTGGACGAGGACGTCCATCTCCTCCTTATTAAAGGAGGGCAGCAGCGCCGACAGAATTTCCCGCGCCATGGACAGGGTGTCCAGCGGCAGAAGGGACTGCCAGTCCAGCTTGATCTCCGCCACCGAGGGCATGGTATACAGTCCGCCGTCAGGGGCGAGGCCCTGTAAGACCGCCTGAGCCGCCGTGGCGTGCAGGTCGGGGTTGCGTGTGCTCTGGTATTCCATCATGGGGTAGACCTCCGGTTATTTTTCCCAAAAAATTTCTCGAAAAAAGCAAAAATTTCGCCTTGCATTTTCATGATGGATATGATATATTGTTTCCCATAAAAAGTCAAGTGTTTTTTATACGAGGACAAATTGTAAGTTTCTGTCTTTTTGTCCACCAGAGAAAACGCTTTGCACCTGACGAAAGGACTGTTGATATGTTGAAAGTAGCAAAATTCGGCGGCTCCTCCATGGCCGACGCCGTGCAATTTGCCAAGGTCAAGGCCATTGTGGAGAGCGACGACGCCCGCCGCGTTATCGTGGTGTCCGCCCCCGGCAAACGATACAAGGACGACCATAAGATCACCGACCTTCTGTATTTGTGCAGCGCTCACCTGAAATACGGCGTCAGCTGCGAGAAAATTTTCAATCTGATCCGCCAGCGGTATCAGGAGATCGCCGACGACTGCGGCCTGACCATCGACCTGAATCCGGAGTTCGACGCCCTGTGGAAGCGGATGTGCGCCGGTGAGGCGGATCAGGAGTATCTGGCCTCCCGGGGCGAATACTTCGCCGCACGGCTGATGGCGGACTATCTGGGCTATACCTTTCTGGACGCGGCGCTGTGGCTGCAATTCAAGTTTGACGGCACCGTGGATCAAGAGGCCAGCTATGAAGCCCTGCGGAAGGCTGCGGACGGCCAGCGGGTGGTGATCCCCGGCTTCTACGGCGCTATGCCCGACGGCCGGGTGGTGACCCTGACCCGCGGCGGCAGCGATATCACCGGCGCGCTGGCGGCGGCGGCGCTGAACGCCGACGTGTACGAGAACTGGACGGACGTGTCCGGCATCCTGATGGCCGATCCCCGCATCGTGGAGAACCCCGCGCCCATCCGCCGCGTGACGTACAGCGAGCTGCGCGAGCTGAGCTATCTGGGCGCACAGGTACTGCATGAGGGCACCGTGTTCCCCGTCCGGGAGAAGAACATCCCCCTGAACATCCGCAACACCAACGATCCGGCCCATGACGGCACCATGATCCTCAGCAGCATCGACGACGAGGAGCAGGACGACAGCTTCATCACCGGTATCGCCGGTAAGAAGGGCTTCTCCATCATCACCGTGGCCAAGAGCGGCATGTCCTCCGAGGCAGGCTCCCTGCTGAAGCTGCTGTCCATTCTGGCCAAGCATCAGATCAATGTGGAATACGCGCCCTCCGGCATCGACACCGTGTCGCTGGTGGTGGAGGCCGCCAAGGTGTCCTCCTGCCTGTACAGTATTCTGGGCGAGATCCAGCAGGAGCTGCAGCCTGACGCCATCCGCCTGACGGAGCACATCGCCGTGGTGGCGGCGGTAGGCCGGAAGATGGCCTTCCGTCTGGGCGTGTCCGGTAAGATCTTCAGTAAACTGGGCGAGCACGGCGTCAACATCCGTATGATCACTCAGGGCCCCGAGGAGCTGAACATCATCGTGGGCGTGGAGGAAAAAGACTTTGAACAGGCCATTCGTGTCCTGTATGACAGCTTTGTAAAGGAGGAAGTTGCAAAATGAAACAGTTTCGTGTAGGTATTCTGGGCGCCACCGGCGCGGTGGGCCGTGAAATGATGAAGATTCTGGAGGAGCGTGACTTCCCTGTGGCGGAGCTGCGCCCCATCGCCAGCGCCCGCAGCGTAGGCACCATGCTGCCCTTCCGGGGCGGTCAGGTGCAGGTGGTGGCCGCCTCCGACAGCGCCTTTCAGGGGCTCGACCTTGTGCTGGGCGCGGCGGAGAACGACATCGCCAAGCAGTTCGCACCCGCCATTGTCAAGGCCGGAGCCGTGTTTGTGGACAACTCCAGCGCCTTCCGTCTGGACAAGGACGTGCCGCTGGTGATCCCCGAGATCAACCCCGAGGACGTGAAGTGGCACAAGGGCATCATCTCCAACCCCAACTGCACCACCATCGTGTCGCTGGTGGCCATCAATGCCCTGAACCAGATCAGCCCCATCGAGAGCATCGTGGCTTCCAGCTATCAGGCGGTCAGCGGTGCAGGTGCGGGCGGCCCCATTGAGCTGATGGCCGAGGTGGATGCCCTCAGCAAGGGCGAGCGCTATCAGCCCAAGGTGTTCCAGTATCAGATCGCCTATAACGTCATTCCCCAGATCGGCGGCGAGGCTTTTGAGGGCTATACCTCCGAGGAGATGAAAATGCAGAACGAGGGCCGCAAGATCCTGCACCTGCCGGATCTGAAGGTCAGCTGCACCTGCGTCCGCGTCCCCGTGGTCCGCAGCCACAGCGTGTCCATCGTGGTACGCACCAGGGAGAAGATCAGCGTGGCCGACGCCAGGGCCGCCATTGCCAAGGCGGCGGGCTGCCGTCTGGTGGACGATCTGGCCAATAAGCAGTACCCCATGCCGCTGGATACCTCCGATCAGGACATCGTGTTCGTGGGCCGTATCCGCGACGATCTCACCAGCGACAACGGCCTGAACATCTGGTGCTGCGGCGATCAGGTGCGCAAGGGCGCCGCCACCAACACCGTGCAGATTGCGGAGCTGGCCATGGGTATCAAATAACTGGCATGAAATCTAACGATTTCATTGCCAAAAAGGTTTGCGGCTGACTGCGCGCGTCAAAATGCGTTGCAAATATTAGCGGATGCTACGGCGGCATAGCCGCCGAGATCGGATGCTAAAAATATGCCACCGGCATATTTTCTTAACGCACCGACGTCAGAAAAATGATTTGATTTTTTCGCGTCTGCGGACGCAAACTCTGCGAGGCAATGATCCGCTATTTGTTTGGCATATATCAAGTCTGATTTTCCTTCCATTCTTCATACACAAAAAGCAGGAGAGCGCTTCCCGTCGGGGAGCGCTCTCCTGCTGCGTCCGATTTGACAAACATGCCCTATGCCTGTATACTGTTGCCATCAACGACCGGAGGTACACAGCATGGAAAACAAGCTGATGCGGAATAAATGGTTCCTGTATATCACCGAGTTCTTCGCCGGTGTGTCGGTGATGGCGGTGGAGCTGGGCGCGAGCCGCCTGATGGCGCCCTATTTCAGTTCCTCCCAGATCGTGTGGACGGTCATCATCGGCGTTATCATGATCGCCATGGCCATCGGCAACCTGTGGGGCGGCAAGCTGGCGGACAAGACCAACTCGCCGGACAGGCTGTATGGCCGCATCCTCATCGCCGCCATCTGGATTGCATTGATCCCCTTCGCGGGCCGGTGGCTCATCGCCGGGGTCAGCCTGCTGCTGGCCACCTTCGTGACGAAGAATTTCCTTGTCTGGGCGGCACTGGCGGCGTGTCTGGTGATCTTTGCCTTCCCCTGCGTGCTGCTGGGTACGGTGACGCCGTCGCTGACCAAGTTCACGGTGGATAATCTGGACGACACCGGAAAGACCGTGGGCCGCCTCAACGCCCTGAACACCATCGGCAGCATCATCGGCACCTTTGTGCCTACCTTCATCACCATCCCCGCCGTGGGTACGGCGGCCACGTTCCTGATCTTCGCCGGAGTGCTGGCGGCCATCGGCATCGTATATTTCGCCTTTGCCCGGAAGCGGATGCTCAAGGGCATCGTGGCGGCGGTGGTCATTGTGGGACTGTGCTTCACCCTGCCCACCTACAGCTTCGCTTTCTGGGAGAACGATATCACGCTGGAGGACGAGTCCATCTATAATTACCTTCAGGTGAAGGACAACGACAAGCGCACGGTGCTGTCCACCAACGTGCTGTTCGGCGTCCAGTCCATCCAGCGGAAGGACGCGGAGCTGACGGGCATGTACTATGACTACGCGCTGGCCGCGCCCTGCATGGCGGGCATGGACGGCAGCGAAAACGACGGCCGCAGCGTCATGATCCTTGGTATGGGCTCCGGCACCTACGCCAGCTACTGCGTGCGGTATTTCCCCGGTGTGAAGGTACAGGGCGCGGAGATCGACCAGAAGATCGCCGATATCGCCACGGAGTACTTCGGCCTGCCGGACAGCGTGGAGGTGGCGGTGGAGGATGGCCGCGCCTATCTGACCGCCTCGCAGGAGCAGTTTGACGTGATTATGGTGGACGCCTATCAGGACATCACCATTCCCTTCCAGCTGTCCAGCGTGGAGTTCTTCACCGAGGTGCAGCGGCATTTGAAGCCCGGCGGCGTCATGGTGGTGAACCTGAACATGACCTCCGCTCAGGACGGCTCTATCAATCAGTACCTGTGCGACACCATGGCCAGCGTGTTCGCCCACACCTATACGGTGAATGTACCGGCCAATACCAACACAGTGGTGTTCTGCACCGATAGCGACGGTCTGCGCCAGACCTTTGACGAGAACCGGGTGCGGCTGAGCAACACCAAATACGCCGACATGATGGGAAAGGTGGCGCATAGCTTGCAGGACTACACCGGCGGCGACTGCATCCTGACGGATGACAAGGCGCCGGTAGAGCTGCTGGGCATGCGGGTGCTGGACGAGCTGATCGACGGCCAGCTGAACTACTACAAGGAGCAATTCTCCATGCAGGAGATCATCGACATGGTGACATGACCGCAAAACGATAAAAAGCACGCCATCTGAGATGGCGCGCTTTTTAAAATTTCCGGATAAAGAAGGCCCATACGCAATTGCTGACCTCCGCCGCGGCAAACTGCCGCTCCTCCCCGTCTATCATTACGTGGTAGACCGGCAACGGCATCATCTCGTTTCCACCAAAGTCTTTGACAGAGACTCTTTCGCCGGTATCCTGCCACGGATGGTCGAAAATGTTTACACCAAACAGCCGCACATTGCCGTCTGTTCCTGTGGTCTCATGCTGCCATGTCATGGCCTTATACATTTTCATTTTATGCGTCCTCGCCGCGGGTGCGCTCCTGCTGAGGCGTCAGCGCCACGATCTTGTTGAAATAGTGGTAAAAGGGCACCAGCGTTTTGAACCCCTCGATGATATCCTCCGCCAGCGCGGGCGAGAAGATACGCTCGTCCAGCGGCCCCTCCCAGCGGAGGGTGAGGGACTTCTTCTGATACCATGGCCGCAGAAGGTCGGAGGTCTGGCCCTTGCTGCGGGCATATTCCGGACCCTCCAGCGTGAACACCTTCTGCTTGCTGAACTGCCGCACCAGCTTCTCCAGCTCCTGCGGGTGCTGGTCGATCTGCTTGCGGAAGGTCTCCATCAGCGCCGCCGCAGGCGACCAGAAGCCCAGCCCGAAGCTGTAATAATCCGGCCCCAGCTCAAACCAGAAGGTAGGACGGCCTGTCCAGTCCTTGTCGCCGGTGCGGATGCACCACCACAGATGATCCTTATACGGCCCCCGGCCAAACAGCCGCCGGGCGTCCCGGTAAATGCGGGAGACCTTCAGCATCAGCGGCTCGTCCGGCAGCATGGCGTGCATGGCGTCATACACCTGCTCCCCCAGCTCCTTTGTCGGGGTAAGAAAGCTGTTGATATATTCGTCCTTGTGCTCCATGAACCAGCCCCGCTCGTTGTTGAAGCGGATGCCCCACATGAAGTCCACCGTCTGCTGGGTATAACCCTGAAATGCCATGATGAAACGCTCCTTATCGCTGCTTGTTTTTCCATGGTATTGTACCCGTTTTTCCGCAAAAAAGCAAGAGGGCCGGTCAGTTGACCGGCCCTCGCGGGTATGTAAGAGAGTTCAGCGCTTGTTGTAGGCCTCGATGCCCAGACGCAGCAGATCCATGGCCCGCTCCAGATCCTCCTGCTTGAGGACGTAGGCGATACGGATCTCATTCTTGCCCTTGCCGGGGGTGGCGTAGAAGGGCTCGCCAGGGGCGAACATGACGGTGTCGCCGTGGTCGTCGAACTCCTCCAGAAGGAACATCTGGAACTTGTCGGCGTCGTCCACCGGCAGGGCGGCCATGACGTAGAACGCGCCCTTGGGGCACTCGCACACTACGCCGGGGATCTCCTTCAGCTTGCGCATGACGGTGTCGCGGCGCAGCTTGTACTCATCGCGGACGGCGGCGAAGTACTCGGGGCCGACGCTGTACAGAGCGGCGGAGGCGATCTGATCCAGCGTGGGAACGGACAGACGGCACTGGGCATACTTCATGGCCTGGGCCATCAGCTCCTTGTTGCGGGAGATCATGCAGCCGATGCGGGCGCCGCAGGCGGAGAACCGCTTGGACACGGTGTCGATGACGATGACGTTTTCCGCCGCGTCCGCAAACTGGCCCATGGACTGCAAGGGCTCCCCGGCGTAGACAAACTCCCGGTACGCCTCGTCGCCGATGATGAACAGGCCGTGCTCCTTGGCCACGTCCACCAGCATGCGCATTTCCTCCGGCGTCAGCACCACGCCGGTGGGATTGCCGGGGTTGGTGCAGACGATGGCCCGGGTGTGCTCATTGATCTCGGCCTCGATGCGGGCCCGGTCGGCGTAGCGATAGCCTTCGTGGGGGCTGGTGGGAATGGGGTGGATGGACGCGCCGCAGGTGCGCACCATGGTGTTGTAGTTGGGATAGAAGGGCTCGGGAATGAGGATCTCGTCGCCGTCGTCGAGAATGCAGTTGAAGGCGATCTGCAGAGCCTCGGAGCCGCCGTTGGTGATGAGAATATCACCGGCGTCGAAGTGCATGTCCAGCTTGTCATAGTAATGCCGGATGGCGTCGATGAGCACCGGCATGCCGGGGGAGGGGGCATACTCCAGCACCGGCAGGTCAAAATGCCGCACGGCCTCGAAATACGCCTTGGGAGTCTCGATGTCCGGCTGGCCGATGTTCAGGTGATAGATCTTTCTGCCCTTGGCCTGTGCCGCCACAGCGTAGGGATGGAACTTCCGCATGGGGGATAGGCCGCATTTCTGGACCTTGCTGGAGAATTTCATATCAGGTGACCTCCTACACACTTTTAACAGAATTGGGTACCCTTTCTACCCTCCATCTTAGCGTATTTTCCGCAAAAGTCAACCTTGAGTTTTTATGGCGGGGAAAGTGCGTGAAAAAGCAAAAGGAGACGGGCCTCGGCC
>OLPA01001782.1_pt1 | contig 17223 bp, 18 predicted proteins | sample 1672811 | NCBI WGS metagenome assembly OLPA01 (sample SAMEA3136726, study PRJEB25190) | human gut metagenome | biome: human gut; feature: human-associated habitat; material: faeces | place: Austria | collected 2013
TAAATTCGAGCGAAGATATTTAGAATCTACTGGCTGGGGGTGACGTTTTCCAACCCTGAAGAGAAAAACAAGAAAGGGGGAAAATAATTGAAACCATTTTTCAGATGGAATATACTATAATATAGATAACGAGCAGCGGATCTCAATATATAGAACCTCATTTGCAGCGGCCAGATACTAAAAATGGGGAAGTTTACAAAGGTGAATTTCAATCTTGTGTATAGAGGGATAAATGCCAGAGGTGGAGTTGATGGGGTATTGACTGTTTTCGACAGTTGATGCACAAAAGATAAGAAAGGCAGGAGAAAATGGGCATTCATGTAGCACCGCCAATTATCAAGAACATAAAAGACAGCCGGGATGCTTTGGATTTCTTTGAAATGGTGTCCTTGCCTGCCGAAGATGAGAGAATGCAGGAAATCATCAGGAGCTTTCCAACGGTGTATATTCATAACTGGGAAGAAGATGGCGAATATGAAGTTTATGTCGGTGAATCAAATGATATTTTTAAAAGAACGCGCCAACATTATGACCTGTCATTCGACAGATCAAGATGGCAGAGCAGGCTGGCGGAAAAAACGCCAGTTTGTTTATCATTGGACATGAACATTTTAATAAATCATTAACGCTTGATATAGAAAACCGTTTAATGCATTATATGATGAGCGTTGAATGTGTAAAACATTTACATAATCTGCGTGATAATCCACAGGCAAGCTATTATCCAATGGAAGAACTGGATGAAATCTTTGGTAAGATATGGAAAGGGCTGCGCAAGGAAAACGGAATCCTGTTTCCAGCAGAAAGTGCAATAAAAGATTCCGCAATATATAAGGCTTCGCCGCTCCATAAGCTTACAAAAGACCAGGAAAGAGCGAAAGACCTGATTATCGAGAAGGTTGCAAAAGCACGAAAGAGTGGAGAAGCAAAGCAGCTTATTTTTATTGACGGAGAGGCTGGTACTGGAAAGACGGTTCTCAACAGCAGTACCTTTTATGAATTGTATTGTATGGCAGAAGAAAATAATAAGGATCTGAACTGCCAGCTTCTGGTTAACCACGATGAGCAGATTACGGTGTACGAGCAGATAGCAGAAAAATTGGGTTTGACTGGAAAGTATGGAAAGGTCGTGAGTAAACCTACTGCATTTATTAACAGTCATTCTGAGGACGAGCCTGTGGATGTAGCATTTGTAGATGAAGCGCATTTGCTGCTTACACAAGGAAAGCAATCATATAGAGGTAAAAATCAGCTAAAAGATATTATCGACAGAGCACGGGTGACGATCGTAATGTTTGATGAAAACCAAATCCTTACAGCAGAGCAGTTTTGGGAAGCGCAGATCCTTGAAGGGTTTCGAAATCAGGCAAAACGATCGGGCAATCACATCGTGCTGGATAAGCAGCTTCGTATGCAGGTCGATGAAGAAACCATGGACTGGATCGATGCTTTTACAAAGAGAAGAGAATTGAAGAAGATCCCAAGGATAATAGGCGGATATAGCATCAAAATTTTTGATGAACCAGAATTGCTCGATCTGGAGATCCAGAAAAGGGCTAAAGAGAGTGATTCTATGCTGTCAAGGATCATAGCAACGTATGATTGGGAATATAGTTCCGGCCGTAAGCCAGAAGACCGGCTAATGAAATATTGGGAGGTGTTCATAGGAAACTGGCATAAACCATGGAACAGGGAATTAGAGGCGGATCTTTCGAGACAGGAAAAAGAAGATTAAAAGGACTGTCATGGACTGAACAGCCGCAGACCATCAATGAGGTAGGTTCTACATTTACGATCCAGGGATTTGATTTAAACTATGCGGGCGTGATCCTGGGGCCTTCTGTGAAATACAGGGATGGGAAAATAATATTCGATCCGTCTGCCAGCCGCAATGAAAAAGCGGTCCGGAACAGAACTTTATCGGACGGGACGAAACAGAAATTTGGCGAAATATTGATCCAGCATGAAGTGAGGGTGCTCATGACACGGGGAGTAAATGGGCTGTACATATATGCGTGTGCCCCAGAGCTTCGGGCGGCACTGCTCAGAGCAGAGAGGGAAAGGGAGTAATTATGAAACAGGAAACCATAGACAGAATCAGAAAGTTTACAGAGGACCGCGACTGGGATCAGTTTCATTCACCAGCGAACCTTGCAAAATCGATCGTTATCGAGGCGGCGGAATTGCTGGAGTGCTTTCAATGGTCGGATGGAGAATATGATCTTCAGCATGTCAAGGAAGAGCTTGCAGACGTTATGGTATACAGTCAGAATTTACTGGATAAATTGGGATTAGATGCAGACGAAATCGTGAATATGAAAATGACGATGAATGAGGCTAAATACCCGGTTGAGAAGGCAAAGGGGAAGGCAGATAAGTATGACCGGTTGTAGGGATAGAAGGTGATATTTATTTGTAATGGCATGATATCAGCCGATCCTAGAAAATATCTTTAAAATCAAAGATTTTCTGCACTCAACCACCCTTAGGTACGCCATTTTGTATGCCAAATTTTTTGAAACTCCGATATGAAAAATGCACATCTTGAACCGATTTCCGCTGTGAAAATATAAAAATCACGGAGGAAACTATGATGAAGAAGCAGAAAGACTGTATGCCTGTGAGATACTGTTTCATCCCGGTAATCGAATTCCAGTCAGTGGAAGATAAATTTTTGAATAAGTACGGCAGAATGCGCAGAGAATTTCTGGAGGAACAGAATCCAATGTTTTTTGATGATCGGGTGCTGACGGAGCAGCTGTTTCCACATTTGTATGAAGTGCGGGAAATTGCGGAGAAGAGAGTAGAAGTCATCATGGCAGGACTGTTGGAAAAGAATCCGGCACCGGATAGGGGAATGGATGCTATGGATTGGATAAGACACATGAATGTGCTGAGAGAAATGGAGGAAGATCTGGTGGTTAGGGAAGTGATTTATAGCGGATAAATCTGATGCTGAGCCGGCTGAATAAGCTGGCTCTGTGCAGTAAAAATGGGAAAACAGATTTTGACAGATAAAATCAGCGATAAAACAAAGAAAAACCTGTAAATAAAACAAAAATATGGTTTGCAAACGATATTTTGGGATATAATATAGGTGAATAAGCAAATTACGAGGTGCTGTATGCTGATATATTATCGTTTTAATAATTTCTGTTCATTTAATTGTGAAAGCGAATTTTCCATGAGCGCACCAGCCGGAAAAGTGAAAAAACGTTTTCCGGACAACTATGTGGAAACTGCAGAAGGATTTGATTTGCTGAAATCTGCGGTAATCGTTGGGGAGAATGCTGGTGGTAAATCCAACTTTATCAATAGCATAAAATATTTGAAATCGTTGTTTATAACCAACAGTCAGGTAAAATCTGTTCGCCCGTATGTAAATGCGGCAAGTTTAAAGGAGGAACAGAATCCTGTCCAGAAGTTTGAACTGTGTTTTAGAGCCGAGAATGGGAAGATCTATGTGTATCATCTTCATCTGAATGAATCTGGTATTGTATATGAAGAATTACAGACCTTGAAGAAAAGAAATGCGGTAGCATCCAGCTTGTTCAAAACGGAGAAGCAGGAAGGTGGTTCTTGGATTGCCAGCGCAAAAGAAGCAAGCGGATTGAGTAAGCGAATGGATAAATTCCTTACGGGAAACAGCATTGGTCTTTTAGTATCTAAGTTTGCACTGCTTGGTGATGAGGATGCAAGGGCAGTTGTAGAATGGATGACAGAAAGGTTGTATCCAGAGTCATTGACACCTGATATGGCAGATGATGTAATCAAGCAAGATGCCGATATGCGTATTCTTGAAGATGAGAGATATTTGGAAATCTTCCGGATGGTAGACTATAGTATCTGTGGTATCGAGCTTGATAAGGAAAAACCATACAGTAAGACAATCATTATCCGCAAGGACGAAAATAGCAATCTTTTCAGAAGAGAGCTGCAGATGGACTCCACAGGTGTGCGAGAGTTCTTTGCATGGGCGGTACACATTTTCCGTGTGGTATATGAGAATAAGATTGTATTTGCAGATGAAATGGATCGAGTGCTGAATCCGATTCTCTCTGACCGAGTGATTGCATTTGTGAACGGAGCAGAGCATAATGGCCAGTTTATCTTCTCTACCCACAATGTACTGCATCTGGATTTAAAGACTTACATGAAAGAGCAGATTTATTTTGTTACAAAAAACAGAGAGCAGCTGACTTCGGAAATGTATTCTTTGTCTGATTTTCCAGAAGTTCGTTATGAAACGACTAAGATTTACGAGTTTTATATGAAAGGTATTCTGGGAGGTACAGCATCCCCGTAGACCGGAACGTAAATTACAGAAACGATTTGTTGTATTCTGTGAAGGCGATACAGAGTACAACTATATCGATAAAATGAGAAAACGCCAGGATGTGCAGATTGCGTTGAAGCCAATCAATATGCATGGTGGCGGTTACAGTAACTTCTTAAAAAAATAAAGACAGAATCTCAGACAAACTGTTTGGCAAAATTCATCATCGTGGATGCCGATCGTCTGATGAAGCATCCAGGCGAAAAGGACAGTTTTTTGCAGCTGGCAGAGTATTGCAGGTTACAGAATAAAAAAGGAACAAATCCTCATTTCCTAATTGTGAATAATCCGGATTTTGAGTATGTAGCTTGTTTGCATGTGCCAGAGTACAAGGGACAGGAAGTAACGAGATTCCTGCAGACCGTTCTGGGATTTCAGTCTTTGGAACAGTTTAAGAAGAACACAGAGGTATATGAGTGCCTGAATAATGGCGAACGTTCTTATCAAGTCTTGATTCAGAAGATTCAAGGCAAAGATAAGTTCGTACAGAATACATATTCTGTGAAGAAAAAGAATTTTGAAATTGCTATCAGTCGAACAGATGTGAAATGGGAACTGCTTGACCGTAAAGGCAGCAACATGGAAGAATTTTTCGATGTGATAGATTGGTAAAGTCTCATTTATGACAAAAACAGACCTAATCAAGCTTATTATGCTTAAATCGATCAGGCTTCCGGCGGAGTGTTACGATAAGCACTCCGCCATTTTTATGTCAAGAGGAAGAAAGAGATTTAAGTGCCTGGTTTTCTACGGTGAATGCAGAAACCAGATGCGCAATGGTATCATGTCTGCAAAACAGACATGATGTGCGGGTGGAGGCAAAATCATGTGGAAATTTTTTTCCATAATGTAGTCCTGGAAATACCCAACTCATTGGCGGTCTGGCTTCTGTTCCCATTGTTTTTTTCAAGAAAGATACGTATTACTTCTTTTTCCATTTCGTCTAAAGTTCCTGGAGCAATACAGATTGTTTCTGATTCCGGCGGGCATTCTGCAGGGGGGAAGGATGTAGTTTCCATACAATCGCGGATGGATATATTTTGACATTTGCTTAGGATAACATAACGGTGAATCACATTTTCTAATTCACGGACATTTCCGGTCCAGGAGGCCTGCAGAAGAAGCGCTTGATCCTCTTTAGTGAGAGGTGGTATTTCTATATGGTACTGCCGGGAATATTTGGACAGAAACATAGAAGCCAGAGGAAGAATATCTTCTTTCCTTTCTGTCAGACGCGGAAGGGAGAGATTAAGGACATTTAATCGGTAATACAAGTCAGAACGGAATTTTCCGTCTTTAATTAAATGATCCATGTTCATGTTTGTGGCAGAGATTAGACGTACATCTACGGCCAGAATCTTCTGAGATCCAATTCTTCTGACTTCTTTCTCCTGGATTGCGCGTAACAGAGTTCCCTGAATATGAAAGGGTAGGGAGTTAATTTCATCCAAAAACAGGGTTCCTTTATGTGCCTGTTCAAAAAGCCCTGGATGGCCGCCCCGTCTGGCGCCAGAGAAGGAACCCTCCTCATATCCGAATAATTCGCTTTCAATCAGGGATTCTGGAATTGCAGCACAATTTACTGCCACAAAAGGATTGTTTTTCCTAATACTGGCGTTGTGAATGCTCTGGGCGAATAGCTCCTTTCCTGTTCCATTATCACCACTGATCAGGATACTTGCATCGGTTGCGGCGTATAATGACGCTTTGTGGCACAGAGATTTTATGAGGACACTGTTTCCCTTAATATCCGAAAAAGTGAATGCAGCAGCCAACCCTTTTTTTCTCAAAGCGGCCCGGACCTGCTGTTCTTGTCTTTGGATATCGGCAATGTTTTGGAATACAGCTGTAATCTGGCATTGTTCTTCGGAAACGAGCCGCCTCTTTTTTATGAGATAGCTGCATCCGCACACAGAGCATATTTTTTCGGATTCCATTTCATCCGTGAAAAAATGGAAAAGCTCTTTGGAAAAATATTCCGGTGTTAAATCTTCAAGAAGATGGTTTAGGATATCCTTTTCTCCAGCAGCAAGAATATGCAGCATTTCATGATTGGCCATAGATATACGGTTGTTTTCTATTACGAGTATCCCTTCGCAGACCAGGGTGGTGGCATTCCAGAAGGTTTCAGAAAGATGACGTTCTTTTTTTCGGGCATTTATGATAGTTAGTGCCTGGAGAAGGGCGTGCTCCAGAGAACGTGCACTGCTTTCAGCAAAGCAGACAGGGATACCCAGCTGTCTCCCGGTTCTGATTGCCAGAGTCCCGCCGCCGACCATTGCATCCATTCCATCCTGTTTCCCCTCAGCAACACGGCTGCGGATATCATCTGCAGATTGAAAAGTATAAAAACGCAGTTCATCCAGGTTTAAGATTCTCTTCAGAACATCAAGCTTATAATTCCGGATTGACCTCATAAACATAAGAACGCCAATTTTTTTTCCATATGATTTGGCTGTTTCCAGTGCCTGGAGCATATCAATATCGTCGGGTTCGGCCCGAAGGTTAATGATATCAGGAAAGCTGTTTTCAACAATGTCAGCGAGCGCTCCCCGGCTGATAATGACTTCGGGCCTCCCATAAGCGATAAAATCTTCCTGGAGTCTTGAAACCATACGGGGACTGGCCTTTTCCCATTGGAAAATCCTGGGTTCAATGTCTAGGTGGGAGCAGCATTGGAGAATTGTGGGATAAAATTTATCGTAGCCGGTTATGATCATTAAATTTGAAAGTATCATTAGGACTCCTCCTTTTTAGATGATACTATTATACTTTAGTATGGTTCTAAAATACAACACAAATGTTTATATAATAAACATTTGTGGACGTCGAAACTGCTGAAATCCTTGAAATAAGATGGTTATACAGATGGTACGAAAATTGCTGTATTATAAAGCAGATATTTAAGGAATGCATAAAAAGGAGGAATAACTAAGGTGAAAGAAGTATTAAAGGAAAAACTTCGGAGAAGTCTGTGGTTGGAAATTGATCTGGATCAGTTAGAATCAAACTACCTGGCTTTAAAGGAAATGGTTGGAAGTGTAAAGGTAATGCCGGCAGTAAAAGCAAATGGATATGGCCACGGAATTGTTCAGTGCAGTCAGGTTCTGGCAGAATGTGGGGCTGATTACCTGGGAGTGGGAAGCGCGGATGAAGCAATTCTTTTACGGGAAAACGGGGTGAGGACGCCAATTCTTGTTTTTGAGAGCAGCTTTATCCCGGACATGGCGGGGGTGTTTAAAGAATATGATCTTATGCCCACCGTTTTTAATATGGAGCAGGCGCAGGCTCTTTCAGCTGTCACGGATAAAGAGATGAAGATATTTGTTAAAATTGATACAGGCCGTGGCCGTCTGGGAATAAATGCTGAAGAGTTCCCGGATTTTTATAAAAAATTGAAGGAGCTTCAGAATTTGAAAGTGGAAGGAGTATATAGCCATATGTGTGGAGCTGAATGGCCGGATGAAAACTGTCCATCACGTTCAGAATACCCTTTATGGCAGTATAGGCGGTTTTGTAAAGCAATGGAGGGGATTGGAGAGGAACGGAAGAATATACCATTCCGGCAGCTGGCTAACACGCCTGCCTGTATTGCATATCCGGAGATCCGAATGACAGGGATCTGTCCAGGAAGAGCCATATGGGGATATTCTCCTTTGGAACGCAGGGAAGGGCATCCTGACCTGGCAATGCCAATGAAAGCTTTAAAAAGCCGTCTTTTAGATATTCATGAAGTGACAGGCGGAAAATTTGGTCCTGGGTTTTCAGCGGTGAAGCTGGATCATCCCAGACGGATCGGCGTTATTGCCGGAGGTGTTGGGGATGGAATAAGTCCGAAACACGCAGCTTCTGGTCATGTTCTTATTCGAGGGAAAAAGATTCCCATTGCGAGTGCTATCTGTTTAGAACATATGATCGTGGATTTGACTGAGTGTCCAGAGGCAAAAATGGGAGATGAGGTGGTACTTTTTGGAAGCCAGGGAAATGAAAATATTCCTATTTCTGCATTACTAAAAGCCTGGGACAAAACCCTTGTAGAATTTTGGACATCCTTTTCAACACATATTTCCAGAGTGTATTTAAGGAGGGGGGAGGTATACAGCATAACGTCTGGAGATATTCCGAAAAGGATTGATCTGTAATGTATAAAGGAGGAAAGAAAGGTATGAGTTATTATAAGAAAATGAATTTAGCGACAAAAACAATGCTGGCGATGGTTCTGGGAGCAATCGCAGGATTTATTATCGGGGAAAATGCTGTAAAGATCCAATTTATTGGAACTGTATGGCTGAATATGATTAAAATGTTCCTGGTTCCTACGGTTGTATGTATGCTGGTGCGAGGGATTTCCAGCATGGACAGTCCAAAAACCCTGGGACGTATTGGTGCGAAAGTTATAGCCTTTTATCTTGTTACAACTGTATTTGCAGCGATCATTGGAATTGTTATTGGTGATGTATTTAAACCTGGTATTGGATTTGAATTTCAGCAGAGCAGTGATACTGTAACAGAGGTTGCCTCGCTGCCGACAATCCAGGATTTTGTTTTATCACTATTTTCTGAAAATATTTTTAACAGCTACTCTTCTGCAGATATGCTGAAAGTTTTAGTAAGCTCTATTATTATTGGAGTGGGAATTGTTTTTATGCCGGAAGAACACAGGATACCTGTGCGGAACTGGTTTTCATCCATGTCAGAGCTGATAATGTCCATTATTGGAATATCCATGAAATTTGCACCGATTGGTGTATTCTGCTTGATGGCAGCTGCCATGGGAACATACGGGATCAATTTTATTGGAAGTATGTCTAAGCTGCTGATCGTATTCTATTTAGGATGTGTGGTCCATTTCGTGGCTGTATATATGCTGTTTTTATGGGCAATGACAGGAATCACGCCGTGGGAGTTTTTTAAAAAGGGCTTTGAGACATTTTCTATGGCTATCAGTACCTGTTCCAGTGCTGCAACTGTTCCTGTAAATCTGAAAGTGGCCCAGGAAAATTTTGGAGTTTCAGAAGCGATTGCTGGCTTTAGCATTCCTCTTGGGTCCAGTATGAACCAGGATGGAGGAGCGATATTAGGCGGTGTGGTTATGCTTTTTTGTGCACAGGCCATTGGCCTGGAGTTGACGTTCGGACAGATTTTTAATATCGTGATACTGAATACCCTGGTAACATCTGGCAGCAGCGGCGTGCCTGGCGGAGGGATCATGCGTCTTATGGTAGTTGCGTCTGCCGTGGGACTGCCATTGGAAATAATTGCCTTAATAGGAGGCTTCTACCGGTTATTTGACATGGGAACCACCAGTATGAGTGTTATGGGAGATCTGTCTGCTACTGTGGTGATCGACCGCTGGGAGAAAAAACGTCAGGCAAAAGAGGGCGCTGAATAATGATGAACATAGATTTTTGAAAGGATGTGAAAAGAATGATCGATCTGAGAAGCGATACACTGACAAAACCAGATGATGAAATGTTGAAAACGATCATGACAGCAGCTTTGGGAGACTCGGGGCGTCTAGATGAAAACTCCCGAGGCGGTGATCCAACAGTCAATGAATTAGAGGATTATGCAGCTGAACTTCTTGGAAAGGAGGCAGCAGCATTCCTTTGCTCTGGAACTATGGGGAATTCAGCGGCACTTCTGACCTGGCTAAAGCCAGGGGACAGAGCCTTGATCGACAGAGAAAACCATACATACAGGACAGAGCAGTTTGTGTTTGAAAGAAGATTTGGGCAGGTGGTTCCTGTTTTTTATGAGACAGATCATAATGGGCTTCCGCTGCTGGAATCTGTGAAGAGCAAACTAGAGACAGAAAATGTAAAGCTTTTACAGTTGGAGAATACCCATAATGCCCATGGAGGATTATGTATTCCCATAGAGCTTCACAGGAAACTTTATGAAGCAGCCTGTGAACATAAGGTGAAAGTCCATCTGGATGGTGCAAGGCTTTTTAATGCAGCAGTGGCTTTAAACATTCCAGTATCTGAAATTGCACGATATACAGATTCGGTAATGTTTTGTGTTTCTAAAGGGATTGGAGCGCCGTTTGGATCCCTGGTATGCGGGGAAAAAACGTTTATTGATGAGCTGAGGAATACCCAGAAGCGTCTGGGCGGCGGGATGCGGCAGGCTGGGATCATGGCGGCACCGGCACTGTATGCAATGAAAAATCTTACGGAGAGACTGAAAGAGGATCATATGCATGCCAGAAAAACAGCTGATGGACTCAAAGGCTTAAGGTATGTGCACCCGCAAGAAACAATAGAGACAAATATTGTCATGTTGAAAGTTATAGGAATGGATGCCGGTGAGTATTGCCAGCGGCTGAAGGAAAGTGGTGTATTTGCAGGTGAGGTAACAGATAACCGCATCCGTCTGGTGTTTTACAGAGGGATAACGGACAAGGATGTGGAGGACACAGTATCCATCATCCGTGCGTTAGATGAAAGCCTGTGTGAAATAAAATAATTAACATGGATCCATCATCCGGGGCCTGGATTTTTCCCATTAACAGAGAAAAATCCAGGCTCTTTCTTATGCTGCTCCAGGGGGAAGCGCTTTGAAGGGAACGGCGGCTATATAAGCCCCTCTGGATCATACGGCCCAGTCCCGCTTTTCCAGCTCCGCTTATGGCAGGATATACCGCTTTTCCTGGTATCTCTGCCCGTTACAGTTATTATACACAGCAATGGACCATAGGCCGATCCTTATGGAAAACCGCCCGGAGATTTCAGTCTGTCTATTGAGTTTATATATCATGTCTGATAAAATCATCCCATCAGACAGAGGATCACCGGAGGGCTTATGAAGGATTTATACCAGATCGCATATGATACGGTCATACCAGTAAAATTGAAGAAAAACGGAGGGGCCGGCCATTGACCACGACAGGAAAATGACATTGAAGGAATTATTGCTGGAAAGGTGGGACAGGAAATGGGATTAAACAGATTAACGGATCGGATCTATTATCTGGAGTATGAACCGGAGACAGACAGGCCGATGTTAGCTTATATCAGGGGAGATAAATGGTCTCTGGCCATTGATGCGGGATATTCGTCCTCTCATGTGGCAGATTTTTACGGGGCCATCGAAGCAGAGCATTTAAAAAAGCCGGATTTTACTGTGATCACCCATTGGCATTATGACCATACCTTCGGGATGCATGCGGTCAGCGGGGTCAGCATTGCCCATGAAAAGACCAATGAGTTTCTGAAAAAACAGCAGGAAGAGGCGGAGGACTTCGGTTATATCGAAGCGCTGAAAAGAGAGGACATCCATTTCAGAAGAGAATATGCAGATCTGGACAGGCTGGATATTGTATTGTCAGACCTGGAATTTTCGGACAGAATGACCGTGGATCTGGGAGGAATGACCGCCCGGATCTTTCATACAGAAGCGCCGCATTCAGAGGACACGGTCTGTATTTATATACCGGAAGAAAAGGTCTTATTTTTAGGTGATTCCACCAGCGAAGACTTTTTTAATGATGGATATATGGATCGGGACAAGCTGGCTTCATTGATCCGGACCATCCGTTCCATGGACTGTAAATACTGCATACTCAGCCATTGTGAACCGCTGGGGAAGGAGGACCTGCTGTGCTACCTGGAAAGCATCCTGTGATAGCGGCGGATCACAGCTGGAGCTTTTTCCTCCTAGGTCGGAAATAAAAGGCCGTTTTATTGTAAAAAAAATGCCAATCCTGTTAAATGTTTAATTACCTCCGAATCACTGGCTTTTTCTGAACACTTATGTTACACTGGCCTTGGGTTACAGCAATTCACGGTTATTTACTGCAAAAGTCATTGCCATCCAATGAAAAAGGTATGTTTTTTATAGGAGGTACATTTGCAATGGCAATTCAAATTGGCATCAACGGATTTGGACGTATAGGAAGAGTCGCATTCCGCATCGCCATCGACAAACCGGAAGAGTTTCATTTATGCGGGATCAATGTCCGCAACGCAAATTTAGAGTATATGGTATATATGATCCGATATGATTCCATATTCGGCCGCTTCCAGGGAACCCTGGATACATATGAAAACGGGATCGTCGTAAACGGACAGAAGATCCCGGTATACTCTGAGAGCGACGCCTCGCTGATCCCATGGGGAGAGTGCGGAGCCGAGTACATCATCGACGCCACCGGCGCTTTCTGCACCACAGAAAAGGCCATGGCGCACATCCGGGCAGGCGCAAAGAAAGTGATCGTAACGGCGCCGGCCAAGGACGATGTGACTCCCACCTTTGTTATGGGCATCAACCATGAAACATACAGACCGGATATGATGGTGGTCTCCAATGCATCCTGTACCACAAACTGTCTTGCCCCCATCTGTAAAGTGCTTGAAGATCATTACGGTATTGAATACGGACTCATGTCCACGATCCATTCTGCAACAGCAAAGCAGAAGGTGGTGGACTGCAGATCCTTAAAGGACTGGAGAACGGGCCGCTCGGTGTTTGGAAACCTTATCCCATCCACCACAGGAGCAGCAAAGGCGATCTCTCTGGTGATCCCTTCTTTAAAGGATAAGATGAACGGGATTTCCTACCGTGTTCCGACTTCCGACGTTTCCATCGTGGATCTGAACGTGGCGTTGAAATCGCCGACATCCTATGAGGATATCTGCCGGAAGATGAAGGAAGCCAGTGAAAATGAGCTTTCCGGGATCCTGGACTATATCGAAGACGAGGTGGTATCTTCGGACTTTATCGGCGATTCCCACGCCTCCTGCTTCGATGCAAGGGAAGGCATTCAGGTAAACTCCCACTTTTTTAAGCTGATCGCATTCTATGACAATGAATGGGGTTACACCAGCCAGATTTTCCGCTTGATCAGATATATGAACCGCGTGGACCTGGCATGATCCTGCCGAAGATCAGCTGATACAAAAGGCAATGACCGGAAAATGCAGAAATAGCAGCCGTACCCAGACCATATCTCTGTAAGGGACATATACATTCGTCATTACGATTATGAACCATACGATTAAAAAAGAAGCCGCGATGCTGCGGCTTCTTTTTTATGGAATACTCCTGGTACAGGTTCATGCTGCCGGGCGCTCCATATGACCCGGACGGTCTTCCGGTCAGTTTAGGAAAAGCTGGACCCAGTGATCCACGCCGCGGCTGTCCTTCACATGGCCGATGCCGATCCGCGAGTATCCGGGATTTAAGATATTGGCCCTGTGGCCGGCGCTGTTCATCCAGACGTCCATGACCTGCTCTGCCGATCTCTGGCCATAAGCGATGTTTTCCCCGGAGGCGCGGAAGGAAGCCCCGGCTTCCGAGAGGGCGGTGGAGAAGTCTCTTCCATCGGGCCGGGTATGGGAAAAGGAGATCTGGATCTCCCGGGCGCGGACTCCTGCGGCTTTTGAGGCCTCCGGATCCAGGGAAAGGGAACCAAGACCGGCCCGGGCTCTTTGGGCGTTTACCAGAGCGAGTACCTGGGCTGCGGGGGTCTCTGCTTCCGGCTCCTGGACGCCGCCGTCAGTTTCGGGTGAACCATTGTTTTCCGGGGCGTCCGGCAGTTCCGGAGACTGGGGAGCGTCTGGCTGTTCCGGGATCAGAGGAGTATCCGGCCATTCCGGTGCCTGGGGTATGGACGGCTTTTCCGTACATATGGGGAAACGGATCAGGCCCGAAAGTCCTGGAAGGGTTCCTACCGCCGGGGCAGGGACGGAAAAAACGGCGGCCACACGGCCCGGCGCAGCCAGGTATGGATCCTGGGCTGCCTGGGAAGAAAGTGGAGCGGCTCCCGCAGCGGCCAGGACGGCTGCGGCTGTTATAGCATAAAATCCTGTTTTTTTCATATGGGTACCTCCTTGTATTACAAAAATGTTACAAAAATATTATAAAATATTACAAAACAGATCTTACCATACAATTCCTTCCATTGCACCAGGGAAGGGATGGAAGGGATGGAAGCCCGTTCCAGAAATGGAAAAAGGAGGTCCGGAATACCGGTATAAAAAAGAGCGCATATCCCATACTAAAAACGGGGTGATCATATGCCATATATTTCTCCGAATGTCAGAGAAAAATTCAACAGCCTGTCGCCGGAGCTCCAGGATGTGATCCTAAGCCGCGGAGAGGATATCCAGTCCATCCACGACCTGATCCGCATTCTGGACAAAATTGTAAAGGAAGGCGAAGGTTAACCAGTGTGAAAATCCATTGCGGGCACATACTGAAGGGGAGGACAAAGTCAGTCCCGAAAGGAGTGTGCGCAATGGATTTTTGTACGTGTAAAAATGGAAATGTCCCGGCGGCTCCGGTCCTGGCCATGGTCCAGGCTCCAGTCCAGCCCTGGGAGACCCTGTACGATCCGGAAAAAGCCCTGCGGGAGGGCACTGTGTTCCCGTCCCTGGACCAGCCCTTTTATGCGGCGGAGAAAGGAGGCGGGCTCCATGGATAACAATATGGACCGTATGCAGCTTATGAAGGAGATCGGGGAGGCCAGCTTCATGGTCAACGATCTGACTCTGTATCTGGATACCCACCCCACAGATCAGGAGGCTCTGAAGGCGTTTTCGGAGGCATCGAAAAAGCGGAGGGAGCTGATGGAGATCTGCGCGGACCAGTTCGAGCCTCTGACCATGGATCTGGTATGCCCGGATACCAACAACCAGAGCGGAAGCCTTACAAAATACCCGGACCAGAAGCACTTTACCTGGTCAGACGGACCGATGCCATGGGAAGGAGGCGCTTTATAATGTGGAATTATGAGAAACGGCTGCAGTATCCGGTGAACATTAAGAATACGTGTCCCAGGACAGCGTCTCTGATCTTAAGCCAGTTTGGCGGCCCCGACGGGGAGCTGTCGGCATCCATGCGGTATCTGGCCCAGAGATATTCCATGCCCTGTAAGGAAGTGGGCGGCCTCCTGACGGACATCGGCACCGAGGAGCTGGGACATCTGGAGATCATCTGCGCCATGGTTTACCAGCTCACCAGGAACCTGACTCCCGAGCAGGCAAAAACGGCCGGCTTTGACGCCTATTATATCGACCATACCACAGGGCTCTGGCCGGCGGCAGCGGCAGGCATCCCCTTCAACGCCTGCGAGTTCCAGAGTAAGGGAGACGCCGTCACAGATATTTTTGAAGACCTGGCGGCGGAACAGAAGGCGCGGGTGGTCTATGAGAACCTGATCCGGGTCATCGATGATCCGGACGTGCTGGCCCTTGAGCAAAGCGCCGGCGCGCTCCGTTCCGCCGCTGATATCGCCGCAAAAAAGGAAGCGGACGTCGCGCTGGAATCCGCCTTTGAGGCCGTAGCCCGCAAGCTGGAAAGCTCCGCCACCTTTCAGGCCAGCGAACGCGACCGGCGCTATCTGTCCATGCTGGAGGCGGACTTGAACAGTCTGGGCGCAAGCCAGGCAGCCGCCACCTACAACCGGGCGGCTTCCGCCTTCAATGACCTGCTCGCCGCGCCCCTGACGGGAGCGTTGGCTCGCCTGCTGGGCGTTTCGCCCTGCGCGCTGTACGAGTGAGGAGGTGGAGACGTTGCGTTTGAAAAGCATGCTTTGCCTCTGCCTGTGCCTTGTGATGGCGCTGGCGGGGCCGGCGCTGGCCTCGGCCCGCCTGCCCTCCCAGCGAGGCGCGGTCACGGACGATGCCGACGTGCTCAGCGCACAGACCGTTTCGGACTTCTCCAGCTATGCGCAGCAGGTGGAGGCGGAGACGGACCTTCGTCTCCATGTGGCGCTGGTCCACTTCTGGGATGGCTTGGACGCGCAGGCCTACGCCGACGCGCTGTTTGAGGCGTGGGCGCTGGGCGATAAGGATATCCTGCTGTGCGGCGCGGCGGGCGAGGACGCCTTCGCCGCCGCCATGGGCGACGGCGCGGCGGACCTGCTTGGCCGGCAGAGCGCCGAAAACCTGATGTATACCTCCTCCCGCTTCGGCACGCTGTTTGCCTCCCAGCAATACGACGCGGCCCTCGCGGAGTACTGCCGGGCCTTCAATGCGCTATTGTTCAAACAGACGGGCGTGGAGATTTCCCTGGACGGGCTGCTGGGCGCCGCGCAGGTCACGCCCGCCCCCGTCGCCGAGTCCCGCCTGTGGGACGAGGTGATGGACGCCATCAACGACAGCAGCGAGGACTATCAGACCCGCCACGAAAGCCGGCGGCACACCGAAAACGGCTTGAGCGCCGGCGGATGGATCGTGCTGGCGGTGCTGGTGCTGATCGTGCTGAGAAGCGGCGGACGCAGGCGCGCGGGCCGCGCGCGCGGAGGCTGCGGCTGTGCGCCGCTGGGGTGGCTGTTCAGCCTGCTGGGTCTGAACGTGCTGATCGATACGTTCCGCAGGCGTTCCTAAACAACCGCGGGGAGGATGTTTCATGCTTGCCAGCTACCAAAGAGGGCTTCGCCATGGGCTGCCCATCGCCCTGGGCTATCTGTCGGTCTCCTTCGCCTTTGGCATTCAGGCCACGTCGCTGGGGCTTACGCCCCTGCAGGCGGTGATGATCTCGTTTTTCAACGTGACCAGCGCGGGCCAGCTGGCCGGGCTGCAGCTGATGGCCGCGGGCGCGGGCCTTGCGGAAATGGCGCTCACACAGCTGACCATCAACCTGCGCTACGCCCTGATGAGCTTGAGTCTGAGCCAGAAGCTGGATAGCAGCATGACGCTGCCCCATCGACTCCTTCTGTCCTTTTGCAATACGGACGAGGTGTTTGTGGTGGCCTCGCAGCAGCCGGGCAAGGTGGGCCGGGCCTATCTGTACGGGCTGACCAACGGCCCCTTTCTGGGCTGGGTGCTGGGTACGCTCCTGGGCGCGCTCGCGGGCGGACTTCTGCCCACCGCTGTGACCGAGGCGCTGGTGCCGTCGGAGAGCTCAAAGCGCAGCACGTTCGAACCGGCGAGCGCAAT
>OLPA01001785.1_pt1 | contig 17202 bp, 16 predicted proteins | sample 1672811 | NCBI WGS metagenome assembly OLPA01 (sample SAMEA3136726, study PRJEB25190) | human gut metagenome | biome: human gut; feature: human-associated habitat; material: faeces | place: Austria | collected 2013
CAGGAGAAAAGATTCTTCGCTTCGCTCAGAATGACAAGGGGTGGAGGCGCAGAATGACAAGGGGTGGAGGCGCAGAATGACCGTTGGGGACTCGGACGAACAGTTGGGGCTTGGAATGACAGCGCGCGGTGACTGCGCGCCCTCTCAGTCTGCTCCGTTGACAGCTCACCCGCCGGGTGAGCCTATTTACTGCCAAGTGACATGCGTCCGCATGTCTTTTTTGACGCTTTCGGAGGTGCTATGCCATGAACACAGGAATGAACGGCGAAAACCCGATTACCGGGGGGCTGATCTGGCGGCAGCTTTTGATCTTCTTTTTCCCCGTGCTGCTGGGGACCCTGTTTCAGCAGCTTTACAACACCGTGGACGCCATGATCGTGGGCCGCTTCGTGGGCAAGGAAGCCCTGGCGGCGGTGGGCGGCTCCTCATCCCAGATCCTGAACCTGCTCATCGGCTTTTTCACGGGCCTGTCCTCCGGGGCGGCGGTGATCATCGCCCAGTATTTCGGGGCCAGGGAGCAGGAGGACCTTTCCAAGGCGGTGCACACGGCCTTCGTCCTCTCCGCCCTCTGCGGGGCGCTGATGACGGTGCTTGGCCTTGCCTCCGCCCCCTTTATGCTGCGCCTGATGGGCACGCCGGAGGACACCATGGCCGACTCGGCCCTGTACCTTCGCCTTGTATATCTTTCCATGATCCCCGGCATGATCTACAACATGGGCTCGGCCATTCTCCGGGCCGTGGGGGATTCCCGGCGGCCCTTGTATATTCTCATTATCTGCTGCCTTGTGAACGTGGGGCTGGACCTGCTGTTCGTGCAGGTGTTTTCCATGGGCGTGGCCGGGGTGGCGATAGCCACTTCCCTTGCCCAGCTTATCAGCGCCCTGCTGGTCTGTGCGGTGCTCGCGCGCAGCGCCGGGCCCTTCCGGCTGGACCTGAAACAGCTCCGGGCCGACAGGCGGATGCTCCGCCGGACGGTGCGCATCGGCCTGCCCAGCGGCCTGCAGGCGGTGCTTTACGCGGTGTCCAACATGATCATCACCGCCTCCATCAACAGCTTCGGCACCGATTCCATCGCAGCCTGGGTGGCCATGGGCAAGCTGGATGCGGTGAACTGGCTCATCCTCAACGCTTTCGGCATCTCCATCATGACCTTTGTGGGCCAGAACTACGGAGCCAGGCTCTATGACAGAGTCAAAAGCAGCCTGAAGCTCTGCATGGGGATGGCGCTGGCCGTGTCCATACTGGGGAGCCTGCTCTTCATGACCTGCGGACGCTATTTCTTCTATCTTTTTACCGATGACGCAAAGGTGCTGGCGCTGGGCGTGCGGCTGATGGCGCTGATGGCGCCCTGGTACTGGATCTATGTGCCGGTGGAGATCATCGGCGGCGGCCTGCGGGGCATGGGGGATACACTGGTGCCCACCATGATCACCGCTGTGGGCATCTGCCTGATCCGGGTGGTCTGGATCTTTACCGTGGTGCCCGCCCGGCATGAACTGTCCACCGTCACCTTCAGCTATCCCATGACCTGGCTGCTGACCTCCGCCGCCTTTATCGCCTACTACGCCCGGTTCCGGAAAAAGCGCCTGGCGGAACATCCCCTTACGGGCAGTTTACAATGATTTGCGTTATAGCAGGAAATGGAAAAAAGACCGCTTCACGGTAGTTTCCAATAAAACAGTATGAAAACTACTGGCATTGGGTAGCTGCCATACAGGGTCCAACAATAAAAATGAGCGAAGCTTGGTTAATTTCAGGTATCGCTCATTTTTTGTTGATTTCTGGCACTACCGGCTCTATCAGCAGAGGCGTCTATCAAAAAGATTTCGTTTCAATCATTGAGCAAAGTCAGTTGCTAATAACCAGTACACATGTGATATTAAGCGTTCCTGTTCGCTTATGAATTGCAGAAAAATTGATGCAGGATTTAGAGTATATCAGATACTTGTCGAACAAAGGTTTTCTAGGATTAGGACCAAAAAACACTATGATACCTTTACAATTCCCCATTTTTGGGTATCAATATCAATGTCGTTCCAGCAGAAGATCGCATTGCCGTTGCCCTGCACAGATTGCGTGATGACTTTTCCAGTTTTGGCATTTACCAGTTTAAAATATCCGTCCGAACAGGAGACAATCTGCCATTTCTGATCTACTCCACCCACATAATCCCAGACATAAACACTGGCACCGTTCACTGCATCATAAGAATCCAATGCCTTGGATGTCCACTTGTTCAGAAGTTTATACTCCCCGGCGCCAACGTCTGTTATTGTCCACATTTGGTTATCAACACCCGACCAAATATACGAATAGCATACTGTACCATTGCCGCTATTCCAATTATCGAGAACATCGCCTGTTGCCTTGTTGACAAGCTTATATGTTGAACCGGACTCAATAATGGAAACCAGCGTTTCAGCCGGACCCAAGTCAACGATTTCCCAAAGTTGATGATCGCTTCCGTTATAGGGGGTTGCAATGATGGCAGAGACATTTGTATTTGCTGTAGCTGTCAGCGAACGGTTTGTCTTGATGTTCTTGATCTTACAATAGTCCCCGCTTACTTTTGTAATTTCCCAATGTTGATCCAGTCCAAATACATCATCCCAGATGTATACCACCTCAGGGGTACTGTTTTCATAGTTGTCCAGTGCTTTTCCTGTCCATCGATTGATGAGTTTGTAGTTATTGCCACCCAGACTCGTTGCAACCCACTGCTGATTGTGTACGCCTGTCCATTCATATGCATAGCAGGGATCACCGTTTCCGCTGTCCCAATTATCCAGAACAAGACCTGTTGCTTTGTTGATAAATTTATAAGCGTGGCCAGTTGTTAAAGAAACCCTATTATTGATATCAGACAGAGCCAGCTGTCCCTCATTGATTTTAAAACTCCACAATCCAGAACTGTCAGAGGAAGACATAGCTACAGCCAGCACATTTGATTCTGTAATCATTCCATATTCATCGCGTACAATGGAAGAATTATGATTGCTTGCGTATCCTGTAGTTCCTTCGTTATATCTGTAGATAATCTCCCAGGTTCCTGTTCCGTTCTCAAAATTTACCTTATCTAATGCACTAATCAACGTCTCCCGGCAACTTCTTTTTGCTTCGTCCCAAATGTGTTCTGCTGCCATATAGTACATCTGGCGAACGGGATCATAAGCAACATGAGAAGAGCATGTATGAGAAATGCCATCTGTCAAGCCAGATCGTGTAACCATAACCGGAGTAGTCTTCGTGTAGTTATTTGCATCAGAAAAATCGAAGTCTTGGTAGTAACAATAGTCATCCGTTCCGTCGCTATAACGATATACAATACGGAACCTGCCCGCCTGATCCAAAGAGATCATAGAGTCTTGTCCGGTTCCCCATGATGTTGTATTAGCAGCCAGAATAACAGGATTTCCCTCAAAACGCACCCATGGTCCCTCGATAGAATCAGAAAAGGCAATGCCAATTTGATTTGCATTGCAATCCCACTGTGCCACACCCAAATAAGTCATTGCCCACGAATATGTATGCCCATTATAGTCAAACTGTCCTTTGATAACATCTGGATCACACACATGACACATATCCCAATCAGACTCAGATGGACCAAAGGCAACGTTTTCGCTGCTCCATGTCCATACCCCGTTGTTTAATGTCGCTTTTTTCCAACAAATATAGTCAACAATAGTTGAACTTTCTCTGTTTCCGCAGTAAAATAGATATTTAGTAGAATTGTCTAATTGGATCAGGCACGGAGCATAGTTGTAATAATCGCCTTTCGCTTTTTCGAAAAGTGGTGCCATATGACTAATAGACTCCGCACTAATTGCGTAAGCAGGGGTAATAAGCATACTAACAAGTAAAAAAGTTGCCAAAACTTGTGTAAGTAACCTTCTTTTCACCGTATTTTACCTCCTAATGCAATCATAATAACGTTTCCGCGCGTTATTAAACCAGTTTCCTGGTCTGATTATATGATAACACAAGCAGTTTCAACGAATCAACGCAGTAATTTCAACAAAGAATCGTGGAAATTTTAGTTGTCTGGCACAAATTTTAATCAATGTAAAACATTTTTTCCGTTCTCTATTGACAACATCCGAAATTGAATGTATATTTATGGCAAGGTTGAGGAAACGTTTCCGCATCGGCCATAGCAATTATTTATGGTGGTGAATGTTATGGCAAATGAACGCAGCACAATCAAAGACATTGCCCGCGAAGCTGGTGTTTCTGTTTCCACAGTATCCAGAGCGCTCAATAATGCGGGGCGTGTCGATGCGGACACAAAAAAACGCATCGAAGAGATCGTTGAAAGGATGGGTTACCGTCCAAGTATGACCGCGCAAAGTATGCGAACCCAGCGTACACGCAATATTTTGCTGGTTGTACCGGATATTGCCAACCCTTTCTATGCCAATATGGCAAAATCCCTCCAAAGACTTGTGCGCAAAAAGAACTACATCTTGACACTCTTTAACACCAACGAAATTCTAGCCGAGGAACTTCGCGCAATTGACACTGCAAAGGACATTAGCGCAGGTGGAATTGTTTTCGCATCCGTTAGTTCTCATCGGTGTATCATCGATGCATTGAAAACAGTCGGAGCTCCTGCTGTTCTGCTGAACTCCTATTCCGCGTGTGAATTTGACACGGTTCACGGCGAGCTGAATCTAGGCACCTATTTATCAACCAAATACTTAATCGATAACGGGCATCGCAGAATCGCCTTTGCCGGAGGTTCTACGGATTCAATGATTGGTTTCAGCAGAAGGCAAGGTTATGTCAATGCACTTTTGGAAGCGGGAATCAATTTAGAAGAAAAGCTCACTTTTGAAATGGGCTTTTCTGAAGATGCGGGCTACAAGGCTGGCAAGTACTTTTCTTCTCTTGTCAACAAGCCAACAGCAATTTGCTGTGCTAACGACATCATCGCCATGGGTGTTTTAGCTGCACTTCACGAATCCGGCATCAGTATTCCGGAGCAAATGTCTGTGACAGGCATGGACGATATCGTTTATTCACGAATCTCCAGTCCGCCATTGACAACCGTGACAAACGATGGTGCAGAGTTTGCCCAAAACGGATTTAACCTTCTGTTTGACCGTATTGAGGGCAGATATGACGGTGAACCCAGAGAGGTTATTTTAGGAAGAGAATTGGTAGTGCGGGATTCGGTGTTGAAGATCTGACTGTTAATTAATTGGCATTAGCCGATAAAATAATAGGAGGAATCACAAATGAAAAAACTGATCGCATTGCTGCTGGCTCTGGTCATGGTTTTCGGCTTGGTCGCTTGTGGCGCATCCGAACCCGCACCCGAAGCCCCCAAGGCTGAAGATCCCAAGGTTGAGACCCCCAAGGAAGAAGCCCCTTCTGACAAAAAGGAAGAAGTTGTGCTGCACATGATGCTCACCGGTGCTGGCCAGTGGGAAAAGCACTTGCAGCCCATCGTCGACAAGTACTATGAGCAGACCGGTGTCAAGGTCGAGTTCGAGTGCTACGAGCATACCAACTACTTCCCCGCAATGGAAGCTAAGATGAGTGCAAAGAGTTCTGATGTTGATATTATCGGCGTCGACGTGCCCATGACTTCCGGCTATGCCGAAAAGGGTTATGTGGTTCCCATGGACGATTATTTCACCGCTGACGAACTGAACGAGTTCGTTCCCGCCGCTGTCTCTGCTGGCTCTTGGAAGGGTAACTTCTACGCAGCTGCCATGAACACCTCTGCACAGGCTCTGTACTACAACACCACTCTGCTGGCACAGGCTGGCATCGAGATCCCCGCTGCTGACCCCAACAACCGTCTGACTTGGGAAGAAGTTGTTGAAATGGCCGAGAAAGCACTGAAGGTTGTCGATCCCGACGGCACCAACGGCATCAACGGCATCATCTTCGAGCAATCTAACACCGCATACCAGATGCTGTCCCTGCCCAACAGCCTGGGCGAAAAGTCTATCGGTGATGATGGTTTCACCGTTGATGGCATTATCAACACTGACGGCTGGGTTGAGGCCATGACCTTCTACGGCGACCTGTTCGAAAACGGTCTGTCCCCCCGTGGCCTGACCTCCACTGAGAACCAGGCTACCTTCCTGGCAGGCAAGACCCTGTTCATGGTTGGTGGTATCTGGTGTGCAAATCTGGAGTATGCTGATGGTTTCGAGTGGAACTACACCTACTGCCCCACCTTTGAGGGTCACGAAGACACCGTTGCTACCCCCACCGGCTCCTGGCATCTGGGTGTTTCCGCTTACAGTGAGAAGCAGGCTGAGGCCGCTGCTTTCGTTAAGTACCTGACTCTGGGCGAAGGCAATGATATGTGGCTGGCTTCCAACGGTGACATCCCTGCACGTACCGCCGTTGTTGACAAGTACATGACCGATCCCGCTTACGCTGAGTACCCCCTGAGCATCCAGCGCATCGCTGCATACGAGGCTGCCAATACCGCTGCTCCTCGTCCTGTCACCCCCGCTTATGCTGAGTACGAATCCATTCTGAACGCAACCATGAGCGACATTGCAAATGGTGCAGATCCCGCTGAAGCACTGGCTGACTGCGTTGATCAGGCAAATGCTCTGATGGCAAAATACAAGTAATTTACTAATAGGCCACGTATAAATTCGGCCCTGCTCGTATTCGTGCGGGCAGGGCTGAATCATTTTTGAGGTATCATATGGCTACAAAAAACAACGACCTCCGAAAGAGAAATGCATTTCCATATTTTATTATTGCACCTGCCCTTTTGCTGATTATCATTTTTAAGCTTTATCCCATTGTTCTAAATATATGGAACAGTTTTCAGTGGAAGGGTGAACTGTCAGTCCGCAGTTATGAACTGATTTTTGCGGACAAAACTTTCTGGAAATCCCTTTGGACTACATTTAAGTTCAATTTAATTCTGACGCCCTTGCAGATTGTAATTTCAATCGGTATGTCTCTTCTGGTTTGCCAAAGAATTCGGGGTGTTGCGCTTTTCAGAACAATCTACTACCTGCCTGTAACCATTTCCATCACTGTTGCATGCATCATGTGGAATATGATGCTGAATCCCTCCAACGGTGTTGTAAACAGTGTTTTGATGAAGTTTGGTATGGAAGCTCAGCCCTTTTTTACAGGAAAGGATCAGGCATTGGAGAGCATCATGCTTGTCGCCACTTGGAAAGGTTGCGGCTATTGGATGATGTTCTTGTTGGCGGGTATCAACGACATTGATACTTCTATCTATGAGGCCGCAAAGATTGACGGTTCTTCCTATTGGAACACCGTATTCCATATTACGCTCCCGCTTCTCAAAAAGCAGATTGCTTTTGTTGTTATCGCTGACACCACATCCAACCTGCTCTTGTTTGCTCCCATGTACATGATCACAAAGGGTGGCCCTCGTGGCTCCACAAACGTACTAATGTATGAGGCTTACAAGTCTGCTTTTGTTTATGGCGATCAGGCCAGAGCAGCTGCACTAATGACAGTGCTTCTCCTCATGGTAGGCATTGTCGTAGCAATCCAGTTCAAATATCTTAACAAGGAGGACTAATAATGCAACCAATCAAAAAATCCAGCAAACTGCTTTGCATCATCCTCCTGGTTATCCTTGCTTTTATTGCAATTTTTCCGTTGCTTTGGGCGATTGCTTCTTCACTTCGCCCCGATACCGAGATTTATCAGTATGCGCTTCCCTTTCAATGGCACACATTTGTCCCGGTAGAATTTACTGTCGAAGCATATAAGAGTCTCTTCACAGAATTCCAGTTCCAGCGTCCCATAATCAACACTTTAATTGTTTCTTCTCTGACCGTGCTGCTTAGTTGTTTCACTAACTCTATTGCAGCATTCGGTTTCTCTTTCTTCGAGTTCAAGTGGAAAAAGTTAATCTATGGTCTTGCAATCGTTTCCTTCCTTGTCCCCTTCGAGTCTATCGCTATTCCGCTGTATCTTGTAGTTAATAAACTCGGATGGGTCGACTCTTTTGCGGGCTTGATCGTTCCCTCTATTGCCGATGGTCTGGTACTATTTTTGTTTGTCCAGTTTTTTACGAACATACCGAGGGATCTCTTTGAAGCCGCACGAATGGATGGCGCATCTTGGATGCAGATTTACTGGCGCATTCTGCTGCCTATCTCAAAGCCCGTTCTGATTACTGCTGGTTTGATGACTTTTATCAATCAATGGAACTCGTTCCTATGGCCGCTTCTAGTCGCACATGGTCGTGACATTAGACTGATTCAGGTTGCTTTGTCTGACTTTACCGCAGAACACGTCACTTTGTGGTCCTGCTTGTATGCGGCGTCCGTTATTTCTGCACTGGTACCGCTGCTGCTCTTCCTGCCCTTCCAGAAGTATTACGTAGAAGGCATTACTTCCAGCGGCATCAAAGGATAATTAAGAAGGAGCGATAAATTATGATATTGGTTGTTGGCAGTATCAACATGGATATTTGCCTGAGTGTTAATGATATTCCGAGGTCTGGCGAAACTGTACTCTCCAACGGCATTGCTAAGAATCCCGGCGGCAAGGGTGCCAATCAGGCTGTTGCTGCTGCAAAACTTGGTGGCGATGTCACAATGCTCGGCTGCGTTGGTGATGATGAACACGGCAGTATGCTGCTTAAATCCTTATCTGATGCCGGTGTTGATACCCAGTACATTTTGAAGAAAGATCACTGCGCATCATCATCTGCGTTCATTTGTGTTGCAGACTCCGGAGAAAATTCAATTGTGGTCGATTCCAGCGCGAATATGTTTGTTTCGCCTGAGTATCTGTTGCAGTATGAACATCTTTTCTCCGCAGCCGATTATTGTGTTTTGCAGATGGAAATTCCCGTCGAAACTGTAAAAACTGCAATTGAGCTGAGTAAAAAACATGGTGCTAATATTGTTTTAAATCCTTCACCCGTGAATGGTTTTGATAAATCCCTGCTCCACGGTGTTTCGTACCTCATTCCCAACGAAACCGAAACTTCTGATCTTCTAGGGAAGGACTTCTGCAATATCTCGGATTGTGATCTGTTTGCTTTCATGGACAGTTACAGTATTGAAAACATGATCGTAACTTTAGGTAAGGACGGATGTCGTTATTACCACATGGATCACGGTTGTATCTGCACTAAATCCGCACCAAAAGAAGCTGTTGACACCACCGGTGCAGGTGACACTTTCCTTGGCGCAGTTGTTGCCGCATTGTCCAAAGAATTGGAAATCAAAGATGCCCTTGTATTCGCCAATACCGCGTCAGGCATTGCTGTCACCCGTAGAGGTGCACAACAAGCTATGCCTACCAAACAGGAGGTTGCTGATGAACTTCAAAAACATTCTTCTTGATACTGATATTGGCCCCGATTGTGACGATGTTGCTGCTATTGCCTTGCTAAATCTGTACGCAGATGCGGGATATTGCAAAATTCTAGGCATCGGCCACTGCACATCTAATCCCTATGGTGCAGGTACAATTGATGCAATCTGCCGCTACTATGGACGTCCTGATGTTCAGATTGGCACCTACTCCGGAAAAGATTTTCTAACAGATCAGAAATGTATGATTTACAATCGCGATCTGACAATGAATCTGCCCAATCGTTATCGGGAATCTCAGCCTGAAGATGCCGTTGAGATGTACCGCAGAATTCTTTCCGCTCAGCCCGATTCCAGCGTAGACTTCATTGCTATCGGTCCATTAAACAATCTTTCGGATCTTTTGAATTCTAAAGCAGATAAATACTCTCCTCTTTCTGGAATCGAGTTGGTAAAGCAAAAGGTGACACGTTTAGTCACTATGGCCGGCATTTTCCGTTGTTCCTCTGATGAACTTTGTCGCAAATCTAGAGAGATTACCGGTCTGGAAATCGAGGACACAAAGGAATACAATGTTGTGTGCGATGTTCCCGCTGCTCAAAATGTAGCAGAGAATTGGCCCACACCCAAGGAATACCTTGGTTTCGAAGCTGGCTTGTTAGAAACCTGCGGCCCCTTGCAACAGCATCCGAATCCAAATCACCCCATCAAAATGGCTTACAAACTTTACACCGAAGATGGCAACCGCTACAGCTGGGATCCTTTGACAGTTGAGTACGCCATTGTACCCAACTGTCAGCATTACAAAAAGTCTGTTCCCGGTACAGTCCGGTTTGACAACCTTGGTCGAACCATCTGGGCAGCAAATGAAAATGGAAATGATTGCTATGTCGAGTGGGCGCGGTCTGCTGATAACATCGCTGAAGACATTAATGCCTTGCTGATGACGAAGTAAGTCCCCAAAAACAACAAACCAGAAGCTATGCGAGTAGTTGCTTCTGGCTTGTTGTTTGTTGGAAATGTGCTATAATAGATTTAAATTTCGACCCAAAGATTTATTGTAAAATTCCACAAAAAATGGAAAAATTTGGCTATTCCCAAGCCATATATAGTAGAGGGGTATCTATTGCCGCTTGAGTCGTGATGACGAGCAGGCAGGAGAGAGCAACAGCATTGTCAATCAAAAGGCGATTCTCAAGAAATACGCAAAAGAACAGGGTTTCCGCAAAATCCAGTTTTTTGTGGACGACGGTTTTTCCGGTGCCAACTTCAACCGTCCGGAATGGCAGCGCATGATCGCCATGGTAGAAGCAGACCAGATCGGTATTCTTCTTGCCATGGGCATGAGCCGAATCGGAAGAAACTATCTGGAAGTAGGTTTCTGTACGGAGATCCTTTTCCCGAAGCACAATGTCCGGTTCATTGCCATCAATAGCGGTATGGACAGTGCCAATCAGATGGATAACGACTTTACGCCGTTCCTGAACATCATCAATGAGTTCTATGTAAAGGACTGCAGCAAGAAGGTCAAGGCATCCATGAAGCAGAAAGGCGAATCCGGTGAATATCTGACCACCAATCCACCCTACGGCTACATGAAAGACCCCGATAATCCCAAGAGACATTGGATTGTAGACGATGAAGCGGCAACCGTTGTCCGACAGGTTTTCTCATGATGCATGGAAGGCTTTGGGCCTTCCCAAATTGCCAAGAAGCTGAAAGGGGCAAAGGTGGATTGTCCTACCGTCCACTGGACAAAGATGGGAAGAAACGCTCCCGCCAAAACTCCGGATGATCCCTATGACTGGGCACCTCGCACCATTTCCGGAATGCTGGAACGGCAGGAATACTTGGGGCATATGGTCAGCTTCCGAACCCACCGGCAGTCCTATAAGCGCAAAAAAAATCGAAAATCCCCAGTCCGAATGGAAGATTTTCGAGAATACCCATGATGCAATTGTGAACGAAGAAACCTTCCGCCGTGTGCAGGAGCTTCGGAAGAACAAGCGCCGCCCCGCCAGAACAGACAAGAGCAATATGTTCTCCGGCGTGGTCCGTTGTGCCGACTGTGGTGAAAAGCTATACTACTGCACCAGTAAGAACTTCGAGTCCAGGCAGGATCATTTCATCTGCTCCACCACCCGCAGACGGGGACTGGAAACCTGTACATCCCATTTCATTCGTGCTGTTGTTCTGGAGGAAGGCACCCTGTGGCATATGCAGTTGGTGATCTCCTGCATTTCCAGCCATGAGGATGCATTCCGCAGAGCATTGGGAGCCAAGCGAAATGCTGAAGTCCGAAAAGAACTTGCCGCCAAACGGCGGATGCTCCAGAAGTCGGAGAACCGGCTGGCGGAACTGGATCGGTTGTTCAAGCGTATTTATGAGGATATGGTTAATGGAAAACTCAGTGAAGTCCGGTTCCAGATGCTCGCAGATGATTATGAGCAGGAACAGGCAGACCTGAGAATCAAGATTGAAATGCTGGAAGAAGAAATACAGAATCAGGAAGATCAGACGGAGAACAGATAAATTCATCCGTCGGGCGAAGAAGTATCTTCATCTGGAGAAACTGACTCCCGCAGTGCTGAATGATCTAGTCAAAGCTGTCTATGTCCATGCCCCAGATAAGTCCAACGGACACCGGGTACAGGATGTGGAGATCAGCTACAACTAGTATTTTTCCTGCAACATTACTCTATGATTTACAAAACGGAAAAACGGCATGACCGAAATCATGCCGTTTCCCGAAAACAATTGTGAAACTGTTCTATTGGACCGCCCCTCAGGTCGGTCCTTTTTCTGCTGCTGATGAGAAAAGATTCTTCGCTTCGCTCAGAATGACAATGAGGTGAGGCTCAGAATGACAATGGAGCTGTCGTTCTGAGGCGCGGGTTTCCCCCCACCTGTCATTCTGAGGAGCTTCGCTCCGAAGAATCTTTCGGGCCATGCCCCTGAGACGGGAGGGAAGATTCTTCGCTGCGCTCAGAATGACAATGGGGGGGACAGAATGACAGGGGGAGTGGAGGCGCAGAATGACAAGGGGTGGAGGCGCAGAATGACAAGGGTGGGAGGCCTGGAATGACAGGGAGGGAGGCCTGGAATGACAGGGGCGGAGGGGGAAGCGCTATCTGAGCGTATCCTTTATGAACGCCGGGCGGGGCACGGGGCCGTCGCTCAGCTCATAGCAGGCGCGGAAAAGCGCCGCCGCCTCCCGGGCTTTCATGGGGTCGCCGGCGTGGATCTCGCCGAGCCTCTCGCCGGGCTCCACCCGGTCGCCCACTTTTTTATCCAGAATCAGGCCGACGGACAGGTCGATCACGCTGTCCTTGGTGGCCCGGCCGCCGCCCAGATGCATGGACACAAGGCCCGCCTGCTCGGCGTGGATGCGGCGGACATAGCCCGCCCGCTCCGCCGTAACGGGGAGCTTCACGGCCGCCTCGGGCAGAAGGCCCGTATCGTACACGGCCCGGGGATCGCCCCCCTGGGCCTCCACCATCCGGGCCAGCTTTTCCAGGGCCGCGCCGCTGCGGATGCTGTCCATCAGCTTCTCCCGGGCGCTGTCAAGGCTCTCCGCCATGCCCGCCTCGGTCAGCATCAGGCCGCCGAGACTCAGGCAGAGCTCCAGAAGCGCCCCCTGCTCCTCCCCTTTCAGCACGGCGATGGCCTCCTTCACCTCAAGGGCATTGCCCACGGCCCGGCCCAGGGGCTGGTCCATGTCGGTTATGAGCGCGGCGCATTTGCGCCCGGCCAGGCGGCCGATCCGGGTCAGGCCCCGGGCAAGCTCCCGGGCCTGGTCCAGGGTCTTCATAAAGGCCCCGTCCCCGCATTTCACATCCAGCACGATCACATCCGCCCCGGCGGCCAGCTTCTTGGACATAATGGAGCTGACGATCAGGGGCACCGAGGGCACGGTGCCGGTCACGTCCCGGAGGGCATAAATCTTCTTGTCCGCCGGGACCAGGTCCGCCGTCTGGCCCATGATGGCGATGCCGATCTCGTTCACGTTCTGAAAGAAGCGCTCCTCGCCGATCTCGGTCGTAAAGCCGGGGAAGCTCTCCAGCTTGTCAATGGTGCCGCCGGTATGGCCCAGGCCCCGGCCGGACATTTTGGCGATCTTCAGCCCGCAGGCTGCCGCCATGGGGCAGAGCACAAGACTGGTCTTGTCGCCCACGCCGCCGGTGGAGTGCTTATCCGCCTTCACGCCCCGGATCGGGCTCAGATCCAGCGTTTCTCCGGAATTCATCATGGCCATGGTCATGTCCAGCGTCTCCCGGTCGCTCATGCCCCGGAGCAGGATGGCCATGCACATGGCAGACATCTGATAATCGGGTATCTCGCCCCGGGTATAGCCCTGGATCATATACCCTATCTGCCCGGTGGAGAGCTCTCCCCCGTCCCGCTTTTGAGCGATCAAATCTGTCATCCGCATTGTGTCCGCCTCCGTTTTTTAATATCTTATTATAGCACGCAGGCGGCTTTTTCTCAATACTTAAAGAGCATATATTCCCGCCCGCCGATCCGGGCCAGCCTGACCCCGGCGCAGGGGCGGCGCAGCGCCGCGGGCAGGGCCAGGATGAGGCGCTGTCCCTCATGGGCGTACAGGCTGCCGTCCGGATTTTTATGCCAGAGCAGCCCCCGGGCAGCGCCTTCCCCCTGGGGGGGCGCCGCTCCCCTGTCATTCGGAGGCGGCGCCGGGGAATCCTTCCCCGCCGCTTTCCCGGGGCGGGAGGGCGCGCCCTCGCTGTGCCCGGGCTGACCTGGGGGAGCGGGGCGCTGCCCGTCGGGCAGGGCGGCGGCCTCCTTTATTTCCGGCAGGCGGGCCATTTCCAGGCGGCTCATGCGGCGGCACAGGCTGTGACCGCCCCTGTCCGGGCGGAAAAGGCCCAGGCAGAACGGCTCCGGCCCCGGGAGCCACAGCCGCCAGAGCCCGGGGTGCTTTTCCAGCCGGGCGCTGAAAAGGGTATACAGCCCCTCCTGGGAACGCTTCAGGGTTCCGGCCGGCCGGCCGGAGATCAGGATGGGATATTCCATGGCTGCGCCTGCCTTTCGGTTTGGTTTGGACGGGCCGCGCTCCCCCGGCGGGGGCGCCTTTTCCGCGGCCTTGCCGCGGCGGATCGGGCGAAAAACGCCCTGCTCATATTTATGGGCAGGGCGGCGCTTTTATTCGTTTTTTATTCGCCCAGGCCGAAGCTGACGGCGAGGGCGCTGTTGACGGCGCTCATGGTGCCGTCGTCCAGGCGGCCCATGCGCTCACGGAGCCGGGATTTGTCTATGGTGCGTATCTGCTCAAGCAGAATCACGCTGTCCCGGTTCAGGCCCACGCTCTGGCCAGACAGCTCGATGTGGGTAGGCAGCCGTGCTTTGCCGGTCTGGCTGGTGATGGCCGCGGCGATGACCGTGGGGCTGTGCCGGTTACCGGTGTCATTCTGGACAATGAGCACCGGGCGCATCCCCCCCTGCTCGCTGCCCACCACCGGGCTCAGGTCGGCATAGTAGATGTCTCCTCTTTTGACCATGCTTTTTCACACTCCGGAAAAGTGTCGCCCATTACATAATATGTAGGGTGCTGATCATATTCTCCCATGATGTATGAAGTTTTATACATGGTCAAAAAAACAAAGCAAAGCCCGGCGAAGCGGCTTTTCCCTCCCCTGTCATTCGGAGGGGCGGTTTTCCCCTCTCTGTCATTCGGAGGCACGGTTTCCTCTTCCCTGTCATTCTGAGGAGCGAAAGCGACGAAGAATCTTTCGGGCCATGCCCCTGAGACGGGAGGGAAGATTCTTCGCTTCGCTCAGAATGACAAGGGAGCTGTCATTCGGAGGCACGGTTTCCTCCTCCCTGTCATTCTGAGGAGCGAAAGCGACGAAGAATCTTTCGGGCCATGTCTCTGGGACAGGAGAAAAGATTCTTCGCTTCGCTCAGAATGACAGGGGGTGGGGTAAAGAATGACAGGGACGGGAAGGAAGATTTTTCGCTTCGCTCAGAATGACAATAGGGGGGACAGAATGACAATGGGGGCTCAGAATAACAGGGTGGAGGCTCAGAATTGGCTCAGAATGACAGAGGCGCGCGCAATAGCGGAGGCGGTGGAAACGCTTCTTCCGGCGCTCAGCGGGTAAAGCCGCCGTCCACGGTGAGGACCTGGCCGGTGGTATAGTCCGCTTCTGCCAGATACAGGACGGCCCGGGCGATATCCTCCGGGCGGCCCAGGCGGCCCAGGGGGATCTCCTCGGCGGCAAGCCGTTCCAGCGTCTCCCGGCCCAGGGGCTGGACCATGTCCGTGTCTATGACCCCGGGGGCCACCGCGTTGACCCGGATGCCGCTTGGGGCAAGCTCCATGGCCAGCGACCGGGTCAGGCCCACGATGGCGTGCTTGCTTGCGGAATAGGCCGCCTCGCAGGAAGCCCCATGGAGGCCCCAGATGGAGCTGACGTTTATAATGCAGCCCGCGTGCGCATGGAGCATATGGGGCAGCACCGCCTGGACACAGTGATAGCAGCCTCCCAGATTCACGCCGAAGATCCGCTGCCAGGTCTCGGAGGCGATATCCTGAAACTGCTCCTGCTTCGCGATGCCCGCGTTGTTCACCAGAAGCGACACCGGGCCCAGCTCCGCCTCCGCGCGGCGGACCATGGCGTTCACGGCCTCCGCATCCGCCACGTCGGCCCGGACGGCGATGGCCCGGCAGCCCACGGCACGGAGCTTTTCAAGGAGGGCAAGGGCCCGATCCTCCCGCTGGATATAATTGATGCACACGGCCCAGCCCTCCATGGCCAGGGCCTCCGCCACCGCCGCGCCGATGCCCCGGGAGGAGCCGGTGACCAGGGCGGTCCTGTTCGCGTAAAGATTCATGCGATTTCTGTTGTTATCCATCATTTTTCCTCTCAGACCCCCGCGGCAAGGCTTTTTTCCATCAGGGCGCGGCTGTAATCGGCCAGTTCGTTGGTGCTCATGGTCTGGACTCTTTCGGGGGGCAGGACGTCCAGAATGTCCAGATACACGTCGGTGCCCCGGAAAAGGATGTGCTTTTTCACATGCTCCGTACCGCGGACAGCGGAGACGACCAGCGGCACGCCCGCCCGCTGGGCCACTTTGAAGCAGCCCGGATGGAAGGGCAGCATCTCCCCGCTGCGGCTGCGGGTGCCCTCGGGGTAGACGGCCATGGAGCAGACGCCCCGCTTCAGATAATCCGCCGCCTGGAGGATGGTCTTCAGGGCCTCCCGGTTGTTCTCCCGGTCGATAGGCAGAAAGCCCGCCGCGTAGGCAATGCGGCCCACAAGGGGAATACGCAGGTTGGAGGGCTTGGAGATGAAGGAAATGTTGTACTTGCGGAGCCGGTCCATGATGACCAGGGGGTCGAACATGGAGCGGTGGTTGCAGACCAGCAGAAAACGCCGGTCCGTAGGCAGCTTGTCCTCCCCGGTGATATGGGGGCGCACGCCGCAGTAGGCGCAGAGCAGGCCGATGACCCCGGCGCAGCCCCAGCGGCAGATGGTGTTCTGCTTGTCCAGCGGCTTTCCGCGGCTGACCGTAAGGGAGGCCAGGTACAGCACCAGCAGATAGGCCACATGCAGCAGCAGAAAGACCAGCAGGAAAACCAGCGCTCCCTGCCAGAGCGCCGCCCCCGACAGGCGTACAAACACATAGGCCGCCAGCAGCGCTGCGGCCAGAAACAGCAGAATGATGAGCATTTTGAACGTACCACCTTGTTTTTTTTCAAGGCTTATTATACCGCAAAAGGGAAAATTTCCAAGGGATATTTTCCCTTTTTGAAGAAAAGTTTACAAAGGGGCGGAAAAAGCGGCTCCATTCCGCCAGCCGCTTCCCTGTCATTCGGAGGCGCGTGTTTTTCCCCCCTCTGTCATTCGGAGGCGCGGTTCTCCCTTCTCTGTCATTCTGAGGAGCT
>OLPA01001786.1_pt1 | contig 17196 bp, 17 predicted proteins | sample 1672811 | NCBI WGS metagenome assembly OLPA01 (sample SAMEA3136726, study PRJEB25190) | human gut metagenome | biome: human gut; feature: human-associated habitat; material: faeces | place: Austria | collected 2013
AAGCTGCGCGACTGGGTCTTCTCCCGCCAGCGCTACTGGGGCGAGCCGATCCCCCTTGTCAACTGCCCCAAGTGCGGTTGGGTGCCTGTTCCCGAGGAGGAACTGCCGCTCGTCCTGCCGCAGGTGGACAGCTACGAGCTGACCGACGACGGCGAGAGCCCGCTTTCCAAGATGACCGACTGGGTCAACACCAAGTGCCCCAAGTGCGGGTGCGACGCCAAGCGCGAGACCGACACCATGCCTCAGTGGGCGGGTTCTTCGTGGTACTTCCTGCGCTATATGGATCCGCACAACGACCATGAGCCTGTCTCTCACGAGGCGGAGCAGTACTGGGGCCCTGTGGACTGGTACAACGGCGGCATGGAGCACACCACGCTGCACCTGCTCTACTCCCGCTTCTGGCACAAGTTCCTCTACGACATCGGCGTTGTCCACACGAAGGAGCCCTATGCCAAGCGCACGAGCCACGGCATGATCCTCGGCCAGAACCCGCACTACATCGGCAACGTCTCCACGCAGGAGGAGAAGGACGCGCTCATCGCCAAGTACGGCAATCAGGCGCTGCGCCCGGCGGTCAAGATGAGCAAGTCCCTCGGCAACGTCGTCAACCCCGATGATGTCGTCAAGGCCTACGGCGCGGACACGATGCGCCTTTATATCATGTTCATCGGCGACTTTGAAAAGGTCGCCACCTGGTCGGACGACGCCGTCAAGGGCTGCAAGCGCTTCCTCGACCGCGTGTGGAACCTCGCCGATCAGGTGACGGAGGAAGAGGGCGTTTCCGAAAAGAACGCGCCCATCGTCCACAAGACCATCAAGAAGGTCACGGACGACATCGATACGCTCAAGATGAACACCGCCATCGCCGCCCTTATGACCATGGTCAACGAGTTCTATTCCAACGGTCTCAGCCGCGGTGACTTCGAAGCGCTGCTGCTCATGCTCTCTCCGTTCGCACCCCACATGGTCGAAGAGCTGTGGGAGCAGAAGGGCTTTGCCGCCAAGCACGAGGGCAAGATGGCGATGCAGTGCGCGTGGCCGGAGTATGACGAGAGCAAGACCGTCGCTTCCTCCGTTGAGATGGCCGTTCAGGTCGGCGGCAAGCTCAAGGGCACGATCACCGTTCCCGTGGACAGCGATCAGGAAAGCGTTGTCGAAGCGGCAAAGGCAAATGAAAAGGTCGCCAAAGCCATCGCCGGCATGCAGATCGTCAAGGTCATTCACGTCAAGAACAAGCTCGTCAACCTGATCGTGAAGCCCTGCTGAGTGGAATTTCGGATTTTTTTGAAAATATGAGAAAAGATTATTGACAAGCTGCGATTTTTCTCATATAATACCACCGTTAGTCATGTAAGTGACTCTTAAAGAGCACCCAGGATAGAGCCGGGTGCATCGGAGGGAGGGAAAACATAAATGTCCGAGATCCATGTCAAGGAGGGCGAGTCTCTCGACAGCGCGCTCAAGCGCTTTAAGAGAAGCTGCGCTAAGGCCGGCATCGTGGCGGAGGTTCGCAAGAGAGAGTGCTATGAGAGCCCCAGTGTCAAGCGCCGCAAGAAGAGCGAGGCTGCCCGTAAGAACCGCAACAAGCGTTATTACTAAGATCTCTTGAAAATAGACCCATCACAGTGTGATGGGTCTATTTTTTGCTATTTTGCCTGCAAAAGATCCGCTATCTCGGGATACATGACAAAGGCCGACGGGATACCGAGCCTCTGGGCGAGGCTGACTTTTTGCCGCAATGTTTCTTCATCGTCGAAGAGCACAAAGTGCGTTCCGCGTTCCGCGGAATAGGTAAAATAGTTTGCCATCAGCTCGCGGGAGAAGTAAACGGAGGAGTGGTGCTTCTGCCGCAGAGAAAGCAGCTCTTCACGCGTCAGTGGTGTGCCGCAGCCCGTGGGGCAGGGGAGCGGAAAGTCCATCATCACGCGCTCTAAATCAAGCGCCAGACGCGCCGCGCCATAGCGATTGACACTTTCCTCCAGCAGTACGCGCAGCGATCCGCCGGAGATGCCCGTGCCGATGAGCAGCGCCGCGCCCTCTGCGGGGAGGGTGAGGGGAGAAAAGAGCGCCAGCCCGTGTGCAGATAGCTGTCCGGTGAGCTGCGTGAGAAAGGATAGCCGGTCGGTGTGGGCGGGGGATTCAAAGTCCGCCAGCACGCCTTGAAAGCCACGCCGGACGCATTCGGCAGCAATGGCGCGGCAGAGCGCGTCCGCACGCGGGATCGAACCGGAACAGCGGTCGGAAAGACCCATCAGCCCACCATGCGGAAGATTTGCCGCGGCGCAGCGTGTCAGGCAGCCGCCCTGCCCCACGGCATAGGCCATGTGAACGAGCGGCAGCGGAGGCGGCGCAGGAAGCTGGGAAAGCGCCTTGGGCGTAATGGCAAGATAGGTGCGCAAAAAATCCCCCCTTGTGAAAAGCGCATTCGGCGCGTATAATAGTCACGATACATTATGCGCGATAGGAGACCGCTATGCTCAGCCTGCTTTGCCCGCAATGGGTGTTTGACGATTATACGGCCGTGACGCCGGAGTTTTTGCATGCGCGCGGCGTAAAGCTGCTGCTCTCAGACCTTGACTTTACGCTTGCGCCGAAAAAGCAGAGCGAGCCTGACGAGAAACTCAAAGCATGGATCGAGCGTTTACAGGCGACGGGGATCGAGGTTGCGATTTTGTCGAACAACCGAAGCGGCGTTCGTGTGGAAAAGTTCTGCAAGCCGCTCGGCATCGGCTATGTGGGTCATGCGGGAAAGCCCGGCACGCGCGGCTTTCAAGAGGCCATGGCGCGCAGCGGTGTGGGCGCGGGCGAAACGGCGATGCTCGGCGACAAGCTGCTGACCGATACGCTCGGTGCGCGCCGCAGCGGCGTTCTGATGCTGATGGTCGAACCCAAGGGTGGGCCGGACGGCGCGTGGAACCATGTGCTGCATGCATTGCAGGAGCCGTTCAAGCGGAAAAGCGCGCACGATGTGCGGAAAAAAGATGGGATTTTAGAAAAATAAAGCACAATATCAAGAAAAACACTTGCATTGCCGCACTATATGCGGTAAAATACCATAGGTTTAGAACCGATACTTTGTGAATTTGAGGATAGCGATGATATCCTCGGGAATACAGGAGGAAACAGTTATGGCAACGATTACCGCTGGCGAGTTCAGAAACGGTAAAGTATTCGAAATGGAAGGCAAGTATTATCAGGTCGTCGAGTTCCAGCATGTCAAGCCCGGTAAGGGCGCGGCCTTCGTGCGCACCAAGATGAAGAACGTCGTCACCGGCGGTGTGACCGAAACCTCTTTCAACCCCACGGCGAAGTTCGAGGAAGTGGCCATCGAGCGCAAGAACATGGAGTACAGCTACAACGACGGCGATCTGTACTACTTCATGGATCAGGAGACCTATGATATGGTTCCCCTGAACCGCGATATGCTCGGCGATGCGTTCCGCTTCGTCAAGGAGAACACGATGTGCATGATCCTGTCCATCAAGGGCAATGTCTTCGGCGTCGAGCCCCCCAACTTCGTTGACCTTGAGGTCACCGAGACCGAGCCGGGTCTGGCCGGCAACACCGCGACCAACACCCTCAAGCCTGCAACGCTCGAGACCGGCGCGGAGATCAAGGTGCCCCTCTTCATCAACATCGGCGACAAGATCCAGATCGACACCCGCACGGGCGAGTATATCGGCCGTTCCAAGTAATTAGAGTTTGATCAGCAGTCACAGGAAAGTCGTAGTTCCGGCTGAAGAAAGGAGTTTTACGATGGGTATTTCTGAAAAGGTTGCATATCTCAAGGGCCTGATGGAAGGCATGAATCTCAGTGCCGATTCCAACGAGGGCAAGCTGTTCCGCGCGATCGTGAACGTTCTCGATGAGATCGCCCTCGAGGTCGAGGATCTGACCGACGAGGTCATGGAGCTTGGTGACGGTCTGGACGTCATCAGCGACGATCTCGGCGACGTGGAAGACATCATCTATGATGAAGATGATGACGACTACGAAGAGCTCGATGAGGACGAGGACGACGAGGAAGAGGAGTGCTACGCCACGACCTGCCCCGAGTGCGAGGAGGAGATCTTCTTCGACGATTCCGTGCTCGAGGACGGCAAGGTGGAGTGCCCCAACTGCGGCGCAACGCTGGAGTTTGACCCCGAAGACCTTGTGGAAGACGAGGAAGAGAAGGACGATTAAGCGTCCGGCATCCCAAAAATGATTGACCGCCGCAGCAGGTTAACTGCTGCGGCGGTTTTCTTAAGTGTTAGGCAGAAGAAAATCAACGAAAGCTGTTTTCATAAATGTCAAAGAAGGAGCTGACGAATCTGGCCTGTTGGCGCGCCTCTTCCGAGCCGCTTGTGGTTTGCCAGCCGTAGGTTTGATAGGAGGGGTAATTGAGCTTTGAGAGCCCGAGCAGATGAAACTCCTTTCGAATGAGCGAAATGCCTTCCGGATAGTTTTCGCGCAGCGCGGCAAAAGCCTTGCCGGGATCCTTGAAAACGGCGTACCCGTCTTCTCCCGCGCCGATCGCAAAGCGCTCGTCGCGCTCGTAATAGTCCTCGACGTTTACATTTCCCTTGATGTTCCCCTGTCCGGCGATATAGTCCTGCACACAGGGATTCGTCACCCTGTTGATCTTGCCATTGAAAACAAACACGGCGGCAAGGCCGAGGACGGAAAGGATCGCCATTTCTGATTTTTTCATAAATGCTGCCTCCTGTTCGGTGATCATTTTGCGTCGGAAGAAATCTTTTTCAATAGCATCTTATCATCGGAGCGGCGGAATTGCAAGGCGAAACGGCTGCTGCTCCCTTTTGTTTACAAATTTCCGGTTGTACGGCGCGCGAAAGCGTGGTAAACTACGACAGAGTGAGCAAGCAGCGGCATTGCTGCCGGAGAATAGACCGAAAGGAAGAAACGAACATGAAAATTGCCATTCCCTGCGAGCAGGGCGAAGTGATGCAGCATTTCGGCCATGCCACGGAGTTTACCGTTTACACCATCGAGGATATCAAGCCCATCGAAAAAGAGACGGTCACTTTTGATGAGGTCGACCACGAAACGGTCGCGCGCGGACTCAAATCCCGCGGCGTGGATCTTATCATCTGCGGAGAGATCGGCGCCGGTGCGCGCAGCGCTGTGGAAAATGCCCACATGCTACTCATCTCCGGCGTGACCGGCGAGGCGGACGAAGCCGTTGACAGCTTCCTCGAAGGACGCCTTGAGCTGATGACCGGCGAGAGCGATGCCTCCGCGGGCGGCTGCGGTTCCTGCGGCGGATGCAGCTCCTGCGGCAGCGGCTGCGGCGGCTGCGGTGGTGGCTGCGGCGAGCCGTATGTGGAAACGCGCACCTTCACCGACATCGTCACGCTGACGGAGGAGAATTTCGAGGACGAGGTGCTGCGTGATCCCGGTCTGATCGTCATCGACTTCTGGGCCGAGTGGTGCCAGCCGTGCAAGATGATGGCGCCCATTTTTGACGAGCTCAATAAGGAAGAGAATAAGGTCAAGTTCTGCAAGATCAACGTCGACGAGCAGCCGAACCTCGCCTCCATGTTCGGCATCGACTCGATCCCGACGCTCGCCGTCGTGCAGGATCGCCACACGCTCGCCGGCATGGTCGGCGTGCATGAGAAGGCGGACATCAAAGCGATGCTGGAGCAGTGCAAGGCATGAAGATCCGATACAACGAAAACGCCGAGGTCGTTGCCCGCCTCCGCGCCGCGCTTTTGAAGCGCAATTTGCAATGCCCCTGCCGCTTGCAGAAAACGGAGGACAACATCTGCATGTGCAAGGAATTCCGCGACCAGATCGCCGATCCCGAGTTCGAGGGCTACTGCCATTGCATGCTCTACTATAAGGAAAAGTAAGGCCGAGCGGCCAAAAGAAAAGCACCGTCGTAAAACGGTGCTTTTTCATTCCAATAATCGCTGCATATCCTGCGGGATTGGCGCTGTAAAGTGCATCTCTTGTCCGGTGACGGGCTGCGTGAACCACAGTTCATACGAGTGCAGGGCGGGGCGGGCGATGAGATTTTTGTCCTCCGTACCGTAGAGCCAGTCGCCTGCAAGAGGGTGGCCGAGGTAGGCCATGTGGACGCGGAGCTGGTGTGTGCGCCCTGTCTCGGGCCGCAGGCGGAGGAGCGTAAAGCGTTCGGTCGTTTGCAGTACTTCGTATTCCGTGCGGCTTACAAGGCCGTCCTCGCGAACGCAGCGGCGGATGATGGAGCCATCCGCACGGCCGATGGGCGCGTCGATGACACCGCACGGCGGCGTAACCAGCCCGACGGCGACGGCGCGATACTCACGCCGCAGCTCGCTTGAGTGCAGTGCGCAGCGCAGCCGGTCGTGGACATAGCCGCTCTTTGCCGCGATGAGAAGGCCGGAGGTGCCCTTGTCGAGGCGGCTGACGAAATGCGGCACGCTGCCCTCGCCGAGGTAGCCTGTGAGCATTGCAGCGAGACTCGGTGCGGCGGCATCGTCCGCCTTCGGATGCATGGCGACGCCCGCAGGCTTATTGAGCACGAGCAGGTCTTCGTCCTCGTAAACGATGTTTGGCGCGGCTGTGTTTTCACAGTATAGATCCTCGCGCGGCGTGCGCTCGGAGAGCGCAACACTGACAACATCGCCCGCGTGGACGATCGCGTTGACATGCACGCTCTGTCCGTTTAAGAGAATGGCATTTTCGCGCCATTTGAGACTCTTGAGCAGCGTATAGGAGAGCTGCAAGCTGCCGCGCAGAATGCCCTTGACCATACGGCCCTCTTCCTCTGGCGAAACGGTGTGGGTGAGAATGCGCATGGCGGCGCCTCCTTATGCTTCGTTCTCGTGCTCAGGCTTGCGTTCGGCAAACCACATATTCCACTGGAAGGAATAGGCCTTGTACACCGCCTCGTCCGCGCAGACAAGGCGCACATGCGCAGGGTGCTCGTACTCGTAGCCGTAGTTCATCACGGCGCGCAGCACGCGGTAAGCACTCTTCAGCTCTCCGTCCGTGCAGGCGAGGGTCAGGCTGTCGCCCTCCGCTGCGGGGAGGAGTTCTTCAGCACGGCCGGCAGAGGGGAGGGCGGCGATGTCGCCGCGCAGAATGTCAACGGTCATGGCGCACCTCACCGGTTCAGGTACGCGCGGCACTTTTCTTCCGCCTCGCGCGCGAGCGACTCTTCATCGACCGTGACAAGATGACCTTGCTCGACCGTTACGCGCCCCTGAACGACCGTGTAATCGACCGCACCGCGCACGCCGACGGTAGCGAGCACGCTCTTGGGATCGAAGCACGCGCCGACCAGCTCAAGCCTGCGCGAGTCGATGAGGAAGAGGTCGCAGCATTTGCCGACCGCAAGCGAGCCGATGTCGTCGCTGCGGCCGAGAATGGCCGCACTGCCGCGCGTCGCCATCTTGAGAAGCTCATAGCCGCTGGGCGCAGCCTTGCTGCTGTTCAGGCGGTGCAGAAGATACGAAACGCGCAGCTCTTCCATCAGCGACGAGCCGTCGTTCGAGGCAGAACCGTCGACCGCGAGGCCGACCGGCACGCCGAGAGAGAGCATCTCCGGGATGCGGGCAATGCCGGAGGAGAGCTTCATGTTGGAGATCGGGCAATGCGCTACGCCCGTGCGCGTCTTTGCCAGCACGCGCAGTTCTTCGTCATTGAAGTGAATACCGTGGGCGAACCAGACATCGTTGCCCGTCCAGCCGAGCTTTTCCATATATTCGAGCGGGCGCACGCCCTCGCGCGCGAGCATGAAGGCCTCCTCGTCCTTCGTTTCGCAAAGGTGCGTGTGCAGACGCACGCCGTACTGCCGTGCAAGCACCGCGCTTTCACGCAGAAGATCGGCGGAGACGGAGAAGGGGGAGCAGGGCGCGAGCGCCACGCGGTGCATCGCGCCGAAGGATTTGTCGTGGTAACGCTCGATGACGCGCGCGGAGTCGCTCAGAATTTCGTCAACCGTCTGCACCACACTGTCTGGCGGCAGCCCGCCATCTTTCTTGGAGAGGTCCATGCTGCCGCGCGAGGCGTACATACGCGCACCGATCTCGTCGGCCGCGGCAAACTGCGCGCCGATCAGGTCGCCCGCGTCTGCGGGAAAGACATAGTGATGGTCGAAGCAGGTCGTGCAGCCGTGCTTCATCAACTCGCCAAGGCCTGTGAGCGTGGAAAGACGGATCACGTCCTCATCGAGGTTTTTCCAGATCTCATAGAGCGCCCTGAGCCAGTCAAACAGCTCCATGTTCTGTACCTCCGGCAGGTTGCGGGAGAAGATCTGGTAGAGGTGGTGATGCGTGTTGACAAGACCAGGATAGCAGAGCATATGGCGCGCGTCGATGGTCTTGTCCGCCTGCTGCGGCAGGTCGTTGCCGATCGCGCGAATGAAGCCGTCCTCGGCGTAGAGGTCAACGTTCTCGTAAACGGTGTCGTGGTCGTCGCAGGAGACGAGCGTGCGGATATTTCGAATGAGCAGAGTAGACACAGCAAAGCACCTCGCAATGCCTGAAGAAACAGGCCAATTTGACACGAAAAGCACGTGTTTTGCGCCGCGCACGGCGCAAATAATCTTGATCGTTTTTTACCGCGACCTGTGCGTGGAAAAAAACACTTTGCGCGGAGCGAGTGTACGCGCCTGTGGCGCGTGCGCAGAGCGGAGTGTGTTCCTTACTCAAAAACGGCAACCGAATCGGTTGCCGTTTTTGAAAGCGTTAGCGTTCCTCGCGGAAGTAGCTCAGACCCAGCGATGCGGGCGGCTGATCCTCGCGCTTCTTGCGCAGCGACACGATGATCAGAACGACCAGCGTGACGACATAGGGGAGCATCTTATAAAGCTCCTTGATGGCAAGATTGGTGCCGGTGGGGATAAAGATGTAGAGGATGTAGAATCCGCCGAAGAGAATGGACGCCAGCACGCTGACATTCGGACGCCAGATCGTGAAAATGACCAGCGCGATGGCGAGCCAGCCGCGGTCGCCGAAGGCGTTGTTCGACCACACGCCGCAGGCGTAGTCCATGACGTAGTACAAACCGCCGAGACCCGCGATCATGCTGCCGATGCAGGTGGCAAAGTACTTGTACTTTGTCACGTTGATGCCGGCGGCGTCTGCCGTTGCGGCGCTCTCACCCACGGCGCGCAGGTGGAGGCCTGTGCGCGTGTGCTTGAGGAAATAGGACGCAAACAGCGCGATGATGATGGCAAGGTAAGCGAGGAAGCCGTAGGACAGGAAGACCTGACCGAACCAACCGCCGACGCTCAGCGACTTGCTGAAGTAGGCGCTCGTCGCGCTCAGCGCGATAGAGGGAACCTCACTGTCGGTCAGCTTGATGAGCGAGCCGCCGAAGAAGTTGCCGATGCCGACGCCAAACGTTGTGAGCGCAAGACCGGTGACGTTCTGGTTGGCGCGCAGCGTGACGGTCAGCAGGCAGTAGAGAAGACCCATCAGAAGAGAGCCGAGCAGAGAGCAGAGCATCGGGATCCCGATGGCAAGAAAAGCGTTCATGTTTGCCGCGGACGTCGACTGCTCGTAGAAGAACGCGCCGATGACGCCGCAGATACCGCCGACGTACATCACGCCCGGGATACCGAGGTTCAGGTTGCCGGACTTTTCCGTTAAGATTTCACCGGTGCTGCCATAGAGCAGGGGAATGCCCTGCATGACCGCACGGGGAAGGAAAGAAGCAAGATCAAACATCGCTCACGCCTCCTTTTTGCCCTTGCGCAGGCTGACCTTGTAGGTGATGAAAAACTCGCTGCCGATGATAAAGAAGAGAATGATACCCGTCAGAATATCGGCAAAGGAGTGGTTCAGACCAAAAACACTGGAGATCTCGCTCGCGCCGCGGCTCAAAACCACGATGAGAAGGCTCGTGAAGATCATCAGGATGGGGTTGAACTTAGCCATCCAGGAGACCATGACCGCGGTGAAGCCGCGTCCACCGACGATGGTGGTCGTGAGCGTATGATCGGTGCCGGCGGTGAGCAGCAGGCCGATGAGGCCGCAGATCGCGCCGGAGAGCACCATCGTGCGCACGATGACGCGCTCAACTTTGATGCCGGCATAGCTCGCAGTGCGCTGGCTTTCGCCGACGACGGCGATCTCATAGCCGTGCTTGCTGTAATTGAGGTAGATGTACATGAGACCCGTGAGAACTGCCACAAGCAGGATCGGAAGGAGGTAGCGTTGCCCACCGATGACGGGAAGCCAACCGGCCTCGGTGTTCGCGTTGATGATGCCGATCTTACCCGAGCCCTTGGGAACCTCCCAGACGATGATGAAGAATGCGGCGAGCTGCGTTGCAATGTAGTTCATCATCAGCGTGAAGAGCGTTTCGTTCGTATTCCACTTGGCCTTGAAGATGGCGGGGAGGAAGCCCCACAGCGCGCCCGCAGCGATCGCGGCAACGACCATAACGAGGATCAGCGCGGCATTGGGCAGCTTGTCGCCCAGGCAGATCATGCAGGCGGCAGTGGCAAGGCAGCCGATGAGCACCTGGCCCTCCGCGCCGATGTTCCAGAAGCGCATTTTGAACGCGGGCGTGACCGCGAGCGAAATGCCGAGCAGGATCGCAAGGTTGTGGAACGTGACCCAGCTCTTTCGGGGAGTGCCAAACGCCCCGTAGAGGATCGTGGAGTAGACGTTGAGGGGGTTTTCACCCGTCAGGAGCGTCGTGACGATGGCACAGACGATCAACGCGAGCACGATCGCGCCGCCGCGGATCAACACGGCCTGATACCAGGGAAGCGTATCGCGCTTGGCGATGTGGAAGAGAGATTGTCTTTTATTCATCTTTGTTGCCTCCCCTCACGAGCGTCATCAGTGCGCCGACCTCACGCTTGTCGGTCTTTCTGGCGTCGACCACGCCGGAGACCTGACCGCCGCAGAGAACCACGATGCGGTCACACAGCTCGAGCAGCACGTCGAGGTCTTCGCCGACATAGACGACGGCGACGCCCTTCATTTTCTGTTCGGTCAGCAGGTTATAAATGGTGTAGGAGGTGTTGATGTCCAGACCGCGCACCGCGTAAGCGGTCATCAGCACGGCAGGGGACTGGGCGATCTCGCGCCCGACAAGCACCTTCTGCACATTGCCGCCGGACATGCGGCGAACGGGGAAAGAGGTGCTGGGTGTGACCACGCCGAGTTCTTCCCAGATGCGGTTGGCGAGCGCCTCGGGATCTTTCCGGTCAAGGAAGAGACCCCTGCCCTTGCGCCAGGAACGCAGCATCATGTTGCCGGTCATGCCCATCGAGCCGACAAGGCCCATGCCGAGTCGGTCCTCCGGCACGAAAGACATGGCGATGCCGTTTTTGCGGATCTTCATCGGATCGAGGCCGACGAGTTCCTTTCCCTTCTCGCCGTCCGGCGGGTAGAAGGTCACATGGCCGGAGGAGACAGGATAGAGGCCTGCGATGGCTTCAAGCAGTTCGCGCTGGCCGCTGCCTGCGACGCCCGCGATGCCGAGCACCTCGCCTGCGTTGACGGTGAAGGAGACATCATCAAGACGCTTGACGCCAAGCTCGTCGTAAACCGTCAACCCATCGACGACAAGGCGCTGTGTGACATTTTTCGGCTCGGGACGGTTGATGTTCAGGCTGACCGTGTGGCCGACCATCATATCGGTCAGCGACTGCTGGTCAGCGTCCTTGGTGGCGACATCTCCGATGTACTCGCCCTTGCGCAGCACCGCCACGCGGTCAGATACGTCGAGCACCTCATGGAGCTTATGGGTGATGATGATGAGGGACTTGCCGTCCGCCTTCATGTTGCGCATGATGGCGAAGAGCTTGTCCGTTTCCTGCGGGGTGAGTACGGCGGTGGGCTCGTCGAGAATGAGGATATCCGCGCCGCGGTAGAGCACCTTGACGATCTCAACGGTCTGCTTCTGCGAAACGGACATATCGTAGATCTTCTGATTGGGGTCAATGTCGAAACCGTACTTGTCGCAGATCTCCTTGACCTTTTTGCTTGCTTCGGCCAGGTCGAGCTTGCCTTCAAGGCCGAGGACGATATTCTCCGTTGCGGTGAAGAGATCGACAAGCTTGAAGTGCTGGTGGATCATGCCGATGCCGTGCTCGAACGCGTCCTTGGGGGAGGCGATCGTCACAGGTTCGCCATGAATGTAAATTTGTCCCTCGTCGGGGAAGTAGATGCCGGAGAGCATGTTCATCAGCGTGGTTTTGCCGCTGCCGTTTTCGCCGAGCAGAGATAAGATCTCGCCTTCGTGCAGCTCAAGGTTGATGGCGCTGTTCGCCACGACCTTGCCAAACCGCTTTGTTACATTCTCCATTTTAACTGCGCATGCAGCTCCCAAGGCGGTCACCCCTTCTTTTACCGGAGGGCAGGAAAAAAAGCCCTTCAGTATTGTATTGATTCATGCTATATATTACCATAATTGACGTTCATTGTAAATGCGAAACGGAAAAAAATACAAAAAAAGTTAGAAGCGTACAAAATTTTTTAGACGTTTAACAAAAAGCAATAAAAAAAGAAAAGGAAACGGGCTGCCTTCGGGCAGCCCGTTTTGTGGTTTGCAGGAGAAGCTTAGAACTTCTGATCGAGCAGCGTGATGCCGTCGATCTGGAGCTGGAAGTAAGGAGCGGAACGGAAGGTGGACTCGGCGAAGTAGCCGTCCACGATGGCCTCGGTGTCGGGCGTGTAGTCGGCATCGGTGTCGACGTCAGCCATGGAGGAGGTCAGGGTCTCGCCGTTCACGGTAAAGGCGGAGCAGTCGAAGACGTGGAGTTCGCCGCTCTCGAGCTTGGCAGTCGCGTCGGCAATGGCTTCGGCGGTGCCCTCGGCGGCGACGTTTTCGTTCAGGTCGGTCAGGACGACGGAGCCGGTAGCAAGGGTGCCGGTCCAGTCAGCATCGATGGTCTCACCGTTCATCGCCTTGGTGATGGCATACTCATAGTAGGGAGCCCAGTCGATGCGGGAGGAGATCAGATAGGTGTTGGGGCAGGCGGCCTCGGTGGAACCGTTGTAGGAAACGTCGGGAACACCGGCGGTCTCGCAAGCGGTGGGAGCGCCCATGGAGTCGGCGTGCTGGCTGATGAGCTTGCAGCCGTTCTGGATGAGCTTCTGTGCGCCTTCCTTCTCGGCGGTTTCATCATACCAGCTGCCGGTGAAAGTGACTTCCATCGTGGCAGTGGGGCAGACGGAGCGGGCGCCCAGGAAGAAGGAGGTGTAGCCGGAGATAACCTCGGCATAGGTGAAGGCGCCGACGTAGCCGATCTTGGCATCGTCCGCGGAGAACTCACCGCCCTCGATCATCTCGTTGAGCTTCATACCGGCAGCGATACCGGCGAGGTAACGGCCCTCATAGATGGAAGCGAAGGCGTTGTGGTAGTTGGCAAGACCCTCGGTGTGCGCCTTGGTGCCGGTGGAGTGGCAGAACTGCACGTCGGGGAAGTCCTTAGCGGCCTGAATCATGTAGTCCTCGTGACCGAAAGAGTCGGCGAAGATGATGTTGCAGCCGGCGTCGGCGAGCTCAGCGGCCTTGTCGTAGCACTCCTGACCCTCGGGAACGTTGGTCACGATGGTGTATTCGACACCGAGCTTCTCGCTGGCCTCTTTCGCAGCGTTGATGAAGTTGAGGTCGTAGGTGGAGTTTTCGTCGTGGAGCATGATGAAGCCGACCTTGAAATCGGCAGCATCGTTGTTGTCCTGATCGTCGGTGTTGGTATCGTCCTTCTTATCGCCGCAGGCGACGAGGGCGAGGACCATGACGAGACTCAGGAGCAGTGCAAGGAACTTCTTCATTTCAGTAAATCCTCCTTAAATTTTACGGCAATCAAAAGATTTGAATACCGTTATCACCATGATACATAAAAAGGGGAAATTTATCAACAGGAAAAACGAAAATCAACGATCAAACTTGACCAAAAAAGAATTGGTTCTTTTAGGCATAGCGGAGAAAGAAGCAAATATTGCGTGAAGAAACCGAAAAAAGCCCCGCTCGATGAGCGGGGCTTTTAAAGCAAAGATTACATCTGCACGCGGGTACCGGTCTTGCCCTCGATGCCCTCAGCAGCCTTCTCAAGAAGGGTGATGAGCGCAACGCGGCCGGGCTTGCTCTCGGCAAACGACATGGCGGCCTGCACCTTCGGCAGCATGGAGCCGGGAGCGAACTGCTTTTCGTCGATATACTTGCGCGCCTCGTCCGGCGTCAGGGTGTCGAGACCCTTCTGATTGGGCTTGCCGAAGTTGATGGCGACCTTCTCGACCGCCGTCAGGATGACGAGCATATCAGCATCGAGGAGCTCGGCAAGCTTGGCGGAGGCAAAGTCCTTGTCGATGACCGCGGGCGTGCCGTAGAGCTTGCCGTCCTTGCGCACGACGGGGATACCACCGCCGCCGACCGTGATAACGACCGTGCCGTTGTCAACGAGCGCCTTGACGGTGTTCTTTTCGATGACGTCGATCGGCTTGGGGGAGGGAACGACCTGACGGTAGCCGCGGCCCGCGTCCTCGACCATCGTGTAGCCCTTTTCAGCGGCGATGCGGTCGGCAGTCTCCTTGTCGTAGAACGCGCCGACGGGCTTGGTGGGGTGCTGGAAGGCGGGGTCAGCCTCATCAACGAGCACCTGCGTCACGACCGTGGCAACGTCCTTGTCCATCTTGCGGCTCGTAAGCTCGTTGCCGATGGCGTTCTGCAGATGATAGCCGATGTAGCCCTGGCTCATCGCGCCGCACTCGGGGAAGGGCATATCGGACTTGATGGCCTTGGCCTCAGCGGCAGTGGACATACCGAGGTTGATCATGCCGACCTGCGGGCCGTTGCCGTGGGCGATGATGACCTCGTTGCCCTGCGCGATCAGATCGACGATGGGCTTTGCGGTCTCGGTGACGAGGGCGAGCTGCTCGTAGGGGGTGTTGCCCAGCGCGTTGCCGCCCAGGGCGATGACGATTCTCTTGCTCATGATGACTATCTCTCCTTGATTTTTTAAAAACTCTCTTCTCTCAAAAGCGGCTGTGCCGCCTTTTTACATGATCGGTGCGCTTTAGAACATCTTGCGCTCTTCGCCGCTCTTGTCCATCTCCATCAGGGCGCGGACGGGATCCTTGACCTGTGCGAGGAACATCATTGCAGCGATGATATAGGGCTTGTAGGAAGCCTGCTTGTACAGGGGGACGATATAGCGGTCGAACACGCTGTTGTCGACCTCGCCCTCGGGGCAGGAAAGGCCGGTAATGTCGGCGGGCAGGCAGTGGAGATAGAGCGCCTTGCCGTCCTTTGTGAGCTTCATCATCTCCTCGGTGCAGGCCCAATCCTTGTGCTCGGCGTTCTGCGCGAGCAGCTTTTTCTCCAGCTCGTCGATGCCGTCCTTGTCGCCGGCCTGATAGAGCTTCGTGCGCTCCTCCATGGCCTTGAACGGCGCCCAGGACTTGGGATAGACGATGTCTGCGTCACGGAAGGCTTCCTTCATGTCGTTGCACTTCTTGAAGCTGCCGCCGGTGGCTGCCGCATTCTTTTTTGCGATCTCCTCGACCTCGGGCATGACCTCGTAGCCTTCTGGGTGAGCGAGGGTGACGTCCATGCCGAAGCGGGTGAAGAGGCCGATAACGCCCTGCGGGACGGAGAGGGGCTTGCCGTAGCTCGGGGAATAGGCCCAGGTCATGGCGACCTTCTTGCCCTTGAGATTCTCCACACCGCCGAAGTGGTGGATGATGTGAAGCATATCCGCCATACACTGCGTCGGGTGATCGACGTCGCACTGGAGGTTCACAAGCGTCGGGCGCTGCTCGAGAATGCCGTCGCGGTAGCCCTCTTCGAGCGCGTCCATGAAGGTCTTCTGATACTTGTGCCCCTCGCCGATGAACATATCGTCGCGAATGCCGATGACATCGGCCATGAAGGAGACCATGTTTGCCGTTTCGCGCACGGTCTCGCCGTGTGCGATCTGGGATTTCTTTTCATCAAGTACCTGCTCCTCAAGACCCAGCAGGTTGCACGCGGAGGCGAACGAGAAGCGCGTGCGCGTGGAGTTGTCGCGGAAGATGGAAATGCCAAGGCCGGAATTGAAGATCTTCGTGTTCTTGTTGCGCTCGCGCAGGTCGCGCAGCGCGTCGGCCACGGTGAAGACTGCGTCGATCTCCTCGTCGGTCTTATCCCACGTCCAGTAGAAGTCGGTCTTGTACATATTATTGATGTGCAGCGTCTCGAGATGGCGCGCCAGTTCAACAGTCTTGCTCATAGGTGATTTTCTCCTTTATCACATAGTATGGGTTCAAGCACCCGCATTTATTTAATGTCGTTGCCCGTCAGCTCCTGACGGAAGCTCGTGGCGGATTCTTTTTTGTCGCCGGGCTTGTAAAGGCCGGGAACGGCGGCGTAGAGCGCCGCACAGGTGACGAGATCCTGCTTCCACGTGATCTCGTTGGGCGCGTGCGCCTGCGATTCCGCGCCCGGGCCGAAGCCGACGCAGGGGATCCCGTAGCGGCCCTGAATGGAAACGCCGTTCGTCGAGAATGTCCACTTATCCGTCAGCGGACGGCCGGCGCGCGTGGACATGGCCTTTTCGTCCGCGCCGATGCGTTCTTTGCCCCAGAGGGCGTGGTGCGCGTCGACAAGCGCCTGCACGTGGGGGGCGCTCTCCTTGTTGATCCAGGTGGGGAAGAAGCATTCCGTTTCGTAAACGTGACCCGTCCACGCCGGACGGTCATACATGTACATACTGACCTTGACGTCCTTTGCGTACTTTTTGCACGCGGGGAGATCTTCAATCTCCTTGAGGCAGGACTGATACGTTTCGCCGGCGGTCATGCGGCGGTCGATGGAGATGGCGCAGGAGTCCGCCACGGCGCAGCGGGAGGGGGAGGTGTAGAAGATCTGGCTCGTGGTGCAAGTGCCGCGGCCGAGGAAACGCGCATCCTCCCAATGTTCAGGATTATACTTCGGATCGAGCATCTTGGCAAGACCTTTAATTTTTTTATCGTCCCCGGCGTCATTTTCGTTCAAATCGCGCACATTCAGGATAACCTCAGCCATCTTATGAATGGCATTGTCGCCGCGCTCGGGTGCGGAACCGTGGCAGGAAACGCCGTGCATGTCGACGCGGATCTCCATGCGGCCGCGATGCCCGCGGTAGATGCCGCCGTCGGTCGGCTCGGTCGAAATGACGAATTCGATCTTGCTTCTTGCGTCTTCGGGACCTTTGAAGTATTCGTTGACGATGGACTGCCAGCACATACCGTCGCAGTCCTCCTCCTGCACGGAGCCGAC
>OLPA01001793.1_pt1 | contig 17171 bp, 15 predicted proteins | sample 1672811 | NCBI WGS metagenome assembly OLPA01 (sample SAMEA3136726, study PRJEB25190) | human gut metagenome | biome: human gut; feature: human-associated habitat; material: faeces | place: Austria | collected 2013
GTGGAACACAAGTATTTATTCCAAAACAATTATATAGAATCGATGATGGAAAACTACAAATATTAAATTCACAATCAAAATCAGCAAATATGAGCGAATATGCAGTAGATGAAAATACTAGAACTAAAAAATTTATGAATAGATTAACATTAGATAATTTTTATCATAAATATTTTAATTTATATGAAATTTCAATGGAGAAAGAGGTGATTCCAAGTGCAAGCTACTAATAAAAGTGATGCAACACAAGTCTATGAAGGTGCAGAAAGAGCTACAAGAGTTGGTATAAAGGATTTCTTTAAATATATTTTAAAGCGTATTTTTATTTCACCGTCACGCCTTAAAGCGATTTATCCCGAACTTAATTCAAAAAAATATCTGTTTTTGTATTACTATATAAAACGATTTTTCGACAAGGGCATCCACGGCGCAAAAAAAATCGCCGACGAGGCAAAACAGATTAAGCAAATTAAAAATAAAGATATTGAGGAAAAATAATTTTGTCAGTTAATAAGGACCACATCAGAAACTTTTCTATAATTGCACATATCGACCACGGCAAATCAACGCTTGCCGACAGACTTTTGGAGCTTACAAGCTCGGTTGCAAAGCGTGATATGCAGGCTCAAATCCTTGATGATATGGAGCTTGAGCGCGAGCGCGGCATCACCATCAAGGCGCACGCCGTTAAGCTTGACTACAAGGCAAAAAACGGCGAAATGTATGAGTTCAATCTCATTGACACCCCGGGTCATGTCGATTTTAACTACGAGGTTTCGCGTTCTCTCGCCGCTTGCGAGGGTGCAATCCTCATTGTTGACGCATCGCAGGGCGTTGAGGCTCAAACGCTTGCAAACACATATCTTGCGCTTGATCACGACCTTGACATTCTCCCCGTTATTAATAAAATCGACCTTCCTGCTGCCGACCCGGACAGAGTAGCCGAGGAGGTTGAGGAGATTGTCGGTATTCCTTGTATGGACGCTCCGCGAATCAGTGCCAAAACCGGCGAAAATGTCGAAGAGGTTTTGGAGTATATCGTAAACGGCGTGTCCGCACCACAGGGTGATGACAACAAGCCGTTGCAGGCACTTATTTTCGACTCTGTTTACGATTCTTACCGCGGCGTTATCGTTTATGTCAGAATCAAAGAGGGCAAAATCAAAGCCGGCGATACAATGCGTATTATGTCAACCGGCGCTGAGTTCACCGTTGTTGAGGTCGGCTATATGCGCGCAACCTCAATGGAGCCTGCAAAGGAGTTGACAGCAGGCGAGGTTGGATATATTACCGCCTCAATTAAAACAGTAGGTGATGCTCATGTCGGCGATACCGTCACAACTGCCGAAAATCCGGCGACGGAGGCACTTCCCGGCTATCGCAAGGTAAACCCAATGGTTTATTGCGGACTTTACCCGGCAGACGGCGCAGACTATGAGGCACTTCGCGACGCACTCGAAAAGCTCCAACTCAACGATGCCTCGCTTTCATATGAGCCTGAAACTTCGGGCGCACTCGGCTTTGGTTTCAGATGCGGCTTTTTGGGACTTTTGCATCTTGAGATTATTCAGGAAAGGCTCGACCGTGAGTATAATCTCGACCTTATCGCAACCGTTCCGAGCGTTGTTTATAAAATTTACCTTACCGACGGCACAATGGTTGAGATTGACAATCCTACAAACTATCCGGACCCGGCTTATATTGACTATTGCGAGGAGCCGTTCGCCGATGCTCATATTTATGTTCCGTCCGATTTCGTAGGCACCGTTATGGATATGTGCCAAGATAAACGCGGAATTTTCAAAAATATGAACTATATCACTCCCGACAGAGTCGATATTCATTATGAATTGCCGCTCAACGAAATCATTTATGACTTTTTCGATGCCCTGAAAGCCAACACCAAGGGCTACGCCTCTCTGGACTATGAGCTTTCCGGCTACCGTCCCAGCGATCTGGTGAAGGTGGATCTGCTGCTCAACGGCGACGGCGTGGACGCGCTGAGCTTCATCGCCCACCGGGACAAGGCGTATCCCCGCGCCCGGCGGCTGTGTGAAAAGCTGAAGGAGAACATCCCCCGCCAGCTGTTCGAGGTGCCCATTCAGGCGGCCATCGGCGGCCGTATCATCGCCCGCGAGACGGTGAAGGCCATGCGCAAGGACGTGCTGGCCAAGTGCTACGGCGGCGATATCACCCGAAAGAAGAAGCTGCTGGAGAAGCAGAAAGAGGGCAAGAAGAAGATGCGCAACCTCGGAACCGTTCAGGTCCCCACGGAAGCCTTCATGGCCGTCCTCAAGCTGGACAGTGACTGATATAAAAAAACGGCCGCAAGGCCGTTTTTTATTGAGGGTTTTATGGCGGCGGGGTGAGGTCACCCGCCCTACGCACAGGATATCAAAGCCTTTTCGTAGGGCGGCATGACCACATGCCGCCGCACGGATGAACCACAGCCTTTCAACCTTCCGTCTCAACATAGATATCTTCGCACGCCTGCATACCCTCCATCAGCAGGGCCTGACCGCGGCACAGCTTTGCTCCAGACTCACTGTCAGATTCCATGACCTCTAGCGCCCGCTCCACTGCGTCGCACAGCTGAAAATACATTTTTCGATAATCTGCCATATTACAAGTCTCCTTTCCTTGATACCCACGTTTTAATAAAGATATTTACTAAAATCAATAGTAAATATCTTTACTGGATAGAATGTTGCATGAAAGGGGACATGCAGCATGGATTATACGCGCAGGCTTCGTGATCTGCGGGAGGATCACGACAAAACGCAGCAGGATATTGCCGAGGTGCTGGGCACGTCTCAGACCATGTATGCCCGGTATGAGCGGGGCGCCAACGAGCTGCCGCTGCGCCATCTGGTGAAGCTGGCGGAGTATTACCACGTCAGTACCGACTATCTTTTAGGGCTTTCTGACGCACCGCAGAAAAATGAGTGAAACACCCCGCATGAATACGCCTGACCGAAGGGTCGGGCGTATTTTTTACCCCTTTTCCCTTTGCTCCGGCAAAGCGTACCGCCAAGAAAGGAAATGAACTATCGATATATCACAAAAACAGAGGAAACCCAACAGCAAAGCAAAAGGCTCTTTAAAAAATTATCGATAATCTATAAAATAGAGTTGATTTTTTGAGACGGCTATGTTACCTTAACAATAGAAAATCAAATCTGCGCGGCAGCAATATCTTTTTAATGATCGAAGGGAGCTTTCCATGGAACTTTCCAATTTTGCCAAGGGCGCGAAGTTTTCCGCCATCCGTAAGATGTTCAACGAATCCCAGAAGATGACCGACGTCATCAGCTTCTCCATGGGCGAGCCGGATTTTGACACCCCGGCAGCCGTTGTGGAGGAGGCCTGCAAGCAGTGGCGCAACCACAAGACTCACTACACCCCCAACAAGGGTATTCTGGCGCTGCGGCAAGCGGTGGCCAAATACCACGCCAACGACCTCAAGCCCGATCCCGAGAAGAATGTCTGCATCAGCAACGGCGGCTCTGATGCCATCCGTATTGCCCTGTGCGCCATTCTGAACCCCGGCGACGAGGTGGTCATCGTGACTCCCTGCTGGTCCAACTACTTCAGTCAGGTGGCCATGTACGGCGCCAAGGTGGTGGAGGTCCCCACCTATGAGGAGAACGAGTTCCGTCCCTGCGTGGCCGATGTGGCCGCCGCCATTACGGACAAGACCAAGTGCATGATCATCAACTATCCCTGCAACCCCACCGGCGCCATTATGGACGAGGAGACTGCCAAGGGTCTGGCGCAGCTGCTGGACGAGCGGGATATCTATCTGCTGTCCGACGAGGTTTACAGCAATTTCGTGTACGACGGCGCCCGTCACGTCAGCGTCATCGAGTATATGAAGGACAAGGATAAGGTCATTTATCTCAACAGCTTCTCCAAGATGTTTGCCATGACCGGCTGGCGTATCGCCTATGTAGTGGCCAGCGAGAAGGTCGTCGCCGCGATGAGCAACATCACCGAGTGCGGTCCCTCCTGCTTCCCCGAGCCTACGCAGCTGGCCGCCGCCAAGGCGCTGGAGTGTTGTCTGGACGAGATCCCTGTCATGAAGGCCAGCTATGACCGCCGCCGCAAGCTGATCTGCGGCCTGCTCAACGAGATCCCCCTGATCTCCTGCCGGATGCCCAAGGGTGCGTTCTATGCCTTTGTCAACATCAAGGCGCTGGGCGTGGATGACGAGACCTTCTGCATGGATCTGCTGCACAAGAAGGGCGTTGTGCTGGTGCCCGGCAGCGGCTTCGGCGACGCAGGTGCGGGCTTTGTCCGTATCTCCTACGCCACCTCCGACGAGAACATCTATGAGGGTATGCGTCGTCTGAAGGAATACATTGAAGAGAACTACGTGAAATAAGACAGAAAAGGATCGAGATTATGGCTGAAAAGAGAAATGCATGGCAGGAGCTGCAGCCGCTCTTCCGTCCGGAAGGCATCGCGGTGGTAGGTGCTTCTGCGAAATGGGGTCCCGGCCAGCAGGTGATCGCCAACCTGCGGCAGCTGGGCTATGAGGGGGAGATCTTCCCCATCAATCCCAAGTACAGCGAGATCGCCGGGCTTCCCTGCTATCCTTCCCTGACGGCTTTGGGTCAGGCGGGCAAGCATGTGGATATGGTGGCGATCCTGCTGGGCCGCGACAGCATCCCCGGCGTGATCGCCGAGGCGGCCTCCATCGGTGTCCGTGCCGCGTGGGCCTTTGCCGCTGGTTTCGGCGAGCTGGATGCCAACGGCAAGCGTCTGGAAAAGGAACTGGTGGATCTGTGCCATCAGCACGACATCAAGTTCGTCGGCCCCAACTGCGTGGGCTACATGAACCCCGCCTACAACGTAGGCACTTACAGCGCGCCCGCCCCGGCCAACATCCGCAAGGGGCATGTGGGCATGGTGGCCCAGAGCGGCTATCTGACCATTGCCGTGGCCAATAACGAGCGCGATCTGGGTTACAGCCTCATGGTCAGCACCGGCAACGAGTCCGTGATCAACAGCACCGATGTGATGGAGTACATGCTGGAGGACCCCGAGACCCACGTTATCATGGCGTTTATCGAGCAGTTCCGCGATCCGGAGAAGCTGCGTCAGGTGGCCCGCCACGCACAGGAGGTCCACAAGCCCATCATCTTCATCAAGGTGGGCCGCAGCGCCATCGCACAGCGTGCCACCAGTGCCCATACCGGTGCGCTGGCCGGCTCAGACGCCATTCAGGACGCCCTGTTCAAGAAGCTGGGCCTGATCCGTGTGGACGATCTGGACGAGATGTTCGAGACCGCCGAGCTGCTGTGCACGCTGAAGGACAAGCTGCCCAAGGGCAACGGTGTGTTCGCCGTAACGCTGTCCGGCGGCGTCATCAGCCTGCTGGCCGACGTGGGCGAGGGCATCGACCTGCGCTTCCCCGCTTGGAGCGACGAGGGCAAGAAGGTGGTTCAGGGCCTGCTGTCCTCCTATTCCAATGTCAACAATCCTCTGGATGCATGGGGCTCCGGCCGCATCGAGGAATTCTATGAGACCTGCCTGCTGACTGCCGCCGCCGAGCCTGAGGCGGATATCGTACTGGTGGTGCAGGATGTGCCCTCCGGCATGTCGGAGCGTCAGGTGGCCCAGTACGCCATCGTGGCCCGCGCCGCCGTGGAGGCCGCGAAAAAGGTGAATAAGCCTGTGGTCATGCTGAACAACGCCTCCACTGGCTTCCATCCCGAGATCAAGAGGATCTTGGACGAGGGCGGCGTGGCCATTCTGCAGGGTACCCGCGAGGGTCTGAAGGCCATCGCTAACGCAGTGCGCTTCGGCAGCTTCAAGCTGCCTGACGAGCCTGTGGCGGATAAGGCCGCTTTCCCTGAGCTGCCTGCCCATACCGGCAAGGCCATGACCGAGTACCAGAGCAAACAGCTGCTGAAGAAGTACGGCGTTCCTTGCACCCGCGAGGTGCTGTGCGCCGATGTGGAGGACTGTGTCCGTGCCGCCGATGAGATCGGCTATCCCGTGGTCATGAAGGTCATGTCTCCCCAGATCATGCACAAGACAGAGGCCAAGGTCATTGCTGTCGGGATGAAGGACGCCGACGCCATCCGCGCCAATTACGACCGTCTGATGGACAACGCCAAGGCCTTTGCGCCCGACGCGCAGATCGACGGCATGCTGATCCAAGAGATGGCCGGCAAGCCCGTGGCGGAGGTCATTCTGGGCATTACCCGGGATCCTCAGTTCGGCCCCGCTGTGGTATACGGCACCGGCGGTATTCTGGTGGAGATCCTGAAGGACAGCACCATCGGCCTGCCTGAGCTGACCAAGGAAGAGGCCTTGAAGATGATCCGCGGCACCAAGGGCTATCGCCTGCTGACCGGCTTCCGCGGTGCGCCCAAGGCGGATGTGGACGCGCTGGCCAACACGCTGGTCAAGGTCAGCAAGCTGGCTGCGGAGGGCGCCGATAAGGTGGCCGGACTGGACATCAACCCCCTGCTGGTGTATCCCGAGGGTGAGGGCGTGCTGGCAGTGGACGCATTGATCGAGCTGCAATAACAAGACCACAGAAATATTTGAATGGAGGATGGATACATTGAAAGCATTACTTTCCGGCAACGAAGCCATTGCCCGCGGCGCGTATGAGGCGGGCGTACAGATCGTGACGGGCTATCCCGGCACGCCCAGCTCCGAGATCGTCAAGAATATGGCGTCTCAGTACGGCAACGAGGTATACGTAGAGTGGTCCACCAATGAGAAGGTGGCCATGGATGCCGCTGCCGGCGCCGCCTACTGCGGCAAGCGCGCACTGGTGACCACCAAGCAGGTGGGTATGAACGTGCTGATGGATTCCCTGCTGTATACCGTCTATACTGGCGCCGAAGCCGGTCTGGTGCTGGTAACGGCAGACGACCCCGGCCTGTTCAGCTCTCAGAACGAGCAGGATAACCGCTGGTACTCCCGTCTGGCAAAGATCCCCACCTTTGAGCCCTGCGACAGTCAGGAAGCCAAGGATTTCGTGAAGAAGGCCTTCGAACTGTCCGAAAAGTTTGATATCCCCTGTCTGCTGCACAGCGTGATGCGTGTGTCCCACTGCAAGAGCGTGGTGGAGTTGGGTCCCCGTGACGAGAACACCAAGGTGGTGGAGCGCTTCCCCCGCAATCTGCCCAAGTACAACTGCACGGCAATGTATGCCCGCGTCATGCATGCCAAGCTGGAGGAAAAGATCAAGGCCATCGCCGAGTATGCCGAGACCTGCGGCATTGACCGCGTGGAGATGCACGATACCAAGATGGGCATCATCTGCACCGGCGTGATGTACGCCTATATCAAGGACGTGTTCCCGCAGGCCTCCGTGCTGAAGCTGGGCATGAGCTATCCTCTGCCTGAGAAGATGATCAAGGATTTCGCCTCCAAGGTGGACAAGCTGTATGTCATCGAGGAGCTGGATCCTGTCATCGAGGAGCAGGTCAAGTCCATGGGCGTGGACTGCGTGGGCAAGGAACTGTTCCCTCCCTGCTACGAGCTGCTGCCTGACCGCCTGCTGGACATCTGTCTGGAGCACGGTATCCTGAAGGACGATCCCCGTACCATGGAGGTCAAGCCTGTGGAGGGCCTGCCCGGCCGTAACCCTGTTCTGTGCGCCGGCTGCCCCCACCGTTCTACCTACTTTGTGCTGAAGAAGCATGACATTGCCTGCGCCGGTGATATCGGCTGCTACAATCTGGGCGCGCAGCCTCCCTTCGAGGCGCAGCACACCATGGGCTGCATGGGCGCTTCCATCGGCCAGTTGCACGGCATGAGTCTGGCCAATTTGCCGGAGAACCGCGTCTGCACCATCGGCGACGGTACCTTCTGGCATTCCGGCCTGCCTGCTCTGGCCAATATGGTCCACAATAACGGCCGCGGCGTGGTGATCCTGATGGATAACGCCAACACCGCCATGACCGGCCATCAGGACAACCCCGCCACGGATTTCAGAGTCCTGCGCAGCGTGCCCGCCACTGAGATCGACATTGCCGGCGTGTGCAGCGCTATGGGGGTCAAGCTGGTCAAGACCGTCAACGCCTTCGATGTGAAGGAGGTCGAGGACGGCCTGAAGGAGTGCATGGCATTTGACGGCGTCTCCGTCCTGATTACCAAGGGCGAGTGCGTCCAGTTCAACAAGTTCAGCAGCACCCCCTATGAGGTGGACAGCAATAAGTGCATTGCCTGCCAGACTTGCTTCAAGTGCGGCTGCCCCGCCATCATGGTGTCCGATGAGGAGAACCCCAAGACGCATAAGAAGAAGTGCCGTATCGACCCCACCCTGTGCAACGGCTGCGGCATCTGCTCTCAGGTCTGCCCGGTGAAGGCGATCGCAAAGAAGGAGGACTAACATAATGGTTAACAGCATTAATTTTCTGATGGTCGGCGTCGGCGGTCAGGGTACGATTCTGGTCAGCGACATTCTCTCCGAGGTGGGTATGCTGGCGGGCTATGACGCCAAGAAGTCCGACAATATGGGCCTGTCCGTCCGCGGCGGTGCCGTCTCCAGTCATGTGCGCTGGGATAAGAACGGCGTTGGCTCCCCCATGAGCATGACCGGCACGGTGGACGTGCTGGTGGGCTCCGAGCCGATGGAGACCATGCGTTCCGTGCAGTTCCTGCGCAAGGGCGCCAAGATCATCACCAACACCTATGTGATGCAGCCCATGTCCGTCAGCACGGGCCTTGCCAAGTATCCCACCCAGCAGGAGATCGACCAGTGCTTCCATGCCGCCGCCGATGAGGTGATTGCCTATGATGCCACCAATATGGCCGTGGAGCTGGGCAACGTGAAGGTCATGAATATCATCCTGCTGGGTACCCTCAGCAAGATGCTGGATGTGGACTATGACCTGTGGGTCGAGGCCATCAAGAAGTACGTTCCCACCAAGCAGCAGGAGATCAACATCAAGGCTTTTGACGCCGGGCGGAACATGTAACGGCCATGAAAATAATGGTCATCAACCCCAACTCCTCCCTTGAGATGACGAATCATATCCGGCGGGTGTTGGAGCAGATCAAAAACGAGGACACGGAGCTGTATGTGACCTGTCCGGAGGGCGGCCCATTGGCCATTGAAAATGCGTATGACGAGGCCATGTGCCAGCCCGGTGTGTTGGCGCTGGTAGCCTGCGCCAACCGCGAAAAGTATGACGCGGTGCTGTTGGCCTGCTTCAGCGACCCCGGTCTGGAGGCGGCCCGTGTGATCTCCGATATTCCGGTCCTCGGCATCGGCGAGATCAGCATGCATGTGGCGGCCATGATGGGCGAGCGGTTTACCGTGCTGACCATGACCAGCAAACGGGTGGCGGCCAAGGAGGCGGAGGTCTGGCATTTCAAGCTGCGGGATTCCGCAGCGCCGGTGCGTCCGCTGGGTATGTCTGTGGCGGAGATCGAAGCGGATGAGCAGCGCGCCCGCCGCCAGATCCTGCGGGTAGCCGAGGAGGCCGCCCGTGAGGACGGCGCGGAGGTGATCGTGCTGGGCTGCGCCGGAATGGCCGGCTATGCCGAGGGCATCCGGGAAAAGCTGGGCCTTGAGGTGATCGATCCCACCTCCGTGGCGCTGAAGGTGACAGAGGCGCTGGTGAAGGCGGGCGTCCGGCACTCCAAGGCGGGGCTGTATGCCCGGCCGCAGAATACCGGCTGCACCGTATGAGCGACTGTAAAAAAGGCTTGAGGAAAAACCTCAAGCCTTTTTTCTAAATTACCGATAAGAAAATGGCTAAGTGCTTGACAAACGGCCATAAACAGATGTACTATAAAAACAATAATATACGAAAGAACAGCAACACTTGCAAAAGAAGAGAAAAGGGTCTGCGGGTGGCGGCTGAAAGAAGGGATGGGAAAAATAATGGCGCAGTTAGAGAACTTAAAGGATACGCCGCTGATTCGAGACCGTGTGTATGATGCCTTGCGCAAGGAGATCCTGATGGGTGGCTTTGCACCGGGAGAGACGCTGAATATTCTCAGCATTTCAAAGCAGATGGGCATTAGCTGTGCGCCGATCAGAGAGGCGCTGAACATGCTCAACAAGGACGGACTGGTGGAGCTGATGCCCTACAAAAAGGCCGTCGTGGCGGACGGCACGCAGGAGGATTACGACGTTGCCTTTGACCTGCGACTGATGCTGGAGCCCTACGCTATCCGCCACTCTGTGGATGCCATCAGCGACGAGGAGATCGCCCAGATGCGCCTGCGGCTGCAAAGCACCTATGACAATGCCGGCAGCGTGGCGGAGTTTTATGACTGCGATAACGATTTCCACCATCTGCTCTACCGGCATGTGGATTCCAAGCTTTTGATCTCCACGCTGGATACGGTGCGCACCTATACCATGCGCTATTACACCCGCCGCTTTGACATGATCGTTGCGGCCAAGCGGAAGATCTATCAGGATGATTCCTATGACCAGCAGAAGACGATTCGCGACGAGACCAAGGAGCATATGGAGATCTTGGACGCGGTGGCGGCGCGGGACGGCGCAAAGGCGGCCCAGCTGTTGAGCAATCATATCAGCCTTACCTCCAACGCATTTGAATAATTTTGGCATGCCGCACCGCCGCGAAGCATTTCGCGGCGGTGTTCTTTTTTGAAGCAGCCCACTTTGCCATATAAAAATTACAATAGCCGACACAGGATTGCCATTGTGATTCCTGATAGGAAGATCGATAAAAAATACCGGCACCCAGCTATTGGCGGGTGCCGGTATTTTGGACTGGTACAGTCCGGTGTATAAGGGAAGAAGAGGAAAACAGAGAAATGGCAGATTTCGGTGAAACAGCGGATTTAGATGCGGCCCGTGATCAGACCCAGCAGTGCCATGCGCAGATACATGCCGTTATGAGCCTGACGGAAGTAGGCGGCGCCGGGATAGGAGTCAACCTCCACAGCAATCTCGTCCACACGGGGCAGCGGATGCATGATAACGATGTCCTTCTTGGCGCACTTCAGCAGCTCGTTGTCCAGAATGTAGCTGCCCTTGACGCGCTCATAGGACTCCTGATCGGGGAAGCGCTCCCGCTGCACACGGGTAACGTACACGAAGTCGGACTGGGCCAGAGCGGCCTTTACGTCGCTGGTCTCCACGATATCGGCGCCCTTGGCACGAAGATCGGCGGTGATCTCAGCGGGCATCTTCAGCTCGTCGGGGGTAGCGAAGATCATCTTGTTGCCGAACTGCTGCATGAAATAGCCCAGACTGTGAACGGTACGGCCATACTTCAGGTCGCCGAGGAAGGTGATGGTCTGGCCGCCCAGATGACCGGCCTCCTTGCGCATGGTGTAGATGTCCAGCAGCGCCTGCGTGGGGTGCTGGCGGGAGCCGTCGCCGCCGTTGATAAGGGGATGTACGGCCAGATCGGCGGCCTCCTGTGCGGCGCCGGCGATGGGGGTACGCATCACGATAGCGTCCACATAACCGTCAACGGTCTTGATGGTGTCCTGCCAAGTCTCGCCCTTGGCCTGAGAGGAAGCGCTGGCGCTGCCCAGATCGATGCAGCTGGCGCCCACGCGGTTGATGGCGGCCTGAAAGCTCAGGCGGGTGCGGGTGCTGGGCTCAAAGAACAGCGTGGCAACGGTCATGCCGGCCAGATCCTTAATGACCTCGCCGCTCTTGACGCGCTTTTCGTAGATCATCGCGGTGTCCATGATATGGCACAGCTCCTGATTGGTAAAGTCGTAGGCGTTGATAATGTCGCGGCCTGCAAAGTGAACATTGGGTTCCATAAATTTTCCTCCTGATAAAGATTTGTTGGATCAAAAAACAAACGGTGTAATAGCGGCGCTTATGCCAGCACGGTACCGGCCTTGCCTGCCAGTGCCTCCTTGGCCTTTTCCAGAGAGGTGATCAGGGACTTGCGGCCCGGCTTGCTCTCCACAAACTTCACAGCGGCCTCCACCTTGGGCAGCATAGAACCCTTGGCGAACTGGCCCTCTGCGATATATGCCTTGGCCTCGGCCACGGACAGCTTGTCCAGTCCCTTCTGATCCGGCTTGTTGAAGTTGATGGCCACCTGATCCACTGCGGTCAGGATCACCAGCATATCGGCATCCAGCAGCTCAGCCAGCAGCTCGCTGCCGAAATCCTTGTCGATCACGGCGGGCGTACCGGAGACCTTGCCGTCCTTGCGGATAACAGGCACACCGCCGCCGCCCACGGCAATCACCACATGACCGGCCTCCACCAGCGCCTTGATCGAAGCCTTTTCCACGATGTCAAAGGGCTTGGGAGAGGGCACGACCTGCCGGTAGCCACGGCCGGCGTCCTCTACCATGGTATAGCCTTTTTCAGCGGCGATGCGCTCGGCGGTCTCCTTATCATAAAAAGCGCCCACGGGCTTGGTAGGATTCTGGAAAGCGGGGTCGTCGGCGGAGACGACGGTCTGGGTCACGATGGTGGCCACGGGCTTATCCATGCCGCGGCTGGCCAACTCGTTGCCGATCGCCTGCTGCAGGTGATACCCGATATAGCCCTCGGACATGGCGCCGCACTCCGGGAAGGGCATGTCGGCCTTGATAGCGCCGGTCTCTGCCGCAGTGCTCAGACCCAAATTGATCATACCCACCTGCGGGCCGTTGCCGTGCGCCACGACCACCTCGTTGCCTGCGGCGATCAGATCCACAATAGACTTGGCGGTCTCGGTAACCAGATGCAGCTGCTCGGCTGCGGTGTTGCCCAGCGCGTTGCCGCCCAATGCGATAACAAGCTTTTCCATAATTGTAATTCTCCTTCTTTTGTAAGGCCCTCTGCCAAGCAGCGCCTCTTAACGCACTCATTATCCCACGAGACAAGTCGATTTGCAATTATCGATTCTTGATAGTTGCAATAAATTATCCATAATAGATACCCGCAAAGAAAGGTGTTATACTGCTAAATACACAAAAATAGCAAAATTGCGGCAAAATATCGGAAAGGGGTCATCTGCTATGTGGGATCACATTATTAAAAATGGTGCCGTTGTCACCGGCACCGACACGCAAAAGGCAAACATCTATATCAAGGACGGCAAAATTGCCGCCATCACGGCGGAGGAGCTGCCGGGCGAGGCCAAAGAGGTCACGGATGCGGCGGGACGCTATGTGCTGCCGGGCTTTATCGACACCCATGTACACTCCCGCGACGGCCGCAACGGCGCCCATTATAAGGAGGATTTCTACCATTCCTCCATGGCCGGCGCCTGCGGCGGCATCACCACCATCTATGAAATGCCCAACTGCAATCCGGCTGTCTACAACGAGGCCATGATGAAGGACCTGATCGAGGTCATCACCCCCAAGGCCTTTGTGGACTTCGGTGTTTGGGGGTTGTGCTTGGGGCCGCTGAACAATCACGAGCTGGCGGCGCTGGACAAGGCCGGCGTGGTGGGCTTCAAGTTCTTCTGGGGCTATGCCATCGACTCCAAGACGTATCAGCTGATCTACAACTATAAAGAGGGGATGGAAAACGTCATCCCACCGCTGGACGTGGGTGAGGTCTATAAGATCTTCCGCGAGGTGGCCAAGACCGGTAAGATGGTGGCCATCCACGCCGAGGACTTCGACCTGATCAAGACGCTGACGGCAGAGGTCAAGGCCAGCGGCGAGACCGACTACGCCGCCATGCTGCGCAGCCGTCCGGTCCTCAGTGAGACGCTGGTTATTCAGACCGCCATTCAGCTGGCGGAGGAGCTGGGCGTTCATCTGCATATCCTGCATCTGGCCTGCGGCGCCGGTGTGGACCTGATCCGCGAGGCACAGAAGAAGGGCATCCACGTTACCGGCGAGACCTGCCCCCATTATCTGGCGCTGACGGATCAGGACGCTTCTCAGCTGGGCGCCATGATAAAGGGCTATCCGCCCGTCCGCACCCAGTACGATCAGGACAAGCTGTGGGAGGGCCTGCGTGACGGCACGCTGTCCTTCGTCTGCTCCGACCACGCGCCTCACTCCGTAGAGGAGAAGCAGCAGAGCCTGTGGGAGGCGCCTGCCGGAATGGCCACCTGCGAGACCATGTCCATGGTCCTGCTGGACGCCGTCAACAAGGGCAAGATCACCATCAACGATGTGGCTCGCCTCCTGTCGGAGAACCCCGCCAAGGAGTATGGCACCTATCCCATGAAGGGCTCCCTGCAGGTGGGCACCGACGCCGACGTGGCCGTGGTGGATCTGACGCCCAGCTATGTGTTCCATCAGGAGAGCATGCACTCCCGTACCAAGCTGTCCCCCTATGATGGCCGTACCTTCCAAGGCAAGGTGGTCAAGACCATCCTGCGGGGCCGCACCATTGCGGAGAACGGTGAGATCGTGGGTCAGCCCGGCGGCCATTTCATCAGACCGCTGCACTGAGCGCCGGACGCTTCCGGCCGTATTGAGAATAGAAAGGGAAAGAATATCATGAAAGCATATACAGAAATGTCCCGGCAGGAGCTGCTGCGGGAAAAGGAGACAGTGGAGCAGGCATATGCGGCGCTGAAGGCGCAGGGGCTCCAGCTGAACATCGCCCGCGGCAAGCCCGGCAAGGAGCAGCTGGACATGGTGTCGGATATTTTTGACGTGCTGCCCAGCAGCGCCAGCTTCGAGTATGACGGTGTTGACGTGCGCAACTACGGCACGCTGGACGGTTTACCCTCCGTGAAGAAGCTGTTTGCCGACATTCTGGGCACGCAGCCCGAAAACGTGTTTGTCGGCGGCAATGCCAGCCTGCAGCTGATGTACGACACCATTGCTAAGGCCTATACCCACGGCCTGCTGCACAGCGAGAAGCCGTGGAGCAAGCTGGACGAAGTGAAGTGGCTGTGCCCCGCACCCGGCTATGACCGGCACTTCAAGGTCTCCGAGTCCTTCGGCATGACCATGATCACCGTCCCCATGCTGCCCACCGGCCCTGATATGGACGTGGTGGAGGAGCTGGTCAAGGACCCGGCGGTCAAGGGCATGTGGTGCGTTCCCAAGTATTCCAACCCCGACGGCATCATTTACAGTGATGAGACCGTCCGCCGCATCGCCGCCATGGAAACGGCCGCACCCGATTTTCTGCTGATGTGGGATAACGCTTACTGTGTCCACGAGTTTGACGGCGACTTTGTCACCTTCCCGGATATGCTGAGCGTGTGCGCCGCTGCCGGTCATCCGGACCGTGTGTTTGAGTTCGCCTCTACCTCCAAGATCACCCTGCCGGGCGCAGGCGTGGCGGTAATGGCTGCCAGCACGGAGAATCTGGACTATATGCGCAAGCTGCTGACGGTGCAGACCATCGGCTATGACAAGACCAACCAGCTGCGGCATCTGCTGTATCTGAAGGACAGGGCGCATACGCTGGCGCTGATGAAGCGCCATGCGGCCATTCTTGGCCCGAAATTCAAGGCCGTGCTGGAGACGCTGGACCGGGAGATCGCGCCCTTGAACATTGCTGTCTGGCAGAAGCCCAAGGGCGGCTATTTCGTCAGCGTCAACGCCATGCCGGGCACGGCGAAGCGCACGCTGGCGCTGTGCCGCGAGGCGGGCGTCGTCATGACGGGCGCTGGCGCCACCTATCCCTACGGCGTTGACCCCAACGACAGCAATATGCGCATCGCGCCCAGTCTGCCGCTGCCGGAGGTGCTGCGTCAGGCCATGGATGTTTACTGCGTGTGCCTGCGGCTGGCCGCGTTGGAAAAGCTTCTGCAAGAATGATGACAGCCACAGGTGGAGCCGACAGGCTGCGGCAGATTCTTGAGGAATTCTATCGGATCTGCGAGATCCCCCACCCCAGTGCGGGAGAGTATGCCCTCAGCTGCTATCTGCGCAGTCGGCTTCTTGAAAAAACGCGCCATGTACGCCGGGACAGATCCGGAAACCTGATGGCTGTCCTTCCGCCGAAGAATGCCTCTGCCGCCGCGCCCATGGTAACGTTGCAGGCGCACATGGACATGGTGGTGGCTGGGGACGTGATCCCGTCCCGAACGCGGATCATTCCGCGGTGTGAGGGGGACTGGCTGTGCAGTGACGGCAGCACCTCGCTGGGCGCGGATAACGGCATTGGCCTTGCGGTGATCCTGCACCTGCTGGAGCAGGAGAACATCGTACACGGCCCGCTGCAAATTCTCTTCACCGTGTGTGAGGAGCAGGGCCTGAAGGGGGCCCGCAGCATACCGGCGGAGTTCCTGCGGAACGCCCGGTATCTGATCAATCTGGATGGCTTCCACGCCGACACTGCGTTGACAGGCTGCAAGAGTGGCTTGCGGGAAACGCTGTGGCGGCGTACCGGGCGGCTGCCGGTACCGTCGGATATGATCGCCTACCGCTTGGAGCTGGACGGCTTCAAGGGCGGTCATTCCGGCGAGGACATCGGCCTTGGCCGCTGCAATGCCATACGCATGCTGGCGGCGCTCCTGTTTGACCTGCAGGAGCGCTCCGCCGGCATCGCGGTCAGCAGCTTCCGGGGCGGAACGGGCTTCAACGTGATCCCTGCTGGCTGCGCGGCGGATGTGGTGGTAAAAAAGGAAAAGGCCGCCGCTTTTGTGGTGGCGCTGAAGGAGGCGTTCCGTCTGCGCCGTGCCATCTACGATACCAGTGACGGCGAAGGCCGTTTGAATGTCACCTATATGCCCTGCCCCACCGACTGCTGGGATCACACCACCCAGCGGAATATTCTGCTGGCGCTGATCAGCCTGACCAACGGCGTGGTGGAGAAGGATGGCGAAGCCGTAAGCGCCTCCTGCAATCTGGGCCGGGTGTATGAAGAGGATCATAAATTATATATAGAGGATATGCTGCGCTGCGACACGGCGCGGCAGGAGCAGGCCATCTTGGCGCAGCATGCCGCCGTGGCCTCCGCAGGCGGACTGCACCGCTATATGGCGGGCTATCACAGCTGGCGCCACAGCGCGGAGAGCACACTGGCCGCAACAGCGGCGCGGGTGTATCATGCCCAGAACGGCGCACCGATGCAGCTGAAAAAAGCGCAGGTGGGCGTCGAACCCGCCTATTTTCAGGAGAAGGCGCCGCAGCTGGAAATGATCTGCCTTGGCGCGGACATTGTGGACGCCCATTCCGTCAAGGAGCGGGTGGATTGCCGGAGCATCCTGCGCCTGTCCCAGCTTCTGGAAGGAATTTTGTGTGAGATAGCAAAGGAGGAAACCGAAGAATGACAGATTATTCCAACCTGTTTGTGTGCTTGATGGGGATCGGAACGGTGTTTGTCGGCT
>OLPA01001794.1_pt1 | contig 17166 bp, 23 predicted proteins | sample 1672811 | NCBI WGS metagenome assembly OLPA01 (sample SAMEA3136726, study PRJEB25190) | human gut metagenome | biome: human gut; feature: human-associated habitat; material: faeces | place: Austria | collected 2013
TTTTTTATTTGTCGTTTTGCTGGTTGTAATGACCGCTTGCGGAGGTAAGAAAGTCACGGCCCCAAAACATGCACTTTGGAAAACCAAAATCCCTGTCTTCCCTCACAAAATAAAGCTTGCATTTTCCAGCACACTATGCTATAATGATTATAGAAACAAGATATAGGGATTCAGAAAGAGAGGTAAATATTAATGAATAAAGAATGCACAATATTCGAAGCACTTTTAATCGAGGCAGAATATGCACAGAATATGAAAGCAGAAACATTATTACATCAAGTGTTTGGAAAAGCTGAAATGGCTTTTAAGTTAGGAGCGATAACTTCTTCACAGTTTCTAAAGCTTAATACTGAAACACTTGAGTTTCTTTATTCTATTTGTAAATAATACAATTCCTTGTAGGTGGGGTGGTCAAACCTTCAGTCCAACACAAAGGAGGTGAACACACATGATAGTACTTAACTACGTTCTAATCGTACTCTCCCTAGCACTCTTTATTTACTCCGGAGATACGAACATACTAGCCGCAGTAGGTCTGTTCTCAATCGCACAATCGATAACAAACCTCAAAGTAAACATCCATAAGAAATCTCGCGATTAGTAACAAGGCGGTGGAGTCAAAACGGCTCCACCGTTATTACGTTATTAAGGCTTAATCAAAATTCCAGCTTTAAGCAAATTCAGCATAAGCACATTCTGTTCAGCTGTTCCTTTATAATCAAGGATTCCATTCACAGCCGCAATCTTTTTCCTGTACTCATAACTTCCATCGAAACCGATACTTTCTAAAGCTTTGCTGATACTCTCTCCGTTAAACACGTCATTCAGAAACAGTTCGTACAGTTCTTTTGGATGCAGACTTAAAATGCTTTCGTCAAACGCGTTAAGGTCAACTTTCTGTTTGATTCCATCCACAAAACCTTTGCTTGTATACTGCCAACCTATCTGATTCGGTAAATTCGGGTTCAAACTTCCCACAGGAATATCTTCCTCAATAGGGTAAGAATTTATTTTATTATCGTGTGGGTATCTAGCCGCCCACACAATAGGCTGTAATTTTAGCACTTCATCATGGTTGAAATTATGTTCATTCCAAAATGATAATCCTGTGTACAGGCCAAATTTAAAACCGGCTTCTTTAATCATATTTGCTTCATAACAAATAAGATTAGTAAGTTTTTCTGAACCTAATTTGCGCAAACTGTCATCCTCTACATCCAGATAGATAACAGAAACATTGTCTTTGAAAACGTCCAACAAAAGATTCAGCACGCCCTTTATTTCCTCACACGCATCTGCCTGATTGGTGGCATACATATACTTGTAAACATCATAGGGAATACCATACAATTTGCATGAAGCCGCACGGTCATAAAATAGTGTATCCGGTTTATTATTTTTTGTAGTAGCTCTTAAAATCGCATACTCAATTTTTTTGTGCGCTTTGTCCCAATCAATATCTGTTTGAAACGCACTTAAATCCACACCTTTAATCATGTAAGTTTTCGTCCCCTTTTTTATTAATCTTTCCTCTTACGTCTTTTACATAGCGAGTTAAAAAGTCAGGAATAGGAACTCCCAAACCAGCAACGTTTTCCAGAATACTGAGCAACTCATTTAAGATAAACCATACAGTTACCAGTAAACCGAAGAACATTGTAATCTCATATTTCAGCCCCATAATAGACAGCGCATATATGATAATGTAATCAAAGAACATAGCTACAATTATCACGCATAAATATCCTACCTTTTTAACAATTCCCTTAACACCCGCTTTAGAGCTTAAACCTTCTTTTTCCGCGTTGTTTGCACAGCCACTAATAAAATCCACAACCATGCAGCACAGAAGTATAACCATGACTGGAAACATAGCTTGCGTTTCTGCCGTTATCCATGTAAGTAAAAGTGTAAGTCCGCTGTGTATTGCTATCTCCATATTTTTCATGATTTCTATCCTTTCGGTTTGTAGTACCCGTTTCCAATAAAATAAAACAAGGTATCTCTATATTTTACAATATCTGTACTAATACGTCTAACTTGCCACGGTAAAAAATACAATGGATTATGTGTCATTTTAAGATAAAAATTACCATTCCATTCCCACAAGTATAAATATTCATTTTCCGGTTCCGGCTCAGGTGGCGGATCAGGTGGGGGAGTAGGAGGTTCAGGCGGCGGTTCTGGTTCTCCTTGAGCAAGTACCTGATACCAGTACCATGCTTGACTTCCGCGCTTTGGCTGATTCTGATTGCTAGGACGTTCATAATTTTTCAACCACGCATCGGCAAGATATTTAACGCACTGCTCGTCTGTCATTCCAATGCTGGTGTCAGGCGTATATTTTATGAACTCAGCAAACGATAATGGATATTTACTTGTAGGGTAATACTGTTCTCGATTTTCAAGTTCCCATTGTATACGTGCAAGTTGGTGTTCATAATTGCTGTAGTCTGTCCAGCCATTTTCTCTACACCAATTAAAGTACTTTGTTGCTGGTGTCCACTGAACCAGACCGTAACCTCCACTGGTATTTCCCGCATTTAACCCTTCCCAGATTCCCGGATTAAAAGTACTTTCTGTCTGCAAGTTACCGAACATTCCAGCAATCGCATATTCTGTCCATCCCATAGCTTTGAATAATGGCCATAGTTCTGTAGCGTTTTCTGTCATGTCCGGTAACTGTAAGTACGCGTTACTGGTTATCATTTTTTAGCAAGTGTTATTTCTATACTAAAACCAAGAAGTCCACCGCTTTGCGCTTCTTGAGTGTAAACTAAACTTAATCTTGTTACTTCATTTGATAATTCTTTTTCAGCTGTAGTTGGAAAATTTGAATTTAAGTAATGAAATATTACTTCTCCTGACACGTCATTTTCTCTAACGGAAAGAGATGAGCCAGTGCCTGAAGAACTCCCATTTATTAAATTAACCTTTGAAATTTTAGTTCCGTCAGGCGCGTCTATGCTAAATGAATTAGTTACGTTTCCACTTGCAATATTCGGAGACCATGCGCCAATGGTATAATTTGTTCTTATTACTGTAACTTTAGGTGCTGATTCAAGTGCTGTAACCCTCGCGTCCAGTCCATTAATCTGACTCACATTTCCCTGAGCCTGCTGTAACGCCGCATTGGCATCTGTGCTAGCCTGATTCGCCGCATTCACAGCCGCTGTAGAATTGGTATTAGCCTGTCCAGATTTCGTAGCCGCATCATTTGCTTGAGTCAACGCAGTCTGAACTTTAGTTTCTATGGTATCTGCTAACCCGCTAATACTATCCACCTGATTCTGAGTCTCAGTCAACGTTTTCTCAGCGTCCCCAATTCTCGCGTTGGCTTCATCCATTTTATTGGAACCTTCACCAGCAGAATTTTTGTTGTCGTTCATACCCTTGTCGATAATTCCCATTGCGTCATTAAAATCTCCAAGGAATGTGGGTTTATCGGTGTCGATGTACTGTGGAAGTCCATAGTTGGGTGTTTTGTTTGTACTACTCATTTTGAATTCCTCCTTATAGATGTTTCACGTGAAACATTTTTATGCATTTTCCAGAGCGGCTATTCTCTGGTCTAAACCAGAAATGGAAATAGCAACGTTATTGTTTGCTTGCTGTGCTTGTGTAACCAGTGCAGCCGATTTACTCACGCTGTCTGTCGCGTTGTTTGCATTTGTCAAAGCGGTGTTAGCAAGTGTAGCGGCGTTTGTAGCAACAGTTACCGCAGTAGTGGCGTTGCCGTCCTGTTCATGAAATTTTGCTTCTGCCAATGTTAACTGTTCCCTCATGTTAACATTAATGGAAACTATCTGTGCTACTCTAGCAATGATTTCATTTGCCCGCTGTAAAATCCGGTTTGCAAGTGTTCCATTGCTGTTCATATCCGTATCAATTTCTGTGAAGTTTGCTGTCCAATCTTCATTGGGATATGGTGCGTCCATTTTGTTGTAAATTCCGAGCTTGTAGTATGGAGTCTGTCTTGTAAACATTAAGCTATCCCTCCCTTAAGAGCAACATTTTCGATGTACATAATTACGGGGGCTTCTATGATGTGTAAATCGTTTTCTGTTGTAACGTTTAACACATTTACGTTAAAGTCAACTTCCCCTAAATTATGTTCCACGCTTTCCAGATAATTTCTGGAAACTGTTTGATAAGTTCCGCTGTTGCTTAATTCTGGTGCCACAATAGCGTTGATTAAATCTATGCGCTTCGCAGTAACAGGAAGGTCTGCTTTGATAAGATATGGAACAGTGCCTTCTGTAACTTCTGGTGCGTCATACGTTCCAGCAATTTTAAACTTTCTTTTGAAACCATTTGCTGAACGCTCTATCGTTTGTATATTATTTGTATCAAAAATCTGTATAGAACTTCTGTCCCAGAAATAAGCGGTTACGTTATACTTTTTGTAGTCAGCATCGTTAAACTGTAAAATGTTATCCCTCTCACTTGCTGTAAGACACATTTTATTGTCCATGCTGGCGACATCTTCTACAGCCGTCTGAATTCTTCCCCATTCACCTGTCATTGGATTGTAAATTCGATGTTTGTATTTTTCATACATTATTCGGTAAGCCTGTACATCAAAGACAATGGCTGTCATATACAATTTCTGGAAGTTAGTCCCCACATTTTCAAAAGCTTCGAACCACTCGTCAAACTGCGCCGCCGTGATAGCGTGAACTCTCAGTGCGTTCCACACATCTGTAACTGTGTTACCCACGTGGTCACGCAGTCCGGTTGTTGGATTATCGATGCGGAATCCATCCTCATTAATTTCGTCTACTTCCAGTCGCAGTTTGTCTAACTCTTCCTGAACCCACGCTCTTGTTCGTTCTATGCTGGAATCCACATAAGCAGTTAAGTTCTGCTTCATTATGTCCATATCTGCATAGATTTTAACAACGTCGCTTGCGTGCTTGTCACGAATATCTTTAAAATTAGCATCAACATACGTACGTAAATCTGTTATCATTCCTTCGATTCGCATAACGTCTTTAAGATGTTCATTCCAGTAAAACGTGTCTTGCTGGTCTATGTAGGTACGTAATTCTGCAAGTGTTCTGTCGTGATAATCTCGTAACTGGTCAATCACAGCTGTGAGTTCTACACGTAAAGCATCAATAGCCTTGTCTGTGTATTCCTCATAATTCGTCTGTAAATCTTCCAAATACTGCACAATCACGTTTACGTTGTACAAGATTTTTCCGAGATTTTCCTCAAATGAAATTGACCAGTCCCACGCGGACGGAAGAGAAAGCCACGATGGAGGATTGCACACTTTTTTAGGTTTTTCGATATCCATATTATTTCCTCCCTTCTAAAATGTAAAAATTTTGAGAAACAGTCCACGGCTTACCTCTCTCACCATTTCGCCAATTACATCCGGTAACGTGTCTCTGTTTCTTTTGAGTACTTCTCCTTGCGGAATTGTAAAGCCCTTGTGAGTAACCGTTTCTGTTAAATCTCTTTTTCGCTCTCCCTTGTCAGAAGAATTTGAATCACTACTACCACTCCCGTTGTCTGTAGTTATGTTAGTAGCGTAATCCTCATTACCTAAAGCACTTTCAGGTGTATCTTCATACACATTTTTGTTTGTGTTTGTAGCACTGGTGTGCATGTTTCCAGAGTTTTCGGTATTTTCTCCTTCATTAATCGAGCGGCTAGTTTCGTCTGAAAATGAATTTAGCAAGTCAAAATCTTTCTGCATGATTTCGTAAAGTTTATTGTATCTCCATATTACGCGTCTTATGTTACCATTAAATCGTAATAAAAACATCGTAACACTTTCGTACTCAATTTCTCGCATCAAATTGTCAGTACAAAAAAGCTGGAAGAAATCATCTTTCATTTGTTCAGAGAAGAACCGAATATTTTTGTCAATCATGCTCTTTTCGGCTGTTGCTATTCGTTCCCAAACAGGCACATCATATTCTGGTTTAAAGAAAGGGTATCTCCCTTCACCAGCGTTTTGTTTAGCAAGAGCTTCGGGGTTTTTGTCCTGTGAATAATGATAAATTATGTCACGTAATGTTGTTGTATAATATGCCATTATTCGTCACCCTCTTTCTCTTCTGTCTCGCCTGTCCCGTACCCCTCTCTATCAGAGGTATCGCTAGGCTGTAAAGTTCCATCAACTTTAGCAAGTGCATTTGCATCAAATTCTACACTTATGTTAGTTCCAAACATTCGGTTGACTTGTTCTGCACCAATTTCTCGGCTTCTCAAAGCATTATTTCTGAATCCCATAATGTGCTCATTGTTTGCGTTACCCTCGTCTACAGTAAGATGTTCCGCCTTATACACGGAAATGTTGTTGTAACCTAGCAATGAAAGATATTCCCCAAGAATCGCCATTTTTGTTTTGTCAAGCGACTCCGTAATAATTGGTGTACTTAAATCCAGAACTTCCGGTTTGTCAGTTTCAGAAATGAATTCGTCTGAATCATCGTAAAAAATATACGGTAAACCGAGTTGCGTGTTATTAATCATTTGACGCATCGAATTCTCGTTGTCCTTGTTCGTACGAATAATTTTAGGTCTCATCTGCAAGGTAATATTTACATCCTTTGCGAGTTCCACACGCGCCAACTTTTGCGCATAATATTCGATGATTGGTACAAACGGAGAATAGGTCGCATCATTAAATACCAAAACGCTGTTATCTTCATACCGTACAGTATGGTATCCGTTTGCCGTATTAACATGACGGATTCTGGGAATGTTGTAAATGTTAAATTTACCAGTGTTTGCGGAAGGAAGGGCTACCATGCCTATAACCGGGTTCTCAAAAAACAGACAATTTCCTTTCATAATTAGCGTCTGTTCTATCACTCGTTCTGAAACGGTATCAGGCAAATTATTCCACTTAAAACGGCTAATCGCTAAAACGTATAGATATCTAAGATAATTCCAGTACGTCCAATCTCGATTTACACCGCTCATAATTTTCTGGTCATACCCTACGCCACACAGACCGAGCGGATCACGGCTTATACTGCGTCTCCCCATTTTATCCCTCCTTTCTATTCATTATTTCCATAAGTTCCCACGTTTTCATAATCGTGCCAAAATGTCACGCCGTTTAAAAACATGCTTCTTATGGTATCTAAATGCTCATTCGGTATATTACCATAAATGTTAACGGTATTACACCTTACATAATTGAATCTAGGTCGATTATTTAAATACGGTATTCCGATGCGGTTAGACTTGTAGCCGTAAGCATCAAAGTAGCTTTGCAGTTTAGAACGGAATTCTGGTTTTACAGTATACGCACGTATGATAACATCCAGAGAACCGTTTACTGCCATCAATACCGCTTCACTTCCACCGGAAGAGTTTCCAGCAAGGCCTATCGCACTTTGCATCATATCAATTTTCTGTCTGTCTCTCTCGGATGATTGTTGTTCCCTAACTGCGCTTTGGAACGTATTCGCAATTGCGTTAACAATTCCGCTTGCGTCGCCCTCGTTTGAAACAGCCTGACCAATTCCACTTGCTAATCCAGAAATTGCACCAATAACAATATTTGTACGATTCTGGCTGTGCACTAGATTGTTAGTACTAACTGCTTGTGACTTTGACAAAATGAATTGGTTGTTCTGCACAGGAAATGACGGGAAACCTGAAAAGCTTGTTCCAGCGTTTAGTAAATCACTGTTGTTAATGTTTCCGTCATAGTCATTTGCCGACGCTAATAGTGTACCATCTGGTATGGGACTTCCGGTGATGGAAATAGATAACGTTGCACCGTTTATTAATTCCGGCTTTAAAACAACCTTGTTTCCAGACGGCATCACTATCTCAAAAAAGCTGTACGGGTAACAATATAATTTTTTCTGTGTGTACGCTGGTAACATGGACTGCCAGTTGATATCAATTACACGTTTTCTAGGACTTGTATTTCCGTAGCACACACCGATTCTAAATCCCATGGCACTAGAAAATATCCCTTGTTTTGGAACGAAATCGGCGGGAAAAGGAAACACAGAAATGATAGATTGTGCAACCCACGCATAGTCTGATAAACTTGCGAATATGTCACGCAAACTTGATGTATTTTCGTCCACGAAATAAATACCCGCCGCAGATGGTAGACCGTTTATTTCACAACCGGGCGCACCTTTTATAATCACCTCGTCCGCTGTCCCGCCAGAATTCACAAGGTCTGCTGTGGAAATTATCAAATATGTGTTAACTTCTGATAACGAATCAAGAGTGAATACACTTTCCTGATTGATAACATAATCACCATAATCAACCGGTTCCACAACTGTATTGTAATTGTAAGCATAACCACGCGGTGCATGTTCACGCGCAATGTCGCAATCTCGTATTACTACGTTATTAAAATACGTCTGCCAAGCATCTAAGTGAAAGCGTATCAAAGATGTTTTAGGATTAACATACTCAATGGCATCCACAAAACAGTACATCCATATGCCGTTATACTGTGTGTTTCTGAACCGCATATAGTTAGATGCAAGTAACGTTTCTGCATTGTAGTTTACCTGTAATGCCCTATGCTCACGTATGTATTTAAACGTAAAATTTCCAGCTATCACTTTGCCGTCAAAATAACTGTCTCTAGCAGATTCAGACGCAAAATAAAGTTGACGATTTTCCGCTACTGGAATATAACCCAAAAGCTGGAACACATTTGATTGCATTGCTCTTGTTTCTACATCTGTCATAAAATCCATGTTCATGCACCGCCTTTATTTTCAGCCGCCAGCCGCAGTCACTTTTTTCTCCCCGTGTACGGAGTTATCGAGATACGGCGTAGCGTAAATAGTAAGAGCTCCTTTTTCTTCTGCGCCTACACTCAGCACGCCCTGATCATTCATACGTGTACTGGAAGATGTATTTCCGAGAACAGACCACATTACAGCCTGAGACGGGTTATTTGTTCCGGTTACTGTTGCCGTGTAAACAGAACTTCCACCGGGGGTGTAGGTGTCCGCACCAGCAATCGTTACACTGGTGACTGTCGGAAGAGCCGCAGTTGTAATCGCAATTGCATTATGGAACGGAGAAAGGAAGTAAGTCTGCCATACATGCAACCAGTAATTCCAAGAGAGTTTTTCCCGGTCATAGAAATCATTTGCTTCGAAAAGATTATCATAAATGTTCAAGAATTCTTCATCCGCAATGATAGCGATAATTTCCGGGTGATTCGGAATCTCCGGAATCAGTGTTATTCTTCCAAGAAAACGTGCTTCATCCATATGGAACGCGTATGCTAAAGCCTGTACGCTGGTAACAGCATCTGCCTTTGGAGTAATAAAAAGACGCTGGTCTTCCAGAGACGTTGTATTCATAACTCCTGCCGCATTCATGGAACGAGTAGGAAAACGTAATGTGTTAGACGCAATTCTAAGAGCGGTAAGAAAACTCTTTGCGCTTGCTTCATCGGTCGGTTCGTCGGCATGAACCAATTTAAACTTTCCGCTGTCAACATAATCAACAAACAGAGCAAGTGTGTACGCGAATTCAGCAACATCATTACTGGTGTACATACCATTTATAACTCTGTCTACCAGAGACGCAACACCTTCTTCGGAATAAAAAGCGGCCTGTAAATCTCGTCTCCAAATGGTCTGTTTAAAATAGTCCTCCCGGTTACGGTTGTGGTAGGCAACTTTCAGGTCAGGCTTTTCAGTCTTTAACATTGCCCATGGATCGGTGTCCTCGCCATAAGCATGCGCTGTTGCAATGTCAACCCAGATATCCTCAATCGTATATCCATACGGTATCATACCACGCTTTGCAAAACCGAAGGGATTCGTAAAGTACATTTTGTTTACTTTAGTGAAGGAAACCTTGTTCACCAGAAAGTCGAAGAACCGGTTCATTACAGGTTCATAATTCATCATCGTACCGCCGAACTCACGAATGTTCGTACTTACGGGTTCCGGCAAAAGTCCTTCATATTCTGTGCCAGCTAAACTTGCTCTAAAGTCCGCAAGCAATGCGGGAACATTTGATACTGCATTTTTTACTGCCATTTCTTAATCCTCCTTTAAAGGTTTAGATAGTCCTCAATCTTAATGGTTGGGACTTCTTTCTTTTCTTCATTCTGCACAATATCGCTTATGACTTCTTCCTCAGCAACGCTGGGTTTTGTGAAGTCATTAATGTACTGTGCACGGATTCTGTCGCGGTCACGTTCCACTTCACTGTAATACGCCGCCGCTTCATTGATTGCGGAACCGATAAAAGTTTCGTCGTAGACTTCGCCTTCTTCCAGTTCTGTACCAGCTATCCGTCTTAACATCCTCAAAAGCTTCTCATTCATGCGTCTTTCTCCTTCCCTTATTTCGTCAATCCCACATTTAAAGAAATAGGAGCGTCTAAAAATCGAAATGCGGGATTGCAAGCCGGTATGGGACTGCCAGCGTATTACCGCTTTCCCTCAGCAGTCTACCAAAATTTAAACACTCCTACTCAATATAAGTGTATCATAAATATGACAATATGTCAAGCATTTCTTTTTTGATATCCACATTTTCAAACCACGCTTTTCCGGCATTGTAATAACGCTTGAATGACATAGCCGTTTCGGAAAGCTGGGAGAGTAAATAGGTATCCTCAAAATGGGAGTTCGCATCAAACGCAAATTTAAGTTTGAATTTTTCGTTTGCTTTGCTGGAAAAATAAAGACAGTCCTTGTTTATCCAAACACCGATGTTTTCTGCGGTTCCTAAAACACCGTCGTTTATGGTTATCGTACAGTAGTAATATTTATCTTTGGTTTCCAATTTCCGAACAAACGAATAGGTGTCAAGCATGTATTTATTTGACGATGCAAATTGTACGTAATTTGATTCACTAAAAGCGCGGTTGAAACCACTGGAAAGTAGGGCTTCTTTTGCGGCCTGATTCTCCGTTACTTCTAATACCCAACCATCGCCGCGCAGAAATTTAGTGTCAGATTCCAAACGTTTCTGAATTCCCAAGGCCTTGTAATAAGGATTCAGAATGGAGACATTGTTTCCGCATAAAATGTTACGCACATATCTAGTCTGTTTTCCAAACCCTCTGGCAATGGAATTCTGGATACTTATAAATTTAGAAATCTCATTTTCACAATAATGCTCAGTCTCAGACTGGAACTCGTCCATGAACCGATTTTCCACTTCTATAAAACGTGAGGAAACCTTCTTTATTGTGTCGGCGTTATTAAGGAAGGTGGCAAAACCACATTCCGTGTCATTCAGATACAAAACTTTATAAGCACCTCTCATTTCAGACTTTGCGTGCATTTCAAAATCAGGAGGGTAAAGCTGCGCAATGTCACTAAAAAATGAATTCTCACAGTCAGACAACTCGTAGTTGTATCTGTATTGTAGCATAAATTTACGCTTATTATCGTTCAAAAAATCCTCAAAAATTGTGCGTTTTGCTGAGAACGTTTTTCCGGCTGTACGATTACCTGTTACAATAAATAATTCTGGTGTTTTACCATTCAGGTCTTTCTTGCTTAGCAATCTGGATATGTCATAGTACTTACCCATGTGTTCCTCCTTATATTAAAATAGGGACGTTTTCACGCCCCTAATAATTGCAGATATATAAAAATGTGTTTTTAGATAGCTTTAAGCTGTAAAAATTCTCTGTCTGATTTAGATGTGCCCGACGCAATCTGTACCCTGATAGGGTGTTCTGCGCTAGGTTCTCCAAAAATGTCTACAAGATTCTGAACACAATCGTTTACCGTAGGGGACATAGTTGTGTACATTTCTCCTTCTGCCGTAAACAGTACGGTGCATACTCCCAGTTCCGGTTCCTTTGTGTTCTTTCTCTCGGTTTCGTACTGCACGATATCAGTTACGGAAAACTCATCGCCCACAAAGTCTTGCATCTGTTTACCGTTTACAGTACGCGCATTGTAAAGCATCATTTTGTCGGTAGTGGTGTTAATTAAATCTCTCATTTTCTTTTCTCTCCTTATTTGTCATATTCATTAACATGGTTTACTGGTTATTCCGTTACGCCGAAAGCTTCCTTAATTTCTGCGTCTCCATCTGGTACAACAAAAGAATTCTTAATAAAATCTTCTTCGCTCATGGCTCTTGTCTCTTCTACTGTTGCTGTTCCAAGACAGATAAGCTTGCCCTCATGTTCAGGCCACTTTGCTGTTGCTTCTTTAAGGATTTTCTTTGTGTCCCCCAGCTTCTTTCCGGTAATCTTTTCAGGAAGGGTTACAACCTGACCTGACTGCGTATCAAAATACGCGATTGTAGCTTCTGTGATTTTGAATGTTCTGGTGATATGACCTCTCATATTCTCACCTCCCCTTTCATGCACCTATTGTTTCGTTTTGGTCTATTAACTTGTTACAATTCATTATACCATGTTTTACTGTATTTTGTCAAGCACTTTACCAAAAGATTTCGGCGGCTTGTACGCTTTTTGCTTGTAAAGTGTGAAATCTGCATCCACCAAAAGAATCCCTCCCTTCACTTGCTTCTGCTTTAATTGACTATTTAACGTTAATCCATAATCAAAGCATGAGATAGGTCTTGTAGCAAGCAAATACTGTTTCGTACGGTCTTGCATCCCCGCACATTTAATTTCCCAATGAGGTGTCACTTTTTTATGGTTTTCCTTGCGGATAAATTCACAGTAAGTTTTCTGGCGTATGAACTTTGCGCGGCTCCATTCTGATTCTAATTTCCAGCATAACAATTTTGAGGAATGTTCTACAATTTTGTTTGGTTCACATTTAAACATGTGTAAGCTATCGGTATCCGCATATATAAAGTGGTCATAATTCGCTTGTGCATGAGTGATTGTAAAATAACGTGCGTAAGACGTTACAAAACTGCCTTGCGCTATGGAAAGCGTTTTCTTATTGTGCTCTTCATGCAAAATAAACCTGAGTATTCCATCCTCGTCTAAATACGGCTCCTGATAACTGCTATCATCATTTGTTGCAAGCTTTCCGTAACAGTTGTTCAGGAAAAGCTTTGCTTCTTCTCGTGCCCCACCTTCGGAATTCATTTTCATAGCCATATACTTGTCTATGTATTCGTCAAACAAACCAGCAACAGCATTAAAATAACAACCACTTAAAATCTCAATTTCGTGTATATCATAATGTTCCAAAAATAGCTTATAATCAAGACTGGTTAACGTAAATTCTGCGTATGCTAATTGCAGTATTCCGTCCGCATCGTAATAATATGCATATTTTTTACCGCCAAACTGAACGTCCGAAGATGTTAGCCATTCCGTGGACTTATACATGAGACTATCTTTAATCTGCATCGTAGGCAAATGGTTAGGCTTTATTGTAAACCGTGCTTTTAGTCTCACAAAAAATACTCTATTCTCTTTCAATGCTTCTTCGGGTATTTTATTGCCTGTCCAGAATGTGGGCTTTCCTACAGGGTAAATATTCCCGCTCTTAGAATGCATAACAGATGAATAAAGACTGTTAACATCGTATGTCATACCATCTAGGTCTATCCATTTATTCATATATTTTGGGTTACAAAAACACCATCCACCCCGATAGGAGCGACGTATATATGCGTCTGCGTTTGGGTATTTATAAGCTTGCTCGTCAAGTGTAATTGCTTTAAGGTCTGGATACATTGCATTCCATTGCTCTTTATCAAAGCACTTTTTATATTCGGCTATACAATTACTCCCTATAGTTAATCGTGTATTCCCAGAATCCAGCATAAATTCAAGAGCTTCTTTCAGTACCAAAACATCGTTTATTATGTACTGCATTTCTTCCGGTTTTATCAAACCGCCGGCATGGCGTTCACCCTTATATTCCATTTCTAGTTTACGATGTTTCGTATTAAAAGCTTTTCCCATACGTGCTAGCGTCATTGGCATAAGCTTTGCACTATCTCGTATTTCTATTAATGTCCGTCCTGTGCAGACAGTGATGGAATACCAACGATTCTGGCCTGAAATGATTGCGTCGAATTCACCCTTATAAAGCTTCTCATATGGTTTCTCACGATGATGGAATTTATATCCATTATCCATAAGTGTGTTAAGCAGAAAATTCCCATCAAATTTTACGTTGTGAAAATAAACAATTACTTTTTCTTCACAAAGGTTATGAAAAAACTTAATGAAATCATGAATATTATTATAGACTGTAACAAAATCTGAATACAGTTCTGCAATAGCCGCACTCCATACTTCCGTACTCGTTTGTTGTTTTGTATCATCATCTACAGTTGTCTCAAAGTCGCACGAAAATATTCGCATGATTATACCGTCCTATTCCTCGTCATAAAATTCGTTTTCCATGAATGACCTTTTTTCGTTTTCTGGTACTTTCAAATATGTTAGCATTTCGTTCAATGATGCTTGCAGACGGATTGCGTCATATGCTTCTTTTGCAGATAGCCAATTTCCTTTGCGCTTTCCTTCTTCCAGCATCTGCGCCGCCGCGTCTGCACCATAAGTATTTACGATTCTGTCTATCCAGCTTTTCGCCATATCACGACGGTCTGTAACTCGTCTATCCCAGCGTCCAAAAACATATGACGAAATGATGTCATAAAAATTCTCTAGGATAATGCTGGAAATATCTGGTGCTGTCGCGAACACATCCATGTTTCCGGTTTGCTGATAAAGCTTACGGTCTTGACGGTATCTTTTACGACCTTCTTTAGGAGTGAATATTTCTCCTGTGTTGAAATCAACGTAGGCTGTTGCGTAAGAGCGTCGTTTTTCAGGAGTGAGTTTTTTCAGGCGGTTTATGGAACCGCGAGTAATTTTCTTTGGAATTTTGGGAATTAACTTTTCTGTGTCGTAAATAAAACCACGACGGTTTTCTGCACGTACCCAAGACTGCAAGTTTTTACGGATTCTACGGTATTCTTTTTCTACGGCTGTTAATCGTTTTCTTCTTTTCGGCATGGCTTACTCTCCTTATAAAATTCGTCGGCATCTACAAAACAATGAATTTTAGAATACATCCGGTCTATTAAAGATAGTGCTACGTCTTGCTGGTCACTGTTTACACGTGTTAACACATTTCTTAATGCCAACATAATTATCGCATATTCCTGTCGCGTAAAACCTAGTATCACAATCTTCTTTTTCATTTGTTCACCTCCTTTGTCGCTATACTCTATTATATCATATTTCAGGACATTTGTAAATAAAATACACCTGTTCTATAATGTGTAGAACAGGTGTAACAGTGGACTTAAAAATTGTCTTTTATGTGCTTTATAACTTGTGCAGTTATGGAACAGCCGATTAGATATACTATGAGTGATATTATTGCGGTTAGAGCGATTATGATAATTTCAATCATTTTGGAGTCCTCCGGTATTCTTTTGCCATGGTTAAGAAAGTATCAAATAAATATTGCAAATACATTATCTCTAGTTCACCCTCAGGTTTTAAAACTCCCCGAATATCAGAATATGTTACTCTAAGTCTGTAAGCTTCTTCATATGTTAATTCACCTCCATAAAACAGTAATGAAATGCTTGTTTCTCCTGTTACTGGAATTGGCATAACGGAAACTTCATAGTTGCTAGCTGGTATTATCTCTAGGAATTTGTGGATATCTCTTTTAAAGAATTCCTCAATCTGAAAATTTATATTTGTCATATTTAATCCTCCCATAATGCGGCGTTCTTAAGACGTTCTATATAGTCTGGAAAATAATGCATCATATTATATTCTAGGGCTGTTTCAAAGGTTGACAATGAAATGTATAATTTAGATGTGTCTGTGATTCCATTAATAACATTTGAACCTGTAAAGTGAGAATTAAGAGTGATACATCCGAACTCATTTACATGTGCGGAAAATGTTTCACCCTCGGTTGTTTCTATACAACAGACTCTATCATTACGATAGAGTCTGAGATTATCTGAGCAAGTTTGTTCTATTAACTGTTCCATGATTGATTGAATAGCATCTAAGTTCATTGTATATCCTCCTTTACATGTTCCAAAGATAGTCGTTATAGTGTTCGTATTCATAGTACTCTGGTTCAGATTCATATTCGTCTGCGGGTTCGTCGGGAATGAATTCTTGCTCTTCTGCGTGGATTAGATTGAGTTCGTCAATGTAAGCTTTCAGAAGAGAGTCAGATATGAGAGAGTACTTATAGATAAGAACTTCCTTATTCAGTTGTTTGTTGTATTTTCTTGCGATGAGAACCGCTTTTAATACTAGTTGTTCGTGATTCATTATAACACCTTCCCTCTAAATATTACTTGATTTTCTTTGAAACAACTTACCTCAGCGTCTGGAAAGAAATAATAAGCACGTCTGGCTTTACAAGTTAATGTGTTCTCTGAGTCATCTAATAATTCGATGTAGGTATCTTCATTCCATGCTGAATTGCACATATATAAATCTCCGAATTTTAAAGTAGAAACTTTTGTTATTTCTAAACTTTCTGTTGGTGCTTTTGTTCTTACTGTCATAGTGTCCTCTACTTTTTCATCAACACTTGAATCTGAATATATTACTTTATAACCTATTTCAACTGAATAATTTGTATTTGGCTCTAATCCAGTAACTTTATATGATGTAGCATTTTTGTCTAGTGATATACTCGTTTGTTTTGTACCATCCGAAACTATTGCATATACAACATTATACTTATTTTCTGGGTCTGTTATAGCATAATTTATGTCTAGAGATGTCGTACCTACAGATAAACTATTTAAGGCTATGCTTTTTGTTAAAGATGCTTCATCTTTTTTTCCTGAATTTCCATTATATATGCTTTGGAAACCTGCAGCAACTTTTTGAATCCAGTTATTTAGTGAACCTACCCAAGATGTGTCTTGTTTATTGTTATTGTTATTATTTGATGAATTATCTTTATTTGAATCTGAATCAGTAGATGAACTTTTTACTACAAGATCAAGATCAGAAGCTGTTATTCCTGTTCCATTATCAATAGAAATTTTGATATTAGTTAGTTTTCCAGAAAAAGATGAAGATTGATTTTCAAATTTTAATTCAACTATTTCTTTAGTACCGCTTTCTTCTAAGTTCATGGAATCTACAAGGAGACTACTGTTAATTAAAGATGCATTACCACCATTTTTAACAGTTGCTGTATTACTTTTATCATTTTCTATACCTTCTACAGTTGCTTGAAACCCATTAAATATGGTACCACTTTTTATCTTAGCAGATATCATACATGTTACA
>OLPA01001798.1_pt1 | contig 17149 bp, 18 predicted proteins | sample 1672811 | NCBI WGS metagenome assembly OLPA01 (sample SAMEA3136726, study PRJEB25190) | human gut metagenome | biome: human gut; feature: human-associated habitat; material: faeces | place: Austria | collected 2013
CGGAGTAGCAGCCTTTCAGCGGGGCGCGGCCATTTTTCAAAAGCGCAGCGGCAAGAGATTTCGTCAGCACCTTTTTCTTGGCGGTGAAAAAACGGCTGTTTTTCCAGAGGACAAAGGAACAGGCGCGATTCTCACAGAAAAAGCCCTTCTGCGATTCCGTTACCTCGGCTCCGCAGCGGGGACACTTGCCGACTGCCTCGCGCCCGGAGGGGAACAGAACTTCCGCACCGGGGATGGGCTTGTAGGTCTGCACCAGCTCATTCAGCATGGCAGCGATCCCGTCCATGAAGCTGTCCGGGGCGATTTCGCCGCGCTCGATCTCTTTCAGGCGGTGTTCCCATTCGGCGGTGAGCTGCGGCGACTGGAGCTGTTCGGGCAGGACGGTGATGAGCGCCGTGCCGGTGGAGGTGGGCAGCAGATTTGTGATCTTCTTGGACTTTCTGCGCTCCACAAAACCGGAGGACACCAGCTTTTCAATGATACCGGAACGGGTCGCCGGGGTGCCAATGCCCTTGCGCTCGGCATCATCAGGCATATCCTCCTTGCCCGCGTTCTCCATTGCAGCCAGCAGCGTATCCTCGGTGAAGTGCTTGGGCGGCGTGGTTTTTCCGGTCTTGACCGATGCGGCAGATACGGAAAGCGTCTGATTCTCCGTTACCACCGGCAGCGCAGGCGCTGCCTCTACCTGCTCCTGCTCATAGCGCTTCCAGCCGGGAGTAAGAACGGTTTTGCCCTTGGCGGTGAAGCTCTGACCGGCACAGTCCACCGTAATGACCGTTTCTGCGTAGCGATGTGGTTCATCCACCGCACGAAGCAAGCCCCTTGCCGCCAGCTTCAGCACCTCGCGTTCGCCCAGCGGCAGAGAGGCCATATCTACCTTTTCCGCGCTGATGGTTGGGACGATAGCGTGGTGATCGGTGACTTTTTGGCTGCTGCACACCTGCTTGGCGCAGATGGTCGGCGGCTTCTCCATGCCGCAGACAGCGGCAGCGGCGGCGACAAGGCCGGGGACGCTGCCCTCCATATCGTCGGTCAGATAGCGGCTGTCGGTGCGCGGGTAGGTACAGAGCTTCTTTTCATAGAGCGCTTGGAGATAGTCGAGGGTCTGCTGAGAGGTGTAGCCGAGAATGCGGTTGGCGTCGCGCTGGAGGGAGGTCAAATCGTAGAGCGCGGGCGCTTTCTCAGACTTTTCCTTGCGCTCCACGCTTTTGACCACCGCCGTCTTGCCCTTGCAGGCATTGGCGATAGCGTCGGCGTCCTTTCTGTCCTTCATTCTGTCTGTCGCGGCGGGAAAGCCGCAATCGAGCTGGACGGTGTAGAACGGTTCTGCCACAAATGCGGAGATCTCCGCCTCACGCTGTACCAGCAGTGCCAGCGTGGGTGACATGACGCGCCCAATGTTCAATGTGCGGCCATACGTCAGGGAGAAATACCGTGTGGCGTTGATACCTACCAGCCAATCGGCCTTGGCGCGGCAGAGGGCAGATTGATGCAGGCCGTTATAGTCGCGCCCGATTCTAAGCTGCTGGAAGCCGCTGCGGATGGCATCATCCTCCATGGAGGAAATCCAAAGCCGCAGGATAGGCTTGGAGTATCCCGCAAGGCAGTAGACCGTGCGGAAGATCAGCTCGCCCTCGCGCCCAGCGTCGCAGGCGTTGACCACCTCTGCCACATCCTCCCGGCGCATCAGCTCCCGCAGAATGTCAAACTGCTTCTGCTTTTCAGAGCGGACGATGAAGCGGAACGAGGTAGGAATGATGGGCAGCGCCGCCAGCGTCCATTTGGCATCATCGGCGTTGTAAACGGCGGCGTCGGCCAGCTCTGCCAGATGCCCGAAGCACCACGACACGATGTAACCACCGCCCTCCAGATACCCGTCATGCCTTGATTTAGCCCCCAGCACGGCGGCGATGCTCTGTGCCACAGAGGGCTTTTCGGCGATCACAAGGCGCATGGCGCAGCCTCCATTCTCTTTACGTCACGGTAGCAGGGGCGGATGCAGCTCTGCCCGAAGCGCTTGCAGCCGTAGCAGAAATGTTCCTTGGCAGCGGCGGGAGGGCTGTCCTCCCGCGCCGCTTTCGGCTTCTGCATCATCAGGCGTTCCAGCGGGTTATTGGTGAAATATCTCATGCGTCTGTATCCTCCGTAGTATCCTGTTCCGGTTCGCCCTCATACGGCTCAAACTCGTATTCGTCCTCGTCCTCGCCGTAGTCATAATCGTCCAGATCGGCGCTGCCCTTGGTCTGCGGCTTGGCCTTTTTCTGCTTGAAGAAGTAGAACGCGGCACCGCCGCCCAGCGCGACGATCAGCAGAACAACAAGGATGCCGCCCACGCCGCTCTTTTTCTCCGGTTCCTCGGCGGCGGGTTCTGTCGGCTCAGCGGGGACTTCGGGCTTTGTCTCCTTGCCCACGCACTCGGTCATGTTGACCGCACAGACGGGGCAGGACGTATTGACCGCACCGGCCACGCATTTTGTGGTGCAGGAGCAAGTGGCGGGCGTTTCTTCCTCGCCGGTCAGCGCCATCAGGTCAGCCTCATCCACCTGATTCAAGAAATGGACGGTTTCTTCGCCCTCATCGTCGCGGTCAATAATCATGTAAAACACATTGCCGTTCTTGCTTTCCAGCGTAATGAACTGTTTCCCCGCCTTGGTGCTGGAGCCAATATCGTCAATCAGCGTCAGATTGCCGTCCGGTGTCAGCGCGTCGCTGCCGCCCGTCATGCTGCCGAGAAGGAGCTGCCAGAGGTCGGCCAGCTCTTTTTCATCAAACGGAAGCGTAATGCCGCCGATGCTCACGGTGCTGTCGGCGGCGTCGGTGACAGTCAGATAGCCGCCGTACACATAGCCCACACGGGCGGGCAGCAGGATTTTTACCCAATCGCCGTCCCTGCCGATCACATCGACCACCGTGCCGTTGGGGAGCTGCGTAAACGCGGTGTTGTCCAGTCCCGCGCCGGTGCGGACATTCAGGTTGCCGCCGTTGGTCGTGACCGTGCCGATCTGTTTTGTTTCCTGTGCGTCTGCGGCGCTGCTTTCGGCGGTGGGCAGCGCATCATCAGGATAATCACCGCCGCTGGCAAAGGCGGAAACGGGGAGAATCCCGATGCACAGGAGCATCAGCAGCAGGCTGATAAAAATGCGCGGTGTATTTTTAGTCATGGTTCAACGCCTCCTTTTCCGAAGTGGCCAGTGCAGGCGCGGCCTGCATACGGCGGAACAGCTCGGCAAACTGTTCCATCGTCATGCCGTTCTCACGCACCATGCCGATGATGTCGGTGTCCTCCAACTCACGAATCTGCTTTTCCAGCTCGCGGTTGCGGCCTTGCAGATCAGAAATTTTGCCTTTGTTCTTCTCCAGCTCTCCACGGAGCTTCATAATTTTCGGGTTCATATCGTTCACTCTCCTTTACGGCAAGCGCCCATAGCGGTAGAAATGGGACTGCCAATAGCTTGAATTTAAGTTTGCATAAGAGATCGGATCTCCGCAGTGGATCATCATATTGTTGCCGACGTAGATACCCACATGGCTGACACCGGGGGTATCATACGTTCCGGTGAAAAACACCAGATCGCCCGGTTTGACGTTGGCAGAGGATACGGGCGTACAGATATTGCAAAGTCCCTGCGCGCCCAGCCTGCCCACATCCCAACCGGAATGATTGATGACCCAACTGACGAAGCCCGAACAGTCAAACGAGGTGGAGGGGCTGCTGCCGCCCCAAACGTAGGGGTAGCCGAGATATTTTTCCGCTTCCTTGATGATGGCGGCGAATACCTCATCGTCCAGCGCCTCCGGGGGAATGTCGTAGTCGGTATAGCTGCCCTCCACATACTTGCCGATGTAGCCTGAACCGGGGAACAGGTCGGGACGGTTGCCGAGGGTGGCCATATAGGTGGCGTACATTCCGAGCTGTTCTTCGCTCATAATGTAAACGGGAACATGGGAGAGATTGAAGTTTTCCAGCGTGACCGTGCAGATGTAGTAGTCATACGGCACCTGATAGGTGTCCGTATGGGTGTTGCCGTCCGCGTCCGTCCATGTGTCGGTTTCTGTGCGGTAGCGGGTTTCCACCACCACATCCTCGGTCAAAATGTACTGGCGGTCAAAGAGCATTTGGAGCGTACCCTGCACCTCATCCAGCGTCCATTCCCCTTGATGCAGCGCCGTAATCATGGAAATGAGTACATAGGGGTCATGCTCGATGGTGTCCAGATCAAAGTGGTACTCATCGTAGTCATGGGTGCTTTCGTAGGTGTCGAGGTAGCGCTGAAGCTCTGCTTCCATCGCGCAATACTGCGCTTCCGCGCCCAGCATATCGGCGTCCTGCGACGGATAGGTACTGGCCGCGATCCCGGAGCCGACGCCATCCATTATCACCGAGCAGGAGGACAGGCCGTTGAGCAGAAATGCCAGCATCAGCAGAATTGCGGCGGCAATGGCAAAGCCGCGCCGGTGTTCCCACACATATTTGCCCGCTTTCTCAGCCTTTTCAGCGGCTTTTTTCGCGGCCTTGGCGGTATTCTCTGCCGCCTTTGCCGTAGTCTGCGCCGCCTGATTGTGCTTGGCAGCGGCATACTGCTTCTTAATTGCCTGCTTCTGCTGCCATTTGGAAACGGGATTGCTGGTGGGGCTGTCGATCTCCGCTTTCTTCTGGAGTGCGTCAAGATTGGCCTGTTCCAGCTTTCTCTCTGCACGGATGGCAGCGCGATAGGGCTTGAGCTGATGGGCGCGGTGGGCAGACTGCACCAGCCGCCCGCCGCTCTCCACGGCTTGCTCTACCTTGTGCGCGGCCTCTACGCCTACATTGTCATCCTCGCTCTGCCGCACCTCCCGGTGAACCTGAGAGAGAACAAAGTTGGCGGGGGCATCCTGCACGGCATGGGTCAGCTTTGAGGGCGGCTTTTTCTTATCCACTTCCTCAAAACGGAGCTGCGTTTTGACCTTGCCGGTGGCAGGATCAAAGCCGCGTTCCTTTTTGACCACGGTTTTCTTGGGGATTTTCGCCTGCGCCTTATCCGCCTTGGCCGCAGCTTTTTTTACCCGCTTGATGGGCTTTTCCAGCTTCGGCTCGGCAAGATCGGCGTCGGAAAACTGTAAACGCGGTTCTCTTTTCATGCCGACGCCACCTCTTGCGGTTTGGTGGTCATGACGCGGTACAGCTCGGTGTCCTTCGGGAAGTGGTCAATGAAGGGCAGGATCGTGTTGCCGTAGAACAGCAGCCCCTCGCCCTCGCCGGAGTGGGTCACATAAGAAAGCTGATGCGGCGAAATGTTGAGCTGCTTTGCGAGAATCTGCCGGTCGCCAGCGGCCTGATTGAGCATATAGATGAAATCGCTGTTCTCAAAAATGTTCTCAACCTCGCGGCTGGATAACAGGTCTTTGACATTTTGCGTGATCCCGGTGGGGATGCCGCCCCATTTGCGATAGCGTTTCCAGATTTCGACACTGTACGAAGCCGTCTGTTCCTCCTTCAAAAGAAGATGGAACTCGTCAAGATAGTAGCGGGTCGTTTTATGGGCGGCGCGGTTGATGGTCACACGGTTCCAGACCTGATCCTGCACCACCAGCATCCCGATTTTTTTGAGCTGCTTGCCCAGCTCCTTGATGTCGTAGCAGACGATGCGGCTATTCACATCCACGTTCGTGTGATGGTTGAACACATTCAGAGAGCCGGTGACGTAGATTTCCAAAGCAGTGGCGATGTACTGCGCTTCCTTTTCATCCTGCGCACGGAGGGCGTTATACAAGTCCTCCAGCAGCGGCATATTCTCCGGTTTCGGGTCATTGAGGTAGTCCCGGTAGACGATGCGCACGCAGCGGTCGATGATGGTCTTTTCCACAGGGGCAAGCCCATCCTTGCCGCCGACGATCAACTCGCACAGCGACAGAATGAAGTCGGATTTCAGGCTCAGCGGGTTATCATCGTCGCTGTAATCCAGATTCAAGTCCATCGGATTGATGTAGCAGGGCGAACCGTCGTAGCCCTTGCCGGTGGGCGACAGCTTAATGACCTGTCCGTGCAGGCGCTCCACCAGCGGCGTATATTCGCCCTCCGGGTCACAGATGATGATGTCATCCTTGGGGCAGATGAGAAACGCATTGGTGATCTCACGTTTTGCCGAGAATGACTTGCCGCTGCCGGGAGTGCCTAAAATCAGGCCGTTGGGATTTTTCAGCAGTTTCCGGTCTACCATGATAAGGTTGTTGGACAGGGCGTTGATGCCGTAGTACAGCGCCTCCGAACCGCTCTGGAACAGCTCCTGCGTGGTAAAGGGGACGAAGATTGCCACGCTGGAGGTGGTCAAGCCCCGCTGAATCTCGATCTGATTCAGCCCCAGCGGGAGACTGCTCATCAGTCCTTCCTCCTGCTGAAAGTCCAGCCGGGTCAGCGCACAGTTATACTTCTGCGCAATGCTGGAGGTCTGGAAGATGTTGTTGTCGAGCTGCCGGGGTGTGTCCGCTGTGTTGAGAATGAGGAAGGTCAGCAGAAACATTCGCTCGTTGCGGGACTGCAAATCCTGCAACAGCTTTTTGGCTTCTGCGCCGTAGGTGGCAAGGTCGGATGGGATAATGTCCATATCGTACCCGGCGCGGACGGCCTTCTTCTGTTCCTCGATTTTGGACTTGTCGAGATCGGTGATCTTGCGCTTGACGGTCTTGATGGCGTTGACCTGATCCACAGACTGCACATGGAGATTGACAAGGACGCTGCTCTCCATATCCAGAAAATCGGCCAGCATCCGGTCATTCAGCTCCGGTGCCAGAATCTGCACGAAGCTGATCGCACCCAGCTTTTTGCCCATGCGGAACATCCTGCCGGTCTTGAACTCAAAGGAGCTGGGCGCGATAAAGTCCTTGGTGGACAGCCCGGAGGGAGCCAGCCAGTCCCACGAGAAGCGGAACGGTTCCTGCTCGTCCATCCGCAGGATGTCGTGCATAACGTGCAGGCGCTCGAAGCCGTTCAGCGGCGCAGCCACAACGCCCAACCGCTTGAAGTTGTTCAAAAGGTCGGTTTCGATGCGCTCCAAACGGGGCTTGGCGGCGCGGAGGTTGTCGGCCTCAACGCCGAACGTGAGATACTTGGTCTTAATCAGGCCGTTGTTGCCGCGGGCAAGCTGGTTTTGCAGCATACCGGCGTACTCGGCGCGGATGCCGTCAAATTCGTCTCCGCAGGGCGGGATAGAAATGCTCCGTGCAAAGGTTTCCTGCGAAGCCGAGAGGTTCACAAAGGAAAGCTGGAATTGCACGGAGCTGTCAAAGTAGTTCAGGAAATCGCACCACGCCTCAAAGATGGCGGTCTTGTCCTCATTCTGCGAGAGCTGGTAGTTGATGTCCTGATACTGGATCGTTTTGGTGTAGCGCGTGTCGGTCACACGGCAAATGCCGTCCGGCCACATACGCTGATACGGGATGCTGTCCTGCGCCGATTTTTCTTTCTTATCCGTTCGGTTCGCTCTTGCGATGGCGGCTTCGATCTGTTTTCGTTCGGCGCGGGTCAGCTTTTTCTTTTCGGACAATTTGATACACCTCCCGGTCTAACTGGTTTTGCCGCTCCAGAACGGCATAAAAATTGTTGGTCTTATACGGACGCTGCTTCGGCCGCTGGAAGCACACACGGTAGATGTTGCGGATGACGACCTCCAGCGGCTGACCGTTCTTTTCATACATGGCGAACAGCATGGCCGGGATCATCACCACCATCATCACCATGGCGGCGGGGCTGGTGCCGATGCTTCCCTTGAGCAAGAAGAAAAGCGGTACGCCGATGAGCGCGCCGCTTCCGAAGCAAATGAGCTGCCGTTTCGTGAGATTGAACAGCACCTTGGTCTTTACTTTGGTTAAGTCCTTTGGGACATTGACATAGGCCATAGAAATCCCCCCTTTACAAGAGCTTTTCATATCGAAGTTTCATCTGCGCCGGATACAAAGCGGAGGCGGGCTTACGGCTGCCTGTCCAGCATTTGCCGCCTGCCATGCCTGCGCAGCTCCAACCAGCGGCGCGGAGACTGCTGCCGCTCTCGCTATCCAGTGTATAGGTGATGATTTTGCGGTATCCCATCGCCTTTGCCGCCCGCGCGGATGCGGCATAAAGGATGCTGCAAGCGTTCTTCTCACCAGTGGTGCAAAGGCGATTGACCTCCAATGTCCAGCCATCATCCAGATACCGGCTTACCGGACGGCCTACGATTGCAACACCGACAAGCTCTCCATCCTTGGCACAGCCGATGGAAAACTTATGCCCCGCAGTTGCCTTATGGTGCCGGTGATGCGCATTGACAAATGTGTTCGCTGCTGCAAGGGTAACGGGCGTGAGCGTCAGCATGGTATCACCCCCGTTAATGCGCATTGAACACGGACTTGGCAAGGCTGCTCGTTTTGAACAGGCAGAAGCACAGCAGCACCGTGTAGCCCATGCAAGTCCAGATGGCGTAGATGATGTCATCCACAAGCGCGATGTTCTGCACCAGAACGGCGTAGATGGCAACGCAGACGATAATCAAGAACGCTTGGAAGCCCAGCGCCAGCAGGGAGCGGATGTAGTTTTGCCCCATGCCGCCCCATTCCTTGCCCATCATGGTCGCCATTGGGATGGGGGCAACAGAGGTGACGAGATATATTTCAATCATTCTTCCGAATGTGATAATGAAAATGCAGATGGTCAGCGCCCACATGGTAATGCCCACGAACAGCGATTGGAACCACAGGCCGAACAGCGGCCCCAGCTCCATTTCCATCAGCCGATCCTCAATGCCCACCATGACGCTTGAAATGTTGATGCTGGTGTCGCCGATAATCAGCCCGGAGGCGCTGGCAACGACGCTTTGGGCAGCGTCGAACACGCCCATCACAATCGCCCATGTGTTTGTTACGATCAGGACAGCGGCAGCGGACTTGAACGCCCACTTGAAGAATATCCATGTGTCCATGTCGTTGAGGTTATTTTTGTCGGTAATGAGCTGGATCAGCTCCAGCGTCATCACAAAGGCGAGAATTGCGCCTGCGATGGGGACGATCACGGTTTCCGACAGGTTTTGTATCATGCTGAAAATGCTGCCGTTCCATGCCTGCGGCGATAAGCCCACCTGACCGGAGATCTCGGCAACCTTTTGATTGGTTGCATCGAACATCCCGGACAGATTGCTCACGATACCGCCGATGAGCATTTCTTTCAGCCATTCCGTGATCTTATCCCATAAGAAATCCATAGGGTTGCCCTCCTTTCGGGAGGATGCCGCCCGAAAGCGGCACCCTCCGTGGATTTACGGGAAGCAAACGAGCTGCCGATTAGCCGAACAGACCGGACAGCAGCGGCACGAGGGTAATGCCAATCAAAGCCACCCCGCCACCGGCCATCAGCTGCTTCATGCCCTGAGATTTAGCACCAGATAGCCATAGGTAAGCATTTGATATGATCTCCAGCTTTTCCCCGGCTCCACACCGTGCGTGCAGCTTTCACCGCACACGGCGTTCCATCGAATTTGGTCATACAGGGCTTGCGACACTTTGTGTGTGCTTCTTTTGCCAAATTCGACTTGTGGCCTTTCCTCCACCGTTTACTTTTTCACGGCTTCATAGGTACTACGCCACTACTTTCACTGAAACAAAGAATGGTTATTGCCTTCTCACGAAGGTATTCCCATCCACCATCTCGCAGCCTTGCAACAGGCTAAATGTTTTCAGCTTCCTGCGTTCCGATATTTCTATCATAGGCCGCATTTAGGTTCTTCCTCTAAGCCTGTATTCAATTCTTTACGAATCGTGCCGCCTGTAACGGCACATGGACTTTCATAACAACCATTTTTACTTGTCCACGAATACCTCCGTATAAGGAGTACCACCGTTTCGATGGTATCAACGTTTAGACTTGTACATTCAGAAGTTCGTCAGTATTTCCATACATACTAACCATGTGCGGCTGACACCCGGCATATAGGATGCACTATCCACCTCTGGACAGCTTTCGGTTTCGGCCTTGCGGCCAAAACTACGGCATCTCTCTGCCGACTTCACCGAGCTTCTGACAATCGGCGGTTGCGCGCCTATGCCAGTCGGAGTATTAGTGTGGACGCTTCGGGACGTTACCCCCTCATTTCATCCATCGAAATATCAGTTCTCCAAGGTTTTGGGCTTCATTCGTCCTTCGACCTGTGCCTGACCTTTTCAGTCAGGAACGCATCGCACGGTTGTCGTTGCCGTAGCCCTCCAGCAGATTGATCGCACCCCAAATGCCGAGGCCAGCGCCCAGCGCCACAACGAGGGTCTGAAGAACACCAACAGCAGAATTAAAGAAAGCCATAAATAGTACCTCCGAAAAATATGTTTTAGATTTTGGAGGGTACATTTCTTCCACGAAGTTTCATCGAGTCGTTGTCAAAACAGGCTGCCGCCGTCAGGCGACAGGTTCACCGGAAAGGTCTGCCTGATACACCTCAACTGCATCATCCGGCTTGAGCTTGAGGCGATGGGACAGAAAACGCTCTATGTCAAAGGCGTATTTCTTGTCATAATCCGCTGTGTAGCGGTAGAGGGGATGCTTGGTGAGATCATATTTGTTGGACAGAAACGGGCGGACGCCGCGAAGCTGCAAGATGCACTTGCCGCCATCCAGCACGGCAAGCTCATCCACGCTCATCAGCTCCTTGCCCAATTTCTGATAGTTCAGCGAATGGGAAACCTCGCGGCCACGGCTCTCGCCGGTGTTATAGCTGTCGATGGTTTCCTTGCCCAGCGCCGCCGCCAGCTCTTTCAGCGTACCGGGTTCCTTTCCACCCAAAAAGATGGAGCAGTCCATGTTGCCGATGATCGTATCCGCGCTGTCTTTATACAGGGCTTTGAGCTGGCTCTGTGCCTGCAAGACAAGGCAGCAGGAGATTTCTCTGGAACGGATCGTCGCAACCAGCTTTTCAAGTCTCGGTATCTGGCCGATATTCGCGGCCTCGTCAATGAGGCAGCGGACGTGAACCGGCAAGCGCCCACCGTACACATCGTCGGCTTTTTCACACAACAGGTTGAATAGCTGGGTATAGCACATGGAAATCAGGAAATTGAAGGTATCATCCGTGTCGGACATGATGATAAACAGGGCGGTTTTTCGGTCGCCCAGCGTATCCAGTTGCAGCTCGTCATAGGCCGTCAGTTCCCGTAGCTCCTGAATGTCAAAGGGCGCAAGCCGTGCGCCGCAGGAAATCAAGATGCTCTTAGCTGTCTTGCCGGCACTTAGCTTGAATTTGGCATATTGGCGGACGGCGAAGTGGTCTGGCTTGCGCTTTTTCAGTTCCTCGAACATCAAATCCACCGGATTTTTGAAGTCCTCATCGTCCTCACGCACCTCCATCGCATTGATAAACTCAATGAGCGTAGAGAAATTCTGTTCCTCCACCGGGGCCTCATAGTGGATATAGCCGATCAGGGCGCAATACAAAAGTGTCTCCGCCTTCAGCCAAAAATCGTCCCCGCCCTTGCCTTCGCCTTTGGTATTGGCAATCAGGGTGGTAACGAGCTTCAGGATGTCCTTTTCGCTATGGATGTACGCGAAAGGATTATAGTGGAGCGACTTCTTGAAATTGATAGTGTTCAGTATCTTGATGCGGTAGCCGTTGCGCTGCAACAGTTTCCCGCACTCAATGACGATACTGCCCTTGGGGTCTGTGACCACAAACGAGGTCGGGTATGCCTTGGATGTGCATTGCATCAGGTTTGGTTTGAGCCAGAAGCGGGTCTTGCCAGAGCCAGAGCCGCCGATAATCAGCACATTTTTGTTGCGGGCATACTTGGGATTCTTGGGACGGTTGCTCATCATCAGGCTTTCCGTCTGCGTCAGAATGATGTTGTTCTCAAACACCGGATCGACAAAGGGCTTGATGTCCTCTGCCGTTCCCCAGCGGGCAGAACCGTACTCCACATCTTTCCGGTACTTCTTGGCGTTCTTGCCTCTGACATAGACAGCCAGCCGCAAAGCAGCGCCGCAGAGCAGGCCCACCAATAAATCCTGGGGATGAAAGCTGGGGAATGGAGAAGCAAACGCCGCTGCAAAGCCTTCCCCGATATGGAGCAGCTTTGCCGAAGCATCCGTCCCCGCAGCGAGGCGGTACGCCTGACCCAGCTTGGAGGCATACAGACCGATGAGCAGATAGGGCAGATTGAGAATCAGCAGCTTTTTGATATTTACCTGTTTCATCGTTCCAGCTCCTTCCGTCTTGTTCTGTCCGTCACCGCATTTTTCACAAGGGCCTTGAATTTCTCCAGCTTACCCAGGACGGATTCCCGGCGCTCCGCCTTTTTCACCTTAACAGCGGTGAATTTCTGAAAGGCGGCGGTCATGTTCGCCTCGTTGGGGGCCTTGAAAAATATCTGGTAGTGGCCTTTCTCCGTCTTAAAGACGGTATAGCGGACACCATGCTTCCTTGCGATACGGTCAAAGTCCCGCAGGCTTTTGTCCTGCACATCCACCTGGCGCATATCGCCATGCTCCTGTTGCAGTTCATCCATGCTGATCTTGCCGAAGGGTTTTACGCCGGGACTGTCACGGCTGGCTTGCAGCTTTTTCTCCTTGCGGTGAGCCAGGTATTTGCTGAGAGCAGCCTTTAAGACGCGCCCGGTAAACTTAGTCGTATTGATTCCCAGGGTGAGCGTCCTGTTTTCAACTTCTTCCTGCATTTCTCATCACTCCTTTCCGTCAGATTTGCAGGGTAGCGGTGATTCTAAGGCGGAACCACCAAACGCTGGAGAAGATATTTCAGTATCATGTGGGCCTCCCGCTTAATCCCATATTTCAGGAAACAGCTCCATCGAGGTTTTGTCCGGCTGTTCCAGTAAGGGGAAATGAACTTCTTGCAGATACCGGGCAAGCTCCATGACCTGTCCTTCCTGGGGAGGATTGTAGCTGCAATGGTACAGATCATCGTCCCGTCCATACCGCTCATTCCGCCAGCAGTTGATGTGAACGCCGGTTCCGACCTCCACTTCACAATGGCGTCTGCCATTCTGGATATGGAAATAGATGCCCCCTGTGAAAAGCGCCTTTTTGAGACGACAACGCGGAAACAAGGGTTTGAGCTTTCGATACTCTGCATCCATCAGGCCCTCAAAGAGCGCCATCTGTTCTACATGGGTCAGTTCCATTACTTTCCGCCTCCTTCCTCGCGGCCCTGGCCCTTGACCATGAGAATCCCGTCCAGGGTAGTGGCGGTGATCCGCAGCCGTTCCGCAACGGCAATGTCGTTCTTCATGTTCTCGTCCACGGTGTTTCCGCAAACCACCAGCACATGAGAGCGCCGGAGAAAGTCGCGGGCCATGTCGATGCCGTCCTTATGCTCCTGGGGGATGCTGTCCTTCAAAAACAGCGGCAGGCACAGAAGCGGGCAGACCGGCGAAAAGCCAGCGTCATAGACCGCGCGGCAGTACCGGGCGGCGGTTTCAGTGTTTTCAAACTCGTTATCGCCCCAGGGGGCGGTGATGTACGCTAATGGGCGTTTCATAGGCAAAATCCTTTCTCCCGGCATCCGGGCATGAAAAAAGCAGCTCGTCAGGAGCCGCCGTACATATCGTGATTCACCAGCGCGGTGTAGTAGTTCCCGATGGTCGTGGGCGCGTTGAACAGCGTTGCCAGCAGATATTGCTTGATGTTGCGGATTTTCGTTGTGTTCTGCTTCATGCAGTCCATGACAAAGTGGATATGCTCGCTGTTGAGCTTCAAAAGCCGGGACTTCACAACCTCATGGGGGAAGTCGCTGCCAGCTACCCGTGTATATTTCCGCTTGGCACAGACCGTCTCCACCATGATCTCAACGATCTCGTCCAGGTCATCGGAATATGGCCCGACCTCCCGCTTTAGAAAGTCATACTCGATGTTCTCCAGAATCAAAGCCCGATAACTCTCTATCTCGCTCATAGGTGCCGCTTCCCTTCGTTTCGCTTCCGGCGGGTCTCCCGCCGCATCTTCACGGAAAGGAATCGAATCGGTACTTGATCCATAAGTAATTGATTTTTGAGTATTAGATTCTTTAGTATTTAATTCTGCGGGCATTTCCAGATATGGCGTATCCATATCCGAGGGAACCATATCCGGGTTTTCCGTATCTGGTGAATCCGTACCCGGTGCAGGCGTATCTGGTGTGCTGTCCTCCCTGGGGTGGGGCCGCTCGTAAATGATGTACTCCGTATCGGTAATACGGCCATTCGCGCCGCGAAGCTGCCTGCGGACGATATAGCCAGCAGTTTCCAGCTCTTTCAGCGCGGAGCCGATGGCATCCACGCCCTCCTTGCAGATAGCCGCAAGGCCCCTGGTGGTATAGTTCCACTCATCCGGGAGGGACAGGATCATGGATAGCAGCCCCTTAGATTTCAGGGTCAGGTTCTTATCCCTCAAGTGATAATTTGACATAACGGTGTAATCGCGTGTCCGTTGTACGCGATAGACAGCCATTGACTTCACTCCTTCCTCTGTTCAATACATAACAAAAGCCGCTGTCAGCAAGGACGCGGCTCAGACTTCGTAATAATCAATCCCTGATGCATCAAAGGGATGCCTGCTAAAATCTTCAAAAAGATCAATTACTTCCTCTGGTGAATAATCTTTCCAGTCTTTTTCCTCCATAAAATGATGAACAGTACGATAGCTCGTGTAATAGCCTTCCGTGGCAGAACGGTACTGAACCGTCACTACTGACAGTTCTACAAACCTGGCATCCTCCAACAGCCACAGCTCCCGGAGATAATCGGTTTCGACTTCAGTAGAATGATGTCGTATCGTTCTGCTGCAAACCTTATAACCTCTCTGCGGGAACAGCACCGGCCCTCGATATGTAAACGCCGCATCATCTGTTCCGTGAGTTTGGTAGGCAAGAATTTCCTCTGCGCGATAGCGCAAACTCTGAACCGCTGTCTCCAAATTCACCCGTTCCAATGATCTTTTCAAATCTTTCTTTTTCGGGAACAGAAAAGAATATACTTCCCTGATTGCGGCACACGTTTCTTTTCCTCTGAACATCTCATTTCCTCCGTTTCTTTTTTTCATACAGGATATGGCCCTCGATAATATGGGCATATCGCTTGATGCGGATTTCCTTGCGGCCCTGGCTCTCCAATGCTTTCTGGAAGTCTGCTTCACTCAGAAACAGGCGCATTTCATCACCGGGACTGCCGTAGGGATTTCTCCGCTTGCGGACAACAAACTCGATCATCCGGCTGGTGCTGTCTTGGAACCGCTCCACAGCCAGAATGTCATGGCCCTTTAACTCCCTGATGGGAGGGGTATCATTCATAGCAGCTCCTTTCTCAGCGTTGATGCTGTTGCTGGCGTTTCCGCTGCCATTGCTCCAACAGCTTGATAATGGTTTCCTCCATCCGTTTGGGCGTATAGCTCTTGGGGAAGTATTTTCGCAAGGTGTCGGAAGTGAAAGTGACCTTATCCAGATCACCTTTCTTTTCTTCCGACATAATGGCAAGCATCGTATCCTCCGTCAGCTTTCCTTCCTGACTCAACTTCTTCATGCGCTGGGCCTGGGAAAGAGAGGGGGTTGCCTGCTCATAGTCCATCGTCTCAACAAGCTGGGCCTGTTCCTCTTTGGTAAGGAAAGAAAGCTCATAAGCTGGATTGAACGCGATCTTTTTCTCATCGACCATATCCAGCAGAGGCGGGATCAGCTCGGTCAGGCGGATGTAGCGTTGAACCTGACGTTGGCTTTCTCCAGCTTGTTCCGCCACAGCCTGAATTGAAGTCTGCGACTTCTCGCCAACTTGGCGAGAAGTTAAATCTGAGCGTTCTCCCTGATGTTTTATAGCCTCCAACTTCATTTTATAGGCAAAGGCCCTCTCACTTGGAAGCAGGCTTTCTCGTTGCAGGTTGCTGTCAACCATAATAATTGTGGCAGCGTCATCGACCAGATCACGGACAATTACCGGCATGGTCTCTTTTTCTGCCAGTTCACTTGCTCTGTGCCGTCTGTGTCCGGCCACCAGTTCATAACCACCCTCCGGGTCAGGGCGGGCAATTGCTGGAACCAGCACACCATACTGCTTGATACTGTCTGCGGTTTCCATCATTGCTTCGTCATCCTTGACTTTGAATGGATGCCCTTTGAACGGGTGCAGTTCCGACAACGGGATTTCTACTACTTTTTCTCTCTGAGCATCGGCACGGCTCTCCTCCGTAGAAAACAGATCATCTACCGATGCCAGCTCTACTTTTTTCGCGCTGCTTTTCAAGTTTCAACACCTCCTTCGTCAGATTTCGATACCCCTCTGCCACCTTGCCGCCAGGGTCATGGGCGAAAATACTTTTTCCCTCTGCGCTGATTTCCTTTGCACGGACAGAGTGTGGAATCTCCGTTCCAAAGACTTTGATTTTACTTCCATAGGTGTCCCGCAGCAAAGCAGCAATCTCTTTGGCAAAGTTGGTGCGGTTATCCACCATCGTCAGCAGGATACCGTCAATCTGGAGCTTTGGATTGATCTGCCGTTTTACCTTGCTGACCGTAGATAAAAGCTGTTCCAGTCCTTTGGCGGGCAGATACTCTGCCTGAACGGGAATTATGATCCTGTTCGCAGCCGCCAGCGCATTGACCGTAAGCATCCCCAACGAGGGCTGACAGTCAATCAGGATATGGGAATATTGTCCCTTCAGTGTGTCCAGATATTGCCGTAAAATCGTTTCACGGCTCATGGCGTTTACCAAAGAAACCTCCATACCGGAAAGCTGAATATCCGCAGGCATCAGGTCAACGCCTTCTGCATGATGCAGAATACCTTCTCCGGGGCGTATAGGCTGATCCATCAGAATTTTGCCCATTGCATCCGACAGTGTAAATGGCAGCTTGTCTGGTTGCGGATTTCCCAAGCTGATTGTCAGGCTTCCTTGTGGGTCCCCGTCGATCAGAAGCACTTTCTTTCCGGCCTGTGCCAGACCTATTCCCAAGTTCGCACAGGTTGTTGTTTTGCCAACGCCGCCTTTCTGGTTGGCGATGGCGATGATTTGTGTGTTCATGACTTCACCTCATTTCTGATTGTTGCTGTTGTTTCTGGAAATAGAAAAAGCCGCCACTTCAAAATCATAAAGTGACGGCCCTTTCTAATGCCGGAATCTCTGAAACAAAAAAAGCACCCAGTTATTTGTTACTGAGTGCCTGCATTAGAATCGTATTTAATT
>OLPA01001803.1_pt1 | contig 17126 bp, 12 predicted proteins | sample 1672811 | NCBI WGS metagenome assembly OLPA01 (sample SAMEA3136726, study PRJEB25190) | human gut metagenome | biome: human gut; feature: human-associated habitat; material: faeces | place: Austria | collected 2013
GACGGCGGGATCAGATTCTCTAACCTCTGCAAAATCTCCTTGTTATACACCAGAGGTCTTCGCCGCCTCGTCCGGGTCGTGGGCAAGCGGCGCGGTGAGCATGCTCGCCTTTGGCGCGGGCACGTGCGTCTTTATGCTGCTGTTCGGCCTGCTCGGGACGTTTCTCCCGAAGCGGTACAACAAATATCTGCTCAAGGGCAGCACAATCCTCATCGTCGCCCTCGGGCTGATCCTGATGACCAAAGGCATCCGGCTGCTTGCCTGACGGCAAGCACAAGCGGCGCGTCCGGTTTCGGACGCGCCGCTTGGTTTCTCAGATTTTCCGGGGAGATCATTTTCCCGCCTCGGTCTCGCAGTACAGGCAGCGGTAGACGCGCCGCTCCCGATCCGTGAGCACGAACTCCTGCGGCAGCTCGCGCTCGGTCGAGGTGATGCAGCGCGGATTCTTGCATCGCAGCACGCCGCGGATGCGCTCGGGCAGCTTGAGCGTGCGCTTTTCCTGCAGCTCGCCGCCGCGGATGATGTTGACCGTGATGCTCGGATCGACGTAGCCGATCAGGTCCCAGTCGAGCTCCATCTCGCCGTCGATCTTGATGATGTCCTTGCGGCCGAGCTTTCCGCTGGTGACGTTTTTGAGGATGGCAACGGTGCAGGCGAGCTTGTCCAGACCGAGGATCTGGTAGAGCTCCATGGCCTTGCCGGCCGTGATGTGGTCGATGACGATCCCGTTTTGAATCGAATCAATAAGCATAACGTTTCTCCTCCCGTCAGTCGATGCCCAGCAGCTTGAGCATGAGCGCCATGCGGATATAGCGGCCGTTTTTCGCCTGCCTGAAGTAGCAGGCGCGCGGATCGTTGTCCACGGCGGCGGCGATCTCGTTGACACGCGGCAGCGGGTGCAGGATGCTCATGTCGGGCTTGGCGGTCTCGAGCTTATCCGGCGTGAGGATATAGCTGTCGCGCAGGCGCAGGTAGTCCTCCTCGTTGAAAAAGCGCTCGCGCTGCACGCGGGTCATATACAGCACGTCCAGCTCCGGCATCACGGCCTCGAGCGACGTGGACTGCGTATAGGGAACGCCGGTCTTTTTGAGATACTCGTCCTTCACGTAGCGCGGGAGCTTGAGCTCCTCCGGGGAGATGAGCGCGAAGCGGATGCCCGTGCAGCGGCTCATGGCGGCGACGAGCGAGTGCACCGTGCGGCCGAACTTCAGGTCGCCGCACAGGCCGATCGTCAGGTCGTCCAGCCGCCCCTTTTCGCGGTAGATGGTCATGAGGTCGGTCAGCGTCTGCGTGGGGTGGTTGTGTCCGCCGTCGCCCGCGTTGATGACCGGGACCTGCGCGTGCATGGAAGCGACCAGCGGCGCGCCCTCCTTGGGATGGCGCATGGCGATGATGTCGCTGTAGCAGCTGACGACGCGCACGGTGTCCGCGACGGTCTCGCCCTTGGAGGCAGACGAGCTCTCTGCCGAGGCGACGCTGAGCACCTTGCCGCCGAGCGAGAGCATCGCGCTCTCGAAGCTCAGGCGCGTGCGCGTGGACGGCTCGAAAAACAGCGTTGCGAGGATCTTCCCGTCGCACTTGTGGGCATATTGCTCGGGGTGCTCCATGATCGCGCAGGCGGTGTCGATGAGCTCCATGATCTCCTGCGGGGTCAGCTGCATAATGTCGATCAGATGCTTCATATCACGCCTGACTTTCTGCTTGGATCCAGCTCTCGTCGGAGGGGTTTTCGCGGAAGGCCAGCAGCCGCGCGACGTCGGCCTCGGTGATGTAGCCCTCCTGTGCGCCCGTGCGGGCGACGGTGTCCAGATCCGTGAGGCTCACGTTTCTGACCTGCGCTGCGGCGAGCCGCTCCACGCCCTTTTTCATGCCGTAGGTGAAGATGCTCACGACGCCGAGCACCTCCGCGCCGGCTTCACGCAGCGCGTCCACCGCGTCGAGCACGCTGCCGCCGGTGGAGATCAGATCCTCGACGACCACGACCTTCTGCCCCGGGACGAGCTTGCCCTCGATGCGGTTCTGGCGGCCGTGATCCTTGCTGCTCGAGCGGACATAGCCCATCGGCAGGCCGAGCAGATGCGCGGCGATGGCGGCGTGGGCGATGCCGGCCGTGGCCGTGCCCATGAGCACCTGCACCTGCGGATACTCGCGCCTGACCGTCTCGGCGATGGCGCGCTCGACCAGATCACGCGCCTCGGGCGCGGTCAGGATGAGGCGGTTGTCGCAGTAGATGGGGCTCTTGATGCCGCTGGCCCACGTGAACGGCTCCTGCGGGCGCAGGAACACCGCCTCGATCGAGAGCAGGCTGCGCGCAACTTCGTGTTTGATATCCATAGCAGTTCCTCCTGTTGAAAAAGTCTCTGATCCGGCGCTCAGCCGACGAACGCGGCCACGCACCGGCGATAGGCGGCGACGGGATCGTCCGCCTGCGTGATCGGGCGGCCGACGACGATGTAGTCCGAGCCGATCTCCCGGGCGCGCTCCGGCGTTGTGACGCGCTTCTGGTCGCCGCTCTCCCCGTCGGCAAAGCGCACGCCGGGCGTCACGGTCAGAAAGTCCGCGCCGCAGCGCGCATGGATGCTGCCCGCCTCCAGCGGGGAGCAGACCACGCCGTCAAGACCGGCATCGCGCGCATTGCGTGCATAGTGCAGCACGACCTCGTCGATCGGCGCGTGGATGAGCAGCTCCCGGTCCATGCGCTCCTGATCCGTGGAGGTCAGCTGCGTCACGGCGATGAGCAGCGGGCGCGTGCCGTCCGGCCGGGTCAGTCCCTCGAGCGCGGCGCTCATCATGGCCTTCGTGCCGGCAGCGTGGAGGTTGATGATATCCACATCCAGCGCCGAGAGCGCGGCCATCGCCTTTTTCACCGTGTTCGGGATGTCGTGCAGTTTGAGATCGAGAAAGATCCTGTGGCCGCGCGCGTGGATCTGGCGCACGATGTCCGGCCCTTCGGCATAAAACAGCTCCATGCCGATCTTCACAAACGGCTTCTCGTCCTGAAAGAGATCGAGAAATGCGAGCGTCTTTTCCCGGCTGTCAAAATCCAGCGCAATGATAACGTCCTTACCCATGATGTGCTCCTCCTATGATGTCCTTGAGATTGTCGATGCCGAAGCGCGCCATCGCGTCCGGCAGAGTTTCAATGATGTGCTTGCAGGCATACGGCTCGACCAGGTTTGCCGCGCCCACACCGACCGCCGTCGCGCCCGCGAGCATCAGCTCCAGAACGTCCTGCGCGTTCGTCACGCCGCCCATGCCCACGATGGGAATGCGCACCGCCTCGTACACCTGATAGACCATGCGCACGGCCAGCGGGAACATACCGGGGCCGGACATGCCGCCGGTCCGGTTGGCCAGCAGCGGGCGGCGGCGCGCAAGGTCGATGCGCATACCCGGCAGGGTGTTGATGAGGCTCACGCCGTCCGCGCCCGCGTCCTCACAGGCCTTGGCAACGGCGGCAATGTCCGCCGCCGTCGGCGAGAGCTTGAGGATGATCGGCTTTTTCGTCACGGTGCGCACCGCGCGCGTCACCTCCGCCGCGGCCGACGGCTCCGCGCCGAAGGCAGCGCCGCCGCCGTGGACGTTCGGGCAGGAGATGTTGACCTCCAGCCAGCCGACCTGCGGCTGCGCGTCAAGCCTGGCGCAGACCTCGGAATATTCTTCCACGCTGAAGCCGCTCACATTCGCCATGACCGGCTTGTGAAACACCTTTTTCAGCTCCGGCAGCTCGTGCGCGATGACCGCATCCACGCCAGGGTTCTGCAGCCCCACCGCGTTGAGCATTCCGCCGGCATACTCGGCGATGCGCGGCGTGGGGTTGCCGAAGCGCGGCGCGCGCGTCGTCCCCTTGAAGGAGAACGTGCCGAGCATATTGATGTCATACAGCTGCGCAAACTCCTGCCCGTAGCCAAACGTGCCGCTGGCCGGGATGATGGGGTTTTCCAGCTCGATCCCGCAGAGCGTTACGGCTGTTGCGGCCATAGGATCTCCTCCTTTGTGAACACGGGCCCGTCCTTGCAGACGCGCTTGCTGCCGTGCGTCGTTTCGCAGGTGCAGCCCATGCACGCGCCGAAGCCGCAGCCCATGCGCGCCTCAAGGCTCAGCTGACCGTCGAGCGGCGTCGCGCTGCACAGCGCCTGCAGCATGGGCATCGGCCCGCAGGCATACACATAGGTGCCACCCTCGGGCAGCGCGTCGGTCACGAAGCCGCGCGCGCCCATGGTGCCGTCCTCGGTCACGACCGTGACGGGGATGCCGAGCGCTTCAAACGCATCGGCAAGCAGCACCTCTGCCGCCGTGCGAAAGCCGAGCACAGCCAGCGGGCTGCGCCCCTCGGCCACGAGCTGCTGCGCCAGACCATACAGCGGGGACGCGCCCACGCCGCCGCCGACCAGCAGCGGCCGCGCACCGGCGGGTGCGGTGTCAAAGCCGTTGCCGAGACCGACCAGCAGGTCCAGCTCCGTGCCCGGCGCCAGCGTGCTCAGCTGCGCCGTGCCTGCGCCCGCCACTTTATAATACAGCGTCAGCGCGCCGTCACTCCAGCTGCACACCGACACGGGGCGGCGCAGAAAATATCCGGCGAGCCGGATGTCCGCAAACTGCCCCGGCGCGGTGATCGCGGCAGTGTCCCCCGCGAGACGCAGACGATACGTCCCGCGGGCAACGGGCGCGTTTTCCGCAATGGTGAAACGTTTCTGCTGCATGGCTTACTCCGCGTGGATCGTGGACACGGCCAGCGTCGTCTCCTCGAGCACGTCGAGCAGCACGCGCACCGTATCGAGCGAGGTAAAGACGGTCACGCCGTTTTCCACCGCGCAGCGCCGGATCGCGGCGCCGTCCTGCGCGTGGACGCTCGAATGGATGGAGCGGGTGTTGATGATGTAGCTGACGTAGCCGCTGCGGATGGAATCGAGGATCTCGTGGCTGCCGTCGCTGATCTTGCCGCGCACGCGCGTGCGGATGCCGAAGGACTTGAGGTAGGCAGCCGTGCCTGCGGTCGCCTCGATGTTAAAGCCCATCTCATAGAACCGGCGCACGAGCGGCAGGCCCTCGGGCTTGTCCTCATCGGCCAGCGTCACGAACACGGTACCGTAGTTCTGCACGTTCATGCCGGAGGCCTGCAGCGCCTTGTACATGGCGCGCGAGAGCTTCTTGTCATAGCCGATGGCCTCGCCCGTGGACTTCATCTCCGGGGAGAGGTAGGCGTCCAGCCCGTGGAGCTTGGCGAAGGAGAACACCGGCGCCTTGACATAGCAGCGCTCTTTTTCCGGCGGATACAGGTCGAAGATGCCCTGCTCCTTGAGGCTCGTGCCGAGGATGACGTTCGTGGCGATGTCCGCGAGCTGATAGCCCGTGGCCTTCGACAAAAACGGCACCGTGCGCGACGAGCGGGGGTTGACCTCGATGATGTAGACATGGTCGCTCTTATCGACGATGAACTGGATGTTATACAGGCCGACGATGCCGATGCCCAGACCGAGCTTCTTGGCATAGGTCAGGATCGTGCCCTTGACCTTGTCGGAGATGGAAAACGGCGGGTAGACGCTGATGGAGTCGCCGGAGTGGACACCGGTGCGCTCGACCAGCTCCATGATGCCGGGCACGAACACGTCTCTGCCGTCGCAGATGGCGTCGACCTCGACCTCGCGGCCGGAGATGTACTTGTCGACCAGCACGGGCTTGCCCTCGCCGGTGCGCACGGCATTCTGCAGGTAGTGGCGCAGCATCTCGTCGTCGGCCACGATCTCCATGGCGCGGCCGCCCAGCACGAACGACGGACGCACCAGCACCGGATAGCCCACCGCGTGCGCCGCCTTGAGGCCGTCGTCCAGATTCGTCACCGCCGCGCCCATCGGCTGCGGGATGTTCAGCTCGAGCAGCAGCTTTTCAAAGCAGTCGCGGTTTTCCGCGCGCTCGATCGCGGCGCAGTCCGTGCCGATGATCTGCACACCGCGCGTCATGAGCGGCTGCGCCAGATTGATGGCCGTCTGGCCGCCGAGACTGGCGATCACCTGATCGGCCTGCTCCTCATGCAGGATGTTCATGACGTCCTCGGGCGTGAGGGGCTCGAAATACAGCTTATCGGCGGTCGTGTAGTCGGTAGAGACCGTCTCGGGGTTGTTGTTGATGATGATGGCCTCATAGCCCGCGCGCCGGATGGTCTGCACCGCGTGGACGGTGGAGTAGTCAAACTCCACGCCCTGACCGATGCGGATCGGACCCGCGCCGAGCACGACGACCTTCTTCTTGTCCGAGCGGCGCGCCTCGCTCTTTGCGCCGGGGGCATAGGTGGAGTAGAAATAGGGGATGTAAGCGCCGGTGTGGCTGGTGTCCACCATCTTGTAGGCGGGGTAGAGCCCCAGCTGCACGCGCTGGGCATACACATCCTCCTCGCGCACGCCCCAGAGCCGCGCGATATAGGGGTCGCAGAAGCCCATCTGCTTGGCCTGCTTGAGCGTCTCTCCGTCGCCCTTGTGCGCGCAGAGCGTCTGCTCCATGTCCACGATGCCGCGGATGGTCTCGAGGAAGTACGGCGTGATCATCGTCAGCGCAGCAACCTCGTCCACGCTCGCGCCCAGACGCAGCAGCTGCGCGACGGCAAAGAGCCCGTCATCGCGGAACTGGTGCAGGTACTCGGTCAGCTCCGCCTTGGTCATGTTCTGGAACTTCGGCAGCCAGAGGTGCTGCGCGCCGATCTCCAGCGAGCGGACGGACTTGAGCAGGCACTCCTCGAGCGTGCTGCCGATGCCCATGACCTCGCCCGTGGCCTTCATCTGCGTGCCGAGCGTGTTGGCGGCGGTCGAGAACTTATCGAACGGGAAGCGCGGCAGCTTTGCGACCACGTAGTCCAGCGACGGCTCGAACGCGGCCGTCGTGTTGGCGACGGCGATCTCGTCGAGGTTCATGCCGACGGCGACCTTGGCCGTGACGCGCGCGATGGGATAGCCGCTGGCCTTGCTCGCCAGCGCCGACGAGCGGGAGACGCGGGGGTTGATCTCAATGAGGAAGTACTCCGAGGTCTTGGGGTTGAGCGCAAACTGCACGTTGCAGCCGCCCTGGATCTTCAGCGCGCGGATAATCTTGATCGCGCTGTCGTTGAGCATCTTCATGTCATGGTCGCTGAGCGTCATGATCGGCGCGACGACGGCGGAGTCGCCGGTGTGCACGCCCACGGGGTCGATGTTCTCCATGCCGCAGATGGTGATGGCGCGGTCGGACGCATCGCGCATGACCTCAAACTCGATCTCCTTATAGCCCTTGACGCTCTTTTCGATCAGCACCTGATGGATGGGCGAGAGCTTGAACGCCTGCATGCCCAGCTCGACGAGCTGCGCCTCATCGTCGGCAAAGCCGCCGCCCGTGCCGCCGAGCGTGAACGCCGGGCGCAGCACGACCGGATAGCCGATGGCCGCGGCCGCGGCCTTGGCCTCCTCGAGGTTGTAGGTGATCTGCGACGGGATGACCGGCTCGCCGATGCTCTGGCAGAGCTCCTTGAACTGCTCGCGGTCCTCGGCGCGGCGGATGCTGTCGCTGTCCGTGCCGAGAAGCTCGACCTGGCACTCCTTGAGCACGCCCTTCTGCTCGAGCTGCATCGCCAGATTCAGACCGGTCTGGCCGCCGATGCCCGGGACGATCGCGTCCGGGCGCTCCTTGCGCAGGATACGCGCCACATACTCCAGCGTCAGCGGCTCCATGTACACCTTGTCCGCGACGGAGGTATCCGTCATGATCGTGGCAGGGTTGGAGTTGACGAGGATGACCTCGTACCCCTCCTCCTTGAGCGACAGGCACGCCTGCGTGCCGGCATAGTCAAACTCAGCGGCCTGACCGATGACGATCGGGCCGGAGCCGATGATCATAATTTTCTTCAGATCCGTTCTTTTGGGCATGTGATTTCCTCCTCAGTACGTAAAAGGTTCTGTATGTGATGTATTTTTGTATGTAGGTGTAAGGCGCTCAGACCTGTGCGTCCTGCCAGACGACGGCGCCGCCGCAGACGTTGCGCACGCACCGCCCGTAGACCGTCTGTCCGGCGAAGGGCGTGCTCTTTCCCATGGAGCAAAACTGCGCCGGGTCGATGCGGTACTCCGTGTTCAGGTCCCAGACGGCATAATCGTCCGCGCGCAGCGGGAAGCCGAAGCGCTTTCTGGGGTTGACCGCCATGAGCTCCACGAGCTTGTCGAGCGTCAGCACGCCGGTGCGCACAAGGTGGGTATAGAGCACGGGAAACGCTGTCTCAAGGCCGACGATGCCCATGGCGCTCCCGGCGAGGCCCCTGGCCTTTTCCTGCGCGCTGTGCGGCGCGTGGTCGGTCGCGATCATGTCCACTGTGCCGTCGAGGATGCCCTCGATGAGTGCCTGCCGGTCGGCCTGCGTGCGCAGGGGCGGGTTCATCTTGAAACTGCCGTCCTCGCGCAGGTCGTCCTCGGTCAGCACGAGGTAGTGCGGTGCGGTCTCGCAGGTGACGTCCAGCCCCTGCGCCTTCGCCCGGCGGATGAGCGCCACACTCTCCTTGGTGGACACGTGGCACATATGATAGGCGCAGCCTGTCTCGCGCACCAGCTCGAGATCGCGCTCCAGCTGCCGCCACTCACTCTCGCTGCTGATGCCCTTGTGCCCGTGGGCGCGGGCATACGCGCCGTCGTGGATATAGCCGCCGTGCAGGAGGGTGTTGTCCTCGCAGTGCGTGGCGATGAGCTTGCCGAGGCTTGCCGCCTTGCGCATCGCGGCGCGCATCACGTCCGCATCCTGCACGCCGCTGCCGTCGTCGGAAAAGCCGGCGACATAGGGCGCGAGCTGCTCCATGTCCGCAAGCTCCCTGCCGCCGCGGTGCGCGGTGATCGCGCCGTAGGGCGTCACATCGATGACCGCATCCGTGCGGATGCGCTCCAGCTGGGGGGCAAGCGTCTGCAAACTGTCCGGCACCGGATCCAGATTGGGCATGGCGCACACGCGGCTGTATCCTCCGTGCGCCGCAGCAAGTGTGCCGGACGAAATGGTCTCCTTATAAGAAAAACCCGGCTCACGAAGATGTACATGCACATCTACGAAACCAGGTAATACCACGAAAGAAGAAATATCAAGTTCGTCACCGGCAATGCTGCCGCTGCCAAGAAAAACAGAATCACGGTTGCCGGGAAAAAGATCCCACCCAAATGCCTGCATATTCTCTGCGGCCGCAACCATTTTCCTCGCCTCATTTCTGCCGAATCGCAAATTTTTGATATGATATCACATAATCGCCCGGTCTGTCAACAAATCCGGCGGCTTTGCGCGCCGTCTTTTTGCACGAAAAATTCCGTCATTTTCCGTCCCGCGTTGACACGCATCTCTGCGCCAAGAACCGGATACAGACAGGCTCAGCGGCGCGCCCGGTTGGGCGCGCCGCCGTGTGCTTCAGAGCAGTTTCAGCACCCCGTCGCCGTAGCCGGCGCAGGTCGCGCCGTCCGGCTGGCCGGTGATGACAGCCGGGCAGGCATCGAGCGCCGCCTCGAGCCGGTCCGCCGCGGCCGCGCGGCCGATGTGCCGCAGGAGCATGACCTCCGCGCGCAGGATGCTCTGGGGGTTGGCATAGTCGCCCATGCCGCGCTCGATCATGCGCGGGGCCGAGCCATGGATGGCCTCGAACATGGCGTAGCGGTCGCCGATGTTGGCGCTGCCCGCCGTGCCGACACCGCCCTGCAGCTGCGCGGCCTCATCGGTGATGATGTCGCCGTAGAGGTTCGGCAGCAGCAGCACCTGAAACTGTCCGCGCACCCGCTCGTTGACGAGGTTCGCCGCCATGATGTCGATGTAGTAATCATCAACGGTGATCTCGGGATAGTCGGCAGCCACCTCATGGCAGAGGGCGGTGAATTTGCCGTCGGTCTTTTTGAGGATGTTCGCCTTCGTGACGACGGTCACGCGCGTCTTGCCGTTGCGCCGGGCATAGTCGAACGCCGCGCGGGCGATGCGGCGCGTGCCGGGGTCGGTCGTGACCTTGAAGTCCACGGCCATGCCGGGCAGCTCCACGCCGCGGCTGCCGAGGGCGTACTCGCCCTCCGTGTTCTCGCGGAAGAACGTCCAGTCGACGCCCTGCTCGGGAATGGTCACAGGGCGGACGTTTGCGTAGAGGTCGAGCGCGCGGCGCAGCTTCACGTTCGCGCTCTCGAGTCCGCCGCCCATGGGCGTCGTCGTCGGGCCCTTGAGCAGCACGTCGCAGGCCATGATTTCGGCCAGCACATCGTCCGGCACCGCCTGGTTGCAGGCCAGCCGGTTTTCGATCGTGAGGCCGCGGATGCGCCGCAGGGCGATGCTGCCGCGCGCGATCTCGTCGGCGAGCAGCGCCTCGAGCACACGCACCGCCTGCTCCATGATAATGGGGCCGATGCCGTCGCCGTCCACGAGACCGATGGTCACGGTCGCCTTGTTCGTATAGTCCGCCCGCTCGGCGGTCATGCCCGCAACGCGGGCCTGCTGCTCTTCAAGTAAGGTGCGAAACGCCGCACAGGCGCGGTCAACATCGTTCATAGTGCATGCTCCTTTGTGTAGTTGAGCAGTCCGCCGGCGAGCAGGATAGCCTGCTGCCGCTCGGTGAGGCTGCACACGATAGGGTAGGACTTGCCTGCCGTATCCGTGAGCGTCAGTTCCCCTGCTGCCATGCCGGCGCGGATATTGCCGATGCGCAGGTGCGCGCCCTGGTGCAGCGCGTCGTAATCTTCAGGATCCGCAAACGTCAGCGGCAGGATGCCGGCGTTAATGAGATTTGCCACGTGGATGCGCGCGAAGCTTTTGGCCACGACGCAGCGGATGCCGAGATACATCGGCACGAGCGCCGCGTGCTCGCGCGACGAGCCCTGCCCGTAGTTGCTGCCGCCGACGATGATGCCATCCCCGGCCGCCTTGGCGCGCGCCGGGAAGCTCGGGTCGCAGACCGTGAAGCAGAACTCCGACAGCTTCGGGATGTTCGAGCGGTAGGGCAGGATCTTCGAGCCCGCGGGCATGATGTGGTCGGTCGTGATGTTGTCACCCACCTTGAGCACGAGCTCGGCCGTGAGCGTGTCGGCAAAAGGCTTGCTCTGCGGGAAGGGCCGGATGTTCGGCCCGCGCAGCACCTCCACCGTGTCGGCCTCGTCCGCCGGGGCGGGCGGCAGCACGGCGCTGTCGTCGATGCGGAAGCGCTCCGGCAGCGTGACGGCCGGCATGGGGCCGAGCGTCTGCGGGTCGGTGATCGTGCCGGTGAGCGCGGCGGCGACGGCCGTCTCCGGGGACACGAGGTAGACCTGCGCATCCTTCGTACCGCTGCGGCCGAGGAAGTTGCGGTTGAACGTGCGCAGGCTCACGCCGCCGGAATTGGGCGAGAAGCCCATGCCGATGCACGGGCCGCAGGCGCACTCGAGCAGGCGCGCGCCGCTGGCGAGGATGTCCGTGAGCGCGCCGCAGTCAGAGAGCATGGTCAGCACCTGCTTCGATCCCGGCGAGATGGACAGGCTCACGCCCGGGGCGATGGTCCTGCCCTTGAGCAAGGCTGCGACCTTGAGCATATCGAACAGGGACGAATTCGTGCACGAGCCGATGCAGACCTGATCGACCTTCGTGCCGGCGAGCGACGTGACCGGGACGACATTGTCCGGGCTGTGCGGGCAGGCGATCATAGGCTGCAGCGTGTTGAGGTCAATGTCGATAATGCGGTCATACTGTGCGTCCGGATCGCTCGCGAGAGGGACAAAGTCCGCCTCGCGTCCCTCGGCCGCGAGAAACGCGCGCGTCACGTCGTCCGACGGGAAGATGGACGTCGTCGCGCCGAGCTCGGTGCCCATGTTCGTGATCGTGGCGCGCTCGGGCACGGACAGCGCCGCGATGCCGGGGCCGCCCCACTCGATGATCGCACCGACGCCACCCTTGACCGACAGGATGCGCAGCAGCTCGAGGCTGATGTCCTTGGCCGTGACATAGGGCCGCAGCGCGCCGGTGAGGTTGACCTTGAACATCTTCGGCATGGTGATATAGTACGCGCCGCCGCCCATGGCGACCGCGACATCCATGCCACCGGCGCCGAAGGCCAGCATGCCGATGCCGCCGCCGGTGGGCGTGTGGCTGTCGGAACCGATGAGCGTCTTGCCCGGCTTGCCGAAGCGCTCGAGCTGCACCTGGTGGCAGATGCCGTTGCCCGGACGGGAGAACCAGACGCCGTGCTTCTTGGCCACGGTCTGGAGATAGCGGTGGTCGTCCGCGTTTTCAAAGCCGGACTGCAGCGTGTTGTGGTCGACATAGGCCACGCTCAGCTCGGTCCTGACGCGCGGGATGCCCATCGTCTCAAACTCCAGATAGGCCATCGTGCCGGTGGCGTCCTGCGTGAGCGTCTGGTCGATGCGCAGGGCGATCTCGCTGCCGGGCGTCATGTCGCCGTGCAGCAGGTGGGCACGGATGATTTTCTGAGCAAGGGTCTCACCCATGGTTGTTCATCCTTTCGATCATGCTTTTCTTGGCGTGGATGGTGTGCTCGGTCGTAAGCGCGGCGGCGCGGTCGGCGTCGCCGGCGGCGATGGCGTCGAAAATAGCGCGGTGCTCTTTCACGACCTGCGCCGTGCGCGAAGCGTCGGCAATGGACGCCTTGCGGTAGCGGCGGGTCTTGCGGTGCAGCGGGACGAGCGTGTCGCTGATGACGGCGTGGCCGCCCATGTCGCAGATGACGTCGTGGAACTGGTCGTCCATCTCGCGCAGGTGCTCAGCGTCGCGCTTTTCAAAGTAGAATTCCTGCAGGTCCATGATGTGGCGCAGGCGCGCGAGGCCCTCGGGCGAAGCGTTTTTCGCCGCGTAGTAGGACGCGAGCCCCTCGATCTTGCAGCGGATATCCATGATGTCCACCAGATCCTCGGCCGTGATGCCGAGCACGACGGAGCCCTTGCCGGTGTCGGCGATGAGGTGCTCCTGCTCGAGGCGGCGCAGCGCCTCGCGGATGGGCGTGCGGCTGACGTTGAGCTGCTCGACGAGCCGGAGCTCCGTGAGCACCTCGCCGCGCGGGTACACGCCCTGAATGATATCGGATTCCAGCCGCTCAAACACCTGATCGGCCAGCGTAACGGTACGGAAATCTTTCATGCGGCGCCTCCTGTCAGACCTGCGCGAAGCGGCCGGGGGCCAGCTCCGCGATCTTGGCGTTGAGTTCCTTTGCGGACAGGACGGTCTGGCGGCCGTCCTCGTATTCCGCGTCCACCCAGCCCTTGAGCGCGAGCACGAGCGGGTCGTGCTTGTCGATCTGCGCATCTCCGGTCAGGTGGTAGTTCTGGTTGATCCAGTAGGCGATGCCCGCGAGGCCGGACGTCTTGGCGACCTGCACGGACGCCGGGCGGTTGAGCAGCTTCTCGGTGTCGAAGATCGTGTAGATCTCGGCGTCCTTGAGCAGACCATCGGCGTGGATGCCGGCGCGCGTGGCGTTGAAGTCACGCCCGACGAACGGCGTCATCGGCGGGATGTTGTAGCCGATCTCGTGCTGGAAATAGTCGGCGATCTCGGTGATGACGGTCGGGTCCATGCCGTCGAGCGAGCCGCGCAGCGACGCGTACTCGAACACCATCGCCTCGAGCGGGATGTTGCCCGTGCGCTCGCCGATGCCGAGCAGCGAGCAGTTGACCGCGCACGCACCGTAGAGCCACGCAGTCGAGGCATTGACGACCGCCTTGTAAAAATCGTTGTGCCCGTGCCATTCGAGGCACTCGCTCGGCACGTCGGAGTACTGCTGCAGGCCGTAGATGATGCCGGCCACGCTGCGCGGCAGCGCCGCCTCCGTGTAGGGGATGCCGTAGCCCATGGTGTCGCACGCGCGGATCTTGACCGGGATGCCCGCCTGGCGCGAGAGCTTTTGCAGCTCGTTGACAAACGGCACCACAAAGCCGTAAAAGTCGGCGCGCGTAATGTCCTCGAGGTGGCAGCGCGGGACGACGCCGGCCTCAAACGCGTCGGCCACGGTGGCGAGGTAATAGTCCATGGCCTGACGGCGCGTCATCTTCATCTTCTTGAAGATGTGGTAGTCGCTGCAGCTGACGAGGATACCCGTCTCGCGGATGCCGAGGTCGCGCACGAGGCGAAAATCCTCCTTCGTGGCGCGGATCCACGTCGTGATCTCCGGGAACTTCAGCCCCAGCTCCATGCACTTTTCGAGCGCCTCACGATCTTTCTTGCTGTAGATGAAAAACTCCGTCTGCCGGATGATGCCGTACGGCCCGCCGAGCCGCGACAGGTACTTGTAAATGTTCACGATCTGCTCGACCGTGTACGGCTCCACAGACTGCTGCCCGTCGCGCAGGGATGTGTCCGTGATCCAGATCTCCTCGGGCATGTTCATCGGCACGCGCCGGTGGTTAAACGGCACCTTCGGCACCATTCCCTGTGTGTAGATGTCGCGCTGGAGGTTCGGCTCCGCCACGTCCTGGAGCGAATATTTATACGCATTCTGCTCCAGCAAATTCGTCTTTCCGGATATTTCAAGCATGGCAGTGGGGCTCCTTTCTATCGCTTTGTATTATTGTATACAATTATACACACAATCGTGCCGTTGTCAACGCACAAATGTTCACAATTTTCCGCTTGCTTTTCGGGCGGATGCTGGTATAATACAAAATCGTTCAAAATTGAACTATTTTTCGGGAGGTGACCGCCGTGCTCACCGCATCGCAGGTCTATACGTACACGCGCCGCATCCTCGACGCTTACGCCGCCGTCATGCAGCCGCTGAGCGCGGAGCTGGACATGGCGCAAAACGCCGTGGACATTCTGCTCTTTCTGGCCAACAATCCGGGGCTGGACACCGCGCGCGACATCTGCACGTACCGGAAGCTCAAGCCGGGCATCGTGTCGTTCCACGTGGACAATCTCGTGCGCGAGGGCTACCTGCTGCGCACGCGCGACCCCGGCGACCGGCGCCGCTGCCGGCTCGTGTGCACGGATAAGGCGGCGCCGATCGTCGCGCGCGGTCAGGCACTGCAGGAGCAGTTCGTCGCGCAGATGTCCGCGGGCCTCGCGCCCGACGCGCTCGAAACGTTCCAGCACTGTCTGACAGCGTTCGCGCAGAATCTTGACCGTATGGCCAACAGGGAGGAAAGTTAAATGCAGCAGGACAAAACATTTCTCGGCACGGAGCCCGTCGGTCAGCTCCTGCGCCGGCTCGCAATCCCGACGGTGATCGCGCAGCTGGTGAACATGCTCTACAACATCGTCGACCGCATCTACATCGGCCACATTCCGGAGGTCGGCAGTCTCGCGCTGACAGGCGTGGGCGTGTGCCTGCCGATCATTCTGATCGTGTCGGCCTTCGCGTGCTTCACGGCCTCGGGCGGCGCGCCGCGCGCGTCGATCTACATGGGGCGCGACGATATGGACAGCGCCGAAAAGACGCTCGGCGGCTGCTTCACGCTGCAGATCGGAATCTCCGTCGTGCTCACGGCGGTGCTGCTCCTCTGGGGGCGCGAGGCGCTGCTTGCCTTCGGCGCGAGCGAGAACACCATTGACTACGCCGCGGACTATCTGCATATTTATGCGTTCGGCACGCTCTTTGTCGAGCTCACACTGGGCATGAACGCCTTCATCACGGCGCAGGGCTTCGCCAAGATGGGCATGTACACGGTGCTCATCGGCGCGGCGGCGAACATCATCCTCGACCCGATCTTCATCTTCGCGCTGGGCATGGGCGTGCGCGGCGCAGCACTGGCGACCGTGCTCTCACAGGGGCTCTCGTGCGCGTGGGTGCTGGTGTTCCTGTGCGGGAAGAAGGCATTTTTGCGCCTGCGGCGGGAAAACCTCTTCGTCTCGCCGAAGCTCATCCTGCCGTGCGTGGCGCTCGGCCTCGCAACATTCACAATGCAGGCGAGCGAGAGCGTCATCTCTGTGTGCTTCAACGCCTCCCTGCTCAAATACGGCGGCGACATCGCCGTCGGCGCCATGACGATCCTCACGAGCGTGATGCAGTTTGCCATGCTGCCGCTGCAGGGCATCGGTCAGGGCGCACAACCGATCACGAGCTACAACTTCGGCGCAAAGAACACCGACCGCGTGCGCGAAACGTTCCGTCTGCTGCTGAAGGTGTGCCTGATCTACTCGGTCTCGCTCTGGGCGCTCATCGAGCTCGCCCCCGGGCTGTTTGCGCGCATTTTCACGCCGGACGCGGAGCTCATCGCCTTCACGGCGCGCGTGCTGCGCATCTACTGCGCGGGCCTGTTCCTGTTCGGCATCCAGATCGCCTGCCAGATGACCTTCGTTTCCATCGGCAACGCGCCCTGCTCGATTTTCGTGGCGGTGCTGCGCAAGTTTATCCTGCTGATCCCGCTGATCTACCTGCTGCCCCATCTGCTGGCCGACCAGACCATGGCGGTCTACGCGGCGGAACCGGCGGCGGACGCCATCGCCGTTACTTGTACGCTGCTGCTGTTCCAGTGGCAGTTCCGAAAAGCGCTGCGGAAATTGGAAAAGCAGACGGCGTAAAAAGAAAAATTGCCTGAAAAAGCCGGAAAAGGCGAATTTCGGCGGATGATATCGCTTTTTTCCGCTGCAAGGGCTGTCCCAAAGAGCGGATTGACAATCTAGCGGCCCTGCTCTATAGTAGGCTTACTTTGACCGCAACGATCGGGATTCCCGGAAAGGAAGATGCCTTATGCTGACGACGGAGCAGCGCCTTCGGATGCTGGAAACGCCCCAAAAGACCTTCGATCTGGTGATCGACACCGACGCTTATAACGAAATCGACGACCAGTTCGCCATTTCCTACGCCCTGCGCGCGCAGGACCGGCTGCATCTGCTGGCGCTGTGCGCCGCGCCCTTTCATAATGAGCGTTCCACCGGCCCTGCCGACGGCATGGAGAAAAGCTATCAGGAAATTTTGAAGCTGCTGTCGCTGGCCGGGGAAAACGTGCCGGTCTACCGGGGCTCCACCACCTATCTGCCCGATGAAAAAACGCCCGTTCCATCCGATGCGGCACAGGCGCTGGCACAGCTGGCCATGGAGCACACCACTGAAAATCCCCTGTACGTGGCGGCGATCGGGGCCATCACCAACGTAGCGTCCGCCCTGCTGATGCAGCCGGAGATAGCCGACCGCATGGTGCTGGTCTGGCTGGGCGGCAGCGCCCTGCATTGGCCGGATAATCAGGAATTCA
>OLPA01001811.1_pt1 | contig 17090 bp, 10 predicted proteins | sample 1672811 | NCBI WGS metagenome assembly OLPA01 (sample SAMEA3136726, study PRJEB25190) | human gut metagenome | biome: human gut; feature: human-associated habitat; material: faeces | place: Austria | collected 2013
CTTTTTATTTAAGAAATAATAATTTATTTTATTTAATATTAAATCAAATTCTCCAATATATTCATATATATCAGGTTTAAATCCCATTTTAAAATTATCAAGGCCATAATATTTACTATCTTTTGAAAAGTTACCAGAGACACCTCCTAAAGAGGCAAACTTATAATTATTTTTATAGTTCATTAATATTTTATAAAATAAGAAATAATTTGGTGAAAATGATTGATATTTTTTATCATAACCACTTACTAAAATAGATATTTTATCTTTACATTTTATAACAAGAGCTCCCGCTATATAATTATCTTCATTATTAGCAAGATATTTATTTGAAAGAAGAATATCCTCTTTTAAACAAAGAAGTGTTTTATCAGAATTCATCTTTTTATTAATATTTCTTTCACTTGGTACTTTAAGAAGTTTTTTACTTAAAAGTTCATTTTTTTCTTTTTCTTCTTCATAAGCTTTTTGACTATTTATTGCTAAACTTTCATTATCTATTTTAACTAAAAAGTAATCAATAGCATTTTCTTTATTAAAAATATTATAATAATCACTATAATGAAACATATCTTTATGTATTTTATTTTTAATAAATTTATATAATTTATCCATACTTAGTGCATCAGACTTTTCTATAATTAAACCTTTTCTTTCACATTTTCTAATTTTATTTCTAACATTTTTATTTAAATTATTTATATTAAAATTATCTAAATTTACAATTGCTTCATAAGTAGGTAATATTGAAGTAAATACTTTAGAGGTATCTATTTTTATATAACCGCATCTATTTAATATTTCTATTATACGGTAGTTATCATTATATATAGGATTTTTTGTTTTATTATCTATTTTAGCAATAGGTATTGTAGGATTTATTCTTATAAAAGCAATACCCTCTTTTTTATAGAAGTTTATTAAATCTTTAGTAAAATTATTAAGTAAGTTTTCATTTTTATAATCAATTAAAAAGCCTTCGGGAACATATGCATATAGATAACTATTAATCATTTGAACAAGTACAAGAGCACTAGCAACTATTGAATCACCATCAAAATAGCCAATCATTTCATATTCATAGCCCTCTTCACTTTTTAAAAGAGCATAACTAATACTTTGATGAAAATTTTGATGTTCCCAGTTTTCAGAAAAATCTTGAAATTCTTTTAAAGTAATTGTTCTTATTTGCATATTTATCCTCCTTTTTTAAAGAAATTATTATATCATTAAAAATAAATAATTGCAATTAGTAAAAAAAATTATTATAATATATATGTTAGGATGTGAAAAAAATATGGGAAGAATAGTTAGAGAGACAATAAGTGATAGATTTAATAAATTTATTATGATGTCTATAGTAACTTCAATTGTTATTGCTTTAATTGGAGCAGTACTTATATTTATGCCAGAAATGTCTAATAAGTTAATTGGTGTTATAACTGGAGCTTTATTTGCACTTTCAGGTATTAATACAATTTATAAGTTTATATCAAGAAATGGTGCAAAACTTTATTCACTTAATTTACTTTTTGGAATAATACTTGTTTTAATCGGAGCAATTATTATATTAGTTCCATTTTCAGTTACATCATTTTTAACAATTTGTTTAGGATTATATTTAATTGTATTCGGAGCAAATAAAGTAACTTATGGTGTATGGTTTAAAATAGGTGATGATTCATCTTGGTTAATTACTTTTGTAATTGGAGTAATGCTTATGGTATTTGGAATATTAGTATTATCAAATCCATTTTCCGCACTTACAGTTACTCAAGTAATTGGAACATTTTTAGTGCTTTCAAGTATTCTTGATATAACAGATTTAGTACTTCTTAAGAAAAGAGCAAATGAGATAACAAAGATATTTTGGTAGGTAATTATGAAGATAAAAGAAATAAAAGCAAGAGAAATTCTTGATAGTAGATCAAATCCAACTTTAGAGGTAACAATGATCCTAGAAAATGGTGTAGATGCTGTATCATCTATTCCATCTGGAGCCTCAACAGGAAGTAAGGAAGCGTTAGAACTTCGTGATAATGATGAAAGATATCATGGTAAAGGTGTTTTAAAGGCTGTAAGAAATGTTAATGAAATAATATTTCCAGCACTTTATAATATGGATTTAAATATTAAAAATGTTGATAAAAAGATGCTTGAACTTGATGGAACTGAAAATAAATCTAAACTTGGGGCTAATGCTATTTTAGGGGTATCACTATGTGCTTTAAAATGTTTAGCAAAACTCGAAGGTAAAGAATTATTTGAGTTTGTTAGTACTGGTAAATTTAATATGCCTGTACCAATGATTAATGTTATTAACGGTGGAAAACACGCAGATAATAATTTAGATATTCAAGAGTTTATGCTTGTTCCTGTTCAAAAAGAGGAAAAAGAAAGAATTAGATGTGCAAGTGAAATATTTAATACTTTAAAATCTATTTTAAAGGGTTATCATTTATCAACAGGTGTTGGTGATGAAGGCGGATTTGCACCAGATTTAAAAAATAATGAAGAAGCCATAATGATTTTAGTAAAGGCTATTACAGAAAGTGGTTATACTCCAGGAACTGATGTATTTTTTGCCCTTGATGTTGCTGCATCAGAACTATATGATGGAAATAGCTATTTAGTCGATGGTAAAAAGTTATCAAAGGATGAATTATTTGATTATTATGTAGATTTAATAAAAAAATATCCAATTATAAGTATTGAGGATCCTTTCGAGGAAAATGATTATGAAAGTTTTAGTAAATTAACTAAATATTTTAATGGTAAAATAATGATTGTTGGTGATGATTTATTTGTATCTCAAAAAAAATATTTAGAAAAAGGTATAGAACTTGGCGCTGGAAATGCAATACTTCTTAAAGCTAATCAAGTGGGTAGTGTAACTGAATTTTTAGATACTATTTATACCGCAAAGAAAAATGGTTATAAAACAATTATTTCTCATCGAAGTGGTGAAACAATGGATACCTTTATTGCGGACTTAGGTGTAGGACTAAATCTTGATTTTATTAAAACAGGTTCTGTTTCAAGAGGAGAAAGAATTTGTAAATATAATAGACTTATGGAAATCGAAGATAAATTAAACTAGTAAATGCTAGTTTTTTTTAATTGACATACTTGAAAATATATCAAAATAATGATTAAATTATTATAGATAGAATAAAGGAGAGATTTTGTATGGAAAAAAATATTAATGTAAAAATAATGGGAGTATTTGCAAGTATTCTTTTATTATTTATTGTAATAACAGCATCATTTGCCTATTTTGGTTCATTTGATGTAAATTTAAATAATAATGTAGCAGTAAATATTAATGCAGTTTCTCCTGGAGATGCAACATTTATTTCAAAAGGTGCAATACTAAACCTTCAAGTACCCGCAGTAAATATGAGTCAAACAAATGCAGGCACTTTAGCAAGTTCTTCAAACGCTACTTTAACAGTAGAACTTACGGGAAGTCCAAACTTATCTACAACTTGTATATATGATGTAGTTTATGAATATGATACAAATTCTAATGTTTATGGAACAAGCCCTACAACAAAAAATGGAGATAAAGAAATTACTTTAGAAGTTACAAGCCCAAATGGAACAAATAACTTTAGTATAGAGAAAAATTTTGATTCATCTACAATAGCATCATATAAAAGTGGTAATACTTATACATTGGTTAGTGGAGTATCAATAGTAAGTACAGGAACAAAAACAAGTCAAAATATAAATATAACAGCAAGATATTATAATTTAAATGCATCACAAGATAATTTAGCCAGTAAAGCATTTACAGGTAAAATATATGCAGTAAAGAAAAATTGCGAGACTGGAGAAATACCAACAATAGCTAAAGATGTAATACTTTTATATAATGGTGGAGAAACAGTTATTAAAGCAAAAGGAAAACCTGATTTTAGTACAGTTGCCACAACCAATGAAGGAATGTATGCAGCAGAAGATGATTTAGGTACATCATATTATTTTAGAGGTGCCGTAGATAACAACTGGGTAAAATTTGGAAAAGATTCATCTGGTAATGATATTTACTGGAGAATCATAAGAATAAATGGAGATGGTTCAATAAGAATGGTTTACACAGGGACAACAGCTCCAACTGAAAGTACAAAAGTAATAATGACTGGAGAGGGTACTGGGATAGGAAGAAGTGCCTTTAATAGTAGTTCTAATTCATCAGAATATGTAGGATATATGTATACAGTAGGACAGCAACATGGAACAGGTACAAGTAGTACAATTAAAACAACAATAGATAATTGGTATAAAACAACAACACTTGAAACAGATGCAGCAACTAAAACTTTAGTAGCAGATCAAATATTTTGTAATGATAGAACTGTAACAAGTGGAACGTGGGTATCCACTGGAAGTAATTTTGATTATGCACCAATAGATAGAATATTTGATAATTCACCAAGTTTAAAGTGTATAAATGAGAGTGATAAATTTACGGTAAATAGTAGTAATGGAAATGGTGCATTAATTTATCCGGTGGGTTTAATAACAACTGATGAAATAAATATGGCAGGTGGTGGAAGTACAAATTCTAGTTACTATTTATATACCAACCAATATTATTGGTTGGGCTCCCCTTATAAGTGGAGTGGTAGTGGTGCTAACTCTTTCTTTGTTGACGTTAGTGGTAGTTTGGGCCTTGAAGGTGTCAACTTTGTTGGTGCTCGCCCCGTCATTTCTCTATCCTCTAAAGCCAAGTTATCGGGCAGTGGAACATACAATGATGTTTATACACTAAGTTGATAAAATTAAACTAGTAAAATGCTAGTTTTTTTTATATAATTAAAGTGGTGATAGAAAAATGAAAATAGTTGATGGAAATAAAGCATGTAGTAGTGTAGCATATTTGTTTAGTGAGATATGTTCAATATATCCAATTACACCATCCTCACCGATGGCTGAAAATATTGATTACTTAACGCATACTGATAAAAAAAATATATTTAATGATAAACCTACTGTTGTAGAAATGGAATCAGAACTTGGAGCGGCTGGTGCACTTCATGGAGCATTATTATCTGGAAGTTTAGCATCTACTTATACTGCAAGTCAAGGATTACTATTAATGATTCCAAATCTATATAAAATAGCGGGTGAATGTCTTCCTGGAGTAATTCATGTTGCTGCAAGAAGTATTGCAACACATGCTCTTTCAATATTTGGTGATCATAGTGATATATATTCTGCGAGAATGACAGGATGCTGCATGCTTGCAAGTAGTAATGTTTATGATGCTCAAAACCTTGCGGCAGTAGCACATTTATCTGCGATAAAGGGAAGTCTTCCTTTTATACACTTTTTTGATGGTTTTAGAACAAGTCATGAACTTAATACAATAAAAGAATTACCCGAAGAAAAATTACTTCCTTTAGTAGATAAAAATGCTTTAGAAAGTTTTAAGAAAAGGGCATTACTTTCAGATTTAAATTATGGAACAAGTCAAACTGAGGATGTATATTTTCAAATAACTGAAAGTAGAAATGAATTATATGATAAAATGCCAGATATTGTTAATGAATATATGACTAGAATTAATGAAATAATGGGAACTAGTTATAAACCATTTAATTACTATGGAAGCGAAAATGCTAAATATATAATTATTGCAATGGGTAGTGTAAATGACACTATTAAACTTGTAATTGATAATGAAATAAAAAATGGTAATAATGATTATGGCTTAATTGAGGTTCATTTATATAGACCATTTAGTAAAAAATATTTAGAGCAAGTACTTCCTAAAAGCGTTCAAAAAATTGCTGTATTGGATAGGACTAAAGAAGCTGGAAGTATTGGTGAACCACTTTATTTAGATGTATTATCTTCGTTAAAAGATAAAAATATTGAGATTGTCGGAGGAAGATATGGACTATCTAGTAAAAATACTAGTCCTAGTGATATAAAAAGTGTTTATGATAGTTTAGAAAGTAAACCTCAAAATAGTTTTACAATTGGTATAAATGATGATTTAACTCATTTAAGTTTACCAAAAACTGATTATAAATTATCTAATAATTATGAAGAATTTAAAATATATGGTTTTGGTTCAGATGGAATGGTAAGTGCTTCGAAAAATATGCTTACATTATTACATGAAAGTTTAGGAAAATATGTCGAAGGTTATTTTGAATATGATTCTAAAAAAAGTGGTGGAGTAACTATATCTCATTTAAGAATGGGAGATAATAGTATTAATGCACCTTTTTATGTAACTAGTCCTACTTTAGTAGTCGTAACAAAGGATGTTTATTTTGAAAGATATGATATGCTTTCTGGTATAAAAGATAATGGAATACTTTTAATAAATACTATTAAAAATGAAAAAGAATTAAATGATTATTTAGGTAGTTCTATAAAAAAAGAAATTATATCTAAAAATATAAATGTAAAAATAATTAATGCACAAAGGATTGCTTATGAAAATCATTTAAATGGCAAAATAAGCAAGATTATGGAAGTAAATATACTTAATCTATTAAATGTACCAAATGCTAAAGAAATGGTTGTTAATTCCGTTAAAAAAGCCTTTATGACTAAAGGTGAGGATGTTGTTAATAATAATATTAATGCTATAAATGCATCATTAAATGAAATAAAAGATGTAAAAATAATAGATAGTTTTGCTAAAGAGGAAAATGAAGAAAAAGATATTTATACTTTAATAAATAATAGAAAAGGAGAAAACCTTTCTACAAGTGAAGTTAAAATGTTTAGTAATGGTGGAGTTAAATGTGGACTATCTAAATATGAAAAAAGAGATGTTTCTATGCTTACTCCAAAATGGAATATAGAAAAATGTATTGAATGTGGAGCATGTAATATAGTTTGTCCTCATAGTGTAATAAGACCATTTATTACTAAAGATAAATCACTTGGTAAACCTCTTTTAGGAAATGATGAATATAATTATTTTGTAGGTATTAGTAATAAAGATTGTACTGGATGTGGTTTATGCGTAGGAGTTTGTCCTACTAAAGCCCTTACTTTAGAAACAAATGTTACTCCAACTGATGAATTATTTAATACATATGAAAATCCATCATTATATCCAAAAAATACTATAAAAGGAGTATCTTTAACAAAACCTTTATTTGAATTTTCTGGTGCTTGTGCTGGTTGTGGTGAAACTCCATATATTAAATTATTAACTCAAATTGTTGGAGAAAAATTAGTTATTGCTAATGCTACAGGATGTTCAAGTATTTACGGAGGTAGTTTTCCATCAACACCATATTTAGTTCCTTGGGCAAATTCACTTTTCGAAGATAATGCAGAATTTGCTTATGGTATTTATACATCATATAAACAAAAAAGAAATAGAATAAAAAATATTATTTCTAATTCTATTAATTCTTATTCTGAAAAAGAAAAAGATGCCTGTTTAAATCTACTTTTAAATTTTGATAATTATGAAATTACAAATAATTTTGTAAAAAATATGGATGATTTAACTTTACCAAAAGAATTATATGATTTAAAAGAATATATACCTAAAAAAAGTGTTTGGGCTATTGGTGGTGATGGTTGGGCTTATGATATAGGATATAATGGAATAGATCATATTCTTCATTCAAATGAAAATATTAATATTTTAGTTCTTGATACAGAGGTATATTCAAATACCGGAGGACAAGCAAGTAAATCAACAAAAGTTGGTGCTGTTGCTGAATTTGCAGATTTTGGTAAGAAAACTAGTAAAAAAGATTTATTTAAAATTGCTATGTGCGCCCCTAATGTATATGTTGGATCTATTTGTTTGGGAGCAAATAATGTTCAAGCAATTAAAACATTAACTGAAGCAGAAAATCATAATGGTCCCTCAATTGTAATATGTTATTGTCCTTGTATAGAACATGGTATCAAGGGTGGAATGTGTAACTCTATTAACGAAGAAAAACTTGCAGTAGAGTGTGGTTATACGCTTTTAATGAGATATAAAGATAATAAGCTATATCTGGATTCAAAAGAACCTAATTTTTATAAGTATGAAGAATTTTTAAATAATGAAGTAAGATATAATGCTTTAAAAATAAAAGATAATTCTTTAGCAAATAAACTTCTTAATATACAAATTAATAATGCTAAAGAAAGATATAATTATTATAATAAAATAAAGAGTACTGATTAGTATTCTTTTTTTTCATAAAAAAACGAGGCCTTTAGGGCCTCAAAGAATAAAAAGGGGTTGACTAGTGTGATACTAGCACCAAATCGCCTTCTTAAGTGATTTGGTAATTAATATACTAAAGCATATATGATAAAAAGTCAATTAACTTTACACTCATTTTACATATTTTTTTAAAAAACTTTATATTTGCTTTTTTTATAAAGTTTGATACAATTAGGTTGGAGGTAAAATGGACATAAAAAACTTACACCAGGTGGGTGAAAAAACTTCAAAAATATTAAATAAACTAGGAATATTTACAGATGATGATTTAATAAATTATTATCCATATAGATATAATGTTTATAATTTTTCAAATGAATTAATAGATAATTCTACATTAATAATAAATGTAATTATTGAATCTAATCCAATTGTTTCATATATTAAAAAAAATTTTAATAGATTGTCATTTAGAGCAAGGCATAATGAAAGAATTTTTAATGTAGTAATATTTAATAGGGCTTATTTAAAAACAAATTTAACTATAGGAAAAAATATAACTATTATTGGTAAATATGATTTTAAGAAAAATATATTTACATCTTCGGATATAAAATTTAATGTAACTAATGGTCAAATAGAACCAGTATATCATTTAACAAAAGGAATAACTAATAATACAGTTTCTAAATTAATAAAAGATAATTTTAATAATATATATATTAAAGATTCTTTACCAAGTAATATTATTTCAAAATATAATTTATTATCTAAAAAAGATGCATTATATAATATTCATTTTGCAAATGATTTAAAAATGGTTCATTATGCTAAAAATAGATTAATTTATGAAGAATTATTTGATTTTTCATTTAAAATGAATTATTTTAAAAATCAAAATATTAGAAAAGATAAAGAACCTAAAAATATTGATATAAACAAAATAAACGAATTTAAAAAATTATTACCATTTTCTTTAACTACTGATCAAGATAATGCTTATAATGAAATTGTTCAAGATATGAGTTCAAATAAAAAAATGAATAGACTCCTTTTAGGAGATGTTGGAAGTGGTAAAACTGTTGTAGCCGTGGGAGCAATCTATGCTAATTTTATTGCTGGATTTGAATCTACTTTAATGGCTCCAACTGAAGTACTTGCTACTCAGCACTATTTTAGTATTAAAAAAATACTTGATAAATTTAATGTAGCTGTTGAGTTAATAACTGGTTCAATGTCTAAAAAAGAAAAAGAAGCAATTTATAAAAGAGTTCAAAATAAAGAAATAGATTTATTAATTGGAACACATTCATTATTAAATGAAAATATTATATTTAATAATTTAGGACTTGTTATAACAGATGAACAACACCGTTTTGGAGTACATCAAAGATTTACTTTGGAAGATAAATCAAAATGCCCTGATATTTTATATTTATCAGCAACACCTATTCCTAGAACTTATGCAATGACTATTTATGGTGATTTAGATATTTCATATATTAAAACTAAACCAACTGGTAGAAAAGATATTATTACAAAGGTTAAGAAAAATAGTGATATTAAAGAGGTGCTTGGACTTATGCTTGAACAAATAAAATTAGGCCATCAAATATATGTAGTATCTCCCTTAGTCGAAGAGGATGAATCATTAAATTTAACAAGTATAAATTTGTTAAAGGAAAAACTATCACTTGCATTTAAAAATTTATTTAGAATTGAAATAATTCATGGTAAAATGAAAACTAGTGAAAAAGAAAGTATCATGAATGATTTTAAAAATAATCAGATTAAAATATTAATAGCAACCACCGTTATTGAAGTAGGTATAGATGTTTCTAATGCTACCATGATGGTAATATTTAATGCTGAAAGATTTGGACTTGCAACACTTCATCAGTTAAGAGGAAGAGTAGGAAGAAGTGACTTACAAAGTTATTGCTATTTAATTAGTGATAGTGATAATGATCGTCTTAAAGTAATGGAGGAAAGCAATGATGGTTTCTATATATCTCAAAAAGATTTTGAAATGCGTGGTCATGGAGATTTATTTGGTGTTAAACAACATGGAGATATGTCATTTAAACTTGCTAATTTAAAAAATGACTATAATATTTTGCTATTTGCTAATGAAGATGCAAAAAAATTTATTGATAGTAAAGAATATTTAAATAATGAATATTATAAAGACTTAGCTCAAAATTTAAACATCACAGATTAAAAAGTGTAAAGCATTAGTAAAGTGTAAAAAAAATAATTGACTTTTTTAAAAAATCATATTATCATTTAATTAGCATAGGACAAATAAAAACCTATGCCTGACTAAAACCTTACGAATTATAATGTGAGGAATAGTCAAACCAAAACCCCCTGAGCGGCCTTTTTACAGGCCGCATTTTTTTAGAATAAATTTATCAAAAGTGAGTAAATATAAATACACGATTCAATTACATCGTTAATAACAATAAGATTAAAGTAAAAGATATTGATAAGGGTGCAGAAAATTTTGACAATTAGGTTATGAATATATTCTGCTGTATGTTATAATATTTGTATTCAGCAAAAGAAGGTGAAGTATCTTGAATAAAAAAAATAATAATGTGGAATTAAGACCAATGATGAAAATATCAGAAATGGTTCCATATTTAAAATTAAAAAACATCAAATTTGATTTAATTTCTGAGGCGGAAGCGGAAATTTATTTGAAATGTAATAATAATTATTATAATGTGACTACATATAAACATAATTTTCAAAAATATCCCTCTCCTGCAGGAAAATATGAAGGACTATATCTAGATTTAGATTTTGCATATTTAAAAGATATGTCTATTATTGATCATAGAGTTAGATTACTTTTATTTAAAATGATTATTGATATTGAACATTATTTGAAAATAAAAATATTGAATATGATAGAAGAAATCGAAGATGAGGATGGATATAGAATAGTTAATTTATATTTGGAAAAGGATTTTAATGATGAAAAGTTTCCTAAAAGAGTTCATAATAGTATTTTTAAAAAAGTGGGTAATGAATATTACCAAAAAATATTTTCTAAATATGATGTTGATAAAGGTAAAAAGTTAGAAAACATACCAATATGGGAATTTCTTGAAATTATTACATTTGGTGAATTAGTTAATTTTTATGATTTTTACACTAAGGAATATAATTTAGTAGATGAGAATAAAGATGTATATATATTAAGAGATATTGTGAAATTAAGAAATGCTGTTGCTCATAATGCGTGTGTATTAAGTGAATTAAATAAAAAAGATAATAATTATCCGGCATCATATAAAATTGTACAATATTTAAAAGATTGCGATATAGGAAAAGTAACACGTAATAATAAACTAAGTAATTCAAGAATTAGACAAATTACATATACGCTTTATATGTTTAATGAAATAGTAACAAGTAATGGTATAAAACAAAATGTAAATAAAGAACTCAATAAATTATTTTTTGATAGAATAATTTTACATAAAGAATATTATAATAATAATGAACTATTAAAATCAGTATATTCATATTTTAAAAATATAATTGAAAAGAATTATGTAAATATTGATAAATAGTTTGACATAAATATATATTTTGTGATATATTATTTATGCAAGAAAAAAACGTTAAATCGTTTTTGCATGGGCGCTATCTAACGGTGGAGCCCTATTTTTCTGCCTAAATTAATCGTTTTATAAATTTTCCAGATACTAAATGTTAAAAATAAAGTTATTTTTATAAACTTTGACAAATTTAAGAAAATGAAAAAGTCTTATTTAGTAAGAATTTAACATGTTGTTACGAACTGATATTATTATTTCCCCCTAAACGGCCTTTTACAGGTCACATTTTTTTTAATAAAATTACTATGAAGTTTCTATTTACCAAAAGTGTGTAAATACGCAAAAATAGTAAAAAAGATTAATGATATATTAATTATTAATCTAAAGTATATATACTTTTAATAAAAAAGTAGATATAATTATTTTGAAAAGGAGGATACATGAAAACACTTTTAGTTTTAGAGGGTGGTGCTTTTAGGGGTACATATACTGCTGCAATAATCGATAAATTTATCGAAGAGGGTATTAATATAGATGCAATAATTGGTGTTTCTGCAGGTGCTTTAATAGCTCCAAATTATTATTCTAGGCAAATAGGAAGATGTTTAAATATTAATAGAAAATATTGTAAAGATTCAAGATATATGGGTAAAAAATCATTAATTGAAACTGGTAATTTTGTTAATAAAGATTTTGCTTATTATGATGTTACTAAAAATATTGAAGTATTTGATGAAAAAGAATATGAAAAAAATTACAAACTTCTTTTAGCAACAGTATCAAATGTTGAAACAGGTCTTCCTGAATATATTGAAGTAAATAATGTTTATAATCAGATTGAAGTATTAAGAGCAAGTAGTGCAATGCCTTTTTTAACAAATATTGTAGAAATTAATAATAATTATTATTTAGATGGAGCAATATGTGATAGCATTCCAATTAAAAAAGCTTTATCTTTAGAATATGATAGAATTATTGTTATTTTAACAAGGGAAAAAGGTTTTATTAAAAAACCATTTAATAAAGGAGAAATTATAGGAATAAAAACTAAGTATAAGAAATATCCTAAATTTATTAAAGCAATGCTTAATAGATATAAACAGTATAATGAATCATTAGAAATAATTGATAAATTAAGTAGTGAAAATAAAATATTTGCTATATATCCCTCAGAAAATATTGATATAAGTCTTAATAAAGTAAATAAAAAAGAAATAGATAGAATATATGATATTGGAATAAAAGATTATAATAATATAAAAGATAAATTAAATGAATATTTAAACTCAAAATAATTGAAATTAATTAATTTAAATGGTATTATTTTATAGGGTAGTTATGAAGAAAAAGAAGTTAAAATTAAAAACAAAATATAAATTTTTACTTATAATTATAGCTATATTTTTAGTTACTTTTTTTAGTATGAATTTTCTTTTTAATATTATTTTAATCGGAGATAAAGACATTTATTTAAATGTAAATAGTTCTTATTTTGAAAATGGCTATAAAGCAACATTTTTTGGTAAAAAGTTAAAAGTTGATGTAAAAAATAATATTGATAATACCTCTTTAGGAGATTATAAAGTTACATATACAGCAAACTTATTAAATTTTAAAAAAAGTGTTATTAGAAATGTTCATGTAGTTGATAATGAAAAACCCGTAATAACATTAAATGGTGATAATATAATATATCTTAATAAAGATAGTAAATATGAAGAACCTGGTTATGAAATAACTGATAACTATGATAAAGATATTAATAGTAAAATTAAAGTAACAAATAATATTGATGAAACCAAGGCAGGCAAGTATGAGGTTGTGTATGAGGCCATAGATAGCTCTAAAAATAAAGCAAAAGTTGTAAGAACTGTTGAAGTTCTTGATGATAGTGCATTAACAAGTTCGATAAAAGATTTTACTTTAAAAGGACTATTTACTAAAACGACTTTAACTTATGAAGAAAATGAATATAATTATTTTAATGATACTATCTTTTTAGGAGACTCAAATACATCATTTTTGTATCAAAAAGGGAAACATATTTCGGCTTATCAAACTTGGGCAAGAAATAACTTAAACATTGCTCAAATGAATTCTTCGACTTTTGAAACTTATGAAAATAGACAAAATACAGTTTTAAATGATGCTCTTACAAAATATAAACCAAAATATTTAATTGTATGTCCTGGAATTAATGCTGGACTTTATATGCAAAAAGATGTATTTGTAAGAGAACTTCAAAAATTTTATGATAATATTAAGTTAAATTATAAAGATACAAAAATTATATTTTCAGCAATATTTCCAATAAATGATGGTACACTAAATAAAGCAAGTCAAAAAAATATTAATATTTTAAATTATTATTTAGCAAGATTTTGTTATGAAAATAATATAAATTTTATTGATTTTACAAATGAAATAAAGGATAATGAAGGTTATGCTGATGTAAGTTTATTTGAATGTACTGATGAACTTAATTGCAATTTTCATTTAAATGAAGAAGGAAGAAATAAATATATAGACTACATAAAACATTTAGATTTAGGAAAGGTGGTAAATTAATATGAAATTAAAAAAAATTATAATGGTTATAGGGCTTGCAATTATTTTAGCTGGTTGTAACAAAAGTGCATCAACACTTGATATGAAAGGAGCATCAACCTCCCTTGATGAAAAATATCAAAATATGGCTCTTATGACTGAAAAAGAACTTGAGGGTATTTATAATCAAGATATAACTTTAATGGAAGAATATATTATTAAGTCAAGTGAAAATCAGGATGGTAATTTTTATGCTTTAATTAAAGTAAAATCTGAAAATAAAGAAAAAGTTAAAAACAATATGGATGAAATGTTTTCTATATTAGAAAATCAAAGTAGTTTATATTCACCAGAGGCTGTTAATTTAATTAAAAATAAACTTGCAACATCAGTAGGTGATTATTTAATATATATAGTATCTGAAAATAATGAAGAAATGTATAATGTAGTAAAGGAATATATAAATTAATGAATTTTAGTAGTTTATTATTTATTTTCTTTTTTTTACCAATTTTTTATCTATTATTTATTTTACTTCCAAAGTCAAAAAGATATATTGTTCTTATAATATTTAATTTAATATTTTATCTATACAGTGGAATATTTAATTTTTGTTTATTATTTTTTACCATTTTATTTAATTATTTTTATATTAAGTTATTAGGAAAAAAATATCAAAGATCATATAATGTTTTGGTAATAATTAATATATTATTTTTAAGTTTTTTTAAATATACAAACTATTTTATATTTCCTTTAGGGATAAGTTTTTATACCTTTAATAATATTAGTTACATACTTGATAGAAAACATAATAAAATTAAAAACCAAAGTTTTTTGGATTATTTATGTTATATTACACTATTTTGTAATGTTTTAATGGGACCAATTACAAGGTTTAATGAAGTAACAAAAAATATAAGAAATTTAGATATTTCTTTTGAAATGGGAGCAAAAGGCTTTTATAGATTTTTAACGGGTTTATTTCAAAAGGTATTACTTGCAAATAATTTAAGTATTTTATATAACACTTTTAATAGTATAACTAATAAAACATTTTTATCATGTTTGTTTGTTTTAATTATTTATGCATTATATTTATATTTTGATTTTTTAGGTTATACAAATATGGCACTAGGACTTGGCAAAATGTGTGGTATTTCTTTAGAGGAAAATTTTGATAATCCATATTTAGCAAATAGTATATCTTCTTTTTGGCGTAAATGGCATATATCACTTTCAAATTTTTTTAAAGAGTATGTTTATTTCCCTTTAGGAGGAAGTAAGAAAAATAAACTCATAACAATAAGAAATCTTATGGTGGTTTGGCTTTTAACGGGCATTTGGCACGGAAATACAATTAATTTTTTACTATGGGGATTATACTATGGAATAATAATAGTTTTAGAAAAGTTTGTTTTAAATAATTTTTTAGAAAAGCTTCCTAAAATATTTAAGCATTTGTATGTAATAATTATTGTATTATTTGGTTATATATTATTTACTCAAAATAGTTTAAATGATATAAGTTTATTTATATCAAATATGTTTAAGGGTAACCTTTATAATAATGAAGTAATCTTTTATTTAAAAGATAATTTATTTTTAATCATATTAAGTTTACTAATGATTTTAAAACTTCCAGAAAGTATAAAAAATAAAATTGCTAATAACAAATTTATAAATATAGTAATAATAATTATTTATGTTTGCTTATTTATAATTACAGTTTCATTTATTTTATCTGGTTCATTTAAACCATTTTTATATAATAGTTTTTAAGGGGTAGTTTATGAAAAAAAGAAATAAAATTATATTTTTAATAATAAGTATTATGATTTTTATTTATTCAGTTATGTTTATATTTAAAAGAAAGGAAAACTATTCAGAATTTGAAAATAGATATTTAACAAAATTTAGTTTAAACAATGTAGAGAGTTATTTACTTGATAATGCACCATTTAGAAATGAACTTTTAAAACTAAAAAATAAAATTGAATTATTATGTGGTAAAACCCTTGTAAATGGAGTTTATGTTGCAAATGATGATTATTTATTGCCAGAAAAAGTTGAAATTAAAAAAAGTAGTTTAATAATAGAAACAATAAATGATTTTGCTAAAAATATTCAAACAGATGTTATGATAGTACCTGATTCTATTTATATTAATAGTGATAAACTAAAAAGAAGTATTAACACAAATGAAGAAAATGATATAAATTATTTATATAGTAGTTTAAAATATTCAAATAACATAAATGTAATTGATACTTTAAAAAATCATAATAAAAAAACAAATATGTATTATAAAACTGATCATCACTGGACTAGTTTCGGTGCATATTATGCATATAAAAAATATATGGAAAGTAAAAACATTATTCCAAATGACGAAAGCTATTATAATATTGTTAAAGTAAGTAACTCTTTTAAAGGAACAAGTCAAACAAAAGTACTTAGTTATGATAAAAGTGATGATATATATTTATTTTTAAAAAATGAAAATTTAACTATAAATTATGTTAATGAAAATAAAATAACTAACAGTTTATATAATTATGATTATTTAGATAAAAAAGATAAGTATTCAATATTTTTAGATAATAATCATGCTTTAATAGAAATTGAAAATTTTGAAAATGAAAACTCAATTCTTGTTATAAAAAATAGTTATGCAAATTCATTTATTCCTTTTTTAACATCACATTATAAAAATATTTATGTAATTGATTTAAGGTATTATAATAAAAGTGTAAGTGATTTTGTAAAGAGTAAAAATATTGATAATGTATTAATATTATATAATTTAAATAATTTATATG
>OLPA01001813.1_pt1 | contig 17060 bp, 16 predicted proteins | sample 1672811 | NCBI WGS metagenome assembly OLPA01 (sample SAMEA3136726, study PRJEB25190) | human gut metagenome | biome: human gut; feature: human-associated habitat; material: faeces | place: Austria | collected 2013
TGGCATTCATCATGTTCTCAAGAGAATCCGCAACATCAGAAATTGCAATGGCATACCCCATACCTTCAACCTCAGTAGAAGCAAGCTTGGAAGAGTTAATACCAACAACCTCACCATCCATATTCAGAAGCGCACCACCACTGTTACCAGGGTTAATAGCCGCATCCGTCTGGATCAGATTCACACCCTTATTGATACTGCTGCTGTTATCTGTAGAATCACTGGACTCAATCTGACCTGAAGAATCTGTCTTACGGTTCTTTGCACTGACAATACCAGTAGTAACAGACTGGCCATAACCAAGTGCATTACCAATAGCAACAACCTGCTCACCAATCTTCAGATCATCAGAACTTCCGATCTTTGCAACAGAAATCGCATCCATCGTGTCATTAGAAACATCTTTGGTTGCAACAGACACAACCGCAAGATCCTCGTTCTCATCAAAGCCTTTTACAGTAGCCTCATAAGCACTTCCATCTGCAAAAGCAACGGATAAAGTATCCGCACCATCCACAACATGATAATTGGTTGCGATCAAAAGCTCCGATTTTGTCTTACCGATGATAATACCGGAACCACTGCCCTGAACTTCCTGCTCCTGGCTTGGTGCATACTGGGAACCAAACATGCTGTAATAATTCTGAACCTCCTGAACAGACTTGGTTGTGATCGCAACTACAGAAGGCATTGCCTCCTCAGCAACCTCGGATACATCAAGACTTCCCTTGGTATCGGAAGATTTTGTATCTGTTGTATCTTCGGTACTCTTATCTGACTTTTTATCAGATTTCATAAGTGTCAGCTTCTCGGAACTATCTGTAGCTGCCTGTACAGACTGTGCTCCTGTAAAATAATCCACACCTTCATATGCACCAACACCAATGCCACCTGCAAGTACTGCACACAGGCTGATGGTTGCACCTTTTTTCATCATTTTCTTTATTTTTAATTTTCTGTTGTTATTCATGATTAAGTCCCTCCCTGGAAAAAAATTTCTTCTCTGTTTCCTTTTGATGCTTCAAAGTATAGATTTTAATTGTGTTTACTTTGTGGGAAAAATGTGTTTTATTTGTTAAAACTTTTCACAGCCATCACGATTACGAACCATGCAACCTCAAGAAGAACGATCATTCCACCCGGTTTCAGTCCGGCATAATAGGAAAGAAAAAGTCCGGCAATGGTCGTACATACCGCCACAACAATGGCACACACCAGAGTCCCCTTATAACTTTTTGCCATCTGCATTCCGCATGCCACCGGAACTACCAGCATGGAAGAAACGATCAGGGTTCCCACTGTACGGGACGCAATGGAAACGGTCAGTGCAGTCAGAATCGTAAACAGGAAATTGATATTCCGCACGGAAACGCCAGAGATCCTTGCCGCATTTTCATCAAATCCGATATAAAACAGTTCCCTGTAAAAAAACAGCACTGCTGCCAGTACCAGCACACTGATCACAACTACCAGCGCCAGCTCTCCTTCACTGATGGACACAATACTTCCAAATAAAAAGCTGTTCAGGCTTGCGCCGTTTTCCACAAAACCGGACAGCACACCTGCCAGTCCGATCCCGGCGGACATGACGATGGAAATTGCAACTTCAGAATACCGTGGGATTTTTTTACGGATCGCTTCAATTCCAAGGGCTGCCACAATACACATCACTACCGCACCGGCTACCGGATTCACTCCAAGTATCAGTCCCAGCACAACACCGGCCAGAGAAGAATGGGAAAGCGCATCTCCGATCATGGACATCCGTTTCAGAACAATGGTGATCCCGATACAGGGCGTGATCACAGCCAGAAGGATTCCAACGAGAAAAGCCCTCTGCATAAATCCATACTGTAAAATACTCATAACTCGTCAATCCTCCCCTCTTCCGCCTTGAAAAACCGGTTGGCTCCTTTAAACTCCTTGGAATTTCCGTGAGTGACCATAAGAATGGTCAGCCCCTGTTCCTCATTCCGCTTTTGCAGAACTTTTGCAAGTGCTTTCACAGAAACTGTATCCATACCTGTGGTAGGCTCATCCAGGATCAGGATCTTCGGATTTCCCACCAGTGCGCGTGCCAGCATGACTCTCTGCTGTTGCCCGCCGGAAAGATCTCCGATCCTTCTTTTCCAGAACTCTTCCATTTCCATCTCCGCAAGTGCGGCTTTCAGACGTGGAATCTCTTTTTTCACCTGAAAACGTGCTTTCCATGAAGAGGAATACACGCCTGTCATCATGATTTCTTCTACCGTGGCCGGGAAATTCTGATTTCTGCTGATACTGTTCTGCGGAACATATCCCAGATCTCCCTTTCCAAATGTGGCAGAAATATCTTTTCCATTTACGGTAATGCTTCCTTCCTGGGCTTTCAGCTCACCCAGAAGAAGCTTCAGAAACGTACTTTTTCCACTTCCGTTTTCACCGGTAAGAATGACATAATCACCATCCTTTACTTCCAGGTTCACCTGCTCCAGCACTGGCGTTCCTGTGTAGTGAAACGAAAGATTTTCTATCAAAATTCCCATAATTTCTCCTTTTATCGCAACAGCAGTTCTACATTTCAGAACAGCCTTTGTTCTCAGCAACTGCTGCCTCACGGCTTCCGTTCAGTGCCTTCTGCAATGCCTCCAGATTCTTCCTCATCACAGAAAAATAATCCTCGCCGGCTTCTATATCTTCTTCACTCAATCCCTCAATAGGATTCAGCACAGCCGTCACAGCATCCACTTCCTTCGCCACAGTCTTCGCCACCTTTGGGCTTGCCAGTTCCTCGAAAAATATGGTATGGATGTCATATTTTTTCGCATACTCGATCACTTCCTGCATCTTGGCAGGATCAGGCTCTGAATCCGGTGTCAGGCCTTCAATCGCCAGCTGTGTCAGATCATAGGCATTGCACAGATATCCGAACGCCTCATGAGCCACGATGATATCCCGGCTCTTTGTATCTTTCAGGCCATCCCGGAATTCCTGGTCCAGCTCGTCAAATTCACCGGCATATTTCTCATAATTCGCTTCATAATAATCCTTATTCTCCGGATCCGCTTTTACAAAAGCATCCTTAATATTCGCCATCTCCTGTTTCGCCCGCATGGGATCCAGCCAGACATGGGGATCTTTTCCATTATCGCCATGAGCATGATCCTCACTTCCATCCAGAAGCTCCACACCATCCGATGCCTCAGACACCACCAGATCCTGATTTTCCAGAGTGTCCAGCACATCTTCCGCCCAGTGTTCCAGGTCCGCGCCATTGTAGACAAAAACATCCGCATCCTCAAGATTCCGGATATCCGTCGCCGCAGGTTCCCAGTCATGAGGCTCCGTTCCCGCAGGAACCATATCCTTCACCTGGATCTTATCGCCGCCCACCTTCCGGGCAAAATCATACATGGGATAAAAGCTGGCCATCACTTTCAGCCGGCCATCATCCACAAACGGCTGCCCCACTGTTCCGGCCCTGTGCAATCCATAACCGGTCACACCTCCGACCACAAGGAGCGTTGCCGCCAGAACCGCTGCCGCAGCCATCTTCCCTCTGTTAAAATTCATTTCTTCCTCCTGCACTCATCACAATATCCATAAAAGATCGTCCGGCTCTGATCAATCTCAAACCCGTGCTCATCCAGCACATGTCCCACAAAATGGTCAATGCATCCACACTGCAGAGGAATCGTATGCCCACATTCCAGGCACACAAGCTTACCATAATTCTTCCGTTCCTCATCCCGGATAAACCGATATTGTGCCGGTGCTCCCTCCACAGACGGAACTTTCAGCACAGCCCCTTCTTTCTGCAGACGCTCCAGACCTCTGTACACCGTTGTCCTTCCGATCCGGATCTCTTTTCCACGAAGGATCTCCATAAACTGGTCAATCGTATAAAACGTATCTCCATATTCCTGCAGACACTCCAGGATCAGCTTCTGCTGCCTGGTACTGTATTTCATTTTTTCTTCCATATATTTCACTCTCTTCCGTCAACTGCACCTTCCATAACAAATTTTTTCATCGTCTGTATTTTCATACACAGCTTTATGGCCGGTCAGTCATCCATACGTCAAGCGGATATTCGCAATCCGCTTCGCTACTTGCTTGATTTGGTTAAATCAATATGAATTTGAAAACCGTTTTCATATTACATTTAAAAAAGAATTCCGTCAAGGTCTTTTTTCGTATCATATGTTACCGATTTTTCCACCGGCACATGCTATCCTTTCTCCATCACCTGAAAGCATACCAGATATCCAGATCCGTGTTCCATATCAGAGATACATTCCCCTCTGACTCCAGAGTTTCCGTCTGACACAGAGATTCACATCTGAGAACACTGCGATGCAGCCTTTTCCAATGACTTCAGGGATAAAAAATCCAAAATAAACCACACTAAAAAAAAGCAGGTCTTTATTTTCAAAGGCCCACCCACTTACCACAGGAGGTATACATTATGGAACCAAAAATGTTTTGTTATCAGTGTCAGGAAACCGCCGGATGTTCCGGCTGCACCATCTCCGGTGTCTGCGGCAAAAAGCCTGACGTAGCTGCCATGCAGGATCTTCTCGTTTACGTAACAAAGGGACTTTCCGCCATCACCACCGCACTTCGGGGCGAAGGCCGGGAAATCCCTTCCTATATCAATCATATGGTGATCCGGAATCTTTTCACCACCATCACAAACGCAAATTTCGACAAAGATTCCATCGTTGCAAAGATCAGCGAAACCCTTTCGGCCAAAGAACAGCTTCTCTCTCAGCTTTCTGACAGAAAAAGCCTTCCCGCTGCCGCACTCTGGCACCCGGAAAGCCCTGCGGATTACGAGTCCATGGGATATGTCACCAACATTCTGTCTACAAAGAATGAGGATATCCGAAGCCTCCGCGAGCTGATCACCTACGGCCTGAAAGGACTCTGCGCCTACACCAGCCATGCAAACGCACTTCTCCGTGAAGATCCGGAACTGGATGCTTTTATCCAGAGCACCCTGGCAAAAACTCTGGACGACAGTCTCACAGCAGAGGAACTGACCGCTCTCACTCTGGAAACCGGAAAATTCGGTGTCCGTGGAATGGCCCTTCTCGACCAGGCAAACACCGAAACTTTCGGAAATCCGGAAATTACAAAAGTAAATATCGGCACAGGCAAAAATCCCGGAATCCTGGTTTCCGGCCACGACCTTCACGATCTGGAAATGCTGCTTGAACAGACAAAAGGAACCGGCGTTGACGTTTACACCCACTCTGAGATGCTTCCGGCCCACTACTATCCGGCGTTCAAAAAATATCCGAACTTTGCAGGAAACTATGGAAACGCCTGGTGGAAACAGAAAGAAGAATTCGAAAGCTTTAACGGTCCCATCCTCATGACCACCAACTGCATCGTTCCGCCAAAGGACAGCTACAAAGACCGGATCTACACCACAGGTGCTACCGGTTATCCAGGCTGCACCCACATCACACCCGGGCCTGACGGCAAAAAAGATTTCTCACAAATCATCAGCCACGCCAAACGCTGTGCAGCTCCAACCGAAATCGAGCATGGTGAAATTGTCGGTGGTTTTGCCCATGATCAGGTGATCGCCCTGGCAGATCAGATCGTAGATGCCGTAAAATCCGGTGCCATCCGTAAATTCGTAGTCATGGCAGGCTGTGACGGCCGGGCAAAATCCCGAAGCTACTACACCGATTTTGCCCAGGCGCTCCCAAAAGACACCGTGATCCTCACCGCAGGCTGTGCAAAATACCGCTACAATAAACTGAATCTGGGAGATATCAACGGCATCCCACGAGTTCTGGATGCAGGCCAGTGCAACGATTCCTATTCCCTTGCAGTGATCGCCATGAAACTTCAGGAAGTTTTTGGCCTTGAGGATATCAATGAGCTTCCGATCATCTACAACATTGCCTGGTATGAGCAGAAAGCCGTGATCGTTCTCCTGGCGCTGCTTTCCCTCGGGGTAAAAAATATTCACCTTGGACCAACACTTCCGGCCTTCCTTTCTCCAAATGTAACCAAAATTCTGGTTAACAATTTTGGTATTGCAGGAATTAGCAGCGTGGAAGAAGATATGGAACTGTTTTTCGGAAAATAATCCCCGATATAAACTGATCATCTGCAATGCTCTTACACCAGTCATTTCTGAACGCAGGTCCCGCACAGGATCTGCGTTCAATTTTTTTGGTATGTTCTCATAAAAACACTTTATCTCCGCCTTCTTTTATGATAAAATATAACCAAGACTTAACCAATAGAAAGAAGGTAGACCTCTATGAAATCACAGCGACTGGACATGATCGAAGAATATGTGCTGGAGCATAAGAACGCTTCTCTCGATACATTATGTGAGAAATTTAACGTATCCAAAAACACCATCAGAAGAGATGTCGACATCCTTCTGAAACGCGGCAGTATCATGAAAGTATACGGTGGTGTCGCAGCACTTGAAACTCCACAGACTCTCCCCCTTCTGTCTTACGAAGAGCGTGGCGGACGTTTTCCTGACGAAAAGAAAGAAATCTGCCGCCGTGCCGCAGAACTTGTGGCAGAAGACGACACCATCTATATCGATACCGGTACAACCTGTCTGAATCTGGTTGATTTTATTGCGGATAAGCACTGCACGATCCTTACCAACAGCCTGCTTATCTTCAACAAGGCAGCATCCTATCCGAACCTGGATATCATTTCCGTTCCCGGAAAGCTGAACCGCAAGACCCTGTCCTTCACAGGACCGGATATCAATGATTATCTGCAGACCTACAACATTTCCATGGCTTTTATGGCCTGCACAGGCGTAACGATGAAGAGCGGACTCACCAACGCCAGTGCCGAAGAATACATCACAAAGAAAGCCATTGCAGAGAACGCCAACAGCATGATCCTTCTTGCTGACCATTCCAAGTTCGGCCGGATCTCACTTATGACCTATTCTCCAATGGAAAAACTGGACGCCATCGTAACCGACCAGGCACTTCCGGAAGAATACGATAATTTCTGCCAGGAACACGGCATCCGTGTTATGACGATCGACTGATCTTTTCATCATGAGCCGCATACCGTAAGATACGCCAGTCCGGTAGCATACGCACAAAACATACGCACCAAAAAAGTGTATCGGTGACATCCTTTATTTCTGTCACCGATACACTTTTTTATGATCCGCCGCAAAACCATTCAGATATTCAGCCAGGCAAAAACAGTGCACCTGCCAGGAGTTCAGCAGATGCACCGTTTTTGAATATGCTCATCTCATTAGAGGATTTTATCTGAGAGGCAGACTTTACATGGTCTGCCTTACAGTGTCATGGATTTATTTTCGAAGCTTTCTTATGCCTCAGTACTTCCTTCCCATGTGCCGACTTTTCTCTTTCCGGCAGCTTCATCGAACCAGTGTGTTGTAACTGTTTTTGCTCTTGTGAAGAAACGATATCCGTCTTTTCCGAGAACATGCAGATCACCGAAGAAGGAATCTTTATTTCCGGAGAATGGGAAGTATGCGGTCGGAACCGGGATACCTACATTGATTCCTACCATACCGCCGTCTGTCTCCATAGCGAATTTACGGCTGTAATATCCGCTCTGTGTAAAGATACAGGAACCGTTTGCAAATGGGTTGGCATTCATGATCGCAATACCTTCCTCATAATCTTTTACTCGTTTGATGCAGGTTACCGGTCCGAAGATCTCGCGGTTTCCTACTGTCATCTCAGGTGTTACATGATCAAGGATTGTCGGTCCTACGAAGAATCCGTTCTCATATCCCGGAACTACTACATTACGTCCGTCAAGTACAAGCTCTGCGCCCTCATCGATACCTTTCTGGATCCAGTTGCAGATCTTCTCCTTATGGCCTGCATTTACTACAGGACCGAGATCTGTAGCTTCATCATATGCACATCCAAGTTTCATGGCTTCTGCTTTTTTCTTAAGGAGGGAAACAAACTCATCTGCAATACTCTCCTGCACGCATACAACCGGAAGAGCCATACATCTCATACCGGCGCATCCATATGTGGAGTTGATGATCGCATTAACAGTAGCCTCAAGGTTGCAGTCCTCAAGTACAAGTGCATGGTTCTTTGCCTCACACTGTGCCTGAACACGTTTGCCATGAGCTGCTGCTTTGGAATATACCTGTTTACCAACACCTGTTGTACCTACAAATGTAACAGCCTTTACTCTCTCATCTGTAAGAAGGATATCAGCCTCTACACGGCTGCATGTTACAAGGTTTACAACACCTTTCGGGAATCCACCCTCTGTATAGAACAACTCCATGATTCTCATAGCTGTCAGCGGTGTCTGAGAGCTTGCTTTCAGTACTACTGTATTTCCACATGCGATGGAAAGCGGAACCATCCAGCCCCATGGGATCATTGCAGGGAAGTTCATCGGAACAATACCAGCAGTTACTCCAAGTGGTTTACGATATGTAGCTGTGTCATATCCTGTAGTTACCTGCATTGCAGCATCGCCCTGGATCATTGTCGGAAGTGCACATGCCTCTTCTGTAGGCTCGATCGCTTTCTGAACATCTCCTCTTGCCTCTTTGATGTTCTTTCCAAGCTCTTTTGCGCAAAGTACGGAAAGTTCTTCTTTATGAGCATAAAGAACGTCTCTCCATCTGAACATATACTGCTGTCTCTTTGCAAGAGAAAGTGAGGACCATTCCGGGAATGCAGCCTGCGCGGAAGCGATCGCCTCTTCTACCTCATCCGGTGTACAACAAGGAACCTGCGCGATCACCTCACCTGTACTGGAATCTGTAACATCCATGTATTTCTCTGCTTTTGACTCTTTCCACTCACCGTTTACACAGTAACCCATTTTCTTGATCTCAGCCATTTTCAAGATACCCCTTTCGTGTTTATCTTTTTATTTTTTCATTGCATAAATTTCTGTCGTTCTCGTTTTGTTCTGGTCACAGATTATCATTTCTTTTTACTTTTGTCAATATAGCATGGTTATATTTTGAGTATATTTTTAAAATTATGTGTTAATTTATTCACATTTTATGGAATTTCAGATATGATGTGTAAGCTCTTGTAATTAGCGTATTTATGGTATAAATCTATGTTCCATCTTTCCATCTTCTTATTCAATATTAATGCAAAAGATACTCATTTTTGTTATTTCCGTAACATGCACCCTGAACACTGCCTGAAACAGCATCCGAAAAACGCACCGTAAATCTGCTGAAATGACCCCTAAAAGTACCAAAAAGCCGTAAAATTCCAGATATATTTCAGTAAGCAAAAAACACATTTGTCTGTGTATTACGTACACGCTTCTTTTTTGCCCAATCGTCGCATGTCAAGCGGATATTCGCAATCCGCTTCGCTACGCAGCTCTACACCAAATAACTGCTCCGCAGTTTATCAGGACTTGCTTGCACTCCTCCTGATACAAGCAAGTCCCCACCCACAAAACAAAAAAAGACATGCGATAACATATTCTCCATACATTACCTCATGTCTTATCATCATTATAATTTTCTGCGTATTCCGATCACCCGAATATCGTCTGCACCAGTACCATATAAAGCACCGTACCGCCGCCTATACTGAGCAGAGTGCTTTTTTTCCATTTATGCAGTGCCACGATAAACAAAATGGCAATCAGTTCCGGTATCCCATAATGGCCGCTTCCCGGAACATCTTTCAGGCAGTACACCACCAGCAGTCCGATCACTGCATACGGCAGCACTGTCCCCAGATATGTGATCACAGCCGGTGGTTCTTTTCCCTCCGGAAAAATAAGGAAGGGCAGAAAACGTGTTGTCATCGTTCCCAGCACCACTACTGCAACGGTAATAATCTGCTGTGTTATTGTCATCGTCATTTTTTTCTTCCTCCTGCCCTGGCTACGCCCGGATCTTTACATTCGAATTCTTCTCTATGATGGAGATTCTTCTGATCCCTGTATCCTCTCTTTTTGCTGTCTCGCATGATATCGTTTCATTCCCAGGAAACATAAGATAATCGATGCCATAGCCGGAAGAATAAAATTCCCGCTTCCAAAAATCACCAGGCAGATCACTGAGCATCCAACTCCGATCAGCGCCGGTTTGTGATTCTCTGCCTCTTCCCACTGATTGATAAACATTACCACAAACAATGCTGTCATAACAAAATCAATACCTTTTGTATTGAAATGGATCACATATCCCAGAAGTGCTCCTGCTGTAGCTCCTGTCACCCAGTAAAACTGATTCAGCGCATTTACAAAGAACATAAACCATCCTCTGTCCACATCTTCCGGAGGATCTACGGTACAGTTGACTGTAAATGACTCGTCACACATTCCAAAAATAAGATAAAACTTCTTCCATCCTGTATTCTTATTTCTCCAGCATGGAAATTCCGTAAAACAGATGTCTTGCATTTACCATCAGTGTCAGAAAGAACGCATACACCGGATTAAATGCTGACAAAAGCAGATTTGCCGTAACAAATTCCATGGACCCCGCATAGATAAAAAAGCTCATACATAATGGATATACAAAGGAAAATCCCTTGCTTCGCATCATAAAACCATAAGACATTCCCAGAAAAAGGAACCCCACGCAGATAGGCAAAGTATACGGAAAGGCTGCCTTAAATGCTTTTTTCTTCATATCTCAGATATTTCCTTTCAGCAATTTCCACGTTATACTTTACTTTTTCCTACTGAAGCTGTCAAGAATATCTGAAAACATTTTTTTTGCAAATGTTTTCACCCTGATCACTTCGGTAAAAGCCGTGAAATTTTAATCCAGCGGATAAAAATATCCTCTTCACTACATAGCTCTACGCCTTCCACAATTCACGGTTCTCATCCAGTGTAACCAGATCTCCCTCATTGATATCTCTTTCATATAAGAGCTCGTCATCATGTCTCAGACTCATTTCACATCCGTCTTCTCTCTCCAGCAGAACAACGGACATAAGTTTTTCCCCTGGCTGGCGTTCTTCGCAGCCAAAATCGATGTCTTCTTCGATTTTCAGCACTTTATACTGCATGCTTTATACTTCCCTCCAGATTTCCTCTACTGCTTTTTCGTATACTTTTAATGTACGCCACCCAAACAATACAAACCGGACAACCTCAATCTTTCCGGGATGTGTTTCACAGAATTCCTTTACTGTCTGCACAGCAATACACGCTGCTTTTTCCAGCGGATAATGATAAACCCCTGTGGAAATGGATGGAAAAGCAATGCTTCTGATTCCTTACGTTTATATTTTATAATTCCTCCAGCAGCACATCACTGACTGCCTCATAGGCATCCTCCAGCGCATCCAGTGCTTCTGTCAGCGTATCCATTTTTCGACTGTCTGCATTGTCTTCTTCATATGCCTCGATCACCTCAGCCATAACATCTTTCAGTTCCTGCAGTGAATTCGCAATATCCTGCAGTTTCTGATCCTTATCTTCTTTTGATGTGATATTTACAATTTTACTCATGGGTATTCCTCTCTTTCGATTTTATTTATTTTTGCTTTCTGCAAAATGTCCGGTAATCTTTTATTTCCAGTTTTTCCAGATATCCGGTTCATAGCCGACTGTTGCCTGTTTGCCGTTTCTGACAATCGGAAGCTTCAGAACTTTCTGATTTTCCAGGATTTTCTCTGCACGGTCTTCCTCCGCAATATATTTGATCAGAGCCAGAAGATCCCTGTCTTTACATTTCTCATCGATCAGCTTCTCATATCCGCCCACTGCCTGACACACCGAGGTAAATTCTCCTTTGCTCAGGCCTTTTTCTTTCATATCGACAAACTGATATTTGATTCCGCGCTCCTTGAAATAACGCTCTGCTTTCTTACTGTCAAAGTTCTTTTTTGTTCCAAAAATCTGTATATTCATGTTACCTCCCATTCTGCAAAGATATATGATTTTTACTCCGCAGTCACTACCTGCATTATACCACATCTATATATAAACCGGACATTCTTATTCCGTTTTGCAGCTCACTCATAGCCACAATCGTTCCTGTTCACTTCACACTTTTCTCGAAAAAAGAAGCCCGGATTTCTCCGGACTTCTTCGTATGTTTCACGTGAAACATTATATTTTTCCAGGTATCTCATCGACTTGCAAGCAGCCGTAGCATACACTCTTTTAATTTATTCTCATCAATCGGCTTTGTAATATGAGCATCCATTCCCGCTTCCGATGATCGGACAATATCTTCCGCAAAAGCATTGGCAGTCATCGCTATGATCGGAATCGTTTTTCCAAAAGGTCTCAGGTCTCCTGCTGGTGCGGATCCTTCTGGACGCTTCATAACCATTCATTACCGGCATCTGCACATCCATCAGAACTGCATCATACTGATCTGGTTCTGACTCCTCAAAAGCCTCCACAACCTGTTTGCCATTGGAGCAGATCACACAGGACGCTCCCTTCAGATCCAACATGGACCTCAGGATTTCCGCATTCAGATCATTATCTTCCGCACAGAGAAAATGCATGCCATTGAGGATCGAACCTTTTGTTTCTTCCATACTGTCTTCTGCTTCGTTCCCGGCTGCCTTTTCCTATGGTGCTATAGACCTCTATGGTTCCCCTCATGGAATCTACAATACTCTTCGTGATCGCCATTCCAAGACCGGTCCCCTGAATCTCCCTTTCCAGCATTTCAGCTCGTGCAAAAGGCTCAAAAATATGCTGCAAAAACTCTTCTGTCATTCCTATTCCGGTATCTTCCACTGTAAATCTGTATTTCGCATATTTTTTATCACTGGATAATTCTTCCACACGCAGGCTGATCTCTCCGCCTTCCGGTGTATATTTCACAGCATTTGATAATAAATTCATCAATACCTGACGAATACGGATCGAATCTCCCAGCACATGCTCATGGCAGAAAGACTCCTCAGAAATCCTGAACTTCTTTCCACCGGACAGTACATTCGGGCGAATGATCGCGGCAATCTGTTCCGCCACTTTTCTGAGATTCATAGACTCTTTTTTTAATTCTATGAAACCACTCTCAATCTTGCTCAGATCCAGAATATCATTGATCAGTCCAAGCAGATACTCGCTGGAAGACTGTAACTTCTGAATGTAACTGTCCAGAGTTTCCGGATCATTCAGACTATACTGCATAAGTTTCGTTAATCCAACAATTGCATTCATCGGAGTCCGGATATCATGACTCATGTTAAATAAAAATCTTGTTTTTGCCTCATTGGCATTTTTCGCCTGCTCAGCAGCTTTTTCCAGTTCTGCTTCATATTGTCTTTCCCTGTGTTTTTTACTGGATATTAAATAAAATACTGTAGCAATCAATAATGAGAATACATAAGAAATGACAATACACATAATCCAGTAAGAACGTGGACTCCATCCCTCTGAGGGTATAATATCAAAATACCATGTGTTATTGGGAACTGCACATTCTACTGTCAGAATATTATCCGGCATATTATCCTGGCTCTCTGCTAAAATAATCTTGTCTCTGCTGCCTCTGTCATATGTCCAAATTCTGTAACAGAAATCTGCATCGCTTAAATAATCAAGATTTATCTCTCCAATGAAACGCTCCCAGTCAATCACCAGAATCACAAAGCCCCAGAACTCACCCTGTTCTGAATTATTGTCCTGATAAACCGGATTAAAAAGCAATGCTCCTGTTCCTCCCTGCTTTAACTGGTATGGTCCTCCAATCGTATATTTCCCGCTATCCCTTGCCAGAATTGCATCCTTTTTCCGCTCATGTTCCTGCAGCATATCCAGTCCAAAAGCCCCCTCATTTCCCTGTTTCGGATAAATGTCTGTAACAATCCCTTCAGGTGCCAGTTCAAATGCCTTTATCACTCCATCTTCATTAGGAATCTTTTCTGCCAGTTCAGAAAATGTATTCTCATCTAGATTCTCTCCTGCACTGATATAATTTCCCAAAAGAGCAGAGAGCATGCTATACTGATCCAGTCTTGCCCTGACTCTTTTTTCAGTAATCTGCGCCATATATTTTCCGGTTGTCTTTTCATCCTTTTCCAAATTATGAAGCAGAAAAACGCCAACAATCAATGCTGTCAGAAAAACAATCAATCCAACAATATAGCAATGTACTCTTATCTTTTTATATAGTTCGCTATCCTTTTTCATTCTTCTACTCCTCTGTTATTCTTTTCCCGGTCACTAGCACATCTGCTTACCAACACAAAATTTTCGGATTGTTTCCATCAGTTCCGGTACATTTAATGGTTTTGACAGATGCGCATCCATCCCTGCCTCCATCGTCTTTCTTTTATCTTCAGCAAAAGCATTGGCTGTCATGGCAATGATCGGAATCGTTTCCGCATCTTTCTTCCCGCTGCCACGAATCGCTCTGGCTGCCTGATATCCGTCCATCGCCGGCATCATGATATCCATCAGAACCGCATCGTAATATCCTTCCGGCATTTTTAGGAAACATTCCACTGCCTGCTGTCCATCTTCCGCCTCTGTGACGGAAATTCCCTCATCTTTCAGAAGGAATGCCGCAATTTCCCTGTTGAGCTCGTTATCCTCTGCCAATAGAATACGGCACCCGAACAGATTTTCCTTTGATAATTCAGACATTTTCTGTACAGCTGCAGGTTCTTCTGCTATTTCAAAAGGTATGACCACATGTATGGTAGTGCCCTGATTTTCCACACTGTCAATCTGAATGGTTCCATCCATACGATCAAGCAGCTCTTTTACAATCGCCATTCCAAGTCCGGTACCTTTATAGTGTGATCTGGCGCCCTGATCAGCCTGAACAAATGGCTGAAATATATTCTTCAGGAAATCCTCTGACATTCCGATTCCCGTATCTTTTATAGTCACATCTACCAACACTCTATTATCGGATTGCTTCTCTTCTTTCAAGAAGCAATCCACTGAGCCATTTTTACGGTTGTATTTAATACTGTTTGTAATCAGATTTAAAAATATCTGTTTTACACGCAGGGAGCTTCCGGTAAGATTCGGATATGGAATCGAATAAGGATCATCCATAAAATGAATCGTAATACACTCTTTATCTGCCATCATCTGTGCAATGGTTTCCACCTCATGAAGCAGATCCGGCAGATAAAAATCTTCTTTCGAAATTTTTGTTTCTTCATTTTCCAGTTTACTCATTTCCAGTGTGTCATTGATCAGCGACAACAGATGGTCTGCCGCTACTCTTGCCTTAAGACGGCTGGAATCCACCAGTGTTCTGTCCTCCGGGTGCTTCATGCAGATATCCATAAGCCCGATAATTCCATTCAATGGTGTCCGCATATCATGGGACATTCTGGAGAGGAAATCTGATTTACTCTGGTTTGCTTTTTTCTCGCTCTCCAGGGCAATGGTTTTTTCCACCAGTTCATTTTGGTCCAGAATCAGATTCCAGTGTTCGATTACTCCATTCGGTTTGCAAATTTTGTGTCCCCTGTCCTCAATATATTTCCAGGATCCATTTTTGCATTTCATTCGGTATGTGATTTCATAATGATCCGCTTTACTATACTGCTCCAACGCCTGTGCAATTCCATGTTCCAGATCGTCCGGATGCGCCAGGTCAACAATCGTCCCTCCAGAAGCTTCCATCAATTCCTCCGGAGTATCATATCCCAGCATCTGTGCAAAATGCTCTGAAACATACTTAAAAGAATATTCCGGATCATCATTGCTGATTTTCACACCACCCGGCAGTGCAGATGTGATCATGTCCAGCTGATGCTTAAGTTCCTGGTTTGCTTTTTCCAAAGAATCTTTATAAAAACGCTCTTTCTGTACGATCTCATCTATACTTCGGAAACCAAGGAACGCAAAATGGCTGCCTTCCTCGTACTCTTTTACAATATGTGCCTGAAAACAGGACAAACCTGCTGCATTTGGTGACGTCTCAAAAGAAAAATGATATTCGTCTTCTGTTTCAAAATGCTTTTTAATCACATTACTGTCCAGTTCCCGACGCATTACGTCACGAAATTCCGGAAGTGCAAATGCAGAAGCATAGGCATCCACATAATCTGAAAATGCTTTGAACTCTTCATGTTTCTGAGCATGATTTGTCTCCTGATTAAATACAAACTCATACTCATCCGTATCCAGATTCAAAACAAAAGCTGTCGTATAATCACGGCTCAGTCCTGACAAAATCCTGTTCTTTTTTATCAGTTCCTGCTTATAAGTAATTTCAACCTGTTTTTCTTTATCAATCTGCCGAACAACATACAGAACATTTGTAACCTTACCAGATGGGTTCCGTTTTTTTACAATAAATCTTGCCAGATGCCAGGATCCACTTTGTGCCCGGTATTCGACCGCAATACTTTCCGTGTCTTTCAGCCTGTCAGCCAGAGTCGATGTATCAAGGAACTTTTTCATCATTTCCTGATGCTCCCCATCAACAATTGTATTGATAGCATGCTGGAAAGCTTCTTCCGTTTTTCCATGCTTGCCTGTAAGTTTATGCATCTCGTTGCCGGCAGATATTTCTTCATAAGTTCCTGTTTCCAGATTCATTCGGTAGATCAGCCAGTATAATTTACTGATGGAATCAATGATTTCTCCATTCAGATTTGCAGTTTCCAGTGCATCCTCAAGTGCCTTCATCATTCTCAGGTTTTCACGGACACTTCCCATATGGCACCCCACATCAGATAACAGATTCATGGACACCATATTCTGATTCAGATCCGGGTTATCCAATCCAATGAAGCCTATAAATTTATGATTTGTATAAATCGGCACAGCAATCAGAGCATGAATATTCTGAGGCTTTAAAATTTCATATTCCTGTGGGGTTTCTTCTGCTATTTCTTCCAGGTCATAAATGATGATATTTTTCTTCTGGATAAATGTTTCCACCCAGTTCTGCATCAGGCAGACGGGAACTTTCTGCAGATTCTGTATCTGCGGTTCGATTCCCGAGGCACACCATTCAAATGTATTTTTAAAACTTTCTTTTTTTTCTGAACTCCATTCAAAAATATACACTCTGTCTGCTGCTGTGTATTCTCCAACGCTCTTCAGTATAGATGGCGTAATGTCATCCAGTTGTTTTTCATTCTCTGCCTGACTCATAAAAGAAATCTTATGAAGGATTTCATCCATGT
>OLPA01001818.1_pt1 | contig 16990 bp, 11 predicted proteins | sample 1672811 | NCBI WGS metagenome assembly OLPA01 (sample SAMEA3136726, study PRJEB25190) | human gut metagenome | biome: human gut; feature: human-associated habitat; material: faeces | place: Austria | collected 2013
CCGATCAGGGCAAACGCATGCTCTGCCACTTCCTCCGTACAGTATTCCCGGATGTGGCACACCGTCACGCCATGCCGTTTTGCCGCTTCCATATCAATATTTTCCACGCCGCCACGACAGGATAAGATATACTTAAGATTCTTGGCCTCATTGATCACTTTCTTGCTGACTGGGCACTGATGTACAAAAATAACATCTGCTTTTTTCATTAAATCTGTAATCTCTTCTCCTGGATCAAATGCTTCTGGTCCTTTTGTTTCTATCTCCCGTATGACTTCCCTGAATTCATCTTTACTATAATCCTCTTTCCAGGATTTACAGGTAAACTCATCAATGATCTGACTTTTTTCTAATTCTTCCTTAAAATAAACGGAAGGGATCATCATATCTCCTACTGCAACACATTTCATAATAAAACACCCTTTCTAACACTCATATTTGTTTCATATTAACACTTTTATGTTCGTTTTGTCTATATAAAATGTTCGTTTAGAACTTTTTCTTACTTTCTTATTTCTTGAATTTTCCTTTTTTGTCACGTATAATAAAAGATAACCATAGAGTATATAAAAGGAGTTTTTGCGTTGAAAAAAGATATACGTCAACAAAAGATATTAGATTATTTATCTCATTTTGGACGGGTTTCGATTTCTGAGATCTGTGAGATGTTTGACATCGTGCCAATGACCGCACGAAGAGATTTAAAAGAACTTGAAGATGACCACAAACTGATCCGGACACATGGAGGGGCAACGCTTCCTTCTCTTTCGATTCATGATACGACTCTTCCTTTTCATCAGCGTATGACTCAGAATATTGAATTGAAAGAATCTATCGCAAGGGCTGCTCTCCCTTATGTTCAAAATCAGCATCATATTTTTCTTGCTTCTGGAACAACGGTCCATATCTTTGCTAAGATGCTCAAAGATTCTGGTACATTAAATATTGTTACCGATGCTGTGAATATTGCTTACGAATTAAGTTCATACCCTAATATCCATCTGATCTCACTAGGCGGAGAAATCCGTCATAATTCACTTACTACAACTGGTCAGATTGCCGAATCGAATCTGAATTCATTCCAGCTTGACTGTGCTTTTATTGGAGTTAATGCTGTTGATGAAGAAGGAAATATCTTTTTAGGAAGTATGGCTGAGGCATCAATTGTACGCCTGCTCTGTCACATGGTTCCTGAAATCTATTTTCTCGCAGATGAAACCAAACTTATGAAGAAAGATTTTATCTACATCTGTCAACTTGGAAAAGGTCGCAATCTTATTACGAATTCTTCAATCTCAAAAAAATACATTCATACATATGAACAACTCGGTGCCTGTGTGATCACAGAAAGTCAAAAAGACCGGAGATAACTATTCCCGTTATCTCCGGCCTTTTCATTTCTTGTAATTATTTACTCTTTGCAGCTGTTGTTGTGTTCTTCGCCGCTGTTGTTGTAGTTGTTGTTGCTGCTGTAGATGCTGTTGTAGCTTTATATTTAAACTTAACTTCTTTCCACAGATCCTGATCTACAGACTTCTTGTCATCCCACTTCTTGTCAGCATCTTTTGTCCACTTCTTGTAGACTTTCTCGTATGCTGCCTGCTGTTTTTCCTGAAGCAGTGTGGATTTGTTTGATGCAGCTGCTGTTGTGTCGTTTGGATTTAACATCTTGATGATCACGTATGCATCGTCTAATTCTACGACTCCGCTTACCTGGTTCTTCTTAAGTTTTGCTGCTGCTGTTTCGAATTTTGTTCCTAATGTGGCTTTTCCTTTTGTATAGGATTCTTCGTTGTCAGAGTTTACGCTGAACTTCTTAGCTACAGAGCTGATACTCTGGCCTTTCTTGATCATCTTTAATGCAGATTTTGCTTTCTTTAGCTGATCTTTCTTCTCAGCGGCTGTCATGTCTTTTTCTTTTCCTGTCTTGCTGTCTGTTGTCTTTGTTGTGAAGACAAGTTTGTAGACTTTGACAGTTTTGGCTTCGTCATCTGTTACTGTAACGTTTGCTTTCTTGATGATCGCCTGCATAACTTTACTTGCGATCGTGCTTTCTTCGTACAGTTTCTGGATCATATCTTTATCTGCTTCTGTCTTCTTCATGACTTTCTTACCTGTTGAGTCTTTTGCGAAGGCAGTTACGCTTTCTTTGATCTGCTTCTTCTCAGATTTTGTTAACTTCACGTTGTAGTCGTCTGCGTGTGCTGCTAAAACTTTAATCTGTTTTAACTGGTTGATAACGCTGTCTTTGACAGACTGCTGCATTGTGATCTTCTTTCCTTTGCTGTCTGTTCCGACCTGCATAGACCACATGCTGTCTCCGAAGTATGCTCCGTACTGAGCTTCTGCCTGATACTGCATGATTCTTGCATATACATGTGCTTCCTGGAATGTTACTTCTTGTCCTGCATATTCAAATAATGTCTTCTCATTCTTGCTTTTACATCCTGTAAATAAAGAAAGAGTTAACGCAAGAACTGCAGTTAAACATAGCAACTTCTTTGCTAATTTCTTCATTTCATTTTCTCCTTCATATTATGATTATATTAGGCTAATGTCTGGCGATATTATAGCACAAACTTATCGGATTATCAATGAATTGAGCGAGTTCACACAATGTTCAATCTTTTCTAACTGCTTCACTTTCTTTGTCTTTGACAGATCCAGTACAAATGTCGGATTCTTGCCTGCCTGGAAGGATAATTCACGTTTGTATTCTTCTAATATCGCTGGGATTTTTTCTACATCCACGGCTGCATCTGGTTTCATTTCAAATGAGACTTTTTCTCCTTTTTGTTTCACATCTGTCATATAAGCGTGGTGAGCTAATGATTTCAAATATGCAACATATAACAGATTGTGGACTGCTTTCGGCATTTCCCCAAAACGGTCGATCAACTCATCTGTCATATCTTCCATTTCATCTTTGGATTCAATGGATGAAATACGTTTGTATAATTCCAGTTTTTGATATTCATTATACACATACGTTGATGGAATAAATGCATTGATGCCGAGATCGAGTGTTGTGTCAAATTCATCCTCGTCTTTTAACTCGCCTTTTAATCTCAAGACTGCTTCATTCAGCATCTTGCAATACAGATCGTATCCAACTGCTTCCATATGACCGGATTGTGCCTGTCCCAAAAGATTTCCTGCTCCGCGGATCTCCAGATCTCGCATTGCGATCTTATAACCGGATCCCAGATCTGTAAATTCCCGGATTGCCTGTAATCGTTTTTCTGCGGTTTCTTTTAACAGTGTGTTCTTTTTGTACATCAAAAATGCAAATGCATTTCGATTCGATCTTCCGACACGTCCTCTTAACTGATACAACTGGGACAACCCAAGCTGGTTGGCATCGTGAATGATCATTGTATTTACATTCGGAATATCTAGTCCTGTCTCGATGATCGTTGTAGATACCAATACATCGATCTCATGGTTCATAAATCCCATCATTATCTCTTCCAGTTCGCGTTCTTTCATCTGTCCATGTGCAAATGCAACTTTCGCATCTGGAAGCAATCTCTGTAATTCGGCTGTCACTTCTGCGATATTATTGACGCGGTTATACACATAATATACCTGCCCGCCACGTGTCATTTCGCGGTAGACCGCTTCTTTGACCAGTTCTTCATTATATTCCATAACATATGTCTGGATCGCTCTTCGGTCATGCGGTGGTTCTTCTAATACACTCATGTCACGGATTCCGATCAGACTCATATGCAGGGTTCTTGGAATTGGTGTAGCAGATAATGATAAGACATCGACATCTTTTTTCATTGTCTTGATCTTTTCTTTATGTGTCACTCCAAAACGCTGTTCTTCATCAATTACGAGCAGTCCCAGATTCTTATACTGCATGTCTTTGGACAATAAGCGATGCGTTCCGATCACAACATCTACCGTTCCATTTTTGAGTCCTTCGATCGTCTCTTTCTGCTCTTTTGCTGTACAAAATCTAGACATCATGCGTACGGTGATCGGGTAATCATGAAATCTCTGTGCAAATGTATTGTAATGCTGCTGTGCAAGGATCGTGGTTGGTACGAGATACGCCACCTGTTTTCCATTGTCTACTGCCTTAAATGCTGCACGGATCGCTACTTCTGTCTTGCCATACCCGACATCTCCACAGATCAGTCGGTCCATGATCTTCTTGCTTTCCATATCCCTTTTCGTATCATCGATCGCATTTAACTGATCCTGCGTTTCATCGTATGGAAATAATTCTTCAAACTCTTTCTGCCATACAGAGTCCTGATCATAGACATATCCTTCTTTTGCCTGTCTTAGTGCATATAACTGCACGAGTTCTTCCGCAATATCTTTGACTTGACCTTTGACACGTGTTTTCGTCTTCTTCCATTCATTTCCACCTAATTTATGAAGTTTCGGCTTTCTTGCATTTGCACTTGCGTATTTTGCGATCTGGTCTAGGGCTGATGCTAAAATAAATAAATTATCACCGCCCTGATATTCAATACTGATGTAGTCCTTTTCAACCCCATCTGTTGTGATCTTTTCGATACCGCGATAAATGCCGACTCCATGTTTTTCATGAACAACGTAATCACCGATATTGATATCTGCAAAACTTCGGATCTTTTCTCCTTGTTTTTTCTTCTCTTTCTTTCGGCGCTTTTTTTCTTCTCTTCCTTTAAAAATGTCTCCTTCTGAGATTAATACCCATTTAGCTGCCGGATATTCAATTCCTGTCAGAAGCTTTCCTGCTGTGACAACGATCTGCCCTGCTTCCACTCCGTATTTCAAATCCTTATCATAGGTCACAACCAAACCATTTTCTCTCAGATCACTGCTTAAACGTTTCGCTCTTGTAACAGATGGAGAAGCAACAACGATCCTGTAGTCCTTACTCTGATATTTGGTAAGATCTTTGACTAACTGCTCAAAACTGTTGTTATAAGACTGAATGGATTTTGTATCCATAAATAAGGTTCTAGCAACTCTAAAATCATTGATCTCAGCAGATAAGATCGAATAACATAGCATCTTATGTTTCTCGATCTGATATAAAATACTCTCATAATCTGTCACCGTATTTGCCTGTTTAGGCAGAAGATACCCACCTTCCAGACGACTTTTCATACTCTCTGAGAATTCCAGATAAAATGCATCTGCACGTTCTCTGATATGTTTTGGTTCATCCATATAGATCATGCTTTCTTCTGGAAAATAATCTAAGATGCATTCTGTATTTTCATAAAAATATGGGAGATAACCTTCTACTCCGATCAACATATGAAGTTCCCTTAATTCCTCACGAACACGGTCCATTTCTTTTCTTAGGCGGGCTTCCTGATCATATTTTTTTTCTTTTTTAAATTTCTGTGATAACTTCTCATAATCTTCTTCCATATTTCGAAGACCATGTTCAATCCTTGGCTGGTTTAAAATGATCTCTGATGCCGGATAAATGGTCAGAGTATCGACTTCTTCGATGGATCTTTGGCTTTCTTTATCAAAACTTCGGATCGAATCAATTTCATCTCCCCATAGTTCGATACGATATGGGCTTTCCTGCGTGTATGGGAAAATATCAATGATTCCTCCTCGCACAGCAAACTCGCCTGGAGCCTCAACAAATGGTGCTTTTTCGTATCCTCTGGCAACAAATTCTTCTGCGATCGTTGCCTCTTCCAGTATCTCTCCCATTTTAAACGTCATCTTATGATTCTTGATATCACTTAATGGAACAACCTGATCCATCACAGCATCGATTGTCATCACAAAGGTTCCACATTTGTCATCCACGATCTTCTTGATCGCCAGCATACGGTCTCTTGCGATTGCATTTCCATGAACATCGGCTGTATAGAATAATGGATCTTTTGCTGGAATATACTGAACCTTTTCTCCAAAGAAATGACTTGCCTCGACCCATTGTCTTGCTTTGTTCTCGTCTGGTACGATGATGATCTTAAATTGCTTTTTCTTATGATTTCCGATCAGACTGGTCAGATGCCATTTGGCTGTATCGGTGCATCCTGATACAAGAACCGGGCCACAGTAATCTTCGACCTCATCCTTTAATTGTCTGTATACCGGATCGTCTTTTAATATATGTTCTAACACTTTCTATCCCTACTTTTTCTTATTGTGGCGGTTCATCGCTTCTGTGATGTCGCCCATAACGATCAGCTGTACTGCATCGTACACTTCATCAAAACGTTCCGCAAAGATTGCCTGTTCTTCTTTTGTAAAATGTCCTAATACATAATCTGCCAGATCATATCCTTTTGGTTTCTCTCCAACACCGATCTTCACCCTTGGGAAATCCATACTTCCTAAATGACTGATGATACTTTTCAGTCCATTATGTCCCCCTGCACTTCCCTTTCTTCGGATACGCAGTCTTCCAACATCAAGGTCGATATCATCATGAATAATGATAAAATCTTCTGGCTCTAATTTATAGAAATCCATGATTGGACGAAGACTTTCCCCGCTTAAGTTCATAAATGTCTGTGGTTTCACAAGAAGGACTTTTTCTCCTCCCATATAACCAGTTCCGATCAATGCTTTGTGTTTCCCTGTATTTATACTTATGCCTTCTTTGTCTGCAATATAATCAAGGGCTTCAAATCCAATATTGTGTCTTGTGTTGTCATATTTCTTTCCCGGATTCCCCAGTCCGACGATTACTTTCATAAGATATCTCTCCTTTTTCCCTAGAATCTATAAAACTGACAAACACCCGGAAATCAATGGATTCCCGGGTTGTCTTTTTCTTTCTTTAGTTATAGTATATCCCAATTTACAATTCTCAGCAAGATTTTTTCTAGTTATAATGCCTGAAAGAATTCTCTTGTCTTATTTACCTTCTTCATCAATGTATCAAACTGTTCTGGTGTCAGTGACTGTGGTCCATCACATAATGCTTTGGCTGGATCATTATGAACTTCTACCATTAATCCATCGGCCCCAGCAGCGATCGCTGCTAATGCCATTGGCTCTACCATATCTCTGATTCCTGTTGCATGAGATGGATCTACCATGACTGGAAGATGGGATTTCTTCTTAATCATAGGGATTGCAGAAAGATCTAATGTATTTCTCATAGCTGTCTCGTATGTTCGGATTCCTCTTTCACAAAGGATTACATTTTCATTTCCACCTGCCATAATGTATTCTGCACTCATTAACCATTCTTCGATCGTTGCTGCAAGTCCTCGCTTTAATAAGATTGGTTTGTTGATCTTTCCTAATTCTTTTAATAATTCAAAGTTCTGCATATTTCTTGCTCCAACCTGAATCAGATCCACATCTTCGAATAATGGAAGATGACTTGCATCCATGATCTCTGTAACAACTGGAAGTCCTGTTGCTTTCTTAGCTTCTAATAATAATTCTAATCCTTCTCCATGAAGTCCCTGGAAAGAGTATGGGGAAGTTCTTGGTTTGAAAGCTCCTCCTCTTAATAATCCTGCACCAGAATTCTTCACATCGTTTGCGACTTCTGTGATCTGTTCTTTTGTCTCAATAGAACATGGTCCTGCGATCACCTGGAAGTTTCCACCACCGATCTTTACTCCGTTTACATCAACAACTGTATCGTTTGGATGGAATTTTCTGTTGGCCTTCTTGTATGGCTCCTGAATACGCTGTACATTTTCAACGATGCTGTTTGCCATGATATGACGCATATCTACAACAGATGTATCTCCCACTAATCCAAGGATCCTTGTGTTAACACCTTCGGATTCGTGGATGCCCAGTCCCTGCTCTTCCATCTCTTTCTTTAATGCGTTGATCTTTGCTTCTTCTGCCTGTTTCTTTAAAATAATAATCATGATGTTCGTCCTTTCCTGGCAAGTCGTTTCTATCCTGCTTCTCTGGTGCGGCCTTTGCTTCTTTGAGTAAAAAGAAAAGGCATGCACTCTGTTGCAAGAATGCATGCCTTAAATGTTTTACTCTGTCGGTTTAAAGTGACATAAGTTTTGGCGATGATTCATTGCAACAAAAATAGTCAGGATAAAAATAATAACCCTGAAAGCTAAAGTAATAAAATGTGCAATTATTCATCTTACTTGTTGTCATCTTAGTTTCTCCTTGTTTTGATGTTTTTACGATACATGAAATTTTTTTCTGTGTCAATAGATTTATAGATGTTTTTTATAAAATCCATAGACCGTATTTATGATTTATTTTATGAATTATAAAATTTATTTTTTGCGCACTGCAAGAAATGATGCGATCAATGCTGTGATCGGTACTGTTAATACAACACCAAGACTTCCAGATAATCCTTGCATGATCTCAATTCCGATCACATAAGAGTTCGCTAACTGTCTGTAGCTTAGATCATATGCGTAATTGATCACTAATGTTGTCATTGCACCGCCTACATAAGCAAAGATCAGTGTATTCGTCATCGTTCCCATCATATCTCTTCCAACATTGATTCCTGATACAAAAAGTCGTTTCATGGACAGTGTTTTGTCTGTTTCATAAATTTCCTGAATCGTAGATGCAATGGACATACCAACGTCCATGACGGCTCCTAATGCTGAAATGATGATTCCGGCAAAAAGCAATTCTCCGATCTTTATCTTTGTATTTTGTCCGACATAGTTCAATGCTTCGATATCCGATACATTATATCCTGTGATCCCTGCTGCTTTTCCAAATGCCATCGCTGCCACTGCTGCGATCACGACTCCGATCGCTGTTCCAAGGATCGCAGACACTGTTTTGCTCGAATATCCACCAAGAAGTCCTAATGTTACGATCGTTGTCAACACTGCTACAATGATCGTCAACACGATCGGTGAAATTCCACGATACATCATCGGAAACATAATACCAATGATACATGCAAACGCAAATACAAGACTTAAAATAGCATAAACACCTTTTTTCCCACCAATCGCACATACCACCGCTGCAAAGATCAACGCAAATCCATAGATTGCCATGGTACGGTCCTGACTATATACGGTAAATCCTACATTTGTTCCACTTTTATTTACGATCACGATGATCCTTGCTCCTACTTTACAGTCAGCTCCAAATAAAGTTCCGCTTGGATTGATCGCCTGTTTTTCTTTTCCTTTGTAGGTTCCCGTTGTCATTTTGACCAGAACTTTCTGCGTTCCATAACGACTTCCGTCTTCTGCAAGATTATCTTTGATGATCTTTGTTACAACTGCTTTTTCATATTTTTGTCCTTTATAGGATGCCAATGGCGTTTTCTGAAACTGATTGCATTTGACTATGATCCCTGCAAATAAACACACTGCTATTGCGAGGATCAAGATTTTTTTCCATGATACTGCTTTTTCCATAAGTTGTCTTCTTTCTATAAATCGTAGCCTTTTATTTATAAAGAAAAATCAGAGAATGCCTGTGTCCGGATCTATCATTCCGGGCGCAGGCTTTTGCTCTGTCTGATAAATTAAGTTACGACACTAATTCTTTATCATCTCTATTTGATTGTTGCTTTTTTGGCTGTGCTGTAGGCTCCATAAATACGTTTTCCATTTACTGTTTTGTAAGAACGGACTTTTACGTAATATTTTTTCCCTTTTTTCAGACCTTTGATCTTGTAAGATGTTGTTGTTTTCGCTTTTCTTACTGTCTTTTTACCTGTAAATTTCTTGTTTGTAGAATATACAACTTGATATCCTGATGCTTTCGTATTCTTTTTCCATTTGATCGTTAGCTGTTTTTTGATCTTATTTATTAAAGAGATACTCTGTTTCTTTGGTGCTACAGTCACTGTAACTGTTTTGGAAGCTGCTTTGTAGTCTGTAGTTGCTGCTGCTTTGACTGTGATCTTGGCAACTCCTGGTCCTTTGACTGTTACTTTTCCTGCGGCATCAACTGTTGCAACTGCTTTGTTTGATGTTGTGTAAGTGAGTTTACCATTTCCATTTGTTTTTGCATTTAATTTGAATGCTTTGGATGTTTCACTCTTCTTATAAGATGCTGTTGCTGTGATCGTCTGGTCTTTTGTCTGTACTGCTGTTGTATCATCTTTCTTTGTTGTATTTGAGTTCGCATCATCTTTTTTGGTATCTTCTGCTTTCTTCACGATCTTATATGAAGATGATCCGTCTAATACTTTTCCTGTGTCCGCATCGTATGTTGTAACTTCAAAAGAGTCATCTGTTACATTGACTACAGAATAACTTGGTGTCCATGTCTGGCTTCTCTCAGAAATGAAATCCTGTTTTGCTGTGATCAGATTGTAGAATTTAGATCCTGTTGCTGAGTTTGCTTCTAAATATACAGTTCCTTTTGGATTTACAACCGTTCCACCTTTTGTTGTATCAACGATTTCGTAGCAGTTGTTTTCTTTTGCGTAATTTGCTGTATTTTCTGTTTTTGCGAATTTATCATGTGCCTGCCCATCACTCTGTAACTGATATGTTCTGGAGTATGTATGGTCATGTCCCTGAAGTACAACATCAATATCATATTTATCCATTAATGGTGTTAACTGTGTTCTTAAAACCATTCCGTCAGAATCTGAATGATCATATCCTGATCCATAAATGTCCTGGTGGAACATTACAACTTTCCATTTTGCATTTGGATTTTCTTTGATCGCTTTACGCATAACATTTTCGTGAGTTGCACAGTTGTAATTGTTTGTGTCTAATACGATAAATAATGTATTTCCATATGTGTAATAATAGTCTGTTCCTGCTGCTGTCTTTCCTTCTGTATACTTTGCTGTGTTTCTATATCCACCTGTATCAAATGCATTTGGATTGTTGTAATGCATCTCATACTGTGCTGATCCAGAATCGTGGTTTCCGATCGTTGTTGCTACTGGAAGAGATCTTAAAGCATCTGCTCCAAGGTAACCTGCATACTGTTTTTCATTGTTATTGTTATTTACCTGATCTCCCGCGGATGCAACAAAACTTAGATTTGGATTCTGTTTTACCGCATTATTTAATACGTTGTTCCAGTTATAACTATCATTTCTTGCTGCATAGTTATTATCTTTCATCGCATCTCCTTCAGTACTTGTCTGTCCTGAAGATGCTCCGATCTGAGGATCTCCTACATATAAGAAAGAATAATTTTTAAATGATTTTGTAGAATATTTCTGTACATCCTGATATTTTCCGTTCTGGAATACCTGATAGTAGTAAGTTGTATTTTCTTTCAGATCATTTACAGATGCTTTGTTTGAATAGTACTGAACACTTTCGATCGCTACTGCCTGTGTCTGTTTTCCTTCGACTTCTTTTGCATCAGACATATCTGCTTTTGTTGCGATCTTAACTTTTGGTGTTTCTTCTGTCTTGCTGTAGTATGCAAAATTAAGCTGTGATTCTGTCGCTCCTGGTGTTAGGGATACATTTTCATAGTTTGTGCTGTATTTATCCCAGTTTGCTTTCCATGTGGACCAGCTTTCTGTTTTAGAAGCAGATGCATCATTCCAATGTTCTGTCGCTGCGCTGACTGTTGATGAAAGGATTGGAGATGCCATCATAACTCCGCCTGCTAACATCATGGCTGATACAGTTGCTTTTGCTGCATATTTTTTTGCATTTCTTGCTATGTTTCTGCGAATTGTTCTCACAATAAGATCCTCCTTTGATATAGTCAATCATTCTCTGTTGTGTTTAACTATAAACTTGTGAGATTAAGGAAAGGTACGTGGGAATGATAAGTTTTTGTAAAATTTTTTAATTGTATGACGGGAATGTGTCGAGTATTCATAAAAAGATAAAGAAAGATAGCGGTACGAAAAACGAATTCCATTGATGGATGTATGTTAAACGTTATCGTTTTTTAATTTTTATAGAGGTGGACAGATATTATTAATGCTAATACAGTAAAACATACACACTGTGTAGTGGTTTGAATAGACTTCATGTGTATATGACAGAAATAAAAGAAAAACAAATATTTAAAAGAATGCGGAGTTGCCACCGGATTCTTTTAAATATTTGTTTTTCTTTTATTTCTGTCATATACATGCAAGCCTACATACAAAAACGCCAAAGACATTATTCACGGAATGTGATTTCTCCTGTTTTCTCGTCCATAGCATCTACGATCGCAAGGGATTCTAAGTGTGTCTGTTTTCTTAAGAAATCTCCACCTGGCTGGAATCCTTTCTCAATCACGACTCCTGCTCCGACCAGTTCTGCTCCGGAATCTTTGACTAATTTCGCTAATCCTTCTAAGGCTTTACCGTTGGCAAGGAAATCATCGATCAGTAATACACGGTCTCCTTCTCCTAAGAATTCTTTGGATACAATGATGTCGTAGACTCTTCCATGTGTGAATGATTCTACCTTTGTTGTATATACATCTCCCGCGATGTTCTTTGTCTGGGTTTTCTTCGCAAATACGACTGGTACATCAAAAATCTCTGCCACAACACATGCGATTCCGATTCCTGATGCTTCGATCGTAAGGATCTTATTGATATCTTCGCCTTCAAAACGTTTCTTAAATTCTTTACCGATCTCACGGAATAATTTTACATCCATCTGATGATTCAAAAAGCGGTCTACTTTGAGGACATTTCCTTCTTTCACGACTCCATCTTTTCGAATTCTCTCTTTTAATAATTCCATCACTTGGCCTCCACGCTCTTTTGTATTTTAAATAATATTTTAACTACTTTTTCCTCGCTTTGCAAGCATTGCTTGCATTTCTTTTGGATAATCTATATCGCAAAGTTCAGTTTCTTCCAACACCTTGAAGAATCTGGCATTTTCTATGTGTTTTTTGAGAATTTTCTTGCCACCTTGATCTTTTGTAAGCGATAATAATTCTCGTTTATATTTCTTTGAGAACCATACAGGATTCCCAAGGTTTTCTTCTGTTCTGACACAGCCGAGTTCACAAGATTCATCTGCCATAAAAGAGAGAAATCTTTCGATTGTCTCTCTTTTCATATTGGGCTGGTCTGCTACGAAAAATGTATAGAATTCTGCATCTTTCGCTGCTTTGATCCCTGCTTTGATCGACCATGAAATCCCATATTTACTTTCTGGACAAAACACTGTCGTTATTGGGTCGTATTGCGTTTGCTTCATAATTTCCTGATACTGTGTGACAACAATGATCTCAAACCCTTCATAATCTTTGCATAGATCGATCAATCGGTCCAATCCATAACGATACATTGGCTTGGTTCCGATCATTTGCAATAATTTATTCTCCTGACCGAAACGTTTGCTGTTTCCTGATGCAAGATAAATGACCGCTGCTTTTATTTTATCCATGTTATATTATTCTTTCTCCAATAATCCCATAACGATCTTTTCACTGGTGATCGGCAATTCTCGGATCCATAATCCGGTTGCATTAAATACGGCATGGGCTAATGCTGGAGATGGTGTGTTGATAACGATCTCTCCAATGGATTTTGCTCCAAATGGTCCTGTTGGCTCATAACTGCTCTCAAATTCTACACGAAGCTTTCCAACATCGACTCTTGCTGGAACTTTATACTGCATGAAAGAATTTTGTTTTACATATCCATTTGGTGTGTAATCAACACCCTCATACAATGCCATTCCGATTCCCTGACCGATACCGCCTTCTGCCTGCACTCTGGCAAGGTTCGGATTGATCGGGGTTCCACAGTCGATCACACCTACATAGTCAATAACGTCAATCTGTCCGGTCTCTTTGTCGATCTCCACCTCGGCAGCTCCTGCCATAAACGGTGGCGGAGAGATCGGAGAAGAATATTCTTTTACAACCTGAAGCTCACTGCAGACTCCACAGGTCGCTTTTCCCGCGATCTGCTGCAGCGTTACCTCTTTTCCATCTTCTGTGCGGACTTTTTCTCCGTCAAAATCAGATTCTTCCTCAGATACACCAAGCATCTGTGCACCAAAAGCGTGGATTCTCTTCCTGAGCTCTCCGCAGGCCTGGATCACCGCATTTCCGGTGGCATAAGTTGTGGAAGATGCATAAGAACCGGAATCATAAGGAGAAATATCCGTATCCACACTGAATACTACTATGTTATCCATAGGCGTATTCAGGCAGTCAGCCGCAATCTGCGCCATAACGGTATCACAGCCTGTTCCCATATCCGTACATCCAAGTGCCAGTGTATAAGAACCATCTTCATTCAGCTTAATATCTGCGCCGCCTACGTCAACTCCTGCAATAGAGGATCCCTGCATAGCCATGGCAACACCGACTCCGCGGACCTTGCCATTTCCCATATCCCTGCATGGATATTTGGAATCCCAGTCCATCATCTCTTTGGCGCGCGCCATACAGCGGTCCATGGAACAGCTCTGTGCATAAGGAACATCCGGATATCCCGGAAGAGGACCGCCCTCTACAGGCATATTCATTTCTTTTACCTTAACAGGATCCATTCCCATCTTATGTGCCAGCTCATTTACTGCAGATTCCACTGCAAAAATACCCTGGGTTGCACCATAACCACGATAGGCACCTGCAGCCTGCACATTTGTATAGACAACATCAAAAGCAAACCTGTAGGCTTCTGTATGTCTGTAAAGAGCGATTGATTTATGACCGCTGAGTCCTACTGTTGTAGAACTGTGTTCTCCGTATGCCCCAGTGTTGGACAAAGTATAAAGATCAATTGCCTTGATGATACCATTTTCATCTGCACCTGCGCGTACTGTGATCTCCATCTCATGGCGCGGTGAAGAGCAGATCATGGACTCATATCTGGAGAAGATCATCTTGGACGGGCGGCCTGTTTTCCAGGTCACGATCGCCGGATAGATCTCACTGACAGAGGTCTGCTTTGCACCAAAGCCGCCACCGATCCTTGGCTTGATCACACGTACTTTGGAAGCAGGAATGTCCAGTGCCCTTCCAACGATCCTTCGCACATGGAATGGGATCTGTGTTGAGGACAGAACGATCAGTCTGCCGAAATGATCCATATAGCAGGCTGTGCGGAAAGTCTCCATCATAGTCTGCTGGTTTGCTCTTGTATGATAAGTGCGCTCTACAGTATATTTACACTTTGCCAGAACTTCATCTACATTTCCATGTTCTTCCACTGCGGATGCACATAAGTTTCTTTTGTTGTCTCCGCCAAGAGGAATTTTCAGCTTCCAGTCATCCTCCGGATGGACCAGGATCGGATTATCTTTTGCCTTGTGGATATCCAGAACCGGTGTCTCCACGCGGTAATCTACGCGGATTCTCTTCAATGCTTTATCTACCGCCTCTTCTGTCTCACCCGCAACAATGGCAACTGCATCTCCCACAAAACGTACATGACGGTCAAGGATCAGTCTGTCATCCGGACTCATCTCCGGTGCAGTCTGTCCTGCAAGTGTAAAACGCTTCTGCGGAACATCTTCATAGGTAAAAACACAGACGATGCCAGGAACTTTCTTTGCTGTATCCGTCTTGATCGTGTCGACCCATGCATTGGCATGAGGGCTTCGCAGGACTTTGACGATCAGGGAATCTTTCGGTGCCAGGTCGTCCGTGTACACAGGCTTTCCTGTTACCAGTGCCATGGCATCTGTTTTCTGGACAGGTTGATTTACATATTTCATCTTTATGCTTCCTCCTGTGCTTTCTTATATTTCAGGAACTTCAGGATACTCCTTGTCTGGGAAACAAAACCGGAACATCTGCACAGATTTCCCGCAAGATATTCTTTGATCTGCTCCTCTGTGGGATCTTTGATCTCGTTGAGCATCGCAAATACATTCATGATAAATCCCGGATTGCAGAAACCGCACTGTTCCGCACCTTCATTCGCCAGAAAGCTTCCAAACTCCTGCGCTTCTCTCTGCATTCCTTCCAATGTAACGATTTTCTTTCCCTCAATGCGTGCTGCAAGTGTACTGCAGGAAAGCACCGGACGACCGTCCATAAGAACTGTGCAAAGACCACAGTTCGCAGTTTCGCAGCCTCTTTTCACGCTGAAACAGCCCTGTTTTCTTAAGAAATCGATCAGCAGTGTATCCGGGGAGATCTCTGCGTGGCGGTTCACTCCGTTAAGCCAGAAATTAATATTCATTTTTCATCCCTCCTACTGCTTCCCAGGCTCTTCTTGTCAATACTTTTACAAGAAGGGTTCTGTATTCCTTTGATCCTCGCATATTGCCTGCAGTAGGAACGTTCTCTGCCGCATATTCTGCAAAGGCTTCGATCGCCTCTTCCTTCTGCTTTTTTGTCATGTTCCGGAAATTCTTCAGGATCTGCTTCTTATCTTCCACGATCATGGCACGTGCAGGTCTGGCACCTATCACAGTCCTTGCCTCATTTCCGATCACAGAAGCTGCACAGGTCAGCACCGGGAAATCTGTTTTTATGTTTCTCTGACTTAAGTAACAGGTAAGAAGTGGCTCTTTTCGCACGATGATATTTACAAGGATGTCATTGTCCTTCTTCATATTTACAAATTCAGTCAGTGGAATACGGCCTGCATCATATAATTCTACCCATGTATCCATTCCCAGGAACATGGTCAGAACATCTGAGAAACCATATCTTCCATAAATGCTTCCTCCCACAGTGGCACAGTTTCTGAACTGTACGCCTACAATGTGGCAAAGGCTTTCTTTCATAGCTCCATGTGTGTAGGTGTTCAGAGCTTCATTCGTCTCCAGATCATGAAGTGGTGTCATACATCCGATCACAAATTCATCGTCATTCTCTGAGATCGTATCCAGTCCCAGACCGGAAAGATCAATTGCTGTAGACACGGCTCTGTTGCCCATTTTCATCCAGACCATTCCCCCAAGAATACGGGCTGTTTTCTTCTGGTTCAGTTCATAAGCTTCCGCCAGACTGTTTACCTTTACATAGCTTTTGATTTTCAGCATTATGTATCGTATCCCTTTCTTACATACTTTTCATATCTCTTGTAATATTTTGACTCGGATCTGTCGTCAGACAGCCAATTTAATATAATACCATAGCTTAAAGAAAAAATCTATAAATATCCTCTATTTCATAAATAAATTTTTGTTACTGTTCACTCCGTTCTCAGTAACGTAGCCAAAATTCATTCCAGATTGCC
>OLPA01001819.1_pt1 | contig 16978 bp, 9 predicted proteins | sample 1672811 | NCBI WGS metagenome assembly OLPA01 (sample SAMEA3136726, study PRJEB25190) | human gut metagenome | biome: human gut; feature: human-associated habitat; material: faeces | place: Austria | collected 2013
CGTACTCGATGGGGTCTTCCATGGTGATGATGTTCTCGGCGCGCGTGTGGTTGATGCTGTCGATGAGCGCCGCCAGCGTGGTTGACTTGCCGCTGCCGGTTTCGCCCGTCACCACCACGATGCCGCGCTGGATGCGCGGGAAGTCCATGACCGCAGGCGTCAAGCCCAACGTCTCCAGCGCGGGGATGCGATCGGACAGCAGGCGCAAAGCCGCACTCACATGGCCTTGCTGGCGGAACAGGTTGATGCGCACGCGCACGCCCCCGATGGTCTCGGCGCGATCCAGCTCGCCGATCCGCTGGATGCGGTCGAAATCGTCTCCGGCCAAACGGCGGGCCAGCTGCTCGCAATCGTCGTGACAACGGTGCGTCGCCGTCCACGCCCGCGTTCTCAAGACGCCCGGCCAGGCGGAACTTCACGGGCAGACCGCACACCAGGTGCACGTCGGAAGCGCCTGCCTGGCGCGCCATGTCTATGATGTGCTCAACGTTCATGCGTGGTCCTTCTCTTTCGGTTTGCTGCTATCGCCGCGCTTTTGGCATCCGCCTTCCTCTTCCCTACTCCAGCGCGGTGATGGTTTTGCGGGCTTCCTCGACGGTGGTCACGCCGGTCAGCACCAGCTCGCGGCAGCTGTCCTCCATCGTCTTGAACGAGCCCGTGCGCTCGATGGCGTCCTTCAGCTCCTCGCGCGTGGCGCCGCCCGTGATGCGGCTGCGCAGCGCGCGGTCGATCACCAGGATCTCGAACACGCCCGTGCGCCCGCGGTAGCCCGTGCCGAAGCACATCGGGCAGCCCGATCCGCGGTAGAACCTCACGCCGGGATCGTATCGCAGGCCGATAGCCTCAAACTCCTCGGGGCTGGGCCGATACTCCTCGCGGCAATGGGGGCACACCTTGCGCACGAGGCGCTGCGAGATGACGCCGCGCACGCCGCTGGCGATGAGGTACGGCTCCACGCCGATGTCGATGAGACGGTCGATGGTGGACGCCGCGTCGTAGGTGTGCACGGTGGACAGCACCAGGTGGCCGGTGATGGCGGCGCGCATGGCTATCTCGGCCGTCTCGCCGTCGCGGATCTCGCCCACGGCCACGATATCAGGGTCCTGGCGCAGGATGGAGCGCAGGCCGCTGGAGAACGTGAGGCCCGTCTTCTCGTTGATCTGCACCTGGTTGATGCCGTCGATGTTGTACTCAACCGGGTCTTCCAAGGTGATGAGCTTCACCTGCTCGGTGTTGAGCTCGCGGATCATGGTGTACATGGTGGACGATTTGCCCGAGCCCGTGGGGCCCGCGATGAGCAGCACGCCGTTGTTGGAGTGGATGAGGCGATGGTACTTGTCCAGGTTCTCGCCGTAGAGGCCGATACCCTTCGGGTCGAGCAGCTGCGAGCTCTTGTCCAACAGGCGCACGACCACCGACTCGCCGTAGATGGTGGGCAAGGTGGACAGGCGCAGGTCGATGTCGCGGCTCTTGATGCGCACGTTGGCACGGCCGTCCTGCGGCACGCGGCGTTCGGCTATGTTCATGCCGCCCATGATCTTCAGGCGCGAGATGACGCTGCTTTGCAGGTCGCGCGGTACGGTGAGCACGTTGCGCATGATGCCGTCGATGCGCATGCGCACCTGCAGGTCGCCTTCGCGCGGCTCCAAGTGCACGTCGGAGGCGCGCTCGGTGGCGGCGCGCTCGATGATGGAGTTCACCAGGCGGATGGTGGGCGCGCTCTGCGCCTCGTCCTCGGCATCGAGCGTGGTGCCGGCGAAGCGCACGTCGGTGGCATCGGTGCCGGTGGCCGTGGAGTTGGCAGCCTCGGTGCGCATGTCCTCGATGGCGCGGGCGGCGCCCTCGTTGCCGTAGAGCTGCATGATGGCACGTTCGATGGCGAGCTTCGTGGACACCATGGGCACGATACGCCGCCGTGTGGCCGTGCGCGCCTCCTCCTGGGCGATGAAGTTCATGGGGTCGCTCATGGCCACGAACACCTCGTCGGGCGTGGCCCTCACCGGCACCATGTTGTACTTCTTCGCCATGTTCTTGGGGATGGTCTGCGTGAGGTCGGTGGGAAGGATGACGTTCGTGAGGTCGATGAAGTCGATGCCCAGCTGCATGCACAGGACGTCGATGAGCTCCTTCTCGGTGATGTAGCCCGCGTCGATGAGCGTCTCGCCCAGGCGCATGCCGCTGTCCTTCTGCAGCGACAGGGCCGTGGTGAGCTGATCGGTGGTGATGTAACCGCTGTCGAGGAGCATGTCCCCCAGTCGCTTGTACGCCATGCAGGTGGGTCCTTTCCTACCAGTTGTTGACGGTTCGCACGGTTATCGTTTTCGATTGAGCTTCGTAGTCGCCGTTTGAGACGGTGAGGGAGAACGCCCAGAGGCCTCCGCCTGCCGGGTCGGGGTTCCAAGTGAGCGAATCGAGCTGGACTGATGCGCCCGTGCCGGAGGTGTCGGTGTTCAAGAGGGGCAGAGCGGCTACGGTATCCACGGTGCCAGGTAAGGGGTCTGCCGTGCCTTCAGGGTTGGCGGCATTCACGCCATTCACCGTTATGGTGTTCGCGTCGTTTGCCAAGTAGAGGCGGTATCCGCGCACCGAGCTGTCGAAGGCGTAGGCAGGTCCGACACCCGAACTCGCGCCGCTCACTGCCTCAACATCGTAGGCGAAGCGCAACTCGTCCTGCACGGCCGTGACGGCATTGCCCATGAGCGCGTTCGCCTCGGTGGCCTGCTTGATGCTGCCGTATGCTTTCACGGCCACGCCGATGCCCGCCGCCACGGCCAAGGTGAGCAGCCCCACCAGCAGCACCGTGACCAGCACCTCGCCGAGGGTGAAGCCATCGTCTGCCCGCAGCGCCCTCGCGGTACGCGGCGCGCGCATGCTAGTTCCCTCCTTGGGCCGGTTCGGGCAGCTCGTAGCGCTGGAACGAATAACCGTTGGCGTCGCTGTCGTTGGAAGTGATCAGCTGCACCTGCGGCTCCCAAGAGAGCGACCCACCCCAGCTGGAACTCGTGCCGACCACCTGCGCCCGGGAAGCCGCCGAAGCGGAGCCCGTGGCCGCGTCGATGCCGCCCGTCTGCTCATAGGCACCTTGCAGCGCGGCGGTGCTGGTGAGCGACACCTGCGTTGCAACGTTTATCATCGTTGCCAGAACCACGGTTGCCAGACCCACTATCAGAACGCCCACCAGCACCTCGGTGATGGTTTCGCCGGCAGTGGAGCGTAGGGTGGCGATTATGCGCTTGCGGCAGCCCATGTTACCCGTCCACCTTGGTGCGCTCGGTCTTGGTTATCATGGCGTCTTTCCAGGTAACTTTTTGGAGTGTGGTGCCTGTTTCATCGTAAAGGCACGACGCGGGAATGGTGAGCACCACTTGGTAGTTGCCCACGGCACCATCATAGGAAGCGGGCGAGAACGCTATGCGGATGTCGAAGGGGTTGTTGGCTTTGGCGCCCCCCATGGTTAACTGGGCGGACACGGCAACCATATCGGCCGCACCAACGGGGGCGTTCACCTTGAACTGCGCAGAGGCCGAAGGCTGGGGCGTCGACAGAGCAGCTGCGGGCAATGCAAGGTTGACCGCCTTCACCGCTCCGGCAAGGTACTCTTGCATGCTAGCGTTCCCGTCGGCAAGCGAGCACTCGTAAACGTCGCCCGAGATGGTGCAGGTGCCATCGACGATCTCGTCGCGCAGCAGCTCCGCCGCCGACGTGGTGGAGTAATAGGCCTGCTGGCTTTTCTCGTAGTCCACCAGCTGCCCCGTACCCACCGAGGCAGCCGTGAGCACCACGCCGCCCACCAAGGCGCACACGAGGAAGAACAGCAGCGCAATGAGGATGGACGCGCCGCGTTCGTCCAAAGCACGGTATGTAGACGCATACGACCTCATGCTAGCTAACCGTCACCGTCTTGGTCTCGAAGGTAGTTCCATAGAGGAACGTGTACTCATAGGTCCCCGGCGCCGGAACGGTGTCGGTGAGCGTGAAATAAACGATTGGACTTCTACTCTCGTTGGCGGGATGCCACATATCTACTAGCGCCTTGCCTTGGGAAGGAGTAACGTTCTCGGTCACGTTCACGATCCCGGAAGCATCGCCCTTCAACTTACGAAAGACGGTCAGCCCGTTCGTCGGCGCTAGATCCTCAACCTGAACGGGACCATACTTGAAAGCTTCGAGATTCGCGCTTACTAGCAAGCCCGAGGACGTTATATCGGTAAGCTTCAAATTGTACGAAATATTGGGAACTTTGTTATAAACCGAAAAATAAGCCTCTCTCCTTGTTTCATCCTTGAGAATATTACCGCTATAGGGATAAAAGCCATCCGCAGCCGAGAACAAATCAGCAACCAAATAGAGATCGGCAGCCGTAAAGCGACCAAAAGACAGATAGCGTGATACATGCAGCGTGACACGGTACGTCCCTGCTGTCTTGATATTTGCGACGATATACGAGCGATCTGACCAGTCGGATCCCAGCCGAATGTACCGTATGTCAACGAGATTGCCGGCAGAGTCTTCGACAGTAAAATAGCTACCTAGAGGTAGATTCACCGCCCCGCTTGTATTAAAGGCAACGGCAAAATCGTTGTCAGCAAAGCGGGTATTCACCACATCGGTTCGCAAAGCAAGTTCATAGGTGAAATTGTAAGTGTCGTACAAGAAGTCGGAACTGGTAGAAGTACCCGCGGGCATAAGCTTCACATGATCTATGCCCATTTCTCCTAGATTGTTTTCGTACTCAATCTCCTGCTGCACGGCAGGTGCATAGTGCTCGGCGGACACGTTGCCGTCGTCGTTGTATTCGGTGTAGCGGAGGATGTCGTTTGCACCGTGGTTGTAGGAGTGCTTGAGCATGAGATATTTATTTTTATAATAGGGCTGCTCGCTCGCGTTTTCGTAATCAACGACGAACACCAGCTTCTCGCGAATAACCGTATTGCCGGTTTTGGTGGTGCTAAACACCCCGTCTCCGTTTAATTTGGCAAACGAATCGAGATCTATCTCTGTTTCCCCACCTTTGCATTCATAGTAATAATACTGAGGACTGCTCGCATTGGTGAGATCGACCATGGTGATTTTCAATCCGGCATTGAACTGGCTGCTCCACTCCAATTGGTCGCCATTGTAGCCCGCAGGAGTTTCGGCAATATTCTTATCCCAATACGGGATGATCGACCAGGACTTGTCCGAATAGGCTGCGGGGCTGTAGGTGCTGACGAATTCGGTGGTGTACGCGCTTCGGCTCGTAATAGCCACGTCGCTCCCAAACGGAACATCGCCGTAGATCTTACCGTAGCGCTTGATGGCATAGCCGTCCGAGGCGGGGAGCTCAATGATGATGCGAACCGTGAACTTGTAGCTGTTCCCCTCATCGTTCGCGTCTTTGAGCCAGAACGTAACCACGCTTCCGTTGGAAGCCTTCATAGTGGGGCCCAAGGTCATGCTCAACGTCACCGGCACGAGCGTGTCGTCGTTCTCATATTCGAACTCGCTGTTAGGAGCTTCGCCTGCCTTGGTAAAGTAGTAAGGAGAATTATCCGAATCGTCCGTATCGGCATTCACGTCCAAACGCAATTGCATCTGATTCTCGTCGAGTATAGCCCCTTCTTCTTTGAGGTTCAGAGTATCGGGAATGCTGATCTGCCGACCGTCGCTTGTGTCGAACATCAGATACGCCTCATCATCATCCTCGACGCGATCTACCGGCAACCACACCTGCGCCGATACCGTGGTGTTGCCGGTGGTGTATCCCTTGAGGGTGACGTCGTACTGATAATCGTGCCCCTTTATATACCAGAGGCGATAATCTTTCTTCTGCTCGGTGAGCAAATCGAGGTAGGAGCCGTTTTCGGCATCTTTCGTCACGCAAGCGAAGTGACCGGTGCTATCGGGGCTGGTGCACTGCGTTTCCGAACCGGTTGCGCCCAGCACGAATGCTCCGCCCTCGTCAAAGGCGGGCGTCAGCAACGACAGCGTAAACAGGCCGGTTACCTGGCCATACTTCCCAGTTGAAGGCAACTCGTCGTCGGTATAGGCAACATCGAGCTGTTTTCCGTTGTTCAAGACTATCGCGTTGAGGGACGGGTAGGTGGTACCGCCAGACCCGTCGGAGTTGCGGCTGGTCCACGGTTCCCCGCTTTCACAGGCTTTTCGATACTCCTCCAGCTCGTCCTTCCTCCAGCTCTCGCTGCGGAAATTGCGCCCGCTCTCGACATCGCTCCATATCGAACCCAAGCCGTTGACCACGGTATCGAGCTGGACGGTCGACCCATCATAGAGCTTGAGGGCCTGTACGCGGTTAACGGCATACTGGGCTGTATCGACGGCGTTCACCCTATCGAGCGCGCCCCTTGTATACACCTTGGAATTGCTCATAACAACCCGGTCGGCACGTTGCAGCGAATAGAACACTTTCAGAGGGTCGGCATTCGCGCCCTCGTTCTTGAAGTCGATGAGCGTGATGCGCCGCGTGCCGTAAGCCTTGCTCACGTTACCGTCGCCGTACACACCGCCGTTCTCCCCGACGAAACCCACACCCGAGCCTTTGATGAACACGTTGGTATCGCCGTACACCGTGTAATCGTTTGCCTGCTGGGAACCGGAAAGCTTGCTGCGGTTGCCGCCGCCGAACACCGATCCGCCCAAATCGACCGTACGCATGGTATGTGAAGACGTATCGATGCCCACGAGGTCATCTTCGACGCGAGTGCCCTCGCCCTCTTCCGCTACAACCTTGCCAGCGTTCGCCTCGTCCGACTCCCCTTGCACGATGATCTTCCCATTGGTGCTGTTGACGATAACCGTGGCAGCTCGCTGCGCCGCTCCGTTGGAGATGGGGGCATAGGTCCTGCTCTCGTTGCCGCCGCCGAACACGTCATTGCCTATGGAACCACCGTACACCTTGACGGTCGACCGGCCGAACAGGGCGCCTTTGACCAAAGCCTGATCGAGTGTTCCTTGCCCGAAGCCCTTTCCGCCGCCAAAGACGCTGCCCGACACCGAGCCGTCGCTTACTATGACCGTGATGGAACCAGGGGAGGTAACGGCGTAGGGAAGCATTCCGGTGCCGGTTACCGATCCTTCGCCCACGGCGCCCAGGCTGCCTCCGCCGTACACGTCTCCCCCTATGGAGCCCCCTGATACCAGCACGCGGGTAGTGCCAGTGACGCGCGCCATATGAGGCGCATCCTCGCTTTCGATACCGCTGCCGCCGCCGAACACGCTGTCCGTCACGGTTCCTCCGGACACCGCAACCTCGGTGTTTCCGAAAACCTGGGCGAGGGCACGTTTCTCGGCATTGCCGAGATATGCCGACGTACCAGCCCCTCCGCCGTAGACGCTTCCTTCGATAACACCGCCGTTGACTGCCACGCGCGTTTCCCCGAAAAGGGTCCCTGCCGTTGCAGATGCTTTGTCTTGGTCGCCTGTGGTGGTTTTGCCGTCGCCACCGCCGTACACCGAGCCCTTGACAGTGCCACCGTTGACCTCGATCGCTGTTGCAACCGGGTCGAGAAGGGTGCCTGTTGTGCCTCCCGCGCCGCAAGCGAACACCGCCCCAGCCGCACCTGCACCAGGGTTGATCACACCGCCGTTTACGGTGATGCGAATATCGGCCTGCGTCTCGGACAGATGCTCGGCACTGCGGATGGCGTCGGAGCGCTTGAATGCAGAGTCGATGCCCAGCTCCTGATCCGCCGTATCACGCCAGCGCCCGAGGCAACCTCCGTACAGCTGGTCGACCGAACCCCCGTTGACCGTGACATCGACCAAGCCGATGAAGTCGTTGTTGGGGAAGGCCGCATCGCCGGTCGAACGGTTGAAGCCAATGCTCGACCCAAGGAGCAGCTTTGCATAGCCGGCATTCAAAGTGACCTTCGACGCCGCGTACAGCGAACCGTCCGTCTGCCCTCCGCACAGCATGCCCACATCGCAATTGTATGTACCGCGTGACGTTTGCTGGATATCGACGACGATATTCGACTTGAAGTAGTCGCCTTCGGTCCCGAACGTGTTGCGGCTGCCTTCGTTTACCTGGGTGTTGCGGCTACCGGCAAGGATGCGGGCATAGCAGCCGCCCCTGATGGTGATATCGCATACATCGTCGGCGTCCTGCCCGGTAGCCCGATCTTTCTTGTCAAGATAACCGCCGACCACATGAAAGTTCGGTACGGAGGTCCCGGAAAGAAGACCGAAGCCCTCTACGCTTGCCGGACTGTAACCGGACATCTTGACGTTCTGCTCGATAGTGAGGTCGTTTCCCTGGCAGTACACGTAACCGAGCTGATGGGTGCCACCCCACAGAACGATGTCCTTCACGATAGTCTCTGCATAGAGGAACTTGCCCCTTTGGCCAACCGTTTCGCTGTTTCCCCAAGACAAGACAGCATAATCGTTGAACCGGGCGTCATCGCCACTGAAAGCACTCTGACCTGTGTTGAGGGTTGGGTTGAGCGCGTCGTATCCGGTGATGGTGGCCGGCTTGTAGAAGGCATTCGGCTGCCCATTGTGCGCTGGCTCAACGCCGTAGCTATTGTCGGTATACTTGCCGATGACAACGATGACGTTCGATTCGGCAGTGCCCTGTTCGTCAAGCAGCTCGTAGGCTTGCGAGATGGTTTTTACGGCAGTACCCGGGGTTTTGCCGTTGGCGATATCGTCCCCCTTGTTCTCGTCGACGTATACGGTACGTCCGTAGTTCGAGCCGGTGGCCGTATAGGCAACCTCGTTGTTCGCCGTAAGAACCGCCTTCACGGTGAAGTTCGCCTTGTCAGTGAAACCCGCGACATCCAACGAGCTTCCCTGGCCGATGCTCTCCCCTTCAGCCGAATCGCCCTTATACCACGTGTAGGCAAAATCGCCTTCCGCAAGGCCCCAGCTCTCCCCGCCTTCTACGCTTGCGTCAAGACGGATCACTTTTCCCTGATCGTTCTCAACCCGGTGAACGGATACAGATACTCCGCTCAGGGCAGGTATGGTGCACGATACCATTTTGCGACTGTCTACCGGACCGTAGGTGAGCGTCACCACGCTCTCGGCAGTCGAAAGACCAACGTGCGGACTTGGCTCCTTAATAACGTTAGAGCTCCAAACAGGGTTTTCTAGCGCACCGTTCGTCTCTCCGTTGTAAATCCCGAAGAACCCTTCAACAAGGTCGTAATAGCCATCGTGCGGCTCACCGAGCGAGATCCCGGGGGTTCTCATATCGAGCACGAGCACTTGGCTGTTGTTTTTGGACGCCGAGCGCCATTTTGCCTTTCCGCTGTCTTCAAGTGCGGTGCGGGCAGATTCGTGGGAGTCGTCATCGTAGTAGGCGCTTTCACGCGCATCTCCCCATACGTAAGAACCATCCTTGTTGTACACGAATTCCTCTGCCGCACCGCCGGTCAGCGCACGACTGCCAGCTGACGAATCACTGGAAGATGGGCTGGCGGCGGCGTTTCCGGAAGCCGTGCCGCCGTCGGCACTTCGAGCATCGCCGTTGGAGGCCCCGGACGGAGAACTGCCCGCCTCGGCATCCGGTGATTGATTGCCGGATTGAAGGCCGTCGGCCATGGCATCCTCGGAGGCTGGGTTTTCTGCTTCGGGATCGACGGATACGGATTCGCCGCCTTCGGTCGAGTTCCCAAACGCCGGCGAAGTGTCTTCGCCCGGGTCGCCAGGGTCTGCCTGGACAACGTTCTTTGCGTCGGGGGCGTCGCTTTCGGTTGGGTTGTAGGCAGGATTGGGGCTCTTGCCCTCAAGGTCGTAAGCGGAGAACCGATAGAAGCACTTGTTGAAGTCTACCGCTCGGGCGATAGCCGTCCCCGTCGCGGCGCTCTCGCTTGCTCCGCGGCGTACACCTGCGATTATCGGGGCATTGTAACCGTTGCCTTTTAGTGTTCCCGTGAAGGCACTCAATCCGACTTCGACTGCACGCCATCGGTTGTCGTTGCTGTTCACGCGCCCCCGACCGACAATGCCGCCCACATAGGACTGGCTACTGTGCCCACCGAACGCTGTGATTTCGCAATCGATGCTACAGTTCGTCACCGAAGCGAAAGCCGTCTCGCCCGTCGTGTAGGCATCGCCCAACAAGCCGCCGAACGAGTAGAGCTTCGTGGCCGTTCCTGCTCCGGTTGTGTTCTCGGTTATGGAGCCGTTCATGACGCTGCAATGATCTATGACGGTCTTACCGAAAACCGCGCCCGCCAAGCACCCTACCGCAATATCGTTAGACACCGCGTTGGGCACCGCACCCACGAATACGACATCCTGGAGATTGAGGTTCTTGATGGTGGCGTTTTGAACCGCTCCGAAAAGCCCCACGGTCACCGTTCCGCCCTTGGCCGTCACCTTCGACAGGTCCACATTCAGGTTCTTGATGGTGTAGCCATTGCCATCGAACGTTCCCTTGAAGCCATGCGTGCTTGCATCCTTGAACGAGTCCGCATAGCCGATGACGGTATTGTTTGCCGAATATGAACTTCCCTTTAGATCAATATTGGCAACGAGCACATAGTGATCTTTGTTTGACGATTTCCCATCGTTGACCCAATTAGCCAGATTCTCAAGTTGGGACGCCGTGGCTATCTGGTACGGATCGTTTGCCATGCCGGTTCCACCAGCAAACCGGCCGTCATCGGCACGGGCAGAAACGCTAGAAAACGCCAGGGTAGAAGCAAGGGCAAAGACGGCTCCGAGGATAAGCACAACCAACAAGGCTGGCCGGAAATAGTTTGAGTATGTTCTCTCGGCTGACATATCAGAGAGCACCTTCATGAACTGCGATGCCTGATGCCGAACTGTCAAAAGCATTCTTGTCTTTAGAATAATCTTCAGAGGGGTTGGCTTTGAAGAACTTGATGGAATAACTGCTCTGATCAGGGAGCCGATCAGCTATGTGATAGGTATTCGAGCTTGTTTTCTCAATCTTCAAGGAGCTCGAGGCGTCAGGGTATACCCCAGCCGGACAGGTAATGTCCGGAGAAGAGACAACGCCAACGAGCATGGTCACTTCCGCGTAGAGCGAACCGGGGGAATCGGTCACGTAGTAGTAGTTGGAATAATCGCTCTTGTGAACGTTGATGGTTATGGATAACGTCTTTTTAGGCGTGGCCATCGGGCCACGACTATCCACCTTATACGCCGTTATAAGAACTTTGTACGTTACTCCTTCTTTCGCTTTTGCAAGATCTGCCCAAGGGAGCGTCAAAGTGAGGTACTGGGTGTCGGGCGTGTTTTTAAAATAATAGTAACCATCCTGGGAGTTTACCGGGCTTCCCTGTCCCCCGCCTTGGCCGTTGTTTCCTTCATGTACGGCGACCTTGGGGACTTCCCCCCATGTGCCGCTGCCCCACATCAATAGGGAGTAGCAAAGCTTATTGTCGGACACGGTATCGTCATCGTAGAAGTTGCTTAGGGATATCTCCACATCGCGCCCGGTTTTGTTGCCTTTCTGGTCGGACACTTTGTAATCATCGTCGGTCACATACGCGTCGATAGTCGCTTCCGTCTGCCAATCGGCCATGATGTTCGAAGTGAAGATAAGGTCCTCCGATGCGGCGGCCCAGGTGCCTTGGGCATAGCCGTATACCGAACGGCAAAGCACCTTGTTGCTGCTGCCTTTCGACTTCAAATCGACGATCTCGTTGGATGCGAACCCCAAAGGATCTTGACCAACCACGCCCTCAATCGCAGCTTGCAAGGCAGCGATATCAACGCTGTAGGTGTTCTTCGGAAGAAAACCCTCGTTCGAAGGGCTCTCCCTCAACGTGCAGAAGCTTGCGTCAGCGGCTACCTCAACACGAGTGAAGGTGCTGCCCGCTTTGCGGTAGACGTCGACTTTGGCTTCGTTGAAAGCAGGGGCCGACAGACGCAGCATAATCGTTTCCTTCTCCCCAACTATGGTGAGAATCTGATAAGTGCCCCAGTCGAGAAGGTGTTTGTCCAAATTGGAGTCGGTAACCAGAATATGGCCGTTCATCACGGCAAGCGAGGGAGCTTTCAGTTCGACGTGATCGAGATTGCGAGCCGCGGCTCCTCCGTAGTAGCCAACAAGAACACTTCCCGATTTCTTACGCTCTTCTTTGCTGCGAATATCGATATCCTGCTTGCCCTTTTCGTAAAACCCGTTCAGAGACGTCTGGGACTCCTCGGTATAGAACACGCCGTAAACCGTGGCAGTTTCGTAGCAATATTCGATGATGAACGACTTACCCCAAACATCAGCATCGATGGTTCCTTGCGGCAAGATTCCGCTGTTGCGGGCGAACTCTGCGGATACGTAATAGTAGTGCAGCCCGTCGTTCTGAGTTTCGCCGTTGTCATCGGTGCGCTGCGCCGTTGGCTCGGCGGCCTTCTCGCCGGCAACCTCTGCCTTACCGATATACACACCGTTCTTGTTCGCGTCCCATTCGCCCGACGCCTGCAGGTCGGCAAGGTTGTTCTGCGCGGCAATATAGATCGACTTCGCGGCATTGTCGTATTCGGTGAGCGTGAGGTTGCGCAGATAGTTGGCCACCGACACTCCCACGATAGCCGCGAGGATGGCGAGGATAGCCACGACGGTCAGCAGCTCGGCTACCGTGAAACCCTCGGTATGCTTCTGGCGCGCCATCTGCCGATTCTTCCTCGCTTCCGCTTTTGCCAGATCCGCAAGATAACTTTCATCTTACCATCAATGGAAGTTTCCTAAACGGTCAATTCACGATTGAGAAAAGGCAGCGGCGGACGAAGGAGCCTACCCGAATATCAGCTCCCTTTCCTCGCCTACCAGGGCGGCGCGGGCTTGGTCGCGCAGGTTGTTCACGCCGATGAAGAACTGGCGCATCATGACCACCATGAGGTAGCGGCCCTTGGGGGTGAGGGTGAGCTCGTCGCGAGTGTCGCGGTCGAACGCGCCCGATGCCTTCATGAAGGCCATCTCCACGGGCAGGCCGGCCTCCACGGTGCAGCCGAAGTCGCGCTCGAACTGGCGCTTGTCCAGGCGCAGGCCGAACAGCTGCATCATGAAGCGGTAGCGCATGCGGTCGCGCAAGCTGAACGTGGTCTTCCCCATGAGCGACATGCGGCCGGCCGCGATGGCCGCGTTGTAGTCGTTCACGGAGAACGTGTTCACGAACAGGTTGTCGCCCAGGTACGTGATGCCGCCGCTTCCAATGGCGGGGTACTCCTCGTAGTCCACCACGTACTCGTCGATCATGGCGTCCTCGCCGGCCGCGCCGGTGCCGCGCTTGTTGAACGTCCAGGCGCTGCCGTGCTCGAACAGGGGGTCGGAGCCGCCGGCCAAGAGCTCGCTGATGATCTCGTAGTACGTGCGCTCGCGGGTGTAGTCCACGCGGCCCACGGTGCGGGCGAGCTGGCGCGCCACGCTGGGTGAGGCCATGAGCGGGTAGAACGTCGTCTGGCTCGTGCCGCTCTCCACCACGCGCTCGATGTCGTTGATGAGGATGTCCTCGGTCTGCGCGGGGAAGTTGAAGATCATATCCACGTTCAGCGAGGTGAAATAGGGGCTGGCCTCGCCGATGCGCTCGAGGATCTCCGCGCCGCTGCCGTACTTGTCGTAACGGTCCATCTGCTTGAGCAGGCCGTCGTCGAAGCTCTGCACGCCCACGGAGAGGCGCTGCACGCGGCCCTGCAGCTTGTCAAGATACGCCGGTATGAGGTGGTTCGGGTTCGTCTCGCTCGAGACTTCCGCGATGGAGAACGTCTCCTTCGCCAGATCGATGGTGTCGCACAGCTCGTCGATCATGATGGTGGGCGTGCCGCCGCCCACGTACAGGCTCTCGAAATCGTAGCCCAGCTCCTTCAGCATCATCATCTCTTTGCGCATGCTGGCGAAGTACGGGCGCGCGCGATCCTCCGCGAACGGGAAGCGGTTGAACGAGCAGTACGGGCACAGCCGCTCGCAGAACGGCACGTGCATGTACAGCATGTACTTCTGCCCCGGCTTCGGCGCGGGGACCCGTGCGTCGTCGGTGGGGTTCAGCTTCAGATAGCTTTTCGTGCACTGGCGGACGACCGCCGTGAGCATGCGTTCAGATAGCAATGCGAAGACCTCTTCTCGTTTGACGCAAAAACGCGGGGGCGACCCGAAGGACACCCCCGATGTCGTTAGTTCCAAGCCTCGCGGCCGGCGGCGGCCTTCTTGCCGATGTCGGTGCGGTACTGCTTGCCCTCGAAGTTGATGAGGTTGCAGGCCTCGTAGGCCTTCTCCCGGGCGTCGTCGAACGAGTCGCCCAGCGCCACCACGTTGAGCACGCGGCCGCCGGCCGTGACCAGCTCGCCATCGGCGTTGCGGGCCGTGCCGGCATGGAACACCGTCACGCCCTCCAGCTCCTCGGCCTCCTCGATGCCGAGGCGCCCGTGGGCCCGCAGGCGCGACCAGGTGCGCACGGCGTAGTCCTTCGCCACCAGCGTGTCCTTGATGGGGGCGAGCACCGCCAGGCACGCGTCCAGCGCGCGATCGCGGCCGGGGGCGGTATCCAGGTCGAAGCTGTCGAGGCGCCGTTCGAGGCCGAACTCGATGAGCGGGAGCGCCCCTTCCACCACCGCCTCCAAAGCCTGCGCGCCCTCCGCCTGCACGAACTCGGCCGGATCCTGGTTGCTCGGCAGGGTGACGGCCAGAAGCTCCACGGAGTTGCGGTTCTTGTCGGAGATGCTCTCGCCGATGAAGGCCAGGGCGCGGTCGGCCGCCTTCTGACCCGCCGCGTCGCCGTCGAACAGGTAGACGATCTTCTTGGGCGCGTGCTTGGCGAGCACCCGGATGTGCCGCATGGTGAGCGCCGTGCCCAGGGTGGCCACCACGTTGGTGACGCCCGCCTCGTGCAGCGCAATGACGTCGGTGTAGCCTTCCACTACGATGGCGCAGCCGGTAGAGGCCATGCGCGCCTTCGCCTGGTCGAGCCCGTAGAGCACCTGGGACTTGTGGAACAGCGGCGTTTCCTGGGAGTTCAGGTACTTCGGCTCGCCGGCGCCGATGACGCGGCCGCCGAAGGCCACGCAATCGCCCTGGGCGTCGAAGATGGGGAACATCACGCGTTCGTAGAAGCGGTCGCGCACCGGGCCCCCGCGCCCGTCGAGGGCCACGTTGGCGCGGATCATCTCGTCGGGTTTGAAGCCCAAGGCCGAAAGATGCCGGACGAGCGCCCCGCGCCCGGGGGCGTAGCCGAGCATCCACTTCTTCGGCACCTCGCCGCCGAAGCCGCGGGAGGCCAGGTACTTCCGTGCGGCGTCCGGCCCCTCGCCGCGCCCGCGCATGAGCTGGGTGTGGTAGAACTCGGCCGTGCGCGCGCAGATCTCCTTCATACGGCTCTTCACCGAGCGCGACACGCCCCCGCCCCGCGTATCCTCCGCGATGTCGATGCGGGCGCGGTCGGCCAGATAGCGCACGGCTTCGGGGAAGTTGAAATCCTCGGTCTTCATGATGAACGAGAAGACATCGCCCCCCTCCCCGCAGCCGAAGCAGTGCCACAGCTGTGTCGCCGGGTCGATCTTGAACGAGGGGGTCTTCTCCTGATGCAGCGGGCAGCAGCACCAGAAGTCGCGGCCCTTCTGCTTGACGGGGGTGCGCTCGCCGATGACCGCCACGAGATCGCTCGCGTCGCGAACTTTCTGGATATCCTCGTCGCTGATGCCGGCCACGGGCCCCCGCTTTCTCTTCGTCGTTTTCTGGAAAGTATAGCACCGCCACGTGCAAACAGATGTTCCGCAGCTACAATAGCGGCAAAACTAATGACCAGCGAAAGCGAGCGAGCCATGGCAGAGAACAACGTCCCCTACCTTACCCTGAGCCCCGACGTGGAAGAGGCCATTCGGGCCGATCGGGCTGCCGGCCGCGTGAGCCCCTACCGCACCGATGATACGGACGTGGTGCGCCGCGAGGACTTCGCCCACGACCGGGCCACGCTCACGCGCCCGGCCTTCGTGCGCATCACGCGCGCCGCGCAGGCCTCGTCGTCGCCGCATTCCTCGGCTATCTCCTGCGCTATCTCACGGCCTATCTCGTCGGCGATCTCGGCGGCCTGGCGCCCGGTGAACGCCTGCTCCATCGGCCCGCGCTCGGCCGGGCCGTCCGCCTCGTCCCCCAGCACGTGCAGCGGGTGGCGCGGAGAGGGGGCCTGGCGGGCCGGGGCTATGTCCACCGTCTCGAACATGGTGCCCACGCCGCCGGCTAGCGCGTCGGCCGCCGCGCGCCCGGTGATGTCGTGCGTGCCCGGCGTGACCTCGAGCGCGTCCTCGGCCAGCTCCTCGGTCGCGTCGCCCGTGGACAGGTGCCGGTGCGCGCGGGTGCGGCGCTCGAGGTACAGCGCCAGGCGCGACAGCGGGAAGCAGATGACGAAGTACAGCAGCGCCGCCACCACGTACACGGGGCCGTAGTAGCTCGTGGCGCCGGCGAACGAGTTCGAGAAGTACATGAGCTCGCCGCCCGCGATGAGCGCCAGCACCGAGGTGTTCTTCACGAGGTTCGCCGCCTGCACGGCCAAAGGCGGCATGATGATGCGGATGGCCTGGGGCAGTATGATCACGAACATCGACTGCCAGTACGAGAAGCCCTGGCTCTTCGCCGCCTCGAACTGACCGCGGTGGATGGAGCCGATGCCCGAGCGCACCACCTCGGAGATGTAGCCGCCGTGGTAGATGCCGATGGCCAGGACGCCGATCCAGAACGCGGCGAGCGAGAACCCCAGCAGCGGGAAGATGGCGTAGAACACGAATACCTGCAGAAGCAGCGGCACGTTCTGCACCACTTCCACGTACACGCGGGTCACCCAACGCAGCGGCGCGATGCGCGACACGGACAGCACGCCGAACACGATGCCGAGCGCCAGCGCGATGACGAGCGCGAGCGCGGAGATGCCCACCGTGGTGCCGAACGCGGCCAGGATGTCGGGCCAGCGCTGGAAGAGCGCCTCCCACTTGTAGGGCGCGAAGATCTCCGTCATCGGGACGCGCCCCCTTCCGCGGCCGCCCCATCGTCGGCCGGATCCCCCTCCCCCAGGCCCGT
>OLPA01001821.1_pt1 | contig 16939 bp, 19 predicted proteins | sample 1672811 | NCBI WGS metagenome assembly OLPA01 (sample SAMEA3136726, study PRJEB25190) | human gut metagenome | biome: human gut; feature: human-associated habitat; material: faeces | place: Austria | collected 2013
GAAAACGGATTGCCGAACGTGTTCAATGTTTTCGACCTCGACGATTCGAAGAAGCGCGCCGAAAAATACGGCTGGCAGGAACAGACGCAGTCGATATTCGCCTCGGTGGAAGTGGGTTGGAAACAGATGCTCTACCTGACCCTCACGGGCCGTAACGACTGGGCTTCGCAATTGGCCAACTCCCCGCAATCGTCGTTCTTTTACCCGTCGGTGGGTCTTTCGTGGGTGCCGACCTCACTTTGGGATATGGGCAATGCGCTGACCTATCTGAAGATTCGCGGTTCGATCGCTTCGGTAGGTATGCCTTTTCCGCGTCACCTGACGGTTCCGACCTACGAGTACGACGCAACGAATAAAGTTTGGACAGCCAAGACGCACTATCCGATCGGCGATCTTTATCCCGAACGCACCCGCACTTATGAGTTGGGCCTCGACGCGCGTCTGTGGAAGCACTTCAGCTTGTCGGCTTCGTGGTATTGGGCCGATACCTACAACCAGACGTTCGACCCGCAGATTTCTGTATCATCGGGTTATTCGACGATCTATCTCCAGACGGGCCACGTCCGCAATACGGGTGTCGAAGCGTCGCTCGGCTATCAGAACCAATGGCGCGATTTCGGTTGGTCTACGAACTTTACCTTCTCGTGGAACAAGAACGAGATCGTGGAACTGGTTCACAACTATGTGCATCCCGAGACCGGCGAACTCATCACCAAAGAGCGACTGGAGATCAAGGGGCTGGGTAAGGCCAAATATATCCTTAAACCGGGCGGAACACTGGGTGACCTCTATACCAATTCCGATTTGGTCTATAACGACGACGGGTATATCGAAGTGGACAAGAACGGCAACGTAGCCGTCAAGGACGACTATATGGATGACATTTATCTCGGTTCGGTATTTCCTAAATACAACCTCGCATGGCGTAATGATTTCAACTATAAGGGTATCAATCTCGGCGTACTGTTCACGGCCCGCATCGGCGGTATCTGTTATTCGGCTACGCAAGCCAATATGGATTTGTACGGCGTGTCGGAGGCCTCGGCCGCAGCCCGCGATGCCGGTGGCGTGATGATTAACGGCCGTGACATGATCGACGCACAGAAATGGTATCAAGTAATCGGTTCGCAATCGGGATTACCGCAGTATTATACTTATTCCGCCACGAATGTCCGCTTACAGGAGCTCTCGCTGGGTTACACGCTCCCTTCGAAATGGTTCCGCGACAAGATGCGTATGACCGTTTCGTTCGTAGGCCGTAACCTGTGGATGATCTACTGCAAGGCCCCGTTCGACCCCGAAGCCGTAGCTTCGACAGGCATGAACTATCAGGGTATCGACTACTTTATGATGCCTTCGATGCGTAATCTGGGCTTCAATGTAAAATTCCAATTCTAAAGAACAGCAAAACCATGAAAAAGACAAACAACAAAATGCAGCTACTGCTGCTTTCGGTGGTGCTGCTCGGTACGACTGCCTGTACGGGCGATTTCGCGGACATCAATCGTAATCCGAATGAAGTGACCGACGAACAGTTGCAGGCTAACAACTATAAGATCGGTACGAACCTCAAGACCCTTCAGGGCCTGGTCGTTCCGACGGAAGAGCACCGGTTTCAATTCGTCGAGAGCATCGTCGGATGCCCTTACGCTGGCTACAACGGTAAGACCGTCGATACCTGGCAGGCGACATTCGAAAACTACAATCCCTCGGCTGACTGGCGGAAAGTTCCGTTCGTGGATATGATCTCCGATACCTATCCGGCCTATCGTGCGATTATCAACGGTACGGAGGACGTAGTGGCGCAGGCATTGGCCAAATTGTTCCGCATTGCCATCATGCAGCGCGTCACGGATAGCTACGGCCCGATTCCCTATACGCAGGTCATGGCCAGTAAGACCGAATCGCTGGAGGTAGCCTACGATACACAGGAAGAGGTCTACACGGCGATGTTTACAGAATTAGACGACGTGATCGCTTCGCTTCAGGACAACCTTTCACTACCCTCGGATGCCTTCGGCCGTTACGACGGTGTTTATTCGGGTAATATCTCGCAGTGGCTCAAATTCGCCAATTCGCTCAAGTTACGTATGGCCATGCGTCTAACGGAGGTTAAGCCCGATCTGGCGAAGTCGAAAGCTGCCGAAGCCATTGCCGCCGGGGTCATCACGACCAACGCAGACAATGCCATGATGCACACCTCGGACAACCGAACGACGCTCATTTACAACGACTGGGGCGACCATCGTATTGGTGCCGACATCATCAATTACATGAACGGCTACAACGATCCGCGCCGCGAGAAGATGTTTACGACTGTAACCCTTGTGGAGAACGGACAAGAAATACAGGGATATGCGGGTATTCGCATTGGTATCAACGTGACGAGTAAGGCGCAGGCCGTGTCGTCCTACTCGAACATGCGCGTTACGGGTACGGATCCCTATCTGTGGATGAACGCCGCTGAAGCGACGTTCCTACGTGCCGAATACGAACTGCGCTGGGGCTCGGCCGAAACTGCCGGAACACTCTATGAGCAGGCTGTCACGCTCTCGTTCGAGGAGCGTGGTGCCGATAACGTGAAGGGCTATCTTTCCGATGCGACAAGTACTCCGGCAGCCTACAAAGATCCGTTGAACAAGCACTCCATGGCTTCTCCGCAGAGCACGATCACCGTGGCATGGAACGCCGCGGCGGATTTCGAAACCAACCTCGAACGGATCATTACCCAGAAATGGATTGCCATTTTCCCGCTGGGAACCGAGGCGTGGACAGAACACCGCCGTACGGGTTATCCCCGTCTGCTGCCAGCCGTGGTGGATAACAGCGGTGGCGCCGTGAACGTGGCGCTGGGCGCACGCCGTCTGCCTTATCCGGTCGAAGAGTACACCGAGAACCCGACGAACCTGCAAGCCGCCGTTTCCGCACTGAACGGTGAGTCGGTAAACGGAGCGGGCGATACGCAGGGAACCCGAGTATGGTGGGATCGCAAAAACTTAAATTAGTATGGATATGAAACGAAATAAATTGATCGGGCTTCTCTCCTTATGCCTGCTGGCCGCGACGTTCGCTTCGTGTGAAGACTGGAACGAAACGGAAGCCGTCAAACAAAAAGTCGAACGCCCGGAGGATCAAAATCCGGAATTGTGGGCGGAATATACGGCGGCGTTGCGCGACTACAAGCAGTCGGAACATTTTATCGTCTACGCCCGTCTGTTTAACTCTCCCCAACCGGGTACCAGTGAAAAGGATTTCATGCGTTGCCTGCCCGACTCGCTCGATATCGTGTCGCTGACCAATGCCGACAACTTCTCGAAGTACGATGCGGAAGATATGCCGGCTATGCGTGAGAAAGGTACGAAAGTGCTCTATCAGGTCGATTATGCAGGCCGCAGCGGGGAACTGACCGATGAAACAAAACTCGGCGCTTACCTCGATAAAGTTATCGCCGCGGTCGAGAAGAATGGACTGGACGGTTACTCGTTTACGGGTATCCCCAATGCGGGCGACGCAGCGACCGCAACGGCGGCTGCACTTATCGTCGAACGACTTTCCGCGGCAAAGACCGAAGGACAACTGCTCGTTTTCGAAGGTAATCCGCTTTTCTTGACGGAGGACGCTTTGTCGAAGGTCGATTATGTCGTGCTCGACACCGAGGCTACGGAGAATGTGACCGACCTGAAGATGCAGGTACTCAACGCTACGGGGTATGCCGGCGTTCCGGCTACGAAGTTGCTGCTGGCCGCTGCCGCAGGCGCTCCTCTCTATGACGAGAATGTCGAGGAACATGCCGCTATCACGGAAATGGCCGAGCGGGTTGTATCGCTCGGGCCGCTGGCCGGACTGGGAACCTACGACATTTATAATGACTATTATGATCTGGACATGAACTATAAACTTGTTCGCAATGCCATCCAGACGTTGAACCCCTCAAAATAGTGAGCAATGAGAAGAATTAATAAATACTTATGGCTGATCGCTTCGGCCGCTTTCTGCTCCTGTCAGTCCTATGATGCCGACGACCACAAGTTCGGTAATGTGGTCTACCTCGACGTGGCGGAAACGACTGACGTGCAGACGGCAACGATCAAAAACACGCTCGATGAACTCGATCGGACATTCTCCGCAACGCTGGCTTATCCGTCCGGTGGCGACGTCACGGTCTCCATTGCAGTCGATCCATCGCTCGTCGCTACCTACAACGCCCGTCACAACACCTCGTGGCCGATGCTCGATGCGAAATACTATTCGCTTTCCGACGAGCGGGTAACCATCCCGGCCGGCAAGACCGCTTCGGATGCCGTGACGCTCCATCTGCAGGAGTTGCTGGGCGAGGGCGAAGACCAGACAGGTGCGCTGACCCTCGATGCTACCTATCTGCTGCCCGTGACGATCACGAATGCGTCCGTTCCGACGCTGGACAGTTCTTCGACCATCTGGTATGTTATCAAACGGTCGTCGAACATCACTACGGCAGCGCAGCTTACCGACAACTGGATCAATTTCCCGACACTCGACAAGGATACGGAGCAGGCGATGGCCCTCAACAACTTGACGGCCGTGACCTACGAGGCGTTGATCTATATCGACAAGTTCGCCACCTCGGCTCTGAACTCGGCCGGTGTCGCCAACCCCGTCAGCATCTCCACCATCATGGGTGTCGAGGACTACCTACTTCTGCGTATCGGCGACACGAATTTCGAGCGCCAGCAGCTGCAGTTCGACGGTTCGGGCAGCGGTTCGGCCTTCGGCAAGTTCCCGGGTCGTGATGCCGGCAAAATCCTGAACGAAGGCGTATGGTACCATATCGCATGCACTTATGACCAGGCGACGCGCACGGTACGGATTTTCGTCAATGGCGAGTTGCAGAGCGAGGGCAAGGATATGGGGCTTGCGTCGATGAGCGACGACACGCGCATCAATCTGGCCATGCGTGCTTTCTACGATCGTTACCTCAATAATCCGACGCCGGAGAACGAAGAAAAATACGGCGGTTGGGCCGATGCCCGCCAGTTCTTCATCAGCTATTCCTACGACGCCTACCGCCCGCTGAACGGCAAAATCGCCGAGGCCCGTGTCTGGTCGGTAGCCCGCACGCAAGAGCAGATCCGGGAGAACATGTACGAAATCGCCGATCCCGAAAGCGACCCGACGCTCGTCGGTTATTGGAAGTTCAACGAGGGAGCCGGCAATACGATCAAGGACTATTCGCGCTACCATAACGACGGAGAAGCCGAGTACGATCTGGTATGGCCCGACGGTGTGGAGATTCCGAAAATTAACGAAACGGAGGAGTAAACTATGAAAACAAGGATAAATAATGTAAAGAAGGGAATAGTGACGCTTCTTTTCGCGGCGGTCATCGCGGGCCTTACGGCCTGCGAGACCGATCCCGTGAAATCGCAGCGCGGAGAACTTCCCGACAAAGATTTGTTGGAGAATACCTATGTCAAAATCCGCAGCATCAAATCCCCGACTGAATTTGCCGTTGTCAATCTGTCGGAGGGAACAACAGTAACAGAAGATCGAATTTACTGCCGGCTGACCCGCCCGGCAGAGAGAGCGATGACTATCACGGCTGCCGTGGACGAATCGCTGGTCGAAGCCTGTAACGAGGAGTACGGTACGGATTTACTCCCGTTCCCGGCAGGGAATGTTACCATTGCCGGTAACGGTACGATTGCCGTAGCGGCGGGAGAGCGTATCTCCAACAAAATTCAGGTATCGTTCAAGTCGGACGGACTGGCTGCCGGAACATACCTGCTGCCGATTGCGATCTCATCGAATGATGCGGCTCTTACGGACGGAGGCAAGGCGGTCTATTACGGCGTGAAAGTCCGCGGGATTGATATAGGCGACTACGAACTGGATACGGAATACCTGAACGTATTCTATCTGAACACGACCGAATACCAGCCGCTGTTGGCCGACATTTGGATATTGCAGAAAACCGAAGCCATGCCGCCGTTCAATACGCTCTGGGAGCGGACTTACGGCAATATCGTCAATCTGCGCATCGTGCAGATAGGTTACGAGGCCGATACGGAGCGTGCCTTGTTGGTGCTTAACTCTGACATACGCTATGTGCTGGAACATGCGGACAAGTATATCCGTCCGTTGCAGGACAAGGGGCGCAAGGTCTGTCTTTCGCTGGAGGGAAATGGCTCGGGACTCGGATTCTGCAACCTGACCGACAGCCAGATCGCCGACTTCACGGCGCAGGTGAAAGCCTGTCTGGAGTTGTATGATCTGGATGGCGTGAATTTCTTCGACCGCAATGCCGGTTACGGTCAGGTGGAAGGAATGCCGAAGATGAACACGACTTCCTATCCCAAGCTGATAAAGGCCATGCGCGAAGCCATGCCCGACAAACTGCTGACGCTGGCCGATTACGAAGAGCCGACCGAATATTTCGGGGACACCGAGGCGACGGGCGGCATCGAGGTCGGACAGTATCTCGATTATGCATGGTCGGGCTATATGTCGGAGAGCGAGGATATCCAGTTGCTCGATCCGTGGGAGGTAATCGACCTCACACCGGACGATGCGGCCGATCTGGGCATGATGCTCCCGACGACGAACCATCCGCGCCGGCCGATCGCCGGACTTTCACCCGAAAATTTCGGATACTTCGCTGTGCCGTGGTATCCGGCGGCAAGCGATTTCCTGATGACGGCACAAGGTTTTATGAATGTGGCTATCTGGGATATGATGGGCTATGCGCCGAACAATACGATCGTATGGGCCGACCTTATCTCCAATCAACAAAATGCATATGAATCGTCTTGGAACGCGGTTTCGAGTATGTTATGGGCCGTATTCGGCGATGAAGCTATGGATGGAACGTATATGTATAATGTCCTCGTAAATTACGGGTGGGGAACTTTGAACTACGGAGATCTGGCGAAAGACTGGTAAAAACGATAAAATACGGATTTGCATCGTGCAATCACAAATTACAATCACCATTTTAAAATTATTAACTATGAAAAAGACTTTATTTATTACGACTCTGCTCCTTTCCGCGGGTGCAATGTTTACATCCTGCAACAAAGACGTGGAAAATCCCGACATGCAGGCACAACCGGAAGAAACGGCTCAGGTAACGCGGGCCTACGGCGACAAAACACCGCTGATCGAGGTGTATTACGAGATCAACGACACCAATCCGCTCAACGCGTTGTCGTACGAGATGAGCGGCAAGAAATTCATCGATCTCGTACAGCTTTTCGCTTCGAATATCCAGAAAGACGCGAATGGTGATCCCTGCATTTTCTTCAACGACAAGCTGGCTCCGGTGATGGCTGCGAAGGCGACCTATATCGAGCCGTTGCAGAATGCCGGAATCAAGGTGATTCTGAACGTCTTGGGCGACCACAAAGGGATCGGCATCTCGAACCTGACGGATGATCAGATCGAGAAGTTCGCCGCTATTCTCACCTACATCGTGAAGGAATACGGCCTGGACGGAATCGGATTCGACGATGAATATGCCGACTATTCGACTCCTATTGATCCCACTTCGGCCAGCAAACTCGTTCTCAAACTGCGTGAAAAATTCAATGCTGAATTCCCCGGCGAACGCAAAATCATCCAGATGTTCCAGTGGAATTATGTGTCTAACATTTCCGCAGCGGCAGGCGCGGAGATCGATTTGGCCGATCACGGATCGTTTGGCCCGAATGTTTTCCAGACTTCCAGCGCATTCGCCGGCGTAACGAACGATCGCTGGTGCCCGCAGGCTATCCAGATGGGACAATCGTACAATGCAATTTTCCTGAATCAGATCAAGACCCGCTCCTCGCAGGCTGCCAGCGGCAACTACGGCGGTATTATGATGTTTAACGTCCGTAAGGCATCGAATGTCAATCCGCTGCCTGTATTCCAGAAGATCGCAGAAGGTGCATTTGGCGCAACTGTAACTTATACCGGTACGGAGTATTCTCAGGATTGGACATTCAACCCTGCGGGATACACGATTACTTATGCAGATATTCAGTAGCACTCACTCGATGTAAATCCGTATAGGATAGACGTTAGGCGACGTCATCTGGCCCGTGCATCGACCGAAAGGCGGTGTACGGGTTTTTCTTTAAGTTAAATGGAAAATAAATGGATTTTGCAAAGGATGTAACGATAGCGCGATTTAAACACTCGATTACTAAAGAGTAAATTCAAAGTTATTCATACTGCTTTTATCATTTTTCGGTCTATTATTTCGTCATTAGTAACGGTCATATGCATTGATGACATAGGTAAGTGACAATCTCTATTATGTCTGTATCTAAAAAATATTTTAATCGCATATGATTAAGAATATTGCAATGTGACCCTATAGATACGGAATCCTGTCTTATGAAAACGCTTATTCATACCCGTATATACGCGTTGCTAACTCAAAATGAATCGAATCCGTCGGAATTAGCCCATGCATACGAAGAGTTTATCGAGACGATGACCGAGATGGTTGCTAATTTCGATAACCGGGATGATATTTTGAGAATACTGTATTACAGCCGGGTTGAATTCGACGTATTGTCCCATCCATCGTTTAATCGATATTCAAACAATGTTTTAAGGACGACGTTCATCTATAAAATCATGTATATTCTGGATTGCGAAATCAATATCGTCAGCAATAGTACGAAATATAGCTCGAACCAAGACTATTCGTTCCCTTTATCCTATCAGGACGGCGAGTTGCTGTGGACAGGGACGCAGCAAGAGCTGCTGGAGCTTGCCGTTGCCCTTCATAAAAACGGGATTATCATGTACGGCAACCGCAAGGCGCGTTTCATCGAGATCGTCCGTGCCTTGTCTTCTACATTCCATATCACGATCAACGATGTCTATGTCAAGAAAACCAGGATGCTTGACCGCAGCACGGCGGTCACACCTTTTCTGGATAAATTGAAAAAAGCCTATGAGCAAGTCGTCGAAAGACACCTGCGATAGAGAGAGCGGAGGCCTGTCAAGGATGAGAAAATCAGAAAGTTTTTCTCCGTTTGCAAAATTTCAACAGGTTATTTTTCAGTTGATTATATTTTCATACTTTACAAAAAACTTTTTGATTTTTCCCGAGAGGCATTCGGAAAAGTGTACTTTTCAGTGATTTTGTATTATACATTTGCAGCAGAAAGCGACGCATAGTGCATCGCTGCATTCAAAATCCAAATAACATGAAAAACATCCTTTTAGCCGTTGCAGTCTTCGCTGCCGCATTCGTTTCCTGCAACAAGGAGACCGAAGTCGTACCTTCCCCCAATTCTTTCACCGATGGGGCACGTATCGCACTTACGCTTACCGATGATGCCGCCGACACCCGCTCCTTCTTCGATTCGACAGCCTCGGCCGAGGCATGAGAGTCTTCGTTGTCGTCACTGTCGATTTTCGTCTTCGATAATGCCGACAACTTCGTTATTCGCCGGGATTTAACATCCAGCGAGCTGGCCGCGAAATCGGCGACATTCTCCCTACCTAAATCTCTTGCCAGCACCCCCTGTTCATTCTACGCCATAGCGAACTACGACGCCTCGTCGGCCAAGACCCGGGCGGCCCTTACGGCCCTCGTGGAGAAGTCGGCCGCCGACTATAACGGCACCTTCGCCGAGGTGTCCACCGCAGCCAAGCGTTCGGACGGCTTCGTGATGTCGGGCATGAAATCGCAGACCGTCGGGGCCGTGAACTCCACGACCAATGTCGGCATCACGCTCAAACGCACCGTAGCTAAAGTAGCTCTTCAGACGACCATCGACCCGTCGTTCGCCGACAAATATGCCGGAACGCTTACCATCAACTCGGTAAAACTCTCCAAAGCCGCCTCGCAGTCGCTCGTCGTGGTCGGAACGCCGACACCCGGGGCCATGACCTTCAGCCACACGCAGACTCCCGCCACGGCTTCGGGAAAATGCAATGCGCTGTTCTACTGTTTCGAGAATGGAGCTTTGCCCGCGGGCAGCCGCGTTCTGCTGGAAATTAACGCCACATACGATTCGGACGGCAGCACCTCGACTACGGACGACCGTTCGGAGGTGACCTATTCGGTCGAGTTGACGGGTAAGGCCGCGGGCGAGATTCTCCGAAACGGCTATTACCGTGTCGCGGCCAATATCACGGGCCTTGTAGGTCAGGATTGCGCCGTATCGGTCACCGTCGCCGATTGGGAGACGCCCGTGACGCAGAACGTCGAACTGGGGGCATAGCCCTCTTGTTTTGGCAGCTCCCGTCCCTCGCGGGCGGGAGCTTTTTTCAATCCCTTTTTCAGATTTTTCCGACTATGAAAAAATATCTGTTGATACTCGCTGCCATCCTGTTGCTGTGGGGCTGCATCGCCGAGGACAGGACAGAATGTACAAATCCCCGCGGTGTCTTTGTCAGCCTGACGGTACGGCCCGAAAGGATGTCCTCCGTAACTCGCTCTGCGGATGAAACGACTATCCGCGACCTGAACCTCTACCTTTACGACGATAACAGCAATGTTGTCCTGCACCGTTACCAGACCTCTGCGACGCTGCGTTTCGAATGCCTACCGGGCGACTACCGGATCTGCATTGCTGCCAATCTGGGCCCCATCATCTTCCACTTCTGACTGCTTGTCCTCTCCATAGAGTTCAGCAAGCTCTTCTTCAGAAAAACCGGTCAGACCCACATTGAAATCCATATCCTTTAAGGATTCAATCTCAATACGAAGAAGCTCCTCATCCCATCCTGCATCCATTGCCATTCGGTTGTCCGCCAAGATATATGCTTTCTTCTGTGCCTCTGTCAGATAATCCACAAATACACACGGTACTTCTGTGATGCCTTCTTCCTTTGCTGCAAGGATTCTTCCATGTCCCGCAATCACGTTATATTCTCTATCAATAATGACAGGATTGATAAAGCCGAACTCACGAAGAGAAGAACGAAGTTTCATAATCTGTTCTGCTGAATGAGTTCTTGCATTATTTACATAAGGAATTAGTTTTGATACAGCTACAAGCTGCATTTCTGTTGTTGTCTTACTCATAGCCGCCTCCTAAAATAGTCCCCATTCGGCAAACTTCTCAAAGCCACCGATGGACTGAATATATTCTCTTGCAATCTCTACAATCTCTGCATACGGTCTGCTGTCAATCCTATCGTCTCTAATGGCACAGCAAATTTCTACAGGCTTGCCTGTTTTCTGTGCTTTAAGGAATGCATAGATATTAACGGACACATCTGCTTTAGATAAATCTTTTCCATGAAGACCTCCGCCTGTCACAGAATCCGCCATATCACTTCCAAGTTTTCGGTTGGTTGCACCGGAATCTACATCAATTCCGCCAGTCCAATCACCAAGCGGATTGATTTCCGCATTTGGATATGTGTTTTTCAAATCTGTAGTTTTTGCATTGCTCTGACAGATGATCAGTCTTGCTTCATCCAGAATGTACTTTCCATCATACGGATAAGAAGTGTAGATTTCTCTTGCAATCTTAGAGAGTGCTTTCTGCTCCTCTGTCAGCGGCATTCCTTTAAAGATTCCGTTATCACCGCATCTCATTCCCTTGGACTGATTTTCTGAAAGATGCACATCCTGTGGCACGATCTGAATAAACACCCGAATGCCCGGAGCAATTCGCTCCACAATGTATGCAATATCTTCTCTTTCCATATCCACAGAGGTTTCAATCACCACATGACCATAGCCATGACCGATAAGCACCTCTACTGCAATCTTCGGATTTTCCTGTTTCTTATATGCCAAATCAACAATAGCACCTGCTATTCTGTCTGCCATCTTATCCGGATGGCTCGGATTTACTTTCTCAATCATGCTATCTTCCTTCCCTTGCTCTTAGGAGTCGCTCCATCAAATCGTTTTGCGGAGCAGCATCGTCATAATCGGTACTGCAGTTTTCCTTCACAATCTGAAATATTTCATTCCACAGCCTTACAGCTTGGTTCATATAGTTAATGCCAATATTGATAAATGGAGATGGAATGGGTTTCTGTGTAGTAGGATGCTTAGAAAGAAACCCTAGCTTATTGGTCATCTCTTCACACTGAATCCAGCGAGCGGAACACATCGCATATCGCTCTAAAAGCTGCGGGGATACTTTCGATGCACATCCAATTTTCTTTAGCCACTGCCAGGTCTCCTCATAAATCTCAGATGCCTGCAGCTCTGATCCGTCTCTTTGTTCTGCAGACAAGAAGTCATGTGGCTTTGGCATCTCCACACCTTCCACATCCGGAATATCCAGAACTTCCAATTTTCTCCCTCCCGGATTTCCGTTATTTGCTTTTTCTTTGACCGCCGATTTCTTGCGTCCGGCACCTGGCCTTCTGCCTCCACGGCCGCCTATGTTGTTTGATTTCGTAGGCACGTCTCATGTTCCTCCTTTAATTACCCTTTTGATTTCGCATTTTTCACACGCAAGACCCCACGCCGTTCCACGGTGGCCTTGGTGTTAGAGATTTTGGCCGCCCCTGGGGTCATTGTCATATCCGTAAATACGATGTTTTTTGCTTCCGTGATAATCACCACGCTCTGCATGAATCTTGGCATGACAGCTTTTGCATAGAGAAATTAAATTACTTCTGTCATGGGTACCACCTTCCGACAATGGTTTCTTATGATGAACTTCATCTACTGGGACGATAATTCCTTTCTCAAAGCACAGCTCACAGAATGGATGGGTCTTAACATAGCTGTCACGGATTCGTTTCCAAGCTCGTCCGTACCTGCGGCGTACAACTTTATCTCTGCCATACTTCTCGTAGGAACGGTTGGCTTGCTTCTTATGTTCCTCACAGTACCTACCGTCCGTTAGATTTGGACAGCCAGGAAAACTACAAGGACCCTTTGGCCTTCTTGGCACATCAGCACCTCCTTTAGATATAACAAAAGCCTCTGCGGGATTTTTCCTGCAAAGGCTCTTCCTTCATTTATTCTTTTTCTACAGTTTACATTATACCGCATGCAAGGGGGTGTCTTTGGAGTGGCCTGGGGGTGGCCTAGAGCGTGTTTGAAAAATAAAAATTGCACAAAACGCATGTTTCATTTCCCTTTTTCATGATAAAATAAAGAAAAAGGGGTGTTCACTATGTTGAGACGATATGAGTTAACAGATGAAGAATGGAACCGTATTGCACCATTACTCCCTCCTGAAAATACAGGAAAACAGGGACGTCCACGAAAAGATAACCGCATCATTCTTAATGGGATGGTCTGGTTAGCACGCAGTGGTGCACCCTGGCGAGATCTTCCAGAACGTTATGGTTCCTGGCAAACTGTATATAGTCGTTTTCGTAAATGGATTGATGACGGGATTCTGGATAATATTTTTCGCATTCTAAGCCTGGAGGCTGAACTGGAAGAATTATCTATAGACGCTTCCATTGTTCAGGCTCACCAACATAGCGCAGGTGCTAAAAAAGGGGGGCCTCGAATGAAATCGGACACAGCCGTGGAGGAGCCAGTACCAAAATCCATGCAATAGTAGATTCTTATGGCTATCCAGTGTATTTTATGATCAGTGAAGGGCAGCGTAATGATATCAATTATGCAATTCCTTTACTGGATCATATCGAAATAGATGGAAGCAAGGTTCTGGCAGACCGTGGATACGACAGTAATCAATTGATAGATTACATTTACGATCATGGCGGTGAACCAACCATTCCATCCCGCCGAGGAGCTAAATTTGAACGTCGCTGCGATTGGTGGTTTTATAAGGAAAGACATCTGGTCGAAAATTACTTTCTGAAATTGAAAGCATTTCGCCGGATAGCAACACGTTATGACAAATTAGCATTCACTTACCTAGGGTTCTTATGCATCGTCTCAATATTAATTTGGTTAAAATGAACAACTTAAAATGTTTTTCAAACACGCTCTAGTGCTTCTCGAGGCACCTTCCTTGAATCTGATAATTTCTTTGTACAAGCACTAATTGTCATAATATTCATGTAATCATCGACAAAAATAATAATCCCTAGTATCCATGATGTCAGTAATGTACTTTTATCTGTCTTGCAAATTTTCCCCAAAAAATTGGCAATCGCATGAGTTCCTCTTGCTGCGTTGATTACCGCTATCAAACTACCAAAAAGTCCACAAACAATTAACAACCATACTGTATCGTAATCTGTAACCACTTTAAAAAACGAATCTACCATTAATGTTACCGGATTACTTTTATTTGCAGTAGCAATAATCAAATATGATGAAACACACCCTATCAACAATGCCTCTGTCGTTCTTTTAGACTTTATCGCAACAACAATAACCAGCAATGCTGGCAACAGTGTTATTATTCCATACCCCATCAAAACTTCTCCCTTTTTCTTCCAAACCTAATCTTTGAAAATATTTCTAAATAATTACGCACAACAAACGCCCGAAAATTTGTATGCGAAATATCATGCACTGTTATTCCTGTCTCAGCTATTCTCGGTTCCATATATGTAATCAAATCAATCGGTATATCATCTACCTTACGTTTTTCTAATGGAACTGTCAGCATTAATTCCACATATTTTCTATTATTAAATGGAATCGTAATATCATAAGAAACTCTATGTTCTGTAGTCAAAAAAATTCCTTCTCCGCCACTCCACGCAAATTCCCAAAAATATAATTCTAACCACGAAAGATTATCAAAAGTTTTTTTATCATAATACTTTCTTAAATATTCTGCAAATACATTATCTGTCTCTTTGATCAAATATTTACCAACATAAACTTTGTGCATTGCTCTCCAATAGCTTGCATACGGATATTGCGGAAATTTCTTTTTATTATATTTATTATAATACCATCCGCGTCCCATCTCATTTACCCATGATTTAATTTCCATATCACATGGAGGATTTTCTGTAAAATATAACCTTTTTTTCAAGTCATTTGTATTGTTTGCGCCAATACATCCATTATTACATTCCATAACTTTTTTAAACACTGGCAAATCTTTATATCCATCCCATTTTTCAGGAATTTCATAAAGTTCATGTTCAAGTCCTAAATGTACTAAAATCTCTTTCGCCGCATACGCATCAACAGACTCATCAACATTTGATATATAACTAAAATAATGTAATTTATCATATACTTTATTGGCACATGACAATGCTGTCATACTGTCCCTTCCGCCAGTCACAGAAATAGACACTTTCTTTTCAGGCCATTTTTTTGCAATACATTCCATTGTATTCGACATAATTCTTCCTAATTCATGAATCGTATTTTCATATTCTTGCTGTGTCTTTGTCTCTACAATTTTCTCAGTCGGATAAAATCTTACCACTTCTATGCCATTTTGTTTTTTTTCATATGATCCAAAATGATTCGGAACCATTCTTTTCAATTCATCAAACGGTGACAAATCACCCGGAAGCCATGTTCCCCAATAATGCCAATATTTATTTGTTGTAAGCCGCTTTATATATTCAGGTTGTTTCAAACCTTTTAAATCAGCTACCAGTTTTGCATGTGAAGTAATATAAAGCTTATCGCTAATTAATCCATGATACACAAGCTGCATTCCTGCACAATCAGTTGTATAAACAATTTGATTTTCTGTTACATATCCTACACAAAAAACACCTGTCAAATTGCTCTCTGCATCCCAATAATCAGCTTCACTTTTTTCCCTAGCCGAAGCTAATTTTTTCAAAATTTCATTTTCATCAACAAGCATATTATATGGGTCATATGCATGTCCTATTATGAAATATATAACTTGATTTCTTTCATATGTATAAGCATATGTCTCCTTATGCGTATACATATAAAATGAATATCCTATCGTTTCTTCTTTCCAATTTGCATAAAACGGATATTCTAAATTTACATTTTGTTTTTCATTTGTGATTAAAAAACCTCTGCAATATAACCTTTTTTGAAACTTTGGGTAATCCTTCAAAGTTTTTTTCATTTCTTCTGCACTATAATATGACATTAGTTTCTCCTTATTTTCTCTATTTTTCTTCTTAATTCTTCATATTGCTTCTTTCTTCCTTTTGCTCCCGCAATTTGAATTACATTTGCCATTCCATTTGGATTAGCTTCAATCAATACACAATCATTTTCTCTGATAGCAATATCCCAAGCCACATATTTCAGCGGATAGTTCTGTGCGCATTCTCGAACAAATTCTATAACAGTTTCCCAATTCGGAATTTTAAATCCTTTCATTCTTATTTTTGAAGTTGGATGCATCTCATATCTTCTTCCGATTGCATCCTCCCCATCATCTCTTACAATCCCCGTTTTTTCATCTATCGAGCCTACAATAATTATCTATAACGGTATCTCCTACGCCCATCCTTAAAGCTGCCCCTATAATTTCACATTCATTCCCGATCATAACTGTAAATATTCTTATTGTATTTACACTACTAGGGTTTAATTTACTCAATTCTTGATGTTGTGTTACTAATTCATCCAAAACTGCTGGACTTTTTTTAAATTTATTATATAAATCTTCAATACTTCCTTTTGAAACTGTCCATTTTTCTATCCCTCTACCGCAATCAGCCACATCTAGCTTATATAAAAATGAATTATGCTTATCTACAAATTTTTCAAAATCTTCCTTTGTAGATTCGGCTGAATATAATTGATCTCGCTTCACATATTTTTTCAATTCACGATACATTTCTTTTTTACTGCATAACTGAGTAAAAACCTCTTGTGAATCGACATACTGTGCAAAACGCAATCCATCTTTAGATGTCAAATATTCCTTTTTCTCTTTGCTATTTTTTTCAAAAAACCTCAACTCAAAATAATCGGAAATAGTCGCTTTATATCTTAGATAATTCCAAACAATTCCCATTCCATAACGTATTCTGTAAAAAAGATTTATCCCCCCCGGTTCATTTTTATACATGAATCCATTTTATTAAACATTACTTTTAAAACTTGTATATTTATCACTTAATTCTCTCCTTATATTTTCATAGATCA